>WNGA01002814.1_pt1 | contig 26301 bp, 34 predicted proteins | sample 5400061 | NCBI WGS metagenome assembly WNGA01 (sample SAMN13153366, study PRJNA577476) | soil metagenome | isolation source: 100 cm soil or saprolite under grassland replicate 2 | place: USA:California | collected 2016-06-15 | reverse complement strand
TCGCACAAAGCGTCGATCGAGCCGAAGTGCTCGGCCAGCGCCTGGGCGTTCACGTATCCGATCCCGGGCAGGCCGAGCGCGTAGAGCACGGTCCCGAACGGGCGCTCCTTCGAGCGCTCGATCTCCCGGATGAGGTTGCGCGCCGACACCTCGCCGAATCCCTCCAGCTCGGAGATTCGCTCAGCCGTGAGGTCGTAGATGTCGGCGGGATCCCCGATCAGCCCTTCGTCGAGGAAGCGGATGACGTTCTTCTCGCCTAGCCCCTCGATGTCCATCGCACCCCTGAAATGCTTGAGCTGCTGGAAGGTCTGGCCGGGACAGCCCCGCCGATTCGGGCAGATCGTCCACACCGAATCCTCCGGCTTCACCGTCGGCGTCTCGCACCGCGGGCACTTCGCGGGGGGCCTCGGCTTTCGCAGGCGCTTTCCCTTGCGCCGCTGGATCAGCGGGGAGATGACCTGGGGGATGACATCGCCCGCCCGCGTCACGACCACCTCGTCGCCCTCGCGGACGTCCTTGCGCGCCAGGTCCTCCTCGTTGTGCAGGGTGGCGGTGGAGACGGTGACGCCCCCCACGTGGACCGGCTCGAGCATCGCGAAGGGAAGCAGGCGCCCGGTGCGCCCGACGTTCCAGACGATCTTGTTCAGCTTCGTCGTCGCTGTGATCGGGGGGAACTTCCAGGCCACCGCCCAGCGCGGCTCCCGCCCGGCGACCCCGAGCTCGCCCCACAGCGTGCGCTGATCGACCTTGATCACGACGCCGTCGATCTCGAAGTCCAGCTCCTCCCGCCGGCTCTCCCACCACTCGGCACGCGCGGCCACCTCGTCGGCGGTCTCGTGGACGGCGGTCTCGTCGCTCACCTTGAGGCCGCGCTCGCGCAGCCAGTCGAGCTCACCGGCGTGGGTGGGGAGGTCCAGACCCCGCTGCGCCCCGATCCCGTAGCACCAGATGGAGAGCGGCCGCGATGCCGTGATCCTCGGGTCGAGCTGACGGATCGAGCCGGCGGCCGCGTTGCGAGGGTTCGCGAACGCCGGCTCGCCCGCTGCCGTGCGCGTCTCGTTCAGCTCCGCGAACGCAGATCGCGGCAGGTAAACCTCGCCGCGCACCTCCACCAGCTCCGGAGCCTTCTCGATCCGCATGGGGATCGACTTGATCGTCTTCAGGTTCTGCGTCACGTCCTCACCGACGACGCCGTCGCCGCGAGTCGCGCCGCGGACGAAGGCACCGTCCTCGTACGTGAGCGAGATGGCCAGCCCGTCGATCTTCGGCTCCGAGACGAAGCGGAGCTCGCCCGGCTGGATGTCGAGCTGGCGCAGGCGATTGTGGAGGCGGGCCTCCCAGGCCCGGAACTCATCGGGACCGCGCGCGTTGGCGAGCGACAACATCGGCTCGCCATGGCGAACCTGCTCGAACTTCTCGATCGGCTCTCCGCCCACCCGCTGCGTGGGGGAATCGGATGTCCGCAGCTCCGGGTGCTCCTCCTCGAGCTGCCGCAGCTCGTCGAGCAGCGCGTCGTATACGTCGTCGCCCACCTCGGGGTCGTCGAGGACGTAGTAGCGGTGGTCGTGACGCGCGATCTGGCGCCGGAGCTCCTCCGCGCGCTTCGCCGGGGCTTTGGCGCTCACGTGCTCTCGGCGACGCTCGCGAGCGCGGTTCGGAACATCCGCTCGAGGTCCCATTCCCGCAGCCGCCCCAGCCCCTCGCGATCGGTGAGGTCGAAGTGCACGGGCGTGACCGAGATGTGACTCCGCGCAACCGCGGCGAGATCGGTGCCCGGCTCGTCCTCGAAGGAGGGCTCGAACCCGTAGATTTGGTAGCGGCGGCGCCCGTCGCTGTCCTCGTCGACGAGCTTCAGCTCGTCGTTGTAGAGGCGCTTGCCGAGGCGCGTGACCTCGATTCCGTCGGGCTCGCCGGCGGGGCAGTTCACATTGAGGAGCGTCCCGGCAGGCAGCGGCTCATCCCCGAGCAGCCTCACGAGCTCGGCTCCGAAGCGCGCCGCGATGTCGAAGTCGAAGCAGCGCCCGGGCAGGAACCCCATCTCCCGGGCGCTCGACTGCTGGGAGATCGCGATCGCAGGGGTGCCGAGCACGATTCCCTCGAGCGCGGCGGCAACGGTCCCCGAGTACGTGATGTCGTCGCCGAGATTCGAGCCGTGGTTGATGCCGGAGACGATCAGGTCGGGACGGTCCCCGACGAGACCGAGGTCGGCAAAGCGCACGCAGTCGACCGGCGTCCCGTCGGTGGCATAGGCGATCGACCCGTCGTCGAGCTCGACCTCCTCGACCGAGAGGGGCGACCGGGTCGTGATGCTGCGCGCGGTGGCGCTGCGGTTCGAGTCGGGCACGATGACGTGCGTCTCGACGCCGTCCACCTCGGCGAGCGCACGACGCAGGGCGTGAAGCCCCTCGGCGCCGATCCCGTCGTCGTTCGTGAGCAAGACACGCATGCACGTCGATTCTAGGGGTGGGTCCTGCAAGTCCGGTGCCCATTCAGCGGGCGAAAACCGAGCCGGCCGCGGACGCAGGGAGGCCGAATAGTGGGGACTATTCGGCCGACCGAGGACAACGGCCGGCGAAGGTTTGCAGCCGCGGTATGGGTGCCGGAATTTGCAGGACCCACCCCTCAGGACGAGCCTGGAGCTTCCCGGCGGCGTGCCGCCGCGCTTCCCGGCAGCGTTGCCGCCGGGAAGGCGACGCCCTGGCGCGCCACAATCTCCCGATGGAACGGGGCCCCGCGAGCTCTTTACGAGGCTGTCTCGGGCTCGCCTGCGGGTTTCCGCGCTGACCGGCGGGAGTCGCGAACGTAGAGCGCCGCGAAGCCCCCGCCGTAGAGGAGCGCGGCAAGCGGAGCTGCCATCTCCAACGCCTCGCTCTCCGCAGCCTCGCCGAATTCGTGCAGGCCACCGAATAGGAGATAGGCGGCGAGCCCGATCACGAGGAAGCTGGTGATGGTGAAGAAGCGCTTGAGGTCGAGGCGGATCGCACCGCGGTAGAAGAGAACGCCGAGCGCCACTGCGGCGGCAAGCCCGAGTGCCGCGGCGACAACCGTGACGACGGCGCCAGAGTCCTGGGTGGAGGCGAACAGGAAGAGCGCGGTCTCCAGCCCCTCGCGAGCGACCCCGATGAACGCCACCGTCGCGAGCGCCAGCCCGCCGCCGGCGCGAAGCGAGGCGCTCACTTGGTCGCGTAGGTGACGGCCAATCGTCGCGGCCTGACGGCGCATCCAGAAGACCATCCAGGTGACGACGCAGGCGGCGAAGATCATCGCCGAGCCTTCGTATAGCGCCTCCGCGTTGCCCTCCAACTCCCCAACGGTCCCGAACAGGACCGCCCCGATGCCGATGCTGGCCGCGATTGCGAGCGCGACACCCAGCCACACGGTCCGGCTGTGCTCGCGAAGATTGTCAGTCTTTGCCAGATAGGCCAGGATCAGCGAGACGATCAACGCCGCCTCGAAGCCCTCACGGAGAGTGATCACGAAGGAGCCCATCGGCCGGTGAGCATAGCAAGGCTTAGGGTGCCCTAATACGGTTCCCCAAATGACACCGAAACCGACTCCCGTATGGCTGGAGGACGTGCGGGGCGCCTACCCGGATCCCCGCCTGATCGCCTTGCCGGGGCGGGAGCGGCTCGAGGGCTGGCGCCGCGGGATCTCGCCGCCTCCGCCGCTCTTTCACCTCACGGGCGCGCTCCCAGTGGCGTTCGGCTCGGGGACCGCGGACGCGGTGATGCCCGCCTCGGACTGGCTCGCCGCATCGAACGGGGTGATCACCGGGGGCACGCTCGCGATCCTCGTCGACATCGCCTTCGGCTGCTCCATCGAGACGAAGCTTCCGGCGGCTACTCCCTACACCACGGCGGAGCTCTCGCTGTCCTTCCTGCGTCCGGCGCGGCCGGGTGGAACGCTGAGCGCCAGCGGGCAGGCGATCCACGTGGGGCGGTCGGTTGGGCTCTCGGAGGCATTCGTGATCGAGCCGGAAAGCGAGCGGCTGATCGCGCACGGCACCTCGCGCCTCACGATCTTCCCAGCGCTCGACCCGCCACCCGATCCCCCCGGCGAGCTCGAGCCGTACGAGGCGCCGGAGCTCGAGACGCCCGATCCCTATCAGCGGCCGGCTCCCGGAGGCATCATCGGCCAGGACGTCTGGGACGAGCTGCCGGGGGCGGAGATCCTCCGGCGCCAGCTCGCCGGCGAGCTGCCCCCTCCCCCTCTCCACCACCTCACGGGACTGCGGCCCACAGAAATCGGCGACGGATCGGCGACCTTCGCGCTGCCTTGCAGCGAGTGGCTGGCGAGCCCGACGCGTCTGCTTCAGGGCGGTGCGATCGCGATGCTGGCCGACTTCGCGATGCTGGCCGCCGTGGAGACGACGACGCCGGCCGGGCTCGCCTTTGCGGGCCTGGACCTGAAGGTGAACTTCCTGCGCCCGGTCGAGCCGGACGGCAGCGACCTCGTAGCGCGCGCCGAGGTGGTCCATGCGGGCCGCACCATCGGGATCACGAGGGCCACTGTGACGAACGCGGAGGGAAAGTCCGTAGCGCTCGCAACCGCCTCCTCGATCTACCTGCCTGGACGCCCCGCCGGGCTCGGCGAGGTCGAGCTCGCAAGCGAGGCCGATCCCGGCTAGGGATCAGCCTCGCCAGATCGACTTGACGAGTCCCTACGCGAAGGACTAGTAGCTACCCGACATGAATCGTTCGGGAAGTGGCTCGGCGGCAGATGTGCCGATGTCGAGCATTGCGCTTCAGCACCTTCCGCTTGGCCTTGGCGTAGTAGTTGCCGGGCGAAACGCCGCCTTCCACCTGCCACTCACCCGTGGCGGAGCTGACGTCCCTACCGACCACCTCGTCGGGACCCGTAGCCACCTTGAAGACGGTCACCGTTCGCTTCCTGACGCAGGCGACCTTCCGGGAGGTCACCTTGCCGCTAAACGAATCTCCGTATCGGCTGCCTACGAACTTGATCGACACGGTTGACTTGAACAGGATTCTGTGCGCGGAGGCCACCCCCGCACCCAGAGACACAGATGCGGCCGCGACCAGCACGGCGATCAGCAAGCGCTTCATCGAGTCTCCCTTCGTGGACTCCAAGGACGACTTATACCCGCCATTGGAGAGGCGGAACCCAAACCGGCCTTCGTCAGCACCGAGCCTAGGCGCGGTAGGGCCGGGTCGCCCCGCCGGGCTCGGCGAGGTCGAGCTCGCAAGCGAGGCCGATCCCGGCTAGGGATCGGCCTCGCCGGATCGACTCGACGAGTCCCTACGCGAAGGACTAGCAGCTACCCGACATGAATCGTTCGGGAAGTGGCCCCGCGGCAGATGTGCCGATGTCGAGCATTGCGCTTCAGCACCTTCCGCTTCGCCTTGGCGTAGTAGTCGCCGGGCGAGGCGAATCCGCCCGGATTGACCACCCAGGCGCCGGTGTCGGAGCTTGTGTCGGTGCCGATTACGGTGTCGGGCCCCGTCGCAACCCGAAACACCCTCACGGACCTCCTCTTGACGCAGCGCGCCCTCGGTGACCGCACCTTGCCGGAGAACGAGTCTCCATAGGCCGAAGTCGTGAACTTGATGCTCACCGTCGACTTGTAGATGACCCGGTGCGCGGAGGCGACCCCAGCGCCCAAGGACACGGACACGGCGGCCACCAGGACGGCGACGAGAAAACGCTTCATGGTGCCTCCTCTTCGTGGACTCCAGGCACAACCTGTACCCGCCACTCGAAGGCGGAACCCTACCGGTCTTCGTCAATACCGCACCGCGGCCAGATAGAGCCCATGCGCCGGCGCCGTCTCGCCGGCTCGCTCGCGCGGGGCGCCGCGAAGCAGCGCTTCGAAGTCCTCGATCGTCCGCTTCCCTCCCGCCACGTCCAGCATCGTCCCCACCAGCACCCGGACCATGTGGCGCATGAAGGCGTCCGCTTCGATCCATAGCTCGAGCAGATGGCCGGAGAACGGCGGGGCCACACCATGTGTGCGCCACTCGGCACCGAGGATCTCGCGCTCGAAGCGGACGTGCTCGGAATCCGTCGGCGTGAAGGCAGTGAAATCGTGTTTGCCAACCACCGAGTCCGCACAGCGCTCGAGCTTCTCGCGATTCAGCCAGTGCGGCCACCGGAGCGCACGGCCCTCGAGGAACGGGTCGCGCACCGGCGAGGCGAGGACCCAGTAGCAGTAGGTGCGCGAGCGGGCATCGCGCCGGGCGTCGAAGCCGGGCGGACCGGACGCCGCGTCAACCACGGCGATCTCGCGCGGCAACATGGAATTCAGCCGGCGAGGTAGGCCCTCCGGCGGATCGCCGTCGAGCTCGAAGCTCGCGACCTGTCCCCACGCGTGAACCCCTGCGTCCGTTCTTCCCGCCACGGTGAGCGAGACGGGTCGCTGGAGGATCCGCTCCAGAGCGGCCTCGAGCTCTCCCTGGATCGTGCGCAGTCCGGGCTGCGCCGCCCAGCCGGCGAACGGCGTTCCGTCATAGGCGATGGTAAGGCGGACGACCAGCCGGCTAGACCAGCTCGAGGAAGACCATCTCGGTGGAATCGGACCGACGCGGGCCGAGCTTGACGATCCGCGTGTACCCGCCGGGGCGCTCGGCGTAGCGGGGGGCGATCTCCTCGAACAGCTTGTGGACGATGAACCGATCCTGGCCCAGCTCCGAGAGGGCGCGACGACGGGCGTGGAGGTCGCCGCGCTTTGCGAGCGTGATCAGCTTCTCGACCTCCGGCTTCACAGCCTTGGCCTTCGCCTGGCTGGTCTTGATCCGCTCGTGCTCGATCAGCTCGCGCGAGAGATTGCGCATCAAGGAGCGACGGTGCGCGCTGTCGCGGGAGAGCTTGTGGCGTTGCTTGCCGTGGCGCATTTCACTACTCGTCTCGCAGCGAAAGACCGAGCGCGCCCAGGGCGTCCTTGACCTCTTCCGTCGATCGCTTCCCGAAGTTAGGGATCGCGTTCAGCTCTGACTCGGAGCGCTGCACGAGGTCGCCGACGGTCTGGATGCCGGCGCGCTTGAGGCAGTTGTAGGCGCGAACGCCTATCTCCAACTCCTCGATCAGCCGGTCGTCGCCCTCGCCCGCGGTAAGCGGGGTCAGGGCGGCCTCGGCAGAGCCCGCGCCGTCGCGACTCGTAAGCTCCTCGACCCGGTCCGCGTCCGTGAAGATCGCGAGGCTCTTGATCAGGATCTCGGCCGCCTCGCGCAGGGCCGATGAGGGCTCGAGCGAGCCATCGGTCTCGATCTCAAGCGACAGCTTGTCGAAGTCGGTCCGCTGCCCGACACGGGCGGAGTCCACCGCGTAGGCGGCACGCCGGATCGGCGAGAAGATCGAGTCGATCGGGATCACTCCCAGCGGCTGGTCCTCGGTCTTGTTGTCCTCGGCGGGCGAGTAGCCGCGGCCGCGGCCGATCGTCAGGTACATCTCGAGCTTGGTCCGCTTCTCGAGCGTCGCGATCGGCGCGTCGGGATTCAGGATCTCGACGCCGGCCGGCAGATCGATGTCCTTGGCCTTCACCTCGCCCGGGCCCGTCGCGACCAACGGGGCCTCCACCTCGTCGGCATCGGTGTGCATGCGAATGACGACGTCCTTGAGGTTGAGGACGATGTCCGTGACGTCCTCCTTCACCCCGGACACGGTTGAGAATTCGTGCGCCACGCCCTCGATCCGCACGCTCGTGATCGCGGCGCCCCCGAGCGAGGAGAGCAGCACGCGACGGAGACTGTTTCCGAAGGTGTAGCCGAAGCCCTTGTCGAGGGGCTCGATCGTGAAGGTCCCGCGATTGTCGGACACCTTCTCTGAGGAGATCTTGGGGGTCTGGAACTCGGGCAGGGTAGTCATCGCTTCCTCTGGTTTCTCGCTTGTGTTGTGGGAGCCCTACTTGGAGTAGAGCTCGACGATCAGCTGTTCCGAGACCGGCGTGGTGATCTCGCTGCGGTCGGGCAGTCGGAGCACCTTTGCGGTCAGGGAGTCGTGGTCCGCCTGCAGCCAGGGCGGCACAGCCGCCGTGAGCTCCGTTGCGGAGCGGACGACGTCGGCCGCCTTCGACGTGGAACGGATCGAGATCACGTCCTCGGGACGGACCTGGTAGGAGGGAATGTCGACGCGGCGGCCGTTGACGAGCCAGTGGCCGTGGCCGATGAGCTGCCGCGCCTGGCGGCGCGAGGCCGCGAAGCCAAGTCGGACAAGCACGTTGTCAAGGCGGCGCTCCAGCAGGCGCAGAAGGTTCTCGCCGGTCACGCCGGGCTGGCGCGAGGCCTTCTGGTAGTAGCCCCGGAACTGCCTCTCAAGGAGCTGGTAATAGCGCCGCGCCTTCTGCTTCTCGCGCAGCTGCTGGCGGTACTCGGACTGGCGCATGCGGCCGCGGCCGTGCTCGCCGGGCGGATAGGAGCGCCGCTCGACGCCGCACTTCTCGGTCATGCAGCGCGCTCCCTTGAGGAAGAGCTTCTGCCCCTCGCGGCGGCACTGCTTGCACTGTGGAGAAGTGTCTCGGGCCATTTCGTAGTTAGGAAATCCGTTGCTCGTTCTTCGGTTCTCGTTGCTCGGGCTAGACGCGGCGGCGCTTGCGCGGGCGCGTGCCGTTGTGGGCCTGCGGGGTGACGTCCTTCACTGTCGTGACCTGGAGGCCGGCTGCCTGGAGCGAGCGAATCGCGGTGTCCCGGCCGGAGCCGGCGCCCTTCGCGTGCACCTCCACGCGCTCGAGCCCGTGCTCCATGCCCTTGCGCGCAGCCGAGTCCGCAGTCACCTGGGCGGCGAACGGCGTTGACTTGCGCGAGCCCTTGAAGCCGGCGGAGCCGGCGGACTCCCAGCAGACGACGTTTCCGTCCGTGTCCGTGATGGTCACGATCGTGTTGTTGAAGCTGGTCTTGATGTGGGCGATCCCGTAGGCGATGTTCTTCTTCACCCGCCGGCGTGACCGGGTCTTCCCGCGCGTGCCCTTCTTCGGCTGCGGCATCTACCCAACCCCTACTTCGGCGCCGGCGCCTTCCGCCGGCCGGCCACGCTCATCCGGCGGGGTCCCTTTCGACTCCGCGCGTTGGTCTTCGTCCGCTGCCCGCGCACCGGGAGCCCACGGCGATGGCGAAGCCCCCGGTAGGCGCCGATCTCCGAGAGTCGCTTGATGTTCTGAGAGCGCTCGCGGCGCAGGTCGCCCTCGACCTCGTTCGACTCCACCGCCTCGCGCAGCTTCACGATCTCGTCGTCGGTCAGGTTCTTCACGTAGGTGTTGGGGTCCACGCCGACCTGTGAGACGATCTTGCGCGCCGTCGAGGAGCCGATCCCGTGCACGTAGGTGAGGCCGACCTCGACGCGCTTGTTGACGGGGATGTTTACGCCTGCGATTCGAGCCACGCGCGCCGCGTCACCCCTGCCGCTGCTTGTGGCGCGGGTTCGAGCAGATCACGAGCACGACGCCGCGCCGCCGGATCACCCGGCAGCGCTCACACATCGGCTTTACGGACGCTCGAACCTTCACACCCAATCCTCGCGGGTCGTATCCAATCAATTCCGGAGAAAGCCCGCCGGCCCCAGGAATCGGGCCCGCGGGCATCAAAACACGGCCCTACGGCCGACCGAGAATGGTAGCAGGGCGTTTCCGCCGGCTCCGCCCGCGCATGGGACGCCGAGCATGGGGGCTGTGGGTGCGGGGTGTACTCGGCGCCGGCCCGCACACCGCGCTGCCGCAATCACGCGCGCCACGCACCGGACGGCGCCTGCACCCCCGCATCTCGAGGCGGCGCGACCGCCCACGAATCTCGAGCGGCGCTAGCCACTGAGTGAAGGCACGGCGGCCGCGCGCGGAAGAGGGCATCCGCGCGCGCAGCCTCTTGGCCCGCCAGGGCTCAGGGCAGATTGTGCTTCACCGAAACCGTCTGCTGGAAGGTCGGGCGGTTCTGGAACGGCGCCGGAGGCACCGAGATCGCGGAGGTGATCACCGAGCGGTTCTGGTCGAAGCAGCTCGGTTCGGGGTCGTCGGCGCAGTCGCCGTGGCCGTAGAGCTTGGATCGCTTGACTTTCAGCGCCGCCGCAAGCGATGCCCGCAGGGCCGTGCGGCAGGCCGCCCTGGAGCCGTGGCCACAGTAGGCCTTGCTCCATGCGCCCCGGGGACGGGGGCCGAAGATGCCGCGCAGGTCCTTCGAGACGTACCCCCACCAGCCGGCGAAGAAGTCCGGAGCGCTGGGCGCACGGCGGGTGTGGTCGCCCACCGGGAGCAGGTCCTGGACATGGGCATAGAGCTTCTTCCCCAGGGTCGGCTCGAACTCGGCACGAACCAAGCCGGGCCACCAGGCGTCCATGAGGGCGATGGCCTTCGTCGACTCGTCGTGGCCGTTGCCGTCGAGGTCGCGGCGATGGCCCCCTGCACGACGCCAGTGCTCCAGCAGCGCGATCGCGTGGCGAAGCTTCGGGGATTTCGGATGCCCAATGGCTCGAAGGACGGTGGGCAGGAGCTTGACCGCGCGCAGATCCTCGGTCGCCGGCTCCTCCATTGAGCGGACGAGCTGAGCCAGGCTCGCCTTCCGCGGGCCCCGAATCGCGGCCCGCACCCGGTCCGCGATCAGCTGCTGGCGGTGGAGAGTTCCGTAGTCGTACTGGTCATCCGCGGCCGCCCAGCCGGGTGCCTGCTTGTTGTTCCACGAGACGAGGTACCGCGGATCGACCGCGTGGGGATGCTGGCTCAACGGCACCCAGCGGGCCGTGTGGGTGGATGGGTCATAGCCCTTCCAGTCGTACTTGCCGGTGCCCAGGATGGGGAAGTCCGGCGACGTCCCCCGCGCCCGTTGCGGATACCACCCCGACAGGTAGTAGGCGATGTGCTTTGAGTCGAGATAGGACCAGTTGAACGCGAAGTTCATCTTTGAGATCGCCCGGCGGAAAGACGCCGGCCCGTCACGCATGAAGCGCGGGTTGTTCATGCGGGCGAAGTAGATCGACGAATCGGCCTCATGGAAGTAGGTGCTGCGAGCGCTGACGAAGGCGACCTTCTTGCCGTTCACCTTGCCACGCGCGTAGACGATCCCGTGCACCGTCCGGTAGGCGGTGAGCGTCTCGGTTCCGGGCGGGGTCATGTCGATCGCGCTGGGCGTCCAGGCATTGGTTCGATCGAGCTCGTCCATCGCCAGGCAGTTGCCCTTGTAGCGGTAGTGGAAGCGGTCCTGGCAGAGCACCTCGGCGAACGTGTCGACGTTGTCCGAGGTGGCCGTGGTGGCACTCCAGGCGTAATCGCGCCCGTGACCGAGCAGGATGTAGAGGCTGACGCCCGGGAACGTCGCGCCGCGCGCGTCCAGCCCGGGCCCGTGGATGTCCTCCTCCATCAGGATCTGCGGGTCGTAATAGCCCACCTGTGGACCCAGCACCCCGATTGGGTGGCCCGTGTCCGACTCGCGAGCCGAGACGAGCTCCCAGTTGGAGGCGTGGGGCATGTGGAGATCCTGCATCAGTGCAGCGCCGACGTTCGCGAACTCGCCCGCGCTGGAGGTCGACGCCGACTTGTCCTGGACCGGCGGGGCGACCGGAGCGGGATGGACCGAGCCACGGTCGGGAAGGGCGAGGCCTCGCTTGGCGAACGCGCTCGTGGTCTCGTAGGGGAAGCGCTTGGCCACGGTGGTCGGCGCCTCGGGGTCGTTCTTGGAGCGGAAGTCGAGCCAGGCGCGACGCCCCGCGTGGCGCCCGAAGCGGCGCTCGAAGGCCTGCATCAGCTCCGCCGAGGCAACCTCGCTGCCGCCCCCCTTGCCGAAGATGCCTCCGATCAGCGAGGCCTCGGCCAGCACGTCGGTCGGCCCCCACGTCTCCGGCAGCTTGCCGAGCGCGGCGTACTCGGCGGGCATCAGCATCGGATTTGCGAGCGCGTCGGTGATGTAGGCGTTGATGCCGTCGACGTAGCCGCCGACGTCCTCGACGATCTGCTCGCCGGCATGGCCGTAGAACGCGGCAGCGTGGTCGATTTGCCACTGGAGGTCGTCCTCGGTGTACGGCGCGAGCTGCCACTGGGTGCGATCCATGGCCCGGTTCGAAGGCGAGCCGCCGATGAAGGACGACAGCTGTGCTCGCCCGGTATTCCGGAGGATGTCCATCAGGAACAAACGATCCTGGGCGCTGGCGTAGCCCTCCCCGAACATCACGTCGGATCGCGTCTCCCCGTAGATGTGGGGGATCCCGTACTTCTTGTCGCGGATGATGGTCACCCCCGGCTTGGGCGACGTTGTCGTGGCGACGGCGCTTGGCCTGACGCCGAAGGTCGCGTCCTTGTAGTAGTTGCCGACCTTCTTCGTCGTCAGATGCGGGGAGCCCTGGATCAGGCTGTCGTACAGGGGCTGCTGGTCGACCCAATTGGGTGGGTAGGTGCCGTCGGCCTCGAACTGCGCGAGCTGCGCGGCGTTGTCCGTTCCCGCCTGACCGGGCGGCAGCACGTTGCGAAAGCCGCCCGCGTCGTGCGAGCCGTACGGCGGGATGGCGTCCGCGGCCTGGGCGGTGGGGACGAACGCCAGCCCAACCAATCCGCAGATGACGGCGGCCCACGACACCGAGCGTTTCGGAGCTCTCGTTCCCATCCTCATTGAAACCGCGCGCAGCCTCCGACTGGCCGCGTCGTGGAAAGCGAGGCGAGTATAGGAACGCCCCCGTGGGCCCGCGCCGGTTGAACCCCCCGGCGTTCGACCTCGCCGGCGCCTGCCCCAGGTCGGGGGGAGCTACTCCTCGTGCCAGGGAGTAAGGATCCTGGGGCCGTCGTCGGTGACGGCCACGGTGAACTCGAAGTGGGCCGCCAGCGAGCCGTCGGCCGAGTAGACGGCCCAGTTGTCCTCGCCGACCCGTACCTCCGGCCCGCCAGCGTTGACCATGGGCTCGATCGCGAGCACCATCCCGCTCTCGAGCGCGGGGCCCCTGCCCGGCTCGCCGTAGTTCGGAATCTGCGGGTCCTCGTGCATGTCGCGGCCGATGCCGTGCCCGACCAGCGAGCGGATGATCGAGAACCCGTTCGACTCGACCTCGCGCTGGATCGCAGCCGATACGTCCCCGAGGTGATTGCCCTGCTTGACCTCCGCCGCACCGGCGAGAAGAGCTGCGTGCGTGGCGTCCAGCAGCTTTCGCGCCTCGGGACTCACGGGTCCAACCGGTAGGGTGATCGCCGCGTCCGCCACCCACCCGTCCTTCGTTACCCCTACGTCCAGAGAGATGATGTCGCCCCGCTTCAGCTCATGCGGGCCGGGAATGCCGTGAACCACCATGGAGTTCGGCGAGGCGCAGATCGAGCCCGGAAAGCCCCGATAACCCTTGAACGAGGGCTCTGCCCCCTGGGCGGCGATGAACCGCTCCGCGGCATCGTCCAGCTCCGCCGTGGTCACGCCCGGATGGCACTTGGATCGGAGCATGCGCAGGCACCTGGCCTGAATCGCGCCGGCAACGGCCATCTGCTCGATCTGCTCTGGAGTTTTCTTGACGATCACCGCGTCAGCGCTTCCTACAGCTCCTCTTCCATGCGGAGAGTGGCAAGCATGGCGCGGATCCGGTCATTGACCTCGTCGGGATCGAGCGATCCGTCGACATGGCGGAGGATGCCCTCGTTCTCGTAGAAGGCAATCACCGGTTCGGTCTTCTCGTGGTAGGTGGCGAGGCGGTTGCGAATCACCTCGGGCTTGTCGTCGTCGCGAATCTCCAGCCGGGCGCCGCAGATGTCGCAGATCCCCTCGTGCTTGGGGGGGTCGAACTCCACGTGGAAGATGTGTCCCTCCTTGACGCAGGTGCGCCGGCCGCCCAGCCGGCGGATCACCTCGTCGTCGGGGACGTCGATCAGGATCGCCGCCGTCAGCTCTCGACCCAGCTCGTCCATCTTCCCGCCGAGGGCTTCCGCCTGGGCCGTGTTGCGGGGAAACCCGTCGAGGATGAAGCCGTCCGCGGCCTCGGTCCGCGAGACGCGCTCGCCGATCAGCCCCACCATCACCTCGTCCGGCACGAGATCGCCGCGGTCCATGTATTCCTTCGCTTCGTTGCCGAGCTCGGTGCCCTCGCGCACCGCCGCGCGCAGGATGTCCCCGGTGGCGTAGTAGGGCAGGCGGAAGTCCTCCTGGAGGCGCTCCGCCTGCGTCCCCTTGCCGGACCCCGGCGGCCCGAGCAACACGAGATTCAACTCAGACATACGGGGTCATCTCCGTCAATCCATGCGCGGAGGCGGCGAAAACCGAGCAGGTCGGCCGACGCAGCCCGATCGGCGACGCGAGCGTACTCGAAACGTACGTGAGCAAGACGATCGGGCGAGTCGGGCGAGATGCGACGGTTTGCAGGCGCCTCTACTTGAGGAAGCCCTCGTAATTGCGCATCATGAGCTGGGCCTCGAGCTGCTTCACGGTGTCGAGCGCGACGCCGATCACGATCAGGATCGAGGTGCCGCCGAAGAAGAAGTTCGCGGAGGTCTGGCTGATGAGGATGGTGGGCAGGGCAGCGACCGCGCCGAGGTACAGCGCCCCTGGGAACGTGAGCCTGGACAGGATGCGGTCCAGGTATTCGGCGGTAGGTCGCCCCGGCCTGACGCCGGGGATGAAGCCGCCGTACTTCTTCAGGTTGTCCGCCTGGTCGACGGGGTTGAACGTGACCGCCGTATAGAAGTAGGTGAAGATGACGATGAAGAAGAACTCGCCCGCGACGTAAGCCCACCCGTTGGGACTGAAGAAGGCCGCGAAGTCGAGCGCCGCCGGCGTGTTCAGAAGCTGCCCGATGGTCGGCGGGAAGGCCATGATCGAGGCGGCGAAGATCACCGGGATCACGCCGGCCATGTTCACCCGCAGCGGCAGGTAGGTCGAGCCGCCGGTCGTCATCCGCCGGCCGACGATCCGCTTCGCGTACTGGACGGGGATGCGGCGCTGGCCCTCCTGGACGAAGACGATGCCGACGATCACGGCGAGGGCGATGAACGGCATCATCACCTTGAAGACCGGGTCGGGGTTCGTCCACCAGGCCTGGAGCCCGCTCGGGATCCTGGAGGCGATGGAGGCGAAGATCATCAGCGAGATCCCGTTGCCGATCCCGCGCTGGGTGATCAGCTCGCCGAGCCACATCAGAAGCGTCGTGCCGGCGGTGAGTGCGATCACGATGAGGAACACCTTCGCGAAGGTCAGCTGCCCCACGACGCTCGTTCCCGCCTGGCTCTGGAACGACTGGAACAGGAACACGTAGCCGAGCGACTGGGCGAAGGCCAGGGCTACCGTGAGGTAGCGCGTGTACTGCGTGATCTTCTGCTGGCCGACCTCGCCCTCCTTCTGCAGGCGCTCCAGCGAGGGGACCACCACCGTCATCAGCTGGAGGATGATCGAGGCGGTGATGTACGGCATGATCCCCAGCGCGAACAGGGAGAGGCGCGAGAGGCTGCCGCCGCTGAACAGGTTGAGGAAGCCGAGGATCGAGTTGCCGGAGAAGTTCGACTCGATGTCCTTGACCGCGTTGAGGTCGATTCCCGGCGCGGGGATGTAGGCGCCAAGCCGGTAGAGCAGCAGCATCGCACCGGTGAAGGCGAGCTTCCTGCGGATCTCGGGGACGCTGAAGGCGTTGAGGATCGTCTGGAGCATCAGCCGGCCGGACCCTTTGCCTCGCCGTCCGGCGCGGCTGGCCTGTCGATGACCTGAGCCGTGCCGCCCGCCTTCTCGATCCTCTCCTTTGCCGCGGCGCTGAACGCGTGCGCGCGCACGGTGAGCTTCTTCGTCAGCTCTCCCCTCGCCAGGACCTTCACCGGATGGCGGCGCTTGGCGAGGCCGGCCGCGCGCAGCGTCTCGGGAGTCACCTCGCTACCCGCCTCGAAGCGTGCGTCGAGATCGGCCAGGTTCACCGGCTGGGTGTGGGTGCGGAACTTCTCGAAGGGCATCGACATCTTGCGATGCGGGCCGCGCAGCTTTCGCGTCCGCATGTGGATCGGGTTCTGGCCGCCCTCGTAGCCGGGCTTGCGCTTGCTGCCGGAGCGTGAGCCCGCCCCCTTCTGGCCGCGGCCCGACGTCTTGCCCAGCCCGGAGCCCTCGCCGCGGCCCACCCGCTTGCGAGGGTGACGTGAGCCGGGCTTCGGGCGAAGGGCGTGGAGCCCGACCTCCTCTGGCTTCAGACGCGAGCCCATCACGTTCCCTCGCTGGTTTCGACGAGGTGGCTCACGACCTTCAGCATGCCGCGCAACTCGGGGCTGACGCCCATCTTGGCGGTGCGTCCAATCCGTCCAAGCCGCAGCGAGCGAAGCGTGTCGCGCTGCTTCGGGGTGGTGCCGTTGGTGGAGCGCACCTGCCGGATGACGACCTCGGCCATTACGACTCCTCCTTGGGCGCGGCCGCTTCGCTCGCCGGTTCCGCTTCCTGCCCGACGCTCGGCGGCGCGGTGGCGTCAGGCTCCGACGGGGTAGACCCCCCCTCTTGCTGAGTCGCGGATTCCCGATCGCCCGCCGACGCCTCGGCCCGCTTTCCGTTCTTCTGGATGCCGAGCACCTGGTTCACGGTCAAGCCGCGAAGCTTCGCGACCTGCTCGGGGCGCCGCAGGCTCATGAGCCCCTCCATCGTCGCCTTGACCAGGTTGATCGGGTTCTGCGTGCCGATGCTCTTCGTGAGCACGTCGCGGATCCCCGCCAGCTCGAGCACCGCGCGGACGCCGCCACCGGCGATCACCCCGGTACCGGGGCTGGCCGGGCGCAGCACCACGTGCCCGGCGCCGAAGCGCCCGATGATCCGGTGGGGGATCGTCTGCCCGTACATGGGGACGCGGATCAGGCTCTTGCGGGCGTTCTCGACGGCCTTCTGGATCGCCAGCGGCACCTCGCGTGCCTTGCCGTAGCCGATCCCGACGACCGAGTTCTCGTCGCCGACCGCGACCAGGGCGGTGAACGAGAAGCGGCGGCCGCCCTTCACCACCTTGGCGACGCGGTTGATCTCGATCACGCGCTCCTGGAGGTCGAGGCCCTGTGGGCTGACTGTCTCGATGTCGTGGTTCATGGACGAAGTCAATGAAGGTAGCGGGTCAGAACTGAAGGCCCCCCTCGCGCGCCCCCTCGGCGAGCGCCTTCACGCGGCCGTGGTACTGGTAGCCGCCGCGGTCGAAGACGCAGCTCTCGATCCCGGCCTCCTTGGCGCGATGTGCGAGGAGCTCCCCGGCCCGCTTGGCCTTCTCCATCGAGCCGAGCCCGCGGAGCTCGGCCTCGGTCCAAGAGACGGCCACGCGCGTGACCTGGCCCTCGTCGTCGATGAGCTGCGCGAACACGCCGCGGTTGGAGCGGAACACGGACAGCCGGGGGCGCTCGGCGGTGCCACGTACCTTGGCGCGGACCCGCCGCCGGCGTCGCAGCCTGCGCTGTGGCTTCGTGAGGACCGTCACGCCCGCTTCCCGACCTTGCGGCGCACGTGCTCGCCCTCGTAGCGGACGCCCTTGCCCTTGTATGGCTCGGGCGGGCGGGTGCGGCGGATCCGCGCCGCGATCTCGCCGACGAGCTGCTTGTCGATTCCTCGCACGATGATCTGGGTGGGGGTGGGAAGCTCGAACTCGATGCCCTCCGGCGCGGTCACGGTGATCGTGTGCGAGTAGCCCACGCTGAGCTCGATGGCCTTGCCCTGAAGGCGCGCCCGGTAGCCGACCCCCTGGATCTCGAGCCTTTTCTCGAAGCCTTGGGTGACCCCCTCCACCATGTTCGCGATCAGGCTCCTGGTGAGTCCGTGGAGTGCCCGGTGCTCGCCGCGATCGGTTGGGCGCTCGACGGTGAGCGTGCCATTGGACTGCGACACCGCCATGTCCCGGCTGACGACCTGGCTCAACTCGCCCTTCGGGCCCTTGACCGAGACGAGCCCAGGCTTGATCTCGACGCTTACGCCGTCCGGGATCGCGACTGGCGTCTTGCCGATTCGGCTCATGGGTCAGTCACTCCTCACCAGACGTAGGCGACGACCTCACCGCCCACGCCACGCTGTCGCGCCTCGTGCCCCGTCATCACCCCTGCCGAAGTCGACAGGATCGCGGTCCCCATGCCGCCCATCACGCGCGGAATCTCCCCGTGAGCCACGTAGCGGCGCCTGCCCGGGCGGGAGATCCGCTCCAGGCCGCTGATCACCGCCCGCCGGCCGTCGGTGTACTTGAGCCTGATCCGGATCACCTCGCCGACGGAGGTGGGTTCCACCGCGAAGTTCTCGATGTAGCCCTGCTCCTCGAGGATTCGCGTCATCTCCTTCCTGAGCTTGGAGGCCGGGATCTCCACGTCCGTGTGGTCGGCCGCGAGGGCGTTGCGGACGCGGGTCAGGTAATCGGCTATCGGATCGGTGAGCATCGGCCTTCCCGTATCACCAGCTCGATTTGGTCATGCCGGGGATGTAGCCCTCGTGCGCGAGCTCGCGCAGACACAGCCTGCAGAGGCCGAACTTGCGGTAGTAGGCGCGCGGGCGCCCGCACCGCCGGCAGCGGTTGTGGGCCCGGGTCTTGTACTTCGGCTTGCGGCCCTGCTTGACGATCTTCGAAGTCTTAGCCATGGCTCGCTACTCGGACTCCTCCTCTTGCTTTTCGGTCGCAGCCTCGGCGGGCGTCTCGCCCTCCTCGCCTTCCTCCGGCTCTTCCTCCCTGACCTTCCGCTCGTAGGCCTCCGGGTTCTCCTCCTTGAGCTGCTCGAGGGCGGCCTGCTCCGCCTCGGCGCGCATCCGGGCCTCCTCGCGGCGTCGCTCCTCCTCCTCGGCCTCCCGATCGACCGCCCCGGGCCGCCCCTCCTCCGCAAAGGGAAATCCGAGCGCCAGCAGAAACTCGAATGCCTCCTCGTCCGTCTTCGCGCTGGTCGTGATCGTCACGTCCAGCCCTCGAACCTCGTCGATCGAGTCGTAGTCGATCTCCGGAAAGATCAGCTGCTCGCGGATGCCCAGCGAGTAGTTGCCCCGGCCGTCGAAGGAGCGCGGGTTCAGGCCGCGGAAGTCGCGGATTCGCGGAATCGCGATCGAGACCAGCCGATCCACGAACTCCCACATCCTGGCGCCGCGCAGCGTCACCGCCACCCCGACCGGCATCCCGGCGCGGATCTTGAAGGACGCGATGGACTTGCGGGCGCGGCGCACGTTGGGCCGCTGGCCCGCGATGATCCCGAGCTGCTCGGTTGCCGCTTCGAGGACGGAGGTCGTCTGCTTGGCCTCGCCAACCCCCATGTTGACGGTCACCTTCTCGAGGCGGGGGACCTCCATCCGGTTGGCGTAGCCGAAGCGCTTGACGAGCCGGTCCGCGACCTCTTGCTCGTAGCGCTCCCTCAGGCGCGGCGGCGGCGCTGCCTGCTGTGCTTCGGTGACCGTCGCTTCCATCAGTCGAGCTCCGCGCCGGTTCGCTTGGCAACGCGCAGGCGCTTGCCGTCCTTCACCTTCACTCCGACGCGGGTGGGCTTGTTGTCCTGAGGGTCGAGCAGCATCACGTTGGAGACGTGGATCGGGCCCTCCTTGTCGATGATCCCGCCCGCCTGGGCGCTCTTCTGGGTGTCCTTGACCGAGCGCGGGCGCTGATGGCGCTTGACCATGTTCAGCCCCTCGACGTAGACGCGCCGCTTCGCCGGCTCCGTGCGTAGCACGCGGCCGGTCTTGCCACGGTCCTTGCCGCCGGTGATCACGACGGTGTCGTCCTTTCTGATGCGCATCGCCTTGGCCATCAGAGAACCTCCGGTGCGAGGGAGACGATCTTCATGAAGTTGCGGTCGCGGAGCTCCCGGGCGACCGGCCCGAAGATCCGGGTTCCGCGCGGGTTGAGCTGCGGATCGATCAAGACTGCGGCGTTCTCGTCGAAGGCGATGTAGGTGCCATCCGGCCGCCCGAGCTGCTTCTTCGTGCGCACGATCACGGCCTGCACGACCTCGCCCTTGCGCACCCCGCCGTGGGGGGTGGCCTGCTTGACCGTAGCCGTGATCACGTCGCCGACGCTCGCGTAGCGCCTGTGATGGCCGCCCTTGACGCGGATGCAGAGAATCTCCCGGGCGCCCGAGTTGTCCGCCACCCTGAGCTTGGTTTCTTGCTGGATCATCGTGCCGCTCTATCTGGCCTTCTCCACCACGTCCAGCAGCCGCCATCGCTTCGTGCGCGAGAGCGGCCGCGCCTCGATGACGCGCACCACGTCGCCCTCCTGTGCCTGGTTGGACTCGTCGTGCGCGCGCAGCTTGCTCGTGCGCCGCACCACCTTCTCGTAGGTCGCGTGGCGGCGGACCACCCGTATCTCCACGGTGATCGTCTTGTCGGCGCCGGCCGCCACCACGGTCCCCTGCCGCACCTTCTTCGGCCCGGGCACGCGCTCCGCAGGCGCGGTCCCGGTCCCGGGCTCGCCGCGCTTTCGACGTCGGGCGGCCCGGTGGCGCCGCCGGGTCTCCTGGCCGCTCCGCCGCCGCTCGGCGCGCTCGCTGGCGCGGTCCTCGGGGCTCCGCTGCGGGCCCGGGGGCCCCGAGGCACGCGAGCGTGCGAGCTTGCGAATCTGCTTTGGGTGCTGGGGCTCGGGCGGCTCGGCTTCGGCGACCGGCTCGGTGGCGGCCGGCTCCTCCTCGGCGGCCGGCTCCTCCTCCGGCGCCTCTTCCTCTGCGGGCTCCTCCTCTGCGGGCACCTCCTCGTCCTCGGCGGGCGCCTCCTCCGCGGGGGCCTCCACGGCGGGCGCCTCCTCGCCAGCCTCGGGCTCGGCCTGCTCCTCGGCGGCCTCTGGAGCCTCGGCCTCCTCGGTGGCCTCGGGCTCGGTCGTCTCCTCCTGCTGCTGCTTCTCTTCCTCGGCCATCATGGCTACCTATCGCCTTAATTCCTTGTCCAGGTCGATGCCGCGCTGGCGCGCGACCGTCAGCAGGCGGGCGACGTCGCGCCGCGCAGCGCCCATGCCGGCCGTGTTCTCGACCTCGCCGGTCGCGTGGCGAAAGCGCAGGTTGAACGCCTCCTCGCGCGCCTGCTTGAGGCGCTCGACGAGATCGTGATCGTTGAGAGCGTGTGCGTCGGCGCCCTTCACTCCGCTACCCCCTCGCGCTTCACGAACTTCGTCTTCACGGGCAGCTTGTGGCCGGCCAGGCGGATCGCGTCGCGCGCCAGGTCCTCCGGTACTCCGGCGAGCTCGAACATGACGCGGCCTGGCTTGACCACGGCAACCCAGCCCTCGGGGTTTCCCTTGCCGGAGCCCATCCGCGTCTCGGCGGGCTTCTTCGTGAACGGCTTGTCGGGGAACACGTTGATCCAGACCTTGCCGCCGCGCTTGATCTTGCGCGTCATGGCCACTCGGGCCGCCTCGATCTGGCGGTTGGTGATCCAGCCTCGCTCGAGGGCCTTCAGCCCGTATTCGCCGAACGCCACCTGACTACCGCCCTTCGTATTGCCCCGCCTGCGCCCACGCTGGACCTTGCGGTGCTTGACCCGCTTCGGCATCAGCATCAGGAATCGCCTCCGTCGGAGGGCTTGGACTCGCCGGAGGGCTTGGGTTCCGCTTCGGGCTCGGCGTCGCCAGACGATCCCTCGCCTGCGGCTGGCCCCGCAGGGGCGGCGGGCTCGGCCGCCTCGGGAGCAGCAGGTTCGGGCGCCGAAGGAGCGGCAGGCTCGGGAGATGTGGGGGTCGCAGGCGCGGCCGGTGTAGGCGCTTGGGCCGGCGCGGGCGCTGCGGACGGCCGAGCCGGGGGCCGTGGCGTCTGGCCTCGCGCGCGCGGCGGACGGGCTTGGCCGGGGCGGGAGCGGCGCGAGCGGGGGCCGAGGCCCTCGTCGGCGTCGTCGATCATCCCCGAGCGGTAGCCCTCCGGCATCACCTCGCCCTTGTTGATCCAGCACTTGACGCCTATCCGACCGGTGGTGGTGCGCGCCTCGACGAAGCCGTAGTCGATGTCGGCGCGCAGCGTGTGCAGCGGCACGCGTCCATCCGAGTAGCCCTCGGTGCGGGCCATCTCGGCGCCACCCAGGCGCCCGGAGACCTGCACCTTCACGCCCTTCGCCCCGGAGCGCATCGCCGAGGTCAGGGCCCGCTTCATCGCCCGCCGGAACGCCACGCGGTTTTGGAGCTGCTCCGCGATCGACTGGGCGACCAGCTTGGCGTCCAGCTCGGGGCGCTTGATCTCGCGGATGTTGACCTTCACCGGCTTGTTCGTGAGCCGGTGGAGGTCGCGCCGCAGCGCGTCCACCTCCGAGCCGGACTTGCCGATCACGATCCCCGGCCGCGCGGTGTGGATGTCCACGGTGACCTCGCCGCGCTGCTTGACGATCTTGATGTCGGACAGGCCCGCGTGCGCGAGCTTGTGCTGGATGTGATCGCGGATCGCGATGTCCTCCTGGAGATAGTCGGCGAACTCGCGCTCGTTGAACCAGTTCGACTGCCAGTCGTGGATGTAGCCGACCCTGAAGCCCTCGGGATGGATCTTCTGGCCCACGGTCCCTCCCTTACTCCGCCGGCGTGAGCGCGACGCTCACGTGGCTGGTTCGCTTGTCGATCCGGGTGGCGCGCCCGCGCGCCCGCGCCCGCCAGCGCTTCAGCACCGGGCCCTCGTCCACGTTGATCTCGGTGATCCGGAGCTCGTCGCCGACCAGCTCGTGGTTTGCCTCCGCGTTGGCTGTCGCGGAGGCGATCACCTTCCCGATGTCCTGCGCTGCGCCGCGCGTGGAGAACTCCAGAAGGGTCTGCGCTTCGGGCACCGTCAGGCCGCGAACCTGATCGGCGACCAGGCGCGCCTTGCGTGGCGCGACCCGCACATAGCGCGCGCTCGCCCGCACCACGGGGGCCTCCTGCTCCTTCGCGTTGTCCTTGCGCTCCGCCATCATCTCTCCGCCGCCGTCCTGCTTCCGGAGTGGGCGCGGAAGGTGCGCGTGGGCGCGAACTCGCCCAGCTTGTGGCCCACCATGGACTCGGAGATGAACACCGGCACGTGCTTGCGGCCGTCGTGGACGGCGATCGTGTGGCCCACCATCTCGGGGAAGATCGTCGAGCCCCTGGACCAGGTCTTGATCATCTGCTTGGAGCCGCCCTCGTTCATCTGCTGGATGCGCCGCAGAAGGCGCTCCTCGACGAACGGGCCCTTCTTCGTCGAGCGCCCCATCAGGCGATCACCTCGTCCCGCCCCGTTTCTTGCCGCGACGCCGGCCGCGGACGATGACGGCGTCGGAGGACTTGCCCTTCTTGCGGGTTCGGTATCCCAGCGTGGGCTTTCCCCACGGGGTGACGGGGTGGCCGCCGGGCGTGTGGTGTGCCTCGCCGCCGCCGTGCGGGTGATCGACGGGATTCATCGCCACGCCGCGGGTCTGCGGGCGCTGCCCCTTGTGGCGAGCGCGTCCCGCCTTGCCCAGCTTCACGTTCTGGTGCTCGGCGTTCGAGAGCGCCCCCACGGTCGCGCGGCAGTCGCCGCGCACCATCCGCATCTCCGAGGAGGGCAGGCGCAGGGTCACCATGGCGCCCTCCTTGGCCGCAACCTGGATCGCCGAGCCGGCGGCGCGGCCGAGCCGCCCGCCCTGTCCCGGGACCAGCTCGACGTTGTGCACGATGGTCCCGGTCGGGATCGACCGCAGCGGTAGGGCATTGCCGGGCCGGATGTCGGCCCGCTCGCCTGACTCCACGCGATTGCCGGGCCGCAGCCCCTGCGGAGCCAGGATGTAGCGCTTGTCGCCGTCCGCATAGTGAAGCAGCGCGATGTAGCAGGTGCGATTCGGGTCGTACTCGATCGTCGCCACCTTCGCCGGCACGCCGTCCTTGCGGCGGGCGAAGTCGATCCGCCGGTAGCGCCGCTTGGCGCCGCCGCCGCGGTGGCGCGAGGTGATCCGGCCCTTGGCGTTACGCCCACCCGACTTCGCCTTGCCCTGGCTCAGAGGCCTGTGCGGCCGCTCACCCGTCAGCTCCTCGCGAACCTGGAAGGTCGCGAACCGGCGCCCCGGCGAGGTTGGCTTTGACTTTCGAATTGGCATGACCTAGTTGGTGGTAGCTCTCTGCTCGTTGCTCGTCACTCGGCGACCGCCGCGCCCTCGAACAGCTCGATGCGATCGCCGGGCCCGAGCTGCACGATCGCCTTCTTCCAGGAGCGCGTGCGCCCGCTGTGAAGGCCGCGGCGCTTCGGCTTCGAGCGCACCTTCGCGGTGCGAACTCCGACCACGCGGACGTCGAAGATCTCCTCCACGGCGCGGGCGATCTGCGTCTTGTGCGCTCGATCGTCGACCCGGAACGTGTACTTGCCGTCGGCCATCAGCGCGTAGCTCTTCTCCGAGACGACGGGCTCGACGATGACCTGCCTGGCGTCCATCAGGAACCGGCCCTTCCTCGGCTAATCGCCGCCGTTGTCGGGTTATGAACCGCATAGGTACAAAAAGCGACAATCGTGGCTCGAACAAAAATCATCACTCGGCCTCCCGCGCGCGTTCCTCTACCTGCTTCAGAGCCGTCTGGGACACGACCAGCGACGCATGGCCGATGAGATCGGCGACGGCGACCTGGCTCGCCTGCATGACCGTCACGTCGGGCAGGTTGCGAAAGCTCTTTGCCGCCGTGACCTCCTCGGCGTCGAGAACCACGAGAGTCGGCCGGCGCGCATCCCACTTGTCGAGCCCCTGAGCCGCCTGCTTCGCGGCGGGCTGATCGAAGCTCGCTCCGTCGAGCACCGCGACGCTGCCGCGGGCGGCGTGCACCGAGAGCGCCGCCCTCAGCGCCCGGCGCCGAGCCTTGCGGTTGACCTTCACCGCATAGTCGCGCGGTTGGGGTCCGAATGCGACACCGCCGCCGCGCCGGTGGGGCACGCTGAGCGCACCGGCGCGGGCGCGGCCCGTGCCCTTCTGTCGCCATGCCTTCGCGGTCGTCATCGAGACCTCGCCGCGGCCCAGCGTCGCCGCGGTGCCGCGGCGACGCGCCGCAAGGTCGGCACGGGCAACCTCGTGGACCAGCGACTCGTGAAAGTCGTCGCCGAACACAGCCGCGGGCAGGTCGGCCTTCGCCTGCTTGCCGAGCACCGGAGCACGGGGGGCGACTGCCCTCCTCGGGGTCGCTTCGCGACCCCTCCCCCCGGCTTTCGTTTCAGGTGTCACGACTCGCTCCGTACTTCGACCGTGCCGTTGCGAGGCCCCGGAACCGCGCCCCTGACCAGGAGCAGGTTTCGCTCCGCGTCGATCTCGACCAGCTCGAGCCGTCGCTGGGTAACGCGCCTGCCGCCCATCCGACCGGGCAGCTTCGTGCCCTTGAACACACGGGCCGGATCGGCGCTGGCGCCGATCGAGCCGGGCGCCCGGACGTTGTGGGAGCCGTGCGACATCGGGCCGCGATGGAAGTTGTGCCGCCGAATCGTCCCCTGAAAGCCCTTGCCGATCGCCACGCCCGAGACCTTCACCTTCTGTCCCGGCTCGAACTGCTCGACCGTGAGCACCTCGCCGACCTGGTGCTCCGCCGCCTCGTCCCGGAACTCCACAAGTGTGCGCGACGGGGGCGCGTCGGCCTTCTTCAGATGCCCGAGCTGCGCCATGGTCAGCTTCCGCTCCGGGACCTCCTCGAACGCCAGCTGGACCGCGTCGTAGCCGTCGCGCTCGGGAGCGCGCACGGCGGTCACCGGGCAGGGGCCCGCCTGGATCACGGTTACGGGCACGCGGGTGCCGTCCTCCGTGAAGACCTGGGTCATTCCGAGCTTCTTTCCGACGATGGCGGCCATATCCAGCAACTCGCGGCTAGCAACTCCTCAAATCTTGATCTCGATGTCGACTCCGGCCGGCAGCGCGTCGAGGCGCTGGAGCGAATCGACGGTCTTCGGGGTGGGCTGATGGATGTCGATCAGCCGCTTGTGGGTGCGGATCTCGAAGTGCTCGCGCGAGTCCTTGTCCTTGAAGGGAGAGCGGATCACGCAATAGACGTTCTTGTCGGTGGGCAGCGGCACGGGGCCGGCGACGCGTGCCCCGGTTCGCTGGGCCGTCTCCACGATCTCGCGCGCGGCGCGGTCGATCGCGTCGTGGTCGTACGCCTTCAGGCGAATGCGGATCTTGTTTGTGGCGATGGTCGCCATTTCTCAGTGGTCTCGTTCGCGGTTTGGGGTTTACCGGCTCTCTCGCGCAGATGGGGCGCCGCCCCGGTTATGGGGCGCCGCCCCGGTCGTATGTCCTTTTCTTCTCTCCCGCGGATCTGCCGCGGGCCCAACAAACGGGCCGGCCCGAGTCGGGCCGGCCCCTGAAGTCGCTACTCGAGGATCTCGCTAACGACCCCCGAGCCTACGGTACGGCCGCCCTCGCGGATGGCGAACCGGAGGCCCTTGTCCATGGCGATCGGCTGGATCAGCTCGATCGTCATCTCGACGTTGTCTCCCGGCATCACCATCTCCGTGCCCTCGGGGAGGTTCGCCACCCCGGTGACGTCGGTGGTCCGGAAGTAGAACTGCGGTCGGTATCCGGAGAAGAACGGCGTGTGGCG
>WNGA01004657.1_pt1 | contig 26304 bp, 31 predicted proteins | sample 5400061 | NCBI WGS metagenome assembly WNGA01 (sample SAMN13153366, study PRJNA577476) | soil metagenome | isolation source: 100 cm soil or saprolite under grassland replicate 2 | place: USA:California | collected 2016-06-15 | reverse complement strand
TCGGCCAGGTGCGCCTGGATCCCCACCCGCTGGAGCTCCTCGACCACATACCGCCAGCCGGTGCAGCCCTCCACCGCGAACGCGGCCTGCCGGCCGGCGAACTGCTCCAGCCACACCCGCAGGTGCTCACGGTGGGCAGGGGCGAGCTGGCCGCGCTGGCGCTGGCCGGTGTCGGGATCGACCCAGTCGTAGGTGATCTGGCTGCGGTGCACGTCAAGCCCACCTATGATTCCCATCGGGACCTCCTTCGAGCTCCGCCAACAGGCCTTCAGCACGATCATCGTGCTTGAGCCGGAGGGGGTCCCTGTACATGTCATCTTTCTGATCTTCGCCGTGCTGCACTTGGGCGTGCGGATCCCGCTCGGGTTCACCACGATCGGCACCGATCCAATCCGGGACGTGGCGATCGCGGAAGGCCTCAGCGGAGCCCTCGTCCGGCTGGCGACTCCCGCCGGGAAGAAGACGACCCCGGGCAGGCGATCGTGACCAGCGCAGCTCAACGCGCCCGCCCGACAGCGATCGGCCTGTCCGGGCCGCCCAGGCCTTGCGCGGGTACGGCGCTGCCGTGCCCGCTTTGCTTGTCCAGCCCACCGCTCGCCGGCCCGGTTTGCGGTCGGTATTCACTCGGGCCGTCCGTGAGCCAGCCGGCAGTTTCAGGTACGGGGCAGTTTCAGGTACGGGACCACCACGGGAGTAGCCGCTCGCCGGCTGCTGCACCGTTGGACGTAGCAACCGGCACGGTCCGGTTCCCGCCGACCTGCTCGAACCGCTCTTCAGCAACCCGTGCTCGGGTGATCGTGCCATCGGATGAGCCCGTCGCCGGTCGCCCCTCTACGCCCTGGCCCCGCGGTCGCTACGCGGCGCGGCGCAGGGCAAGAGCATCCCGCCGACCGACGACGGCAGCCCTCCTGACCAGGAGCATGGGACCCGCAATCGACGACACACGAGCGGGCCGGCTCCAGGCCGGATCGCAGAGGAGGCTCCGATGGCATTCAGCGGACAGGTGCTCGACAACCCGATCAGCGGCGAACGGTTCATCTTCCACCAGACCTCGGACGACACCGCGGGAGCGCTGCTCGCGTTCGACCTGGTCGTCCATCCGGACGGGCGGGTGCCAGGCGGCCACGTCCACCCGGTGCAGCAGGAGAGCTTCCAGGTGCTGCGCCGGCCTTGCGGCACGGCGGCCAGCGCCGACGCACCCCGGCGCCGGCAGGGTCGCCGGCACCCGTCCCGGCCCCGCCCGCCCGCCGCGGTCCCGGCCTGGGACCCCAGGGGCGGCCGGCCGCCAGCGCGTGACCGGCCGGCGGGGCTGAGGGATCGCGGACCACCGGACCGACTGACGTTGACGAGGAGGTGAATTGACATGATGGCCTGGTACTGGCACGCACACAACGGGGGTCCTGGCTTCTGGCTGTGGATCTCGTGGATGGTGCTGTTCTGGGGTGGCCTGGTGGCTGCGGGCGTGTACTTCATCCGGCGTCGCCCGACCTGGTCGAGCGCCGGCCCGTCGGCCGAGGACGTGCTCGACGAGCGGTACGCGCGCGGCGAGATCGACGAGCAGGAGTACCGGCAGCGCCGGGTGGTGCTCCGGGAGCAGCAACGCCGCGGACGGTCGTCCTGACCTCCCACCCAAGCGACCCGCCCCTCATGGGCGGGTCGCTGCTTGCCCCGCGGTGACGGCGGCGTGACGGGGCCCGCGCTCGCCACGCACCTCCACGCCTTCGCGGTCGACGTGCAACTGACCCAGGCGGAGTGGCTGGCGGGCATCCGATTTCTCACCGCCACCGGACAGAAGTGCGACGACAAGCGGCAGGAGTTCATCCTGCTGTCGGACACGCTCGGGCTGTCATGCTGGTCGACCTCATGGAGCACGAGGTGGACGGCGGCACCACCGAGTCCACCGTGCTCGGGCCCTTCTACGTGCCGGGGAACCCGGAGCGGGCCTATGGCGCCAGCATCGCGGAGCGGCCCTCGGGCGAGCCGGCCTGAGTCGCCGTCCGTCACGCGCCGGACTTGCCCCGCCCGCGCTCCTGGAGGATCCAGGTGTTGCCGTCGGGGTCGCTGAAGTCGGCGAACGAGTTGTAGTCGCGGCGCTCGGGGTCCGGGCCCGGCGCCCAGCCGCTCGGCCCAAGGTGCCGGATGTCGCTGACGTTCACGCCCCGTCCGCGGAGCTCGTCACGTGCCACCTCGATGTCGGAGACGACCAGATGGGTGCCCTTGTAGGTGCCGGGCGCCACGTCCGTGATCCCCTTGCCGACGGTGATCGAGCACGCCGAGCCAGGCGGCGTCATCTGGACGACGCGGAAGTCGTCGCTGGGGCGATGGTCGACGTCCAGGGTGAACCCGGCCTTCTCGACGTAGAAGTCCTTGGCGCGGTCCACGTCCGCGACGGGGATCAGTACCAGTTCGAGCTTCAGATCCACGATGCACCCTCCTCGCATGGTCGCTGGCACTCCAGCGCTCTCAGATGAAACGTCGGTCGCCGCGAGAACTCATCGGTCTGGCGAGCCTTCCAAGTAGCAGGTATCCCGAGATGGGTGCTGGCACCGACGACGCACGGCCGCCCGAAGCCTACGTTCGCGAGTGGGAAGGCAGAGAAGGCGCCCGGGAGGTCGACCTGTCGGTGCCCGAGGACATGGGTGGCCAGGGCGGCCCCGGCACCAGCCCCGAGCAGTTGTTCGCGGTCGGCTACGGCGCCTGCTTCCAGTCGGCGCAGGTCGCCCTCAGCGTCGACGGGACCCCGCTCGACCGCGCAGCCTGAGCGCTCACGAACGCAGGTAGCGGATCACCGCCAGGACCCGGCGGTTGTCGTCCTCCGACGGCGGCATCCCGAGCTTGGCGAAGATGCTGGCCACGTGCTTCTCCACGGCCCCGGCGGAGACGACCAGGGCGTGCGCGATGGCGGTGTTGGATCGTCCCTCCGCCATCAGCGAGAGCACTTCGCGCTCGCGGGGGGTCAGCGAGGCCAGGTCGTCGGCGCGCCGGCTGGCCCCCGCGAGCTGGGTGACGACCTCCGGGTCGAGCGCGGTGCCGCCGGCCGCGACCCGGGCCAGAGCGTCGGTGAATTCGGCCACCCTGGCGACCCGGTCCTTGAGCAGGTAGCCGACGCCCGCCGAGCCGGCCGCCAGCAGGCGGGTGGCGTAGCCGGTCTCGATGTACTGGGAGAAGACGAGCACGGCGGTCCCGGGGTGGTCGCGGCGGATGTCGATGGCCGCCCGCAGTCCCTCATCGGTATGGGTCGGCGGCATCCGGATGTCGACGATCGCGACATCCGGATGGTGACTGGCGACCGCGGCGCGCAACGCCTCGCCGTCGGCCACGGCGGCGCACACCTGGTGCCCACGGTCGATCAGCAGCGCGGCGAGCCCCTCCCGCAGCACGGCCGAGTCCTCGGCGATCACCACGCGCATGGCGCCGACGCTCTCACGCGTGCAGCGGCAGTTCGACGGTGATCACCGTCGGGCCGCCCTCCGGGCTGGAGATCGCCAGGCTGCCGTCCACCGTGCGGACCCGCTGCGCGAGGCCGTCCAGGCCGCTGCCGGCGCCGACGCGGGCGCCGCCGGCACCGTCGTCGCTGACGCGGAGGCGGAGCACCCCCTCGCGCTGCGCCGCCTCGAGCCTGGCCCGCCGCGCGCCGCTGTGCCTGATCACGTTGGCCAGCAGCTCGGCGGCGCAGAAGTAGGCGATGGTCTCGATCGCCGCGGTGGGCCGCGTGGGCACCTCCACCGACAGCTCGACCGGCACGGCGCTGCGCGCCGCCAGGGTGGCCAGCGCGTCGGCGAGGCCGCCGTCCAGCACCGGCGGGTGGATCCCGCGGGAGATGTCGCGCAGCTCGGCGATGGCCTCGGTGGCCGTCTGGTGCGCGCTGGCGACCAGCTCGCGGGCGCGGTCGGCGTCGAGCGGCCGCCCGCCGTCGCCGAGCTTCTCGCTGGCCATGCCAAGGCTCATCGCCAGTGCCACCAGCCGGGCCTGCGTCCCGTCGTGCAGGTCGCGCTCCAGCCGCCGCAGCATCGCCGCCGAGTCGTCCACCGCCAGGGCCCTGGTCTCCTCCAGGTCGCGGACCCGCTCGGCCAGCGCGCCGGGCCCGAGCAGGCCGCGGACCAGCCAGCGGTCCGCCGCGACCACCGCCCGCGTCACCCACGGGGCGAGCAGCACGGTCGCCGCGCCGATCGCGAACGCCAGGAAGGTGCCTGGGTAGGTGGCGACCCGGAACGAGCCCATCGGCAGCAGCGTGATCACCGGCACCGGCCGGAGCTGGGTGCCTGGCGGGTGGTGGCGGAACCCCTCCCACCAGACCGGATAGGTCATGTTGACCAGCCCGCCGATCCACAAGGCGACGGCGTAGCACCCAACCACCGCGACCGGCAGCTTCAGCAGCACGTACGCCAGGGCGCGCCAGGCGGTGCCGTCCCGCAGTCTGGCGCCCAGCCGGCCGAGCAGGCCGCGGCCTCGGCGCAGCGGTGGCGGCGCGGCGACCCGCTCGTCCAGGAGCCAGCCCGCGAGCCGCCGGTGGAGCGCGCCGAGCCCGCGGACGCCGGCCAGCGTCGTCACGAGCAGCAGCAGCCCGAGGATCGTGCCGGCCAGCGTGACGGTCAGGCCGGCGCCGACGGCCAGCAGGACCACGGTGACGAAGAAGCCGATCACGCCAAGCGGGACCCCGGCCAGGCAGTACGCCAGCTCCGCCCAGGCCCGCCGGGTGAACGGGGTCCGCACGGCAGCCGCAGCGACCCCGTGGGCGGTGAGCGGCCCACCGCCCGGTCGGCTGCCGGACGGCGGGGTCGCGGTCACCGTGGCCATGTTGCCCATGCGGCCATTGTCCTGCTCAGGCGTCCCGGCGGGCCAGCAGCCACCCGCCGGCGCCCAGCACGACCGCGGTGTAGAGGCACAGCACGCCGAATCCGGCCCAGGGCGACAGCATCTGCGCCACCGGCTTGGCCACGCCCAGCGAGTTCCCGGCGATGAAGGTGGGGAAGTACTTCGCGAGGCCGGGGCCGCGGGTGATCCCGGCGAGCAGCAGCGGGACGACGAACAGGACGCCGACCAGCGCGGCGATCGCGCCCGCCGTGTGGCGGACGATGGCGCCAAGGCCGAGGCCCATCAGCCCGATCAGGCACAGGTAGGCGCCGCTCATGACCACCGCGCGCAGCACGCCGGGCTGGCCGAACGCCGGGTGCGGCACCCTCGGGTCGAGCACCGCCCGCCCCGCCAGGAAGGCGACGAACGAGACGGTCTCGCCGACGGCCAGCGTCACGGCGCCGAATACCGCCGCCTTCGCGGCCAGCACCAGGGGCCGGTTCGGGATCGCGGCGAGCGTGGACCGGATCATCCCGGAGGAGTACTCGCCGGTCATCACCAGCACGCCCAGCACGCCGATCAGGAGCTGGCCGAGCGCCAGCCCGGCCAGCACGTTGTTGGTCGGGTCGAAGGACGCCTTGTCGGCGGCGCTGGAGGGCGCGCGGGTGTTGGCCATCACCAGGATGCCGATGGCGATCATGCTGGCAACGGTCGCCGCCAGGATCCAGATCGTGGAGCGCAGGCTGCGCAGCTTGATCCACTCCATCCGCGTCACCTGCGAGAGCCGGTAGTGGCCGGCCGGCACCCTCGCCAGCCTGGTTGTCGCGGCGCTCATGACCTCCGCCCTTTCGTCGGCAGCGGCGCCGCCGGCGCGCCGCGATCGCCGCCGGAGTCGCCGCCCTGGTATTCGGTGCTGCCGCCGGTCAGCTCGAGGAACGCCTCCTCGAGCGAGCCGCCGCGCGCGGTCAGCTCGGCCACCGAGGTGTCGGCGAGCAGGCGCCCCTGGCCGATCACCACCAGGTGCTCGGCCGTGAGCGCCATCTCGCTGATCAGGTGACTGGACACCAGGACCGTGCGGCCCTCCGCGGCCAGCGACTTGAGCAGATTCCGCACCCAGCGGACGCCTTGGGGGTCCAGCCCGTTGACCGGCTCGTCGAACAGCAGCACGCCCGGGTCGCCCAGTAGCGCCGCCGCGATGCCGAGCCGCTGGGCCATGCCGAGCGAGAACTTTCCCGCGCGCCTGCCGGCGACGCCGGCGAGCCCGACGATCCCGAGCACCTCGTCGACCCGGGCGCGCCCGATGCCGTTGCTGGCCGCAAGGGCCAGGAGATGGCCGGCGGCGCTGCGGCCAGGATGGAACGTGTGGACCTCCAGCAGCGCGCCGACCTCGCGCAGCGGCCAGCGCAGCGCTCGGTAGGGGCGGCCGCCGATCCAGGCCTGGCCGGCGTCCGGCGCGTCCAGCCCCATGATCAGGCGCATGGTGGTGGACTTGCCCGAGCCGTTGGGGCCGAGGAAGCCGGTCACCGTGCCCGGCCGCACGTCGAAGCTCAACCCGTCGACCGCCACCGTCGATCCGTACCGTTTGGTGAGACTCCGTGCCTCGATCATCGCAACCTCCAGTGGCACGCGGTCGCATGCCATGGAGATCACGCTAGGCGGCCGGCGGCCGAGCCGGAATCCGACCACCCCCCGTCCTCGCCCGGGGGTTTCCCCCCGGGCGAGCGGGGCCGCCGCTGGTCAGCGTGCGGGTTCGGCCGATCGCGCCGCGTACCGCACGAGCACGTTCCCCGAACCGTCCCAGGTGCGGGTGTCGATCAGCCGGAGCGAGGGCGACGGCTGGGCGTCGAACATCGGGGTGCCCGCCCCCACCACGACCGGGCCGATCATCAGGTGGAGCTCGTCGACCAGGCCGGCGGCCAACAGGTCCTTCCAGAGCGTGTGGCTGCCGAACACCAGGATGTCGCCGCCGGGTTGGCCTTTCAGCTCGGCGATCCGCTCGTGAGCGTCGGCGCGGCCGATGATGCGGGTATCCCGCCAGGGCTCGGTCTGCTCAGGCGTCAGGCTGTCGGAGATGACGACCTTGCCGATCTCATTGTTCCGCCGTGAGATCTCCCGGTTGGTGGGCGTGGCATTGGGGTCATCCGCCACGGACGGCCAGAAGCCCTTGAACCCTTCGTAGGAGCTCCGTCCCAGCAGCAGCGTGTCGGCCGCGCGCAGCCGTTCGGCGTTGTAGGCGTCGAAGGCCTCGTCCATCGGCATGACCATGATGTTGCCGCCCGGACCCGTGTAGTAGCCGTCCAGCGACATGATGTTGCAGACGATGAGCTTCCGCATGATTCGCCTCCTGGAGGGCGCGCCCGCTTGGCGCGCTTCAGGGGTTGAGAGTCAGCGCCGGCCCGAAACTCATCGCGTCGGGCGGAGACTCGTACCCACCGATCACGTCGGCGAGCAACTCGGCGAACGTGATCGCCGTGTCGTCCTCGTGGAGCGGGCCGACGATCTGCGCGCCGACCGCTTCGGTCTGAACGCGCCGCGCTCAGCCGAGCTCGCGCAGGTGCTCGGCTGCCAGCAGCGCGACGGCGGGGTGGTGGGTCCACATGCCCTCGGGCCGGTCGCGTCCGAGGTCGGCCAGCACCGTCTCCTCCCCGTCGCCGACGACCAGCGCCAGCCGGTCCTCCGGGTCGCCGGCCGGGCGCCGGCGCACCCGGACGCGATCGCTGGACGGCAGGTCCAGCGCGGCCCCGTCGCCGGCGACGACGTCCAGCACGACCCCGCGCTCGGCCGCGTCCCACAGCGGCGGGCCCAGCTCGCCCAGCTCGCTCGCCGGGATGATGGCGGCCAGGCGCTCGCGCGCCCGGTCGATCGCCCGGCGCATCGAGTCGACCACGTGCCCGTGCCCGGAGAGGCTCCAGGTCAGGGCCGTATCCTGCTCGTGGCCGAGCTGGGCGAGCCCCTGCTCGACCGCGCTGAAGGTCGACTCCATCCGCTGGCGCAGCGAACCCACCAGATCCCGGTAGGGGACCGGGGCCCACAGGGTGGGCTCGGAGCGCTGGACGAGCACGGAGCCCTTCTGGTGCAGCCGCTCCAGCGTCTCGTAGACCTTGGAGGTAGGGATCCCGGCCGTCTTGGCCACCTCGTGGCCGTTGGCTGGCGACTTCTGCAGCAGGGCGCAGTAGGCCCGCGCCTCGTACTGGGAGAAGCCGAGGGTCTGGAGCCGCTGGACGAGCTCGTCGAGGCCAGTCACGCGCCTTCTCCTTGACTACACTACCGCGGTAGTGTCATGATATCCAGACTACTACCGTAGTAGTGTAACAGAGAGGAGCTGTGCCGATGTTGGACCCGATCACCGGCTGGTTCGTTGTTCAGCAGACCCGCGACCTCGCCCGCTCCGCCCTCCCCGACGCCCCGGTCCGCCCCGACCCCGAGCCCACGTTGGCCAGGCCGCTCCGCCGCCGGACGGCCGGTGCCCTGCGCCGGCTCGCCGATCGCCTCGAGCCCGCCCGCGCGTTCTCAGTTCACACCCGATAGCCGGCTCGCCGCGGCCGTCTGGCTGTGCCTCGGGCTCCCCGCCGGCCGCCGCCACCCCAAGCACCGCCAAGGCGCCGGCGAGCTGCACGGGTCGGCCACCACCGACGGCATACCGCTGCCGTCGGGGACGCGGCGCACCATCTCGGCGAAGACCAGCAGCAACGGGAAGCAGAGCAGCGTCGCCGCGGCCCAGACCGAGGTCGCGGGTGGCGTTCCGGGTCGAGACCATGCCCACCCCCAACACTATCGAAAGCCGGTTCGTTGGTTACGCACCACTCTAGGGGTGGGTGTGACACCGCGTTCCGGCGCAGGGCTCAGCCCGCGGGCCGCTGTGGCTCGGTGAGCGCCACCACCGCCTCGCTCGTGAAGACCAGGAAGGTCAGCGATTCCTGGAAGTAGAGCTGGATGCTGGCGGCGTCGTGGGAGAGGTAGCCGATGGACAGGTCCTGCCCGATGCGCAGCTCGAAGTCGCCGCCCCGCGTCGACAGCAGGAAGGCCCCGTCGATCGCCGGCGCCCAGATGATCTCGCCGTCCAGGACGCGGGCGATGTGCTCGTAGATCGGGTAGCCGTAGTCGGACGTCTCGCTCACGGCGGTGTAGGCGTCGGCGCTGAGCGCCAGGGTGTACGGGCCGCCGACGCCCGCCAGCCGAAGGGCGCTCACGGCCTGGCTGATGGCGTTCGGGTACTCCTGGACGTGGTCCGGCAGGCGCAGCGCCGGGTTCGACGAGCTGTCCCGGATGCCCACGATGCCCGCTCCCGCGTATCCCTCGAAGACCGCGCGGTCCTCGGCGAACGCGATCTGCCGGGCGGCGTCCTTCACCGGCTGCCAGTCGGTGTCCCTGGCGCCGCGCTCGACGTCGTCGACCTGCTGGCGGTCGACCGTGAACGGGACCCGTAGCTCGACGATCGGATGGGATCGGCGGACGTGGGCGATGACGCCCTCGGCTGGAGCGGCGACGGCGTCCAGGTGCCCGGTGGTGATCGCCGACAGCTCGAGACCGCCTGGCTCGGGAACGTCGACCACCCGGCGGCCGGCGACGTGGCGCTTGAAGGTGCGCCGTGCCTCCTCCTCCAGGTCGGCCCATGCGACGGCGGAGATCGGCGCGAGTTCGCGGTGCAGGTTGTTCATCGGGCGGTGCTCCCCTTCAGCTCGCCGATCCCCAGGGAATCGTCGGGCAGGCTCTGGACGTCAGGTGCCGGGTCGGCTTCGGCGACGGTGCCGCCGGGCGGCTCGGGAGGGTCTTCGAGGAAATCGGCGGTCGGCACGAAGAACAGGGTGCCGGTCACCGCGGTGGAGAAGTCCAGGATCCGGTCGTGGCTCGCCTCCTCATCTCCGAGGAACATCCGATCCAGCATCCGCTCGGTGACCGTCGGGATGCGCGCGTAGCCGATGAAGTAGGTGCCGAACTCACCCCGCCCGACGGTGCCGAAGGGCATGTTGTCCCGGAGGATCTTCCGCTCGGTGCCATCGGGGTCGACGATCGTGGTCCGGGCCACATGCGAGTCGGGCGGCTGGACGGCGTCGTCCAGTTCGATATCGGACAGCTTCGTCCGGCCGATCACCTTCTCCTGGTCTTCGACCGGCATCGCGTTCCACGCCTGCAGGTCGTGGATGTACTTCTGCACGATCACGTAGCTCCCGCCGGTGAAGTCCGGGTCCTCGTCGCCGATCAGGACCGCCGAGCTGGCCACCGGCCCGACCGGGTTCTCGGTCCCGTCGACGAAGCCGAGCAGGTCCCGGACGTCGAAGTACTTGAACCCGTGCACCTCGTCGCAGACGGTGACCGACCCTCGCAGGCGGTTCATGATCTGGCCGGCCAGCTCGAAGCACGGGTACAGCCGCCCGGCGCGGATGTGGAACAAGAGGTCTCCCGGTGTGGAGACCGCGCGATGCTCGGGGCCGATCAGCTCACGGAACGGGTGCAGCTCGGCCGGGCGTGGCCCGCTGAACAGGCGGTCCCAGGCCTGCGAGCCGATCCCGGCGACGCAGCTCAGCGTCAGCTCCGGCACCCGGAACCCCACCGCCCGTTCCAGCGCCGGCAGGTCGGACAGCAGATCCCGGGCGACCGCCTCGCGGCCCGGGTCGATCGTCACCACCAGGAAGATCGCCGCGCTCGTCAGCGGGCTCAGCACCAGTTGCGGGACGACCTGCCTGGCCGGCTCCGCCATCGCCACACGCTCCTCACCGATCGGATGCCTGGCGATCCGCCTGCGGGTCGTGCGGGTCGCCCCCTCCGCGTGCCTGCCCGGCCGGGAGCGCACGCGCCGCCGACCCGGGCGGAGGGAATGCTACCGCTGGTCCCGGCGGGCGCCCACGAAGCGGCGGCCAGCGTCAGCCCGCCACCGCTCAGCCGGGATAGCGCGCCGGGACGAAGGTCTGGTCGGTGATCGGCGGGCGCACGTACTTGCCGTGGTCCCTCCGCGGCGGCAGCTCGATCGGCTCAGGCGTCAGGTCCTCGTAGGGGATCATGCTCAGCAGGTGGCTGATGCAGTTCAGCCGCGCATGCCGCTTCACGTCCGCGTTCACCACCCACCACGGCGATTCCTTGGTGTCGGTGTGGGCGAACATGTCGTCCTTGGCCTTGGAGTAGTCGAGCCACCGCTCGCGGGACTGCAGGTCCATCGGACTGAGCTTCCAGCGCCTGGTCGGGTCGTCCAGACGCCGCTGGAAGCGGCGCTCCTGCTCCTCGTCGCTGACCGAGAACCAGTACTTGATCAGGATGATCCCCGAGCGGATCAGCATGTTCTCGAACTGCGGGCAGGAGCGGAAGAACTCCTCGACCTCCTCCTCGGTGCAGAAGCCCATCACCCGCTCGACGCCGGCGCGGTTGTACCAGCTCCGGTCGAACAGCACCATCTCGCCCGCGGCGGGGAGCTGGGCGGCATACCGCTGGAAATACCACTGGCTGCGTTCGCGTTCGGTGGGGGTGCCCAGCGCCACGACCCGGCAGATCCGCGGGTTCAGGCTCTCGGTGATCCGTTTGATGGTGCCGCCCTTGCCGGCCGCGTCGCGACCCTCGAACAGCACCACCACCCGCAGCCCCGCGTGCTTGGTCCACTCCTGGAGCTTGACCAGCTCCACTTGGAGCCCGGCCAGCTCGCGGGCGTACTCCTTCCCGCCCATTTTGCCCGGGACGCCGGGCGCGGCCTCGGCCTCCTCCATGAGCGGGGCCGCCGGCTCGCGGCCGAGGTCGGGTGCGGATCGTTTGCTCGCCTTGGTGGTCTTGCGCTGCGCCATGGTGACCCCCATCACCTGATCAATCTGCCACACCGGATCATAGATCCGAGGTCGCTTGCGCTGTCGATTTCGAGGTTCCCGATCGTCGTAGTGATTGAGACGGCGGTAGGCGCCGGCGGAGGCAGAGGAGCGCGGGATGCGCTACGGACTGCTCATCTACACCAACGAGGCCGACAGGCCGGCCTGGGGCACCCCGGAGGGGGACGCCGAGGCCAAGGGATACGACGCGTTCTGGGCCGAGGTGACCAAACGGGGCGTGCTGCGCGGCGGGGACCCGTTGCTGCGGGTCGCGGAGGCCAAGAGCGTCCGCGTCCGTGATGGTCGGACGCAGGTCGCTGACGGCCCGGCGGTCCAGACGCCCGAGCAACTCGGCGGCTACTACATGGTGGAGTGCGATGACCTCGACGAGGCGGTGGAGCTGGCCGCCAGGATCCCGGGAGCCCGCTACGGAACCATCGAGGTGCGCCCGGTCCTGGAGCTCCCGTCGTAATGGCCGGACGTCCTTGCACGCACCCGATCAGCACGACATGCTCTTGCCGTGAAGCGACACGTGTTGATTTTGGGCGCCGGCTTCGGAGGGCTGGAGCTGGCCGCTCGGCTGTCCGAGTCGTTGCGCGACCAGCTGCATATCACCCTCGTTGATCAGAATGATTCGTTCATCTTTGGGTTCTCCAAGCTGGACATCCTGTTTGGCCGGCAGACCCGGGACGAGGTGCGTTGCCTGTACCGGGACATCTCGAGGCCGGGGGTCGAATTTCGCCAGGAACGGGTGACGTCGATCGAGCCGCAAACCCGTCATGTGGTCACCGATGGTGGCAGCTACGAGCCCGACATCCTGGTCGTGGCGCTGGGCGCCGATTATGACGCTGGCGCCACGACGGGCTTCCTGGAGGACGGGTACGAGTATTACTCCGTCGCTGGAGCGGAGCGCCTCGGTGACGTCCTGCCGTCCTTCTCGGGTGGAAAGGTGCTGATCGCGATCCTGGGGGTTCCGTTCAAATGCCCGCCGGCACCGTATGAGGGCGCGCTCCTGCTCCACGACTTCCTGGTCGAACGCGGCGTCAGAGAGGCCACGCAGATACAGGTGCTCAGCCCGATGGATTCGCCGGTCCCAGTGTCGCCGCAAACCTCTGAGGCGATCGTGCGCGCGCTCGGGGAACGAGAAATCGGCTATACCCCTGGCCAGAGGGTGCGGGGTCTCGACCCGGCCGCGCACGTGGCCCAACTGACGGCGGGAGATGTTCCCTACGACCTGTTCATCGGCATTCCCGTTCACAGGATCCCGGCGGTCGTCGAGGCGTCCGGGCTGACGGTCGGTGGGAACGACGGCTGGGTCGCCGTCGATCCCCGTGACCTCTCGACGCGCTTCCCGAACGTGTATGCGCTCGGCGATTGCGCCGACGCCCCGGTTCCCCGGGCGGGCGTGTTCGCCGAGACCGCGGCGCGCGCCGTCGCCGACGACATCGCCGCCAAAGCGCATGGCTTAGGGGCGATCGACCCCTACGACGGGAAAGGGTCGTGTTACATCGAATTCGGCGGAGGTTTGGTCGGCAAGGTCGACGCCGACTTCCTGTCCGGACCGTCGCCGAAGGCGCCGTTCGTTGGCCCTTCGCCAGAGGTGGCCGAAGAGAAGTCCCGGTTCGCCTCGACCCGCCGCCAGCGCTGGTTCGGCGGCTAGCGTCCTGACGGCGACAACCGGGGCGTCCGGCAGCGCCGACTGGGCGAGCATGCGGGTGGCCAGCACGGCGACATGGCCGGTGCGCAGGTCGTCCATCACGGTCTCCTCTCGTCGCGCTGCCCGAGGCGGGCACGGATCACAGGAGAAGGCATCCGCCGACCTCACATCCGGCCGGCCCGGGACGTCTACCGCTATGAGACGGCGGCCACCGCCACCAGCCGGATACCGGCCACGCGGGGTGCCTGCCCGCCCAGCGCGCGGCATGGAGAGGGAGCAGGGAAGGTCTCGTGGCGTCGCCGGCAGGAGGGACCATGGAAATGGCAGGAGCGAGCACGCTCGGAAGAGCTGAACCGCGAGGTTCCGCGACTATTGGAGCTGGGCGGTGAGCGATCAGGTGCGAAGGCTTCTGGAAAGGCTCGACGCGGCCTGGACCGCGCTGAGCGACTCGTACGCCGGTGTGCCGGACTCACGGCTGGTCCAGCCCGGCGTCGTGGACGACTGGTCGGTGAAGGACATCCTGGCGCACGTGACGACCTGGGAGGAGGAGGCGCTGAGGCATCTGCCGCTCGTCATCGCGGGCGGCACCCCACCCCGGTACGCGGCGCAGGGCGGGATCGACGCCTTCAACGCCCGCGCGACCGAGACCGGTCGGCGTCTGTCCCTGGCAGAAGTCCTGCGGCGGCGGGACGAGACCCACGCCCGACTCGTCGACTTCATCCGCAGCCAGCCGGAGGGCAGTTTCGGAGGTCAGACGCGGGCGCGACGTCGCCTGCGGCTCGACACCTACGGCCACTACCCGGAGCACACCGCGGCCATCCGAGCATGGCGGGAACGCCTGCCGGCATGACCGTGAGGACGGTTCGCGGAGGCGACGCTGGCCGACAGCGTCCAGCAGGACTTCACCTGGCGGCGCGCTGTTGGCGGCGGTCCTCTGCGGGCAACTCCTGCTGGACCTGACGGACGGCGTCGTCGAGGAAACGCAGGGCCTGGACGAGGTCCTGCTCGGGGATGGGAAGCGCCTTGCGGATACGGTTGATGGCGTCGGCAAAGCCGACCCTGGCGGCCTGATGGGCGCTGGCCCCGTCCTCGGTCAGCGCGACGAGGTACGAGCGGCTGTCGGCCGGGTTGCGGGAGCGGTGGGCGTGGCCCCGGGTGGTCATGGTGCGGACGTAGTCCGAGACTGTGGTCAGTGGCATCCCCGCGATCTCCGCAAGCTCGCTGATGGTGAGCGGACCGGCCCTGAGTACCGCGCTGTAGATCGCGTATTCGTCGGGTCGCAGGCCGGCGTCGGCCATCGTCTGGCCGAGCAGGACCCGGACCCGGTGGCTGACCGCGAACAGGTCGAACAGGAACGAGATCCGAAGATCCCTGGCTGAGGCGCGCGTCACGGCGCCAGTGTGACCGCGCCGCGACCACTCCGCCAAGCCCCGTGAAGGGGGTTGCCATGTTCCGGATCCGGAGCAAAGATACTCCGAGGTCGGAGCAGATGGCACTCGCGTTCCTGGAGGCGGCCGATGGTGGGATCTGCACGCAGCGGACCCAGGACGTGGCGCGGCCGTGGCTTGGCCGGCCTGCTTGCCGCCCTGGCGTGTGCCGGCTGCACGGCTGGCGGCCCGGCGGGGGACCGGGCGGGATCGACGGCGCCCTCGGTGACCCAGCCGATCGCGCAGCCGGCGCAGCCCGCCAACGGTCCAGGCGGCAAGCTTCGCCGGCACGCCGGTGTTCGGATCACTCAGGTCAGCGGCTCCCCCGGCAGCGTGACGATCTTCGAGCCGAAGCAGCCAACGCCCCGAAGCGCGCCGGTGGTGGCCTTCACCCAGGGCGTCGGCCCCGACGAGTACCAGGGCTGGATCGACCATCTGGTGGCGAGGGGCAGCATCGTCGTCTTCCAGAATCAGCCGTTCGAGGGAGTCGATCTGACCGAGCGGCGGGCCGGGCCGGTGGCCGGGCTGCGGGCGGCGGTGCGGGAGCTGGCCCGGCCGGGTCACGTCACGCCCCAATGGGACCATCTGTTGCTGGTCGGCCATTCGGTCGGCGGGAACATGGCGGCCCAGCTCGCCGCTGACACCGGCGCGCAGCGACTGCCGCGCCCCGACGCCGTGTTCGCGCTGCAGCCGCGCCTGGAGGACGCCGAGAGCACGCGGGTGCTGCGCGGAATCTCGACGTCCACCCTGATGCTCGTGCTCGCATCCGACCATGACGACCGGGTCGGCCAGGAGGGCCCCAGGGCGCTGTGGGCGGGGCTCCGTCACATTCCCGCGGCCCGTAAGGACTACGTGCTGGTCCGCAGCGACCAGCACGGCGCGCCCGGCCTGGTCGCCGACCACTTCCTGTCGCTCAGTGGCAGTGGTAACCCGCCGGACGCGCTGGACTTCTATGGGCCGTGGAAGCTCCTCGACGGGTTGCAGCGCTGCGCGATCGCGCGCCGGGACTGCCGCTTCGCGCTCGGCGGGACCGCCGAGCAACGCTTCATGGGAAGGTGGAGCGATGGCGTCCCGGTCACCCCGCTGCAGGTCACCGACACGCCGTGAGCGTCCGGCGCGGCCATTCCCCGATTGTCCCGCCGTGCCACGTGGGCCACACGTCGGGAGAACATCTGGGACCCAGCTGACGCAGCCGGGCGCTGAACGCCTGGATCGTCTGGGCGGCGTCGTAGCGGCGCCGGTTGAAGCGACGGTCGACCGCCCGCTGGACGCGGCGGCGGGCCGGCTGGAACACCGCGGCCACCGCCAGGGTCGCCCCGGCAACGGCCAGGCTCGACGCCCGCCCCAGGAGCTGGCCAAGGCCCAGGACCACGCCGGCGTAGCCGCCGCCCAGCAGCACCGTGAGGAGCCCGTAGGCCAGGGCGCGGCTGACGATTCGGTCCAGGTCGTACAGCCGGTAGCGCAGGATCGCCGCGGCGATCGCCAGCGGCAGGGTCGCCACGCAGATACCGGCCACCCAGCCGACCAGAACCGGGGCGCCAATGGCCAACGCCGCGATGATGACCACGGCCGCCAGCGACACCCACCGCAACTGCTGGCGTTCTACGCCCTGGGCACGGCGGAAGCGGACCACCAGCGACCCGGCAGCGACCACGACGGCGAGGTTGGTGACAGCGAAGGCCACCTGGTAGGTGACCAGCACGGCCGCCGCGACCCACGCCCACCAGTGCCACCGGGGCGAGGGCAGCGACCCGGTGGGTGTGAGCAGCAGGACAAAACCGATCAACGCCAATGCCGAGACGACGGTGGCGGGAAGCGACCTGGCCACGGAGTTCGCGGCTGGTAGCACCCCGGGACGGGCCAGCAGCCCATAGTCTGCATACGCCTCGGCCACTCCGCCCGGCCCAGTAGCGCCCGCGCGGCGCGTTCGGCCTCGGTGAGCAGCTCAGCGTAGCTGATGCGGCGCCGCGCCGCCGGATCGGGGACCCCGGCCACCAACGCGGCCGTGTCGGGGGCGCGTTCGGCGGCGGTACGTAACACGCCACCGCAGGTGGTTTCCAGCACCGGCTCGGTGGGATCAGCCGGCCAGTACGACCCGGTGAGCCGGAGATCGTCCACTGCTTCCTCCCTGCTAGCGCGGCCGACGCCCGCGACGAGTCGGGTTGGACCAGCCGCCGTCGGTGCGGAGCTGGTCGGCCTCTTCCGGGCCCCAGGTGCCCGGTTCGTACTCGTACAGCGGGGCGGCGTCACCCAGGATCGGTTCCACCACCTGCCACTCGGCCTCCACGGTGTCCTCGCGGGCGAACAGCTCGCCGTCGCCCTCCAGGGCGTCACCGAGCAGCCGCTCGTAGGCTGGCCGGTCCTCCCCCTGCCGGTCGGTGGCGACCAGCTCGACGTCCTCCCCGACCATCTGCTCGCCGGCGACCTTGACCCGCATGCCGAGGGCGATCCGCATGTCGGGGCTGAGCCGCAGGCGCAGGTGATTGGAGCGGCTTCCGACCAGCTCCCCGAACACCTCCAGCGGCGGCCGGCGGAACTCCACCACGACCTCGGTGGCGGTCAGCGGCAGGCGCTTGCCGGCGCGGACGTAGAACGGCACCCCCGCCCAACGCCAGCTGTCGATCTCGAGCTTGACCGCGACGTAGGTTTCTACATCCGAGTCCGGCGCGACACCGTCCTCGTCCCGGTAGCCGCGGAACTGGCCGCGGACCACGCTGGCCGGGTCCAGCGGCCGGACGGCCCGCAGTAGGCGCGTGCGCTCGTCGCGGACGGCGTCCAGGCCATGCCCAGCCGGCGGGTCCATGGCGAGCAGGGCGAGGACCTGCAGCAGGTGGTTCTGGAGCACGTCGCGGATGGCGCCTGCCTCCTCGTAGAAGGCGCCGCGGCCCTGCACGCCGAAGTCCTCGGCCATGGTGATCTGCACCGCGCGCACGTAGCCGGCGTTCCAGAGCGGCTCCAGCAGCGCGTTGGCGAACCGCAGGTAGAGGATGTTCTGCACCGGCTCCTTGCCCAGAAAGTGGTCCATCCGGAACACCCTGGACTCCGGCAGGTACCTCCGGAGCACGCGGTTCAGTTCCCTTGCCGAAGCCAGGTCGCGCCCGAACGGCTTCTCCACGACCAGGCGCGCGCCCCGAGCGCTGCCTGAGGCGGCCAGTCCCTTGGTGACGGTCGCGAACATGCTGGGCGGGATCGCCAGGTAGTGCAGGGGCCGTTTGGCATCGCCGAGCGCCTGCCGCAGCCTGGTGAAGGTGGCGGGGTCGCGGTAGTCGCCGTCGATGTAGCGGAGCAGGGACGACAGTTTGGCGAAGGCGTCGGGGTTGACGCCGCCGTGCTGCTCCAGGCTGTCACGGGCGCGCGCCCGCAGCCGCTCAAGGTCCCACCCTGACCTGGCCACGCCGATGACGGGGATGTCGAGCCGGCGCTGCTCGACCAGGCCCTGCAGCGCTGGGAAGACCTCCTTGTGGGCCAGATCGCCGGTGGCTCCGAAGAACACCAGCGCATCGGATCGCTGCCGGTCGGCGATCCCCCTCGACGTCGTGCCCGGCGGCGTCCTCATCACCTCCCTCGGGGCTGTGCGCCCGGAGTCTGACCGTCGCCCTGAATGGACTGATCGCTCACGGTACAGCCAGCGGTGCGCGTGGTCCCGTCGCCGGCGACAACGACTTCTGGGACAGGCCCACCTGCGCAGCGCGAGGGGAGCGGGCGCGGGCCGCTGGTCACCAGCGTAACCCAGAGACACCACCGGCGTCGTGGAGGCGATCCGGCTGCTGCGGGCCGCCGGGACGGTGGTTCGATTGCAGCTAGCAGGTATGGCGAGACACCAGCCGGCCGGGAGCCAGAACGGGTGCTGGCCGGGAAGACGGCGCGCGCCGCGGGTGTGATGCTGGCGTTCGGACCATGTCGGAGGACCAGAGGCGGTCGTTGGGTTACCAGGTGGTCCCTGCGAGCGTCAGGGTCGAAATCCATCAAGCAGGAGGCGGTGCGCTCTGCGACAGGCGCGGATCGACAGCAGGCCCCGGGCGGTGCCGCCCGCTTGCGTCGGCAGCGCAAGCAGGTGCTCCCCCTGGACCTTCGCGACCCCGAGGTCGTTCGAGCCAAGGACCTGCAGCGGAAGTTGCCCCATGAGCACGCCAGATCCAACCAGCGCCCGCGCGGACGGTAACCTCCGCGGCTGGCCCACCATGCCGCCGGCCGCCGGCCCGCAGCCTGAGGAACCCGAGTACGTCCTGTGGCCGTACACGGGAGAGGGGTCTGTCTGCTTCTATCCGCCAGGCTCGGTCGAGGAGCATCTCGTCATCGAGCACGGCATCGACTCGCTGGAGGTGCGGCGGAAGAGCAGGGGCCACCACGACCATGCACACGAACACTCGGAGCAACCCAGCACGCATCGGGACACGATCGGCGACCTCATCGCCGTGGGCCACGCGCACCAGGAAGCCGCATGAGGCCCCAAGCCGCACCGCCGCAGCAGCGTACCCGGCCCAACATGCCTGCGGTCCTTGCCGAGGTCCCCACCACCACCGCCGTTGCCGCGGCGCCGCCGAAAGGCGGCAAGCCGACCGACGAGCAGGTTGCGGCCTGGCTGCGCGGCTACGCCGAGCGAGGGGACCCCAACGACCGCGAGCGGATCATCCTCGCCCACCTGGACCTGGCCGACCGGCTCGCCGTCCGCTACCGCGACCGCCCCAATACCACCCCCGATGACCTGCGCCAGACCGCCCGGGTGGGGCTGATCGGCGCTGTCGACCGCTACGACCCGACCCGCGGTACGCCGTTCCGGCCGTACGCGATCGCCAGCATCATCGGCGAGCTCAAGCGCTACCTGCGCGACGCCACCTGGTCGGTGCGCGTGCCCCGCTCGGCCAAGGAGCACGCGCTCGCGCTGCTGCGGGTCCGCGACCGGCTCGCGCGTCGCGGTGACCGCTGGCCGGCCATCACCGAGCTGGCCGCCAGCCTCGGCATCACCCACGACGAGGCCACCCGCGCCATCCAGGCGGCCGAGACCCGCGCGACGCTCTCGCTGGACATCCCGGTCGATGGCCAGCACGCCACGCCCCTGGGTGCCCTGCTGCCCGATCCCGAGCCCACGGTGGCGCCCGAGGACCTGCTGGTGTTGCCCGAGCTGGTCGCCGCCCTGCCGGCGGCCGAGCGGACCGCGGTCCAGTTGTACTACCTCCACGGCCGCAAGCAGCGCGAGATCGGCGTGGTGCTCGGCTGCTCGCAGATGCAGGTGTCCCGTGTGCTGCGTCGGGCGCTCGAACGCCTGCGTGACCAGCTCGTGGGCGGCGACGCGTAAGGATCCATCGGACGCCGCCATCACGGCACCGACGACCTTGCCACGCTCACCGGGAATGGTCGACTGTGAGGCGTGAGCGGCGTTCACGCCGGCTCGAGGACGACTGACATGGACCTGCCCCGGACGCCACCAACCTTGTCGCAGGTGCACCTGGCCGAGGTGGGAACCTGCGACGCCTGCCTGAGCTCCAGACGGCAACGCCTGAACGTCGGGCTGGCCCTGGGGATCACCCTGCCCGGCGCCTACCTGGGGCTCGCCCTGTTCGCGGGCCTGCCCCACCCGGAGCTGACGCCGCCGCTCGAGGCCTTGGTGTTTGGCCTGGCGGTGGTGGGGGCGGCGTTCGTGCTGTCGTGGGCGGCCGAGCTGGCGGCACTGGAGATCTCGGCCGGGCTGGCGATCTCGATCCTTGCTCTGGTGGCGGTGATGCCCGAGTACGCGGTCGACTTCGTCTTCGCCTGGCGAGGCGGCAACACGGTGCAGGCCAACGGGACCTGCCAGCAGGACGGCCAGGACCCCTGCTCGCTGGCCCTGGCCAATATGACCGGGGCCAACCGGCTGCTGATCGGGATCGGCTGGGCGCTGGTGGTGCTGCTGGCCTGGTTCCGCTTCCGCAGGCAGGGACGGCCCCGCGGCGGGGTCCGGCTGCCGCGCTCCTCGGCCGTCGAGGTGACCTACCTGGCCCTGGCCACCCTGTACTCACTGACGCTGCCGCTCAAGCGCACGGTCACCCTGGTCGACCTGGTCGTGCTGGTCGCCATCTTCGTCGCCTACACCCTGCGGGTCTCCAAGGCACCGCCGACGGAGCCGAACCTGGTCGGCCCGTCGGCCTGGCTGGCGACGCTGCCGGCCCGCCGGCGGCGGGCCACCTACCTGTCGTTCTTCGCGTTCGCGGCGGTGGTGATCCTGCTGTCGGCTGAGCATTTTGCCGACGGCCTGGTCCAGAGCGGCGAGCAGCTGGGGATCAGTCCCTTCTTCCTGGTCCAGTGGGTCGCCCCGCTGGCCTCGGAGGCGCCGGAGCTGCTGGTTGCCGGGTTGTACGCCTGGCACCTGAACACCACCAGCGGGCTGAGCACGCTGGTCTCCTCCAGCGGCCCTGTCGGGGCTGTTCCTGGTCCAGTTCGCGCTGGCCGCGCTGGTCCCGGGCGCCACCGAGCTAGTCGCCCTCGCCGTGACCTACCTGGTGCTGGCCGCGGCGCTGCTCTTGCGCGCCCGGCACCTGCTCGGCCCGCTCTTGCGCGACGGCCTGCGCACCCCCTACCACCAGCTCACCGACCAGCCCGAGGCAGCGGCACGAACTGGTGCCCATCGCCCCGCGGGCAAGGAGCGGCGCGAGGGTCCCTCTTGAGCCCCAGGCCGGCACCACGCCGCATCCGTGCGACTGCCGACATTTCAGCTAAGAGTGGTCGGGGAAGACGCCATCTGCCGGCCAGCCGTCGGCGGCACCATGGCAGCCGGCTGCGGAGCCCCAGGCAGGAGCGAGCCTTGCGGGCCTGGTCACAACCTGGATGGATCAAGGTCGCGATGGAGTTCCGCCTCGAATCCACCTCCAGGGGCACGCTGTTGCGCACCGAGACCCGAATGCTTGCGACCGATCCGCGGACACGGCGGGCCTTCGCGGCCTACTGGTTCCTCATCCGCCCAAGCAGTGGTGCGATTCGTCGTGAGGTATTGCGAGTCGTCGCGGATCGTGCGGAGTCCCCTCCCAGGGGGTGCTGACCCGTCCGCAACGACCCCGCCACCTGGTAAGGGCAGGTCGCCGGACCCTTTGGCGGGCCGCGTCCAGCCCCGGCGGGCCTGGCCACGACCCGGACGGTGACTGGTTGGCCGGGTTGGCCGGGCTGCCGGCCCGCGCTGGTTCAGGACACTCCGTCCAGCCAGCACGCCCGGGACTACGATGGCAGCGAAACCAACCCCGCGGCGACCGTCGCGGTGAAGGTCGCGGCTACCGTGGCCGCCGCCCGGCCGCCAGCGGCCTGCTGCACGCTGCCAGCCCGCTGATGGAGGCGTCGATCACGATGGCCGAGCAGCTGGCGCCAAACCGCGGGTCAGCCGGCGACCCTCCCGCCTGCAAGGACGCGCCGCGCAGCTACCGGGCCGGCGCGGCGAGTGCCAGGTGCTGGACCGGCTGATCGATGCTGTTCGGGCGGGTGAGAGCCGGGCGCTGGTGCTGCGGATGGCTTCCAGGGTGGTCTGGTGCAGGTCTTGCAGGGCCGCAGCCAGGACCGGGAAGAGGTCGATCGTGAACAGGTCGGTGAGCGGGGTGTGGCCGTGGATGACCACACGCGGCGCCAGGCCCTCGACCAGGGTCATGGACTCGAACAGGCCCTCGACGGATCCCTCCGGGAAGAACGGCCCGCCGAGCTGTGGCATGAGCATGTCGCCCACGAGCGCCACGCCACGGTCGGGGAGGTGGATGACGAGCCCGTCGCTGGTCTCCTCGCCGGTGATCGGGTACAGCTCGAACTCCACGCCGCCGACGGTCAGCTTCTCCGGCGCGCGCACCAGCCGGTCAGGGACGATGTCGAGCCACCGGCCCGCCCCGGAGGGGTCGGCGGGCCGGAAGCGGTGCACCAGGTCCCCGGTCGGCTGGTCGAGCGGGACGTAGATCACCACCAAGTGCTGGACGCTGGACAGCCCACCCCCACGACCGGCCTCGCCGGCCGGGCTGGAAGTTCCGGTGAACTTTGCGGCGAAGAAGTCCTGCGGCTGGTCCCGGGGCAGGGGAGACCCGGGACCAGCGGTCAGGTGGGACGGGTCAGCCGTCGGCGTCGTGGCCGGCGGCCACGGTGGGCGCAGCGCCGTACCGGTAGACGGGTGCGGGCATCTGGCTGTCGGCGCCCTTGACGCTTTTCCAGATCGCCTGGTTGAAGGCCTGCTCGTCGATGCGGTCCTCCTGGCGCAGATCCTGCCTGGCCGAGGTCGCGGCCATTGGGGCACTCTGCGAGTTTTTCTCGTCCAGCGGCTGCTGCGGGGTGATGGCATCGTAGGAGGCGAGGTCCGGCGTGTCAGTGAAGGCGTTGAGCATCGGCACTGCGGCCGCGTCGAACTGCGTGAGCGGGCGCACCCCGACGATCAGCTCGATAGCGCGGAGCATCGCCACCGTCGAGTAGAAGGTCGAGTCGACCGTGCCGGTCTGGGTGTAGGGGCTGATCACCTGCGCGATGGTGCGGTGCGCGTCGACGTGGTCGGGGCCGGCCTGGGCGTCGTCTTCGACCACGAAGATCGCGGTGTCGGTCCAGTAGCGCGAGTGGGAGACCGCGTCGACGACCCGGCCAAGCGCCAGGTCGTTGTCGGCGACCTGCGCCTTGGGGGTCGGCGCGCCGGGCGTGGTGCCCGAGGTGTGGTCGTCGGGCAGCCGCAGCAGCTCGACCGTCGGGAGGTTGCCGTCCGCCTCGAACTGGCGGAACTCGCGCAGCCACTCGTCGGCACGGACCTGGTCGGGGATGGCGTTGTTGTAGCCGGGGAAGGCGTGGTCGGTGTTGGCCTGCAGGTTCGGCTCGGTGTCGGCGACATTGTTGGTCGGCCCGACCGTACCGGGAAGCTGGATCCAGAAGCCGTAGTTGCGGTAGCTGACCCCAGCATCGTCCAGCCGGTCCCACAGGTAGCCCCGCTCGGGGTCGCGGCCCGGCGAGGAGGCGAGGTTGCCGCCCTCGAAGTCGTAGGGCCTGTTGCGGCCGCCGTAGTTCGGCGGCCAGCTCTTCTGGTCATAGGTATTGGCGTAGGCCGCGGTCGACCAGCTCCAGCCGTCGGCCGAGACCTCGGCGTTGGCGTAGAAGTTGTCGAGGGTTACGAAGCGGCTTGCCAGCTGGTGCTGGTTCGGGGTGACCGTGGGGTCGAACAGAGTCAGCGACGGGTCGCCGTCACCCTTGCCCAGATCGCCCAGGACCTGGTCGTAGGTGCGGTTCTCCTTGACGACATAGATCACGTGCTTGATCGGCGACGGGTCGCCGACGTGGCGGGGGATGACCTGCTCCGGCCTGGCACCCTGGGTGCGGACCTGGTCGCCCAGGCCGAAGTCGTCGTTGCGCTGGACCTGCTGGGTGTAGCTGGCGAGCATGTCCGCATCGGGCACGTCCACGATCGACAGGCTGCCCTGGATCATCGAGCCGACGTACTGGCTCTGCCACCCGACTGTGCCGCGCAGCTGAGCGTCGGTGTAGGGGTTGGGCCCGTTGGGGTTGGGACCGGCGCCAAGGCCCTTGGCGTTGAGGACCAGCAGCCGGCCGCCGTCCCGGCTGAGCTCCAGCCCGGTCGGGTACCAGGCGGTAGGAATCAGCCCGCGAACGCTCGCATGCTCGAGATCTACCACGGCCACGTCGTTATCGCCGGCGTTGGCCACGTACAGCGTCCCGCCGTCGGGCGCCACCGCCAGGGCGTTGGGGCTGGAGCCGACCGGGGCGCCCCCATACGGCGCCAGACTGATCGTGCTGGTTACCGCGAGCGTGGCGGTGTCGATGACCGAGACGCTGTCGGCGTCGGTGTCGGCGACGTACAGCTTGTGGCCGCCAGGGCCAAGGCGCAGCGCGCTGGGGTGGGTGCCGACCCGGATCGTCCGGGTGACCTGGTCGGTCGCGGTGTCCAGCACGCTGACGGTGTCAGCGCCCCAGTTGGACACGAACGCGAGCCTGCCGTCACGGCTCAGCGCCACGGTGTAGGGGTTGTGGCCGACCGGCACGGTGGCGGTCACCTTCGCGGTGGCCAGGTCGACGACCGCGACCGCGTCGGCCAGGTTCTCGGCGGCATACAGCGTCTTGCCATCCGGGGAGACCGCGATCCCGGCGGGGTGCGGGTTGGGGCTGGCAGTACTGGTCGGGATGGCGATCGGGTCACCCTCGGTCAGGTGCTGGCCGGCGACGTCGTAGACGCGGAGCTTGTTGTTGCCGCCCGCCGACGCGTACGCATGCCTGCCGTCGGGGCTCCACGCCACCCCGACCCACAGCGCCTGAGGCGTCTTGTAGGAGATGGTCTGCACAACCTTGCCGGAGGCCGTGTCGACGACCTGGATCGATTGCATCCACTGACCGTCGTTGGAGACCAGCAGGGTGCGGCCGTCCGGGCTCAGCGAGGCGCCGTAGGGGCGCTCGCCCAGCTGCACCTGCCGGCCAACCGGGGTGACGAACCAGCCATTGCTGGTCACGCCGGTCCCGTCCCCCTGCGGCCCGGGATGCTGGAGGGGTCCGATGAGTCCGAACGCGGTACCGCCAGCCACCAGCACGGCGACCGCCAGTAGCAACGGCAGCGGGAGCTTGATCAACTCTCGGCTCGGCAAGCGCAAACGCGGGAGATTCACGGCGCTCCTTTCACGCTCGAGGCGGAGACGCCGCGAGGCTCGCACCCCAAGTTGTCAGCCACAAGGCACACAAGCGGCAGATCCGGCCCATCGGCATGAACGATCCACTTCTGATCAGCGAGGGCCTGAGACAAGCGGTGGCTTTCTGGCTCGACGTGCTGAGCCTGATGTGGACGGCTACTCGCGCATTGCCGGGTCGGCGGCATCGGCGAGGGCGGCGGCGAGGAACCGGTAGGTCCACTCCTCAGCGAACCGCCGCGAGTCGGCGAAGACCACCTGAACCTCGGGGTAGCGGACCTGCAGGCGGGCCAGGACGTCGGCCAGCCAGGTTCCGCTCACGTGCTCCAGCTTGAACAGCACCGCGCCCTGTTGGGTCCTGACCGCGTAGTCGCCTGCCGTAAGCGCCGCTCGCTCGGTCGTGACCTGGCGGTCTTCTGGGTCTGCCAGAAGATGGCTGGTCTGCCCCGCACCTCGGTGAACACGAACTGCGAGCGGGCAAGGTGAGGACGATCCAGCACCAGGTCGATCGCCGCGCCCCGCCGCCGGCAGGAGGTCACGGGGACCCGCTCGAGGATCTCGGGCTGCGTGGGCCAGTCCTCCTCAAACCGATGGCAGTAGATCCGGGAGACCCTGGGCCAGGTGTCTCGGGCCTTCAGCACCAGGCCCCTTCCAGGGGGAGCTTCAGCAGGTAGGGGAGCTTGGTGTCAGGCTGCGGATTGCGGGCGATGAGGAAGACCGGCCGCGGCTGCCCGCTCTGGCTCATCGCGGTCGCCTCGCGGCGGCTCTGGCAGTCATGCCGCGATCCCCCGATATTCGTGGATGAGCCCGGCGAGCGGGTCACAGCGCCAGATCTCGTCGGGGTGGACGGGGACCGGTTCACCGTACAGCGTCTTCAGCTGGACCGTCTCCATGGTGAAGAAGTCACAGGCCATGATCCCCCGGGCCTGGGGTCGCGTTTCAACGAGCTGGCCTCGGCGATATGAGCTCAGCCGGAGGCCATGGCTTGGTCCTTCCCTGATTCCACACCATGCAATGGCCCATAGGGCACGGCAGTG
>WNGA01002810.1_pt1 | contig 26319 bp, 25 predicted proteins | sample 5400061 | NCBI WGS metagenome assembly WNGA01 (sample SAMN13153366, study PRJNA577476) | soil metagenome | isolation source: 100 cm soil or saprolite under grassland replicate 2 | place: USA:California | collected 2016-06-15 | reverse complement strand
TTGAGCAGGTTCGACTCTGCGGGCGGGGTCGTTCTCGGGGCGATGGCAGGGCTCGCCGTCGTCTGGGTGCTCGGCGCCGTCGCGCTTCTGCTTCCAGGCCAGACCGACCTGCGTCGCGGCGCACAGGGCTCCGCGCTCCTCCGTCGCCTGAACGAGGTCGTCCCGCCGACCGATTTGCTCAATGCGCTCGCCCGGATCGATCCCTTCCCGGCGATCACGGGGCCCTCGGCTCCGGTAGCCCCGCCCGACCCGCGCCTGGCGCGAGAGCCCGGTGTCCTGCGCGCAGGCCCGAGCGTCGTGCGTGTCCTCGGCACGGCCTGCGGGGTCGGCGTCGAGGGCACCGGCTGGGTCGCCCGACCGGATCTGATCGTGACCGCCGCACACGTCGTTGCGGGGCAGAACGACACCGTGGTTGACCTGCAGTCGGGCGGTCGCCTCCCGGCCGACGTCGTGGCCTTCGACCGGCGCAACGACATCGCCGTGCTTCGTGTCAGCGGCCTCGGGCTGCGACCCTTGCGCCTCGCCTCGGCCCGGCCCGGGACGCCGGTCGCGGTGCTCGGTTTCCCCGAGAACGGACCGTTCACTGCGACCCCTGCCCGGATCGGGCGGACCGCCGTCGTCCTCGCCGAGGATGCCTACGGCGCTGGTCCTGTTACACGCGCGATCACCTCGCTGCGCGGGCGAGTCCGTCACGGCGACTCGGGCGCACCCGCCGTCGATACGCGCGGTGCGGTCGAGACGACGATCTTCGCGGCACGGCTCGGAGCCGTGGGAGGCTACGGCGTCCCGGCCGACGTCGTCCGCGCCGCGCTGAACGGAGCGGGCGGCCCGGTCTCGACCGGCGGCTGCGCGCCCTAGTCCTCGAGCAACTCGAGGACGCGCAGCGGTCGCCGGAAGGGCGCCACGAGGTAGACGCCCGCTGCGCGTTCGCGTGACGCGGCGACCAGCTCCTTCGCGTGCGCGAAGCCGATCTCCGCAGCATCGGAGCCAGCATGCTCGAGCGCGTCCTGGAGGGACTGCGGGACGACGATGCCCGGCACCTCGTTGTGCAGGCGCAACGCGAGCCGGTAGCTCGTCAGCGGAAAGATCCCGACGAGAACCGGGATCGGCAACGTGCCGCCGATCCGCTCGACGAACCTGTCGAGGTACTCGAGGTCGAAGACGATCTGCGTCATAGCGAACTTCGCGCCCGCCTCGAGCTTTTGCTCGAAGCGCTCGAGCTCGACCTCCATGTCGTCGGGCGTCGGATTCACAGCGACGCCGGGGAAGAACGACGTCGGCGCGTCAATCGGCCGCCCGTTGAAGTCCTCGCCCCGGTTGAGGTTTGTCATCAACCGCGTCAAGCCGATCGAGTCGATCTCGTAGACGCCGCGCGCGCCCGGATAGTCGCCGACCTCCGGTGGATCGCCGGTGATCGCCAGCACGTTGCGGACTCCCTCCGCGTGCGCCCCGAGCAGCATCGACTCGAGGCCCATCACCGACCAGTCGCGCGTCGTCAGATGCGGGATCGTCTCGATCTGCGCGACGCGGTCGATCGTCGCGGAGACCATCAGGGCACTCATTCCCGCGCGTGCGGTCGCGTTGTCGTTGATGTCGACCCAGCCGACGCGTCCGGACTCCTTCAGCGCCGAGGCAACCTCGACGAGGCCGCCGCTGTTGCCGCCGAGTGGAGGATCGAGCTGGACCGACACGACCCACTCGCCGGCGGCGAGAGCTCGCGAAAGACCGGTCTCTCGCCGCTCCTCGCCGAGCGCGACGACGAGCTCGGGTGCGTCGAACACGAGCGGCGCGCGCGGCTTGCGCTGTTCCTCGACCGCCGAGCGGATCGCGGAGATCTCGGCGGGCGTCGTCCCGCAGCAGCCGCCGATCACCTTGGCGCCGAGATCCCGCGCGTGGGCTGCGAACTCCGCGAAGTACTCCGGCGTCGCGTGCGGGTAGATCACGCGGCCACCAGCGAGGCTAGCCAGGCCGACGTTCGGCAGCGCCGCCAGCGGCTTGCCGTCCTTCCCCATCTGCTCGAGCGCGGCGAGGGCCGCGAGCAGTCCGGCCCCGTGGTTGGCGCCGATCGCTGCGACGTCGAGCTCCCTGAGTCGCTCCGCCGCTTCGGCCGCGGTGACGCCGGCGAGTGTCTCGGCGCTCTCGTCGAAGGTGAGCAGGGCGACGATCGGGAGGCTGGAGACGCTTCGCGCCGCCTCGACCGCGTCGACGACCTCGTCGAGGTCGTAGAACGTCTCGATCATGAACAGGTCGGCGCCGCGGCCCTCCAGCACGGCGGCCTGCTCGGCGAAGAGCTCGCGGCGGAGACGTGAGGCGGCCGGCTCGCCGAGCGGCCCGATCGACCCGGCGATGAAGACGTCACGCGCGGTGACCTCGCGGGCGTCGCGCGCGAGCTTGACTCCAGCCGAGTTGATCTTCTCGAGATCCTCCTCGAGGAAGTGCTGCGCGAGCTTGCGCCGATTCGCGCCGAACGTGTTCGTCTCGATCAGATCAGCGCCCGCGTTGATGAAGCTGACGTGGAGCGAGACGACCGCGTCGGGTGCGCGTAGGTTCGCCTCCTCGGGCGTGCGCAGGCGGGGGACGGCGGCGGAGAGGAGCGCACCCATTCCACCGTCGCCGACGATGACCGGGCCGCTCTCGAGGCGGTCGAGGAAGCGGTTCGACGTCTGCATTTGGGCGGGCACCTCTTCTCCTTCCGAACTCGCTCGACACATCCTCCCGGGCTTCCACCCGGCCGGGTTTGGCACCTTGCCGCGGGGGCAGGTTGCCGAGGCTTCAAAGGGCCGGTTCCCTCAGCCTCTCTCGATGCGGAGCGGGACGCTGCCCGCTTCCGAGACGGAGTATAGGGGCCCGATCTTCCGTCAAGTGACGCAGTCAACTCACGATGGGTGATGGATGAAGTAGCCCCCCGTCGCGATAGTCAGAAGGCATACCGAGCGGGGCCCCGATGCGGCGGGGGCAACCTCGGAAACTCTCCTTCAACGGAGACTCAGGAGGGGCCAGGCGGCGGCCCCTCTTGCGTTTCAGGAGCCGGGCGAAAGCTGGCGCTTTCGCCGGGGGATGGGTACGGCCGCGGCCTCTGGGTTCAAGGCGGGCGAACGGTCTGCCGATGGTTGTCTGACTCCAAGGCCAGGGACTGACGGCAATCACTCCTGCGGCCCCGGAGCATTGGCGCCGAGCGAGGACCTCGGCGCCACTTTTCACTCGTGAAGGATGCGGCCCTCCATCCCGCCCGCCACGGTGACGACCTGGCCGGTGACGTGACCCGAGAGCTCGGGGGACGCGAGGACGACGACCTGGCGGGCGACGTCCTCTGGTTGCGCGACCTTGCGCAGCGCCATCGTGCGCGACACGCGCTGAACCTGCTCGTCGGACACGTGGCCGCGCGTCATCGGGGATACCGTCCAGCCCGGTGCCACGGCGTTCACCCGTGCCCGCGCTGATTTGCGCACCACCTCGTTCTTCAGGCTGAGCAGCAGTCCGCCGAGGATTGCCGACTTTGCCGCTGCGTAGTCCGCGTGGCCGGCCTCACCGAAGAGGCCGGCAGTCGAGCCGACCAGGATCAGCGCGCCGTCGCCCTCGAGCTGGCGCAGAAATCCGCGCGCGGTCAGGAAGGTCGCCGTCAGGTTGGCGTCGAGCGTCGTACGCCAGCGTTCGACCGGGAGCTCCCAGACCGGGACGTCCTCGGACGGCCAGGCGCCCGCGACCGCCGCGCAGACGTCGAGCGTTCCGGCCTCGGCGAAGAGTTGCTCGACTTCCTCCTCGCGGGTCAGGTCCGCGCCTACGAGGCGCGCTCCGCCGAGCTCCTTCGCCACCGACTCGGCTCGCTCGAGGCCGCGGTGGTAGTGCACGACGACCTCCGCGCCCTCGGCGGCGAACGCCCGCGCGCACGCCGACCCGATCCCACCCGACGCGCCGGTGACGAGCACCCGCTTCCCGGCTAGCCCCGCTTCCATCTGTGGAATTCTCCCCGGTTATGGACTCGCCCGAATGGATGACGTGGGAAGACCTCGGCGCCGCAGTTGAGGATCTCGCGATGCAGATTCACGACAGCGGTTTCAATCCCGATGCCGTGCTCGCACTCGCCCGTGGCGGCCTGCCGCCTGCGGGGGCGCTGGCGTACGCGCTCGGCGTCAAGAACATGGCGACGCTGAACGTCGAGTTCTACACGGGAGTCGACGAGCGTCTGGAAGAGCCACTCCTGCTGCCACCGGTGCCCGACCTGGCGCTCCTACGCGCCGAACACCTGCTCGTCGTGGACGATGTGGCCGACACCGGCCGGACTCTGGCGCTCGTCAGGGACTTCTGCGCGCAACACGGGCCAGATGTGCGGACGGCCGTCCTCTACGAGAAGCCCCACAGCGTCGTGCGCTGCGATTTCGTCTGGCGTCGGACCGAGCGGTGGATCAACTTCCCGTGGACTGCGCGCGCGCCAGCCGCGACGACGAGAGCATGAAGGTCTTCATCATCAGCGACATGGAGGGCGTCGCGGGAATCGTCAAGTGGGAGCAGACAGACGGCACCAAGGAGAAGCGGGCCTACCACGAGGCGCGCGAGCTCTACACCGAGGAGATCAACGCGGCGGTGCGTGGCGCGAGGACGGGCGGCGCCGACGAGATCGTCGTCATGGACTGTCACGGCGCCGGCGGGGAGTGGACGTTCAACTCGCTCATACCGGACAAGCTCGATCGCGGCTGCGAGTACGTCGTGCAGAACGACTGGACGGAGTACACCGAGCTGCTCGAGCAGGGCTGCGACGCAGCGCTTTTGGTCGGGATGCATGCGAAGGCCGGGACGCCTGACGGAGTCCTGGCGCACACCGTCTCCGGCCAGGCCTGGCGGGAGCTGAAGTTCAACGGCGTCTCCGTCGGAGAGACCGGGATCAATGCTGCGCTGTGCGGCCACTGGGCGTGTCCCGTTGTGCTCGTGACCGGTGACGAGGCGGTTTGCCGCGAGGCGCGTGAACTGCTCGGCGAGGGTCTGACGACCGTCGCCGTGAAGAAGGGTCTCGGCGCCTTCAGCGCGCGGCAGGTGCCGCCTCGGCGGGCACGCGAGCTGATCGAGGACGGTGTGAGGCGCTCGCTGCGGGATCTCGAGGTGGTGAAGCCGTATGACCCCGGTCGGCCGTCCGAGATCCAGATCGAGTTCCACGCGCCCTCGCGCCTCGTCGAGTACCGGAACCGCAAAGGGATCGAGCAGATCGACGCCCACACGCTCGTGTCGCGCGCCGACGACTGGTGGACCGCATGGTCGCAGTTCTACTTTTAGGCGTGAACGTCGCGGCGTTCGTCGGCGTCGCCGTCCTCGTGATCGTTACACCGGGACAGGACACGGCGCTCACGATCCGCAATTCGCTCCTCGGCGGTCGTCGCAGCGGGATCTTCACGGCCCTCGGCGTCTCGGCCGGGCAATGTGCGTGGGCCCTCGCGACGAGTGCCGGCATCGCCGCGCTGCTCGTCGCACCGGAGCCGGCTTTCGTCGCCCTTCGATTGTTCGGCGCGGCGTACCTGGTCTTCCTCGGCGTGCAGGCTCTCTGGTCGGCCGTAAGGCGCACCACGAGGCCGGAAGTTGTCGCTGGTCCGCGCGGAGGCGCACATCCGCGGACCGCCTTCCGTCAGGGACTGATCAGCAATCTGGGGAACCCGAAGATGGCCGTGTTCTTTCCCAGTCTCCTCCCGCAGTTCGCGCACTCGCTCGCAGGGCTGCTCATCCTCGGCTTGGTCTTCGCGGCCATGACGCTCGTGTGGCTGACGGCGTATGCGCTCGCGGTCGCCAAAGCAGGCGATGTCCTTCGTCGCCCGAAGATCCGGCGCATCATCGACGCGGTTGTGGGAGCCGTGCTCGTCGCCTTCGGCGTCCGGCTCGCGTCGGATCCGCGTTAAGCAGGCTAGTGACCTTCCTTCTCAACCCGGAACGATCTCCAGCTCCTCGAGCAGAGTGAAGTAGGCCTTCGCGAACGCGGATTCCTTCGTGCGCTCGCGGACCTCGTCCCAGTTCACCTGTTCACGGAGCGAGCGCGCCAGCTCCAGGACGCTCGAGAGATCGGGGTTCTGCTCGCTCAGCGCGAGGAGCTTCTGGACGAGGACGTCTTCGAGCGGTGCGACCTTCAGTCGCATCGCATGCACTTCCAGATCGTCGGCGCGACTGAAGACCTCGTCGTCGATCGTGCCGCCTCTCGGCGCGAAGATCAGGTCGATGAGCACGTCGTCCGCATAGGCCTTGAGCAACCAGCCCTCCGGCGGGCGTTCGGGACGCATGCCGGCGTGCGCGAGCGCGCGCTGGGCCGCCTCGGCATCCTCGGGCTTGACGAGGAGATCGACGTCGTGCTCCGTCTTGGGCCCGCCGCGTGCCCAGCAAGCGAGGCCGCCACCGAGGACGAACGGGATTCCGGCGTCGTTCAAGACGCCTGCGGCCTTCTTCATCGCCTCGAGCAGTTGCTCGAAATCCCGCTCTTCATCAGTGGCCACGCTGGGCCGGTTTCCCGTCGCGACCCCGCGTGGAACATTGAGGCCATGGTCACGATTGCGGCGGCAGGCGACGTCCATGCGTCAGAGGCGACGCGTGCGCGGATCGAAGAGTCGTTCGCCGTGATCGAGCGCCAGGTCGACCTTGTCCTGCTCGCCGGCGATCTGACGACTCATGGTGAGCCGGAACAGGCGCAGGTTCTCGCGGACGCGTGCCGCGACCTCCGCGTTCCGGTCTGCGCCGTCCTCGGCAATCACGACCTGCACTCCGGTCGCGGCGACGAGATTGCGGGGATCCTCAAGAGTGCCGGGCTGCACATGCTCGACCGTTCCTCGACGGTGTGCGAGCTCGCCGGCGGCGAGGTGGGCATCGTCGGAACGAAGGGCTTCATCGGCGGGTTCACGGGCTCGGCCCTGCCGGATTTCGGCGAGCCGCTGTTGCGACAGGTCTACGCCGAGACCACGGCAGAGGTCGACGCGATCCACCGTGGGCTCGAGGAGATCGCGCACTGTCCCATCCGCATCGTGCTCCTGCACTATGCGCCGACCTCGGACACGCTCCACGGCGAGCCGGAGGGAATCTGGACATACCTCGGGTGCGACCGACTCGCGACGCCGATCGCGGAGTACAGGCCCGACGTCGTCCTCCACGGCCATGCGCACGCCGGCAGCTTCGAGGGTGCGATCGGGACGGTCCCGGTGTACAACGTCGCCGTCCACGTAACGGGACGTGACTTCTACGTCTTCGAGCTCGAGGGCCACGAGGTCGAGGTCGAGACGCGCGCGTAACCCGTTACACCTCAGGCACGGTGTCCGACACCAGGCCGTGGCTCCGGCGGGCAGGGGGCGAGGCCGCATTCCCCAGGGCCTCGTCACACTTCCGTCACAGAGAGGTCACACTTTCGTGCGGGTGTCTGACACCCGGCCGTGGCTGGTGGGGACCGCGCTGCTGCGTAGGGTGTAGGCGGTGCCGTTCGTTTCGCGGATCTCCATCTCTCCCGTCAAGGGGCTCGCGCTCGTACACCCGGACAGGGTCACCCTGGAGCACACCGGCGTGCGCGAGAACCGTCGCTTCCACATCGTCGACGCCGACGGTCGTCGCTACAACCAGCTCCGCGACGGCGGGCTCGTGCGCGTGAAGCAGGAGTACGACCTGGAGCGCGAGTGGCTGGCCCTGCGGTTCCCCGACGGCTCCGCCGCCGAAGGCGAGGTCACGCTCGACGGGGAGGTCACGACCGACTTCTACGGGCGGCCGGTCGCCGGGAACTATGTGGAAGGCCCCTGGTCGGAGGCGCTGTCGAACTGGGCCGACCGCCCGCTGCGCCTCGTCCAGTCGGCGCCCGGCGCCGCCGTCGACCGCGGTCGTGGCCACGTCTCACTGATTTCGCGCGCGTCTCTCGCGGAGCTGGCGCGCGCTGCCGGCGAGAGCGTCCCCGTCGACGGCCGCCGCTTCCGGATGCTGTTCGAGATCGACGGCTGCGCTCCGCACGAAGAGGACAGCTGGATCGAGCGGCCCGTCAAGATCGGCAAGGCTCTCGTCAGTCTGCTCGGCGATGTGGGCCGCTGCGCGATCACGACGCAGAACCCGGAGACCGGCGTGCCCGACTTCGACACGCTGCGCGCCATCGACGGCTACCGCTCGCGTACCACGAACGTCGCGGGGAAGGAGCACATCCCGTTCGGTGTCTACGGCGAGGTCGTCGAGCCGGGCGCCGTGCAGGTAGGCGACTCCGTCGAAACGGCGTAGCATCTTGCACATGGCGGCAGCCTCCACCTTCGTCGTCGACGAGGCCGACGTGGAGCCGCTTCAACAGGAGGGCGACACGGCGAGCGTCCGCGTCACCTTCGACGCCTCCAACGGCTGCGAGCGACTCGTGCAGCGCGTCATCCGCTTCGCCGCGGGGCGCTCGCAGGAACGCGCCCTCGACGGTCACCAGGAGGTGCTCTTCGTCGTCGCGGGCCAGGGCGAGCTCGAACTGGACGGCGAGCGCCATCGGCTCGAACCCGACACCGGCGTCTTCGTCGGCTCCGGCGAGACCTATACCGTCGCAAACCCCGGCCCGGGCGAGCTGCTCCTCGTCTCCGTCCTGGCTCCCGAGGGCCGGCGCGAGGCCCGCAGCGAGCGCAAGGTCACGGTTCGTTTCGAGGACCAGCCGGAGCTGCCCGCCTCGTCGGAACGTAGCTTCCGATATCTCGTCAACGAAGAGGTCGGCTGCTTCGACGTGACGCAGTTTCTCGGCATCGTGGAACCGAGCAAAGCCCCCATGCACAGCCACTCGTACGACGAAGTCGGCTACATCGTCGAGGGCGAAGGCATCGCGCACGTGGGCGGGCGATCAACGCCGCTTCGACCGGGTTCGTGCTTTCATCTTCCGCCCGATGAAGTCCACTGCATCGAGAACAGCGGCAAGACGGTCATGCGAATCCTCGGTGTCTTCCACCCATCCGGCAGTCCTGCCTCGCGCAACAAGTAGGACGAGAACTCGTCAAATGGTCTGGGCAACCACCCAAGAGGAGGAGATTGAATGAGGGGAAGGACAGGAGCGGTCGCGGCCCCGCTGGCAGTGACGGTCGCGCTCGCAATCGTGGCGGTCGCATACGCGACGCCTAATCAAGCGGCTGGACCGGCAGCGCCGGCGGCGCCGGCGGCCTCGCTCATCAAGTGCGGCAAGACGCGTACGATCGGCGTTGCCGCCCCGATCACCGGGCTGGCGGCCTCGCTCGGACAGCAACAGCTCAAGTGGGCGCGCTTCTTCGTGACGCGCTACAACCGGTCGCATCGCAACAAGCTGCAAGTCGTTCAGGGCGACACGCAGCTCCCGGATACTGCACAGGCGATCCAGGTTGCTGAGCGGTTCGCGTCGAACGGCCAGATCCTGGGCGTGGTCGGCCCGGCAGGCAGCCAAGAGGTCCAGGTCTCCACGGCTCCACTGCGGAACGGCGGACTCGGGTTCGTTTCCGGCTCGGCCACCCGCACGAGCCTGACGGTGGACGGAACGCGGAAGGGCTTCTTCTTCCGCGTCGTTCCGAACGATGACCAACAGGGCCCGCGCGTCGCGAACTGGATCCGGACGAAGCTGCGGGCGACTCGCGTGGTCGTCGTGGACGCGCAGAACACCTACAGCACCGGCCTCTCGGATACGGTCGAGCGGCTTCTGAAGGGCGCAGGGCTGAATGTTCGGCGGGAGTCGGTCAGCGAAGCGACTGTCACTGATTTCTCGTCACTGGTCGCACGGATCCCGGCCGACACGCAAGTCGTCTACGTCCCGTGGCAGGTTTCCTCGAAGGCCCAGCTCTTCGGCCAGCAGCTCCGCGCAGCCGGGAAAAACGCAAGGCTGTTCGGCTCGGACGGGCTCTTCGACCCGGACAACTTCAAGATCCCGAACTCGCTGATCTCGTTCTTTCCGATCGACCTGAAGAGCAAGATCATCGCCGCCTACCGGCGGGGTCCGGGGGGCGGGAAGAGCGATCTCTTCGGCCTGCCGAGCTACCAGGCGGCGGACGTGGTCGCCCGGGCGATCGACAAGGCGTGTGCCAACGGCTCAGCGACCCGCGCCGAGGTCCGGGGCTTCATGAACCGCACGAACATCCCGAAGAAGCAGGCCATCGTCGGCTTTGCCGTCCGGTTCGTCCAGCGGGTCCGAGCTCCGCTGGGCCCAGGCGACATGCAGAGTCCGGCCGACTTCGGCATCTACCGCATCAACAACAACGGTGCCTACGTGCGAATAGGCTGATCGGCTCGGAAACGTGACGTAGCGGCGGTGCGGCCCATCGACTCGATGGGCCGCACGCCGTTCTGAGAACCTTTCGGCTCCGTGGATCTGCCCCTCGCGTTCGACAGCCAGCTCGCCACGCAGCTTCTCGTCAACGGGCTGACGCTCGGGAGCCTGTACGCGCTCATAGCGCTGGGCTACACGATGGTGTACGGGATCCTCAAGCTCCTGAACTTCGCCCACGGGGATGTCTACATGGTCGGGGCGTTCGTCGGATTCGGGGTCCTCAACGGACTCGGCGGCCCGCTCTCGCCGAACATCCCGATCGCCCCGCTGATCGCGTTGATGTTCGTCGGGGCGATGCTCGGCTCCGGCGCTCTCGGTGTCGTCATCGAGAGGTTCGCGTACCGCCCGCTGCGCGACGCGCCTCGGATCGCTCCGCTGATCAGCGCACTCGGTGTCTCGTTCTTTCTCCAGAACAGCGTCTTGCTCCTCTTCGGCGCAAGCTTTCGCAGTTACGACTCGTTCCTCCTCGGCTCGGCGCACCCGCAGCAGTTCGTTCCCGGACCGCTGTCCGACGCCGTCTTCGTCGTGAACGGAGTGAACGTCCAGTTGGCCCAGCTCATCGTGCTCGCGATGACCTTGGGGCTGATGGTCGCCCTCACTCTGCTCGTTGCCCGTACTCGCATCGGCAAGGCGATGCGCGCCACGGCGTACGACCGCGAGGCGGCCGCGATGATGGGCATCGACGTCGACCGCGTGATCGCATCGACCTTTTTGCTCGGCTCGATGCTCGCGGGCGCGGCCGGGGTCATGTTCGGCCTGCTTTTCAGCCAGATCTTCCACTTCATGGGATTCCTCGCCGGCCTAAAGGGCTTCACGGCCGCCGTCGTGGGCGGCATCGGCAGCATCCCCGGTGCCATGCTCGGCGGGATCCTCGTCGGGCTCGCCGAGGCCTACGCGACCGGGTACGCGGGCGGCCGCTGGTCGGACCTGATCGTCTTCGGAATTCTCATCTTCGTCCTCCTCGTGCGACCGAGCGGTCTCCTCGGGACGCGCGCGATCCAGAAGGTTTGAGTGGACTCGGGCGGCGACATACCGGATCTCCCGGCACCGCCGGACGCACGTGATCGCCCGCGCGTCGGCGTCGACGAGTGGGTAGCGCAGGTCGAGCGGCGCCGCGACCGCTACACGGGACTCGCCGGGCTCACGTACCGCGCGCTTGCGTTCGTCCCTGCACCCGCGCGCCTCGGACTCTTCGCGGCCTTCGCGGCCACGCTTCCTGTCTGGATGGGACGCGGAGACCTGTTCACCTACGGGATCTTCACGCTGCTGTACGCGCTCCTCGGGCTCGGACTCAACGTCGTCGTCGGTTACGCGGGACTCCTCGACCTCGGTTACATCGCGTTCTTTGGCTTCGGCGCGTACTTCTACGCGGAGCTCTCATCCCCTCAGTACGGGATTCACTGGTCGGCGGCGGCTTCGATTCCCGTCGTGGTCGTCGCCACCTCGCTCCTCGGCCTCGTGCTCGGCATTTCTTCGCGCCGGCTGCTCGGGGACTACCTCGCGATCGTGACCCTGTTCTTCGGCCAGGCGTTCGTCGTCTTCGTCAACGTCGGAAACCCGACGGTCGCCGGGAAGGGCCTGACGGGCGGGCCGAACGGCATCGCCGACATCGACCCGTTGAGCTTCTTCGGCTACGAGCTCACGACGAGGACCCAGCAGTTCTACTTCCTGCTTCTTTCCGTCGTGGTCGTGCTGGTTGGGCTCCATTTCCTGAGCGAGTCCCGCACCGGGCGTGCGTGGCGTGCCCTCCGGGAGGATCCCCTGGCGGCGGAGGCGATGACGATCCCGGTGAAGCGCCTCAAGCTCATGGCATTCGCTTTCGGTGCGGGTATCGCGGGCTTCGCCGGCTGCATCTTCGGTTCGGTTCTCACCGCCGTCACGGCAGGGAACTTCGACTTGCCGCTCCTGATCACCATCTACGCGGTCGTCATCCTCGGCGGTCTCGGCAGCCTGACCGGCGTTGTGCTCGGCGCGATCGTGATCAACGTCTCGTTCCAGTTCCTTGCGCCGGAAAATCCGCAGAACAACGCCCGCGTCCTCTTCTACGCGGTTCTCCTCCTGCTACTCGTGCTCAGTCTGCGCCCCTGGTGGCGTGTTGGCGCGGTCATCGGCGGAATCGTGGGGCTCGGGCTCGTCACCCGCCTCGTCGTCGAGGCCGTCGCGCCCTCGTGGGCGGGCGGCCCGGTTGTCGAGGGAGGCCGCCTTGCGGGGACGATCAAGGAGTGGGTGGTGATTCCCACACCGGGGCACGGCCGCTTCGGCAGCTTCGCGTACGTGGCGCTCGTCGTCGCCATTCTGATCCTCACGCTCGCGCGTGGCTGGCTGCGGACCGCGTTGCTCGTTCCTGTCGTCTACCTCGCAGCGGTCGTCTGGGAAAACAGCTTCGTCGAGCAGCCCGCGGTGGCGCGGTGGATCCTCTTCGGCGCGCTCCTCATGGGACTGATGACCGTGCGTCCCCAGGGTTTGCTCGGAACGCCCAGGGTGGAGATCGTGTGAGCGATCGTCCGCTGCTGGAGCTTCGTGGAGTCGACAAGGCCTTCGGCGGCCTCGCAGTCGTGTCGGACCTCGAAGTTCATGTCGACCAGGGCGAGATCGTCAGCATCATCGGGCCCAACGGGGCCGGGAAGACGACGCTCTTCAACCTGATCACGGGGATCTACCGCCCGGATGCCGGTGACATCGTCCTCGACGGGCGCAGCCTCGTTGGCCTCCCGCCGCACGAGATCACGAGGCGAGGAGTGGCGCGGACGTTCCAGACGCTCCGGCTCTTCCTCAACATGTCCGTCAAGGAGAACGTCATGGCCGTTCAGTACGGCCGAACGAAAGCGACCGTGGTCGAATCGATCTTCCGGCTTCCGCGCGCGCGCCGAGAGGAGCGTGAGGTCAATCGAGTTGCGGAGGAGAAGCTCGCCTTCTTCGGCCAGCGCCTGATGGGGTATCGCTGGGACGAGCCGGCGTACTCACTGTCGTACGCGAACCGGAGGCGGCTCGAGATTGCGCGTGCAACCGCGACTGAGCCGCGCATCCTCCTGCTCGACGAGCCCGCCGCCGGCATGAATCCCGTCGAGACGCACGAGATCACGGAGCTGATCGGGAAGCTGCGCGACGACGTCGGCTACACGATTCTCGTGATCGAGCACGACATGCACGTCGTCGAGGGAATCTCCGACCGCGTCGTCGCGCTCGACCATGGCGTGAAGATCGCAGAGGGATCGTTCGACGCGGTCGCGACCGATCCACGCGTCGTCGAGGCGTACCTCGGCTTGCGCCAGGCGGAAACCAGATGAGTGCGGCGCTGCTCCGGCTTTCCGGGATCAACACCTACTACGGGGAGATCCACATCCTCGAGGACCTGAATCTGCACGTCGGCGAGGGCGAGCTCGTCTCGCTGCTGGGTGGAAACGCGTCTGGGAAGTCGACGACGCTGAAGACGATCCTCGGTCTCGTCCGGCCGGCGACGGGGAACGTCGAGTTCGACGGGGAGGACGTGACCGGCCGCTCGACGAGCTACCGGATCGCTCGCGGGATGGCGATCGTCCCGGAGAACCGGCGCCTCTTCGCTCCGATGACGGTGCTCGAGAACCTGGAGATGGGCGCGTACCTGACGAAGAACGGCCAGGGACGGAAGCAGGACTTCGAGCGCATCTACTCCCTCTTCCCGTTGCTCCACGAGCGCCGGAACCAGCTCGCGGGAACGTTGTCGGGCGGGGAGCAGCAGATGGTTGCGATGGGGAGGGCGTTGATGTCCCATCCGAAGCTGCTTCTGATGGATGAGCCGTCGATGGGCCTGGCGCCGATCCTCGTGGAGCGGAGCTTCGAGATCATCCAGCAGGTGCACCAGTCGGGCGTCGGCATGCTGGTCGTCGAGCAGAACGCGAACATGGCGCTCTCGATCGCCGACCGCGGCTACGTACTCTCGACGGGCAGGCTCGTCCTGGAGGGTGCCGCGAAGGAGCTGCTCGAGCACGAAGATCTCCGCAAGGCGTACCTAGGTCGCTGAAGGTCCGTGCCGTAAGTCCTACGCCTGCGCCGAACTAGGACGCATCGCACATGCCGTTTTGGACTGCTGGGGTCTGACCCCGGAGGTGCCCCGAAAGGGTGCCGGTCTGTCCACAGGCGGCTCCCTACAATTGGTACGTGGCTACGAAGGGCACGGAGACTCGGCACGATCCGTACGTGCTGGACGGCGCGCGGCCGCTGCAGTACGGGCCGCTGCCGGACCGGATCCGGCACCGCTTCCCGATCTTCAAGGAGCGCGTCTACATCAACTCCTGCTCCCAGGGAGCGCTGTCGGACGCCGTTCGCGCCGCCTACCAGCAATACCTCGACGACTGGGACGAGAAGGGCGCGCCGTGGGAGTACTGGGTCGAGCGTCAGGAAGCTGCGCGCACTGCATTTGCGAGCCTCGTCAACGCCGATCCCGACGAGGTCGCGGTGACCGCATCTCTCTCCGCCGGTGTGAGCGCGCTCGCGAGCGGCCTGCGCTTCGCCAGCCGCTCGAAGGTCGTCCTCACGGACTGGGAGTTTCCGACGATCGGTCAGATCTGGCACGCGCAGGAGGCACGCGGTGCCCGCGTCGTCCACGTTCCCGCTGCAAAGAACGGCACGATCCCGCACGAGCATTTCGAGCGCGCCATCGACGACGACACGCTGCTCGTCTCGGTCACGCACGTCTGTTACCGAAACGGCGCGATGGTGGACGTGCCCAAGGTCGTGGAGCTCGCGCACGAGCGTGGCGCGCTGGTTCTGCTCGATGCCTTTCAGTCCGTCGGCTCGCTTCCCATCGACGTGCGGGCGCTGGGCGTCGACTTCCTCGGGGCCGGGGCGCTCAAGTACCTGCTCGGTTCGGCCGGACTCGGCTTCTTCTACTGCCGCCGCGAGCTCGTCGAGCGGGTGTGGCCGACGCAGACCGGCTGGTTCGCCGACGAGAACATTTTCGCCATGGACCACACCGACTACTCGCCCGCGCGCACGGCTGCGCGCTTCCAGGCCGGAACACCGCCCGTTCCGTCGATCTACGCCGGCATCGCGGGCATCCGGCTGATGCAGGAGATCGGGATTGCGGAGACGCGCGAGCACGTGCTCGAGCTGAACTCACACCTGATCGCCGGACTCGACGACTTGCGCGCGAAGATCGTCACACCCCGCAGGCCGAAGCGCCGCGGTGCACTGGTCTGCGTCAAGTCAAAGGACGCAAAGGCGCTGGTCAGCGCACTCGGCCGCGAGGGGATCGTCACGTCCGAGCGCGACGGCAACCTGCGCCTCTCGGCGCACTGTTACAACTCGGTGGAAGACGTCGACGCCGTGCTCGCGTCACTGCAACGCCACCGTGACCTCTTGGCCTAGTTCTTAGTCGCAGTCCAGGCGTCTGACGTACAGGCGGACGGAGCTCGCGAGCTGCCCGGGCTGAGGACTCTGGTAACAGATTTCCCAGAGGTGCTCGACACGCGGCGTGCCGCCGTCACGCGGCTGCACCTCGTACGGGATGCCGAGTCCGTCCAGTTCTTCTTCGGCGTCGTCGAGGCTCATTCCGACGACGTCCGGAAGCACGAAGGCGGAATTCGGACACTCCCGCTCGACCACGAGCCGCACTCTCGTGGCCGTCTTCCCAGGCGGCGGTTCTTGCGTGCACACGTACCAGTGCGAACGCACGACGATCCCGAGGTTGCCTCCACCGATCTCTTCCCAGTCGAGCCCGCGCGCCTCGAGCCGCCCCTCCGCCACATCCAGCCGCTCGCCGCGCAGGTCGGGGACGCGCTTCGGCTTGGCCTCACCGCCGCAGCCGGCGAGCAGGAGGACGAGGGCGAACAGCGGAATCGGACGCATCAACACGTCAGATAGCACGGCGCCGGGCCAGGAGAACCGGGGCTAACCCTGAACTCGGCCGGTGGTACGCACGGTTCCGTCGAGGCCGATGACTCCCTACGCTGGGGATTGACGATGCATAGCAACACTGCTATATGTCATAGCAAATTTGCGATAGGAGGGCAAGCCTCGCGATGAATGGAAGCGGTCACCCGATCAGAAAGTCTCCCGGCGTTTCACCAGGCGTGGTCATCGCCCTCGCGCTCGCGGCTCTTGTGGGGTGGTCGGCTGCAGGAGCGGCCCTGGGCCTTCTCTTCGTACTCGCTCTCATCGCTTATCTCGTCGTCCGTTCAGCGGGTGCTCCTGCCGCGGAAGCGGACGTCGGGCGCCGGCTCGAGTTCCTCGAACGCCGTGTCGCCGAGTTGCAGAACGCCGTGGACAGGTTGCGCGTCGGCCCGACGGCCGCGCCGCCTCCGGAGCGTGCAGCGGCACCGCCCCCGCGCCGACCCGCCGCGCCGCCGACGCGCCCGGCGCCGCCACGGCCGGCGCCCGAGCTGCAGCCCAAGATCGTTCGCCCGGCGCGCGTCGAGGCTCCCGTCGCTCGTGGCTTCGACTGGGGTCGCACGATCTCGAGTGCCGACCTGATGGGCGCCAAGGCGCTCGCCTTCGCGGGTGGGGTCGTGACGCTTCTTGGCGTCGTCTTCTTCTTTGTACTCGCCGTCAACCGAGGCTGGATCGGCCCCGGAATGAGGGTCGCATTCGGCGGGGTCGCCTCCGCGATCGTCCTTGGCGCGGGCCTGTGGCTGCAACGCCGGTACGAGACGACGTACTCCGCGCTCGCGGCGGTCGGTGCAGGCATCGCGGGTGCGTACGCGACGCTGCTCGCGGCCGTCTCGCTCTACGAGATGGTCTCCAAACCCGTCGCGATGGTCATCGCGGCGGCGATCGCCTCGGTCGGCATCGCCGTGTCGCTCGCCTGGTCTGCGGAGATCGTCGCGGGCTTCGGCCTGATCGGCGCGATGGTGGTGCCGGCCACGCTCGTCTTCCAGGGCGGCCTGCAGGAAATCGGGACAGCATTTGTCGCCGTCGTCTTCGCCGGTGTCGCAGTCGTCGCAGTTCGGGAGCGCTGGTGGACGCTGCTGCAGGTCGCCGCGCTCGTGAGCGTGCCGCAAGCGGTTGCGCAGCTTGCGCAGGCCGACACGCCGCATGCGGGCATCGTCACGCTCGCGGCGATCTTCTGGCTCCTCTACCTGGCTGCGGGCCTCGGTTTCCAGCTGCGTCTCGGGCCAGCGCTTGCTTCCGCCCCGGCCTCCTTACTGACCGGCGGCGCCGTCTTCGCAGGAGCTTCGGCGGCGCTGCTCTACGGCCAACGCGACGACGGGCTGCAGCAGGGAATCGCGCTGCTCGTCGTCGCTTCCGTTTACGTCCTCCTCGCGGCCGTCCTCTTCCGGCGCTTCCGCGAGTCCGCGACGCTCCTCTGGGCGCTCGGGCTCACGGCGGGCGCCGTCGGACTTGCGCAGGCGCTGTCCGGTTCGTCGCTCACGTATGCCTGGGCCGCCGAGGCCGCGCTGCTCGCGTGGCTGGGAAGCCGCGTGCGCGACGCTCGCTTCCAGCTTCCCGCGCTCGGCTATCTGACGTTGGCGCTGCTGCACGCGATCGCGCTGGAGGCGAGTCCCGACCATCTCTTCGAGGCCATGCACCATCCGGCGAGCGCTGCGCCGGCCGTGTTGACCGTCGCTCTCGGGGCGATCGTCTTCGGAGTCGTGAAACGTTCCTGGGACGAGGAGGCGCGCTCGACAGGAATCCTGCGCGCGTTCGATCCCCTCCTGTCGTGGTTGCGAAGGCGCGAGGCGGCGATCGATGCCGGCGCCTTTGCGCTCGCTGCCATCTTGATCGCCTACGCGGCGTCACTGGGAATTCTCGAGCTTTCCCAAGCGCTCTCATCCGGCGCGGTCAAGACGCCGTTCGAGTGGGGTCACGTCGCGATCAGCTCAGTCTGGGCGCTCGCCGGCCTCGTCGCGGTGCTCACCGCGCTGCGCTTCCGGTCGCAGGTCGGGCTCGCGCTCGCCTTCTCTTGGCTCGCCCTCACCGCGGGCAAGGTTGTGGCGTTCGACGCCGTCACCCTCGAGCAGACCCAGTACGGGATCTCGCTCGTCGTCATCGCTGCAGCCGTGCTCCTTGCCGGCCTCGCCCGAGAGTTCGTCTCGACCGAGAGACTGACCGCCGAGGGCATGGCCTCGATCATGGTCAGCCTCGCGCTGCTGCTCGCCGGTGCGCTGGCACTCGTCCCCGACGACGTGGGCGGGGTCGACGGCAACGGGCTCGTGCTCGTCGGCGTCGGCGCGCTCTACGCAGCGCTGGGAGCGGGCGCCTTCGTACGCCCGAACCAGCGAGATCTCAGCACGCTGCTGTGGATACTCGGACTCGCGGTCGTCGCCGTGGGCGACGCGATTCTCCTCGCCGGATTCTGGCTCGTACTCGCCTACACGGTCTCGGCGGCGGCTCTCGCCGCCCTCTCGGTCGTCGCCGGCGAGCGCCGCCTACAGGTCGCCTCGCTCGCCTACCTCGTCCTCGGCGCCGGCTGGACCCTCGTCGGCGAGGCGCCGCCCTCGCATCTCGTATCGCAGATGTCGCATCCCGGCAGCGGAGTTCCAAGCCTCCTGCTCGTCATCGGTGCGACCGCGACGCTTGCCTGGGCGCTGGGCTGGCACGAGCGGCTGCGCTTGTCTGCGATCTGGACAGGCGGCGCGCTTGCGGTCTACGCCGCATCGATCGCCATCCTCGAAGCCGCGCAGCGAATCTCGCCCGAAAGCGTGCACACCAACTTCCAACGTGGGCACACCGCCGTGAGCGCATTCTGGGGTCTGCTCGCGCTCGTGTCCCTGTACGTCGGACTCAGCCGGCGACGGGGATTGCTGCGCGGCGGCGGTTTCGTTCTCTTCGGCATCAGCCTCGGCAAGATCTTCCTCTTCGACCTGACCAGCCTCAGCTCGGCGCAGCGCGCGCTGTCGTTCCTTGCGATGGGTGCCGTGTTGCTTCTGGGCGGCTTCTTCTACCAACGCCTGAGCGCGCAGTTCGACCGATAGCATTTCTGCGATGGCGCCTCGCACGCGCAGCGAGAAAGGTGCTCTCGAGCGCCTACAGGAGCGGATTCGCACGGCCGACCGCGGCTGGTTCTTCGCGGCCGTCGCCGACAAGGTGGCGGAGCGGAGACAGGCGAAGGGACTGTCTCAGCGCGAGCTGGCCGAGCTCGTCGGCACGACGCAGTCGGCGATCGCCCGGCTCGAGCGCGGCGGCCGTCCGCCTCGAATCGACACGCTGCTTCGTATCGCTGACGCGCTCGACTGCGACCTGGTGGTCGACTTGCGACCGCGCCGATAGAACCGCGTCCCCTACGGGACTATCGCCCTCGGTCAGCCGAAGCCTGCACCCAGGTGTGTGAGAGCCAGTCAGGCCCTAGAATCATCCGGCCTTGGACGAACGGGCGGAGATCCAGGCGATCGAGTCACTCGGGGCGGGAACTGTCGAAGAGGCCACCGCCGCGATTGCCCGACTGCTGGCGGTCACACAGGCGACGTACGAGCGCCGAGCACAGCTCGAGCAGGCGCTGCAGTCGCGAGTTGCGATCGAACAGGCCAAGGGGATCGTCGCGGAGCGCTACGGGCTCGAGCCCGATGAAGCCTTCATGCTCATACGGCAGGCGGCGCGCACGCATCGCATGAAGTTGCGCGTCCTCATCCAGGCGATTCGCCCCGGAGCACCGACCCCGGCAGAGCTGACGGCCGTGCTGCGGGAGACCGGTCCCCGCGAGGGAGGCGTTTAGGCGGGTTCCCGCGCGTAAAGGCAGCGGGTGAACATGGGTGAGGCGACCCAGGAGCGAATCGCGAAGAACAACGCGATCTTCCGAGAGGCCAACGAGAAGATCCGCGCCAAGGCAGAGCAGTACGACGCGCCGCTGGAGCAGATTCCGTTCCTCTGCGAATGCGCGTCCCCCTCGTGCGTCGAGATCGTGCGTCTGACATCGGCGGAGTACCTCGATGTTCGCGGGAGCCCCCAGCACTTCTTCACGGCTAATGGTCACGAAGCTGCTGAAGGTGTTGCCGCAAGTGTGATCTCGCGCCAAGAGCGGCACGTCGTGGTCCAGAAGCCGATGCCGGCCGACGCCGTGCCGAATCCGACGCAGAGTTGACGGCTGCTTACCGAGTCGTAGAAGCTAGTGCCGACCGGGGCTCCAGAGATGAGACGTGAAGAACGCAAGGGACTGAACGAAGCGGTCTTCCGTGAGGTCAACGAACGGATCGAGGACCTCGCCGAGACGTTCGATCTCACGTACGAGCTCGACCTCGTGTGCGAGTGCGGCGACGCCAGTTGCGTCCAGCGAATCACGATGACGCACGCCGAGTACGAGCGGCTGCGGTCCGATGCGCATCTCTTCGCGGTCCATCCGGGCCACGAGCAGGAGGATGTCGAACGCGTCGTCGACAGGCAGCAGGCCTACTACATCGTCGAGAAAAGCGAGGGGCCTCCCGCGCGGGTTGCGGAGCAGACAGATCCCCGCGGTTAGCGAACGTCTCCTCGTCGCCGCGCTCGGCGACTCGATCACGGAGGGCTCCCCCGGCTACGACTCGCGCCGCGGCGGCGATGAGACGAGTCAGTGGGAGTATTGGGCCGCTCGCGCCGATCCGCGGCTCGAGTTTCGCAACTGCGGCATCTATGGCCAGCGCACGGACGAGATCATGGCGAGACTCGACGAGTGCGCGCCGGGCGCGGACGCTCTCGTCGTGCAGGGCGGGATCAACGACATCGCACAGGGGCGCTCCGTCGAGAACGCCGCCGAGAACCTGCACGCGATCGTGCGCCGCGGCAAGGAGCTCGGCCTACGCGTGGCTCTCGTCGACGTGCTCCCGTGGAACAACGGCTGGCCCGACGCGGAGCCGAAGATTCGCCGGCTGAACGAGCTCATCGCCGAGATCGCGCACGACGAGGCCGTCCCGTTGTTCCCCTTCCACGACACCCTCGAGGATCGCGAGAGGCCGGGGCGGATGTGCGAGGAGTGGACCTCCGACGGCGACCACCCCTCCATCGAAGGCTATCGCCGCCTCGGCGACGTCGCAGCTAAGTCCGTCTCGCGCTTCGCGCGAGACATGATGACTTAGCTGCGTGCGGCTTTCCTAGAGCGCTGGGAGTCGCGCCGGGCAAAGCCCGTCGCGACGGTGAGCGTCTTGATCTCTCAAGAACTCCTTTCAGAACGAACAGCAGCGCCCACTTGACCTCGACGCCGTACAGAATGCTCGCGGTGGACAGAGATGCGTTGGCGGACCTTGTCGAGCCTTCTACCGCGTGTTTCTCGCTGCAGATCGGGCGGCGCTCGCAAGATTGGTTGCTCCCGAGGCGGCGTGGATCGACGAGTCCGTGGCATGCGGTGATCATGGACCGCTTCCTCGCCGAGCGCGGCGAGCGTCGCCTCGACTCTCACGAGGCCGTGTGGCTATTGAAGGCGGCCGCATCACACGGCTGTTCCATTACCTCCACGATCCGGCTGCTTTCGCGGCCTTCTGGTCAGGCTGACGGGGACAGGCCCGACTGCCGCTGCCGTCCGCTGGACCTGGCCGGACCTAGAGCTCGAACACGTCGCCGTCGCAAGCTCGCTCGATGCCGTCGGCGATCGGGAGCTCGTCGGGACGGTGGATGATGACGAGCCGGCGCGCGCCCGACTCCTCGAAGGCCGCGACGGCCTCATCGGCCGAGAGGTGACCGCGCAGTCCGTTCCCGCCCTCCTTACTCTGCGCGAGCGTCGCCTCACAGAGGAAGAGGTCGGCGTCGCGCGCGACCTCAGCGAGCTTCGGACTTGGAGCCGAATCGCCGGAGTAGGCGAGCGTCGCCTGTCCGTCGGAGACACGAAGCGCGAACGTCTGGAGCTGATAGTGCGGCACGCGCACGGGGGTGATCTGCAAGCCACAGGTCTCGAACGGCGCTCCCTCGGCGTACTCGCGCGACTCGAACGCCTCCGAGAACATCCCGGGGACTCCGAACTTCTCGCCGAAGTGTCCGAGCTCGGCTTCGCCGCCCGGAGGGAGCCAGAGCTCCGGCTTCGGCGAGTCGCGGCCGGGCCCGAACATGGCTCCGAAGGTCCAGGGCACGAGGTCTCCCCAGTGGTCGAGATGGAAGTGCGTGATGACGATCGCGTCCACGCGCGGCCAGCCATCACGCTCACGCAGCCGCGGCAGCACGCCCGGGCCGCAGTCCAGCAGCGCGGGGCCCGATCCCTCGACGAGGTATCCAGACTGCGCGCCGCCGGGATTCGGCCATGCTGGCGAGCACCCGACGACCGTCAGTTTCACCTTGTCAGTGTGGCATAGTCCTCGCATGGCGCAGGGCCCGGCCGATCTGTTGCAGCGAGTCCCGATCTTCTCCGACCTCGACCGGAAGGAGCTCGAGCGGATCGCCGCATCCATGAAAGAACGGACGTTCCGCGCCGGCGACAAGGTCACCTCGGAGGGCGCGACCGGCGTGGGCTTCTTCGTGATCGAGGACGGCGAGGCCAAGGTGACGATCGGCGGCGAGGAGCGGCGCCGGCTCGGCCCGGGCGACTACTTCGGCGAGGTGGCGCTGCTCAACGAGAGCGCGCGCACCGCGACGATCACCGCCGAGACCGACCTGCGCTGCTACGGCCTGACGTCGTGGGAGTTCCGTCCGCTCGTCGAGACGCACGGTTCTATCGCCTGGAAGCTGCTTCAGGCGATGTCCAAGACGTACCAGAGCGCGGCCCCTCACTAGCCTAACTGCAGCTTCGCGTCGGCCTGCTCGATCAGGAGCGGATCGTGCGTCGCGCAGACGACGGCGGCACCGAATTCGCGCGCGAGCCGCACGAAGAGCGCGCCGACCGCGAGCGCGTTCGCCTGGTCGAGGCGGGACGTCGGCTCGTCCGCGAGCAGGAGCTCGGGCCGCGGCGCCAGCGCCCTCGCGATCGCCACCCGGCCTCGCTCGCCCGTGGACAGCCGTGCGACGCGCTGGTCGGCGCGGTCCTCGAGCCCGACCGCGACGAGCGTCTCGCGCGCTCGTCCGGATGGCAGGCTCCGCAGCGCCAGCGCGAGCTCGACGTTTTCGACGGCGCTGAGAGAGGCGACGAGGCCCGGCTCCTGGCCAACGTACCCGATGTGGTCGCGGCGCACCTGCGCGCGCGCGGTGCGGTCCAGCGGCGTGACGGCGGTGCCGAGGATCTCGACCACGCCGTCGTCGGGCAGCTCGAGCCCGGCCAGGAGGTGGAGAAGCGCCGTCTTCCCGGACCCCGACGGGCCGGTGACGACGCTGAGTGCCGAGGCACTGAAGTCGGCGTCGAGACCGTCGAGCACGGCCCGCGCCGTCTCGCCGCGGCCGTACGTCTTCGTCAATCGCCGGATCCGGACGATTGTCTCGTCGCTGGGTCGCGGAGCCGGCATGCGCTCGGCTGCCGTCGCCGGCACGGGATTTTCGCGTTCGGCCGACGAGACGACGATGTCTCTTCCGGCCATGCGCGCGCTGGCGTGGCCGCGGATGCCCGAACGGCGCAGCAGCTCCTCCGGCAGCCGCAGCCAGCCGCCCCTGCCGACGACGATCGCCTCCTCGCCGAGCTCGCCGCCCGACTCCTCGCTCACGCGTCCGTCGCGAATCCGAACGACGCGGTCGGCGATCGACGCCGACTCGGGATCGTGGCTCACGATCACGGCGGTGCAGCGCTCGGCGCGGACGAGCTCGCCGATCGTGGCGTACACGAGCCGGGCGCTCTCCGCGTCGAGCTCCCCCGTCGGTTCGTCGGCGAGGAAGAGCTGCGGACGGTGCGCGAGCGAGGCGGCGACAGTGACCCGCTGCTGCTCGCCGCCGGAGAGGTCCGCCGGACGTGCGTCGCGCTTGTCGGACAGCCCGACGCGGTCGAGCAGCTCGTCGGCGCGGTGCACCCGCTCCGTTTGCGTCGCGCCTGCCAGCCCGAGCTCGAGTGCGACGAGCTCCCGGACGCTCAGTTCCGGTGTGAGCGCCCGGGCGTAGTGCTGGTCTGCGTACCCGACGGTGCGCGTCCGGTAGCGGGCGACGTCGCGCGCCGGGAGCTTGCCGATCTCGGTGCCGAAGACGCGCACGATTCCCGCGGAGGGACGGTCGAGGCCTGCGAGGATCCGGAGAAACGTCGTCTTGCCCGATCCGCTGGGGCCGAGGAGCGTGACCGTCTCGTGCTCGCGGACCGTGAGCGAAAGGCCCTGCAGGGCCGCCGCGTCTCCTTCGGGTGTCTGGTGGACGCGGAAGAGGTCGCGCACCTCGATCGCGTTCACGTCCCGACCTCTGCGAATCGCCCCGCGACGTCGTGTCGAAACGCGCGTCGGGTCGCGACGCCGACCAGGATCGCGGCGGCGGCCCCGTAGAGGAAGAGGCCGAGCAACACGACCGGCCAGTTGAAGCCGAGCATGAGCGGCGGCTCAGCCGAGCCGGCGCTTGCGGTCAGCGTCACGAGCGCGACGATCAGCGCGGCGAGGACAGCACCGGTGGCGAGTCCTCCGAGGATCCCGAAGACGGCGACGAGCATGCTGCGTAGCTGCAGGTGAACTCGCAGCGTGCCAGGCGCGGCGCCCTGCGCCTCGAGGTCGAACAGGTCGCCACGCTCGTCGCGCAGATCCGAGACGACGCCGAGCAGGAGACCGACGAGCGCCAGCACGAGCGCGGTGAGGGCTGCGCCTGCGAGCGTGATCAGGGTGCCGCGCGCGAGTGGCTCGGAGCGGAGCTCCTCGAGCACGTCTCGCCTGAACGCGGTCGCGAGCGCAACAAACGGCGGCCGCCGCAGCGCGGACTCGAGCCGACTCTCGCTGTTCTTCGGAGCCTCGAGCCAGATCTCGTTCGTCGCGCCTCCCCCCGGTGCGTCGGCATCAAGGGCGGTGGCAATGGTTGGTCCGTCGACAAGCACCGCGTCCCCTTCGACCGTCGGCATCCGCCGCACGGTGCCGGCGATGCGGCTCACGATCGTCCCTTTGCCCACGTCGAGCGGGAGAATCCCGCCGGGTCCCGCGGCCGCCGCGAGGTCGGGGGAGACGACGACGGGGATCGGACCAGCATCGGTCGGCTGACGGGCGCGGAAACGCGCCACGTTGTCCGTGGTCACGAGGTAGCGCAGCGTGCGTCCCTCGGCAGTGATGCCACCCGTGCCTGTCCACGCCGCGAAGGGCAACGGCAGCCGGCGACCGTCGACCCGTGGCCTACCGAGACTCATCGTGCCCCGCGCGACCGGTGCGGCATTGATGCCGGCGTTGGGCACGCCGTGCAGCCCGGTGCCGGTGAGGTCGAAGGTCACCGACACGAGGCGACCGCCGCGCGCGTCGCCTGGGATGGGTCCCGCGAGGCGCGACGAGGAGGTGGTGCCGAGCGGGATGCCGCTTGCCGTCCCGTCGTTCGCGACGACGATCGCGCGCACGGCCAGCTCGTCGCCGCGCGCTCGAAGGGGCAGCTCGAGGCGCTTCCCTTCCGCCGGCAGCCGCACGCCGTTCGGCGCGACCGAGCGGGCCGGCCGCAGTCGTCGCGCAAGCTCGTCCTGTGAGAGAGACGAGTAGTCACCGCGCCAGCTGAGCGCCGTGAGATCCTGGGCCGGCAGTCCCAGCAGGGTGAAGCCGCGGGACGTCTCGAGGCGACGGACGTTGCCCGGCAGGCGCACGACCGGGATGGCGCGGACGTCGGATGACAACGAACGGAAACGGTCGACCGGTGCAACCCGCAGCACCGGGACGAGCTTCGTCAGGTCCTCGCGCACGATCGCGTCGACGGGGACCGCAAACTCGGCCTGGTCGTGCTGGCCTCGGGTGAGGGTCGCACGGTACGCCTGAGCGAAGAGAGCGAGGCCGAGGCTGACGACGAGAAAGGCGACGGCGACGGCGGCGCGCCCGGGGTTGCGCGCGAGCGACAGCGCGGCAAGTCGTAAGGCGACCGGTCCGCTCCGTCCCCAACGCTCGAGCAGCCGTAGCGACGGAGCGAGTACGCGCGCGAAGAGGACCGCGGCAGCGAACGCGATCAGCGCCGGCAACAGAAGCAGTACGGCACCCGTTCCCCGTTCGTCGGCCAGTGCGCCCGCGTCCGCTGCGCCGCGCGCGAGCGCGAACACGACGGCGAACGCCGCGCCCACCGCGGCGGCGTCGACGGGCGTGACCGTCAGTGCGCCGAGACGCGCCGACCCCGCCCGCAGCGAGAGCAGGACCACGGCAGCCGCGGCCGCGGCGATGGCGGTCGCGAGGACGAAGCCTCGCCCCGCGATCACCGAGTGTCTG
>WNGA01002809.1_pt1 | contig 26333 bp, 28 predicted proteins | sample 5400061 | NCBI WGS metagenome assembly WNGA01 (sample SAMN13153366, study PRJNA577476) | soil metagenome | isolation source: 100 cm soil or saprolite under grassland replicate 2 | place: USA:California | collected 2016-06-15 | reverse complement strand
GGCCTCCCGGAGGCGGGGTGGCACACGGTCGTTAGTGGAAAGAGGCATACGGGCATGGCCTACATGGTTGCCATCGCAGTCGTGCTCGCCATAGTCGCCGTCGGCGTGGTGCTGGGGTCCTGGCGCCGCGTGGTGGTGTTCGAGTACGAGCGCGGCCTGGAGTACCGCGACGGGCGCTTCACCCGGGTCCTGGAGCCGGGCGCGTACCGCCGTCGGCTCCGCCGGACGATGGTAGTCAAGGTCGACGTGCGCCGGCGGGTGGTCGCCGTCGCTGGCCAGGAGGTCCTCACCGCTGATGGCGTGCCGCTGCGGCTGACCCTGGCGTCCTCGTTCCACGTCGCCGACCCGGCCACCGCCCATAACAGTGTGGCCAGCTACCATGAATCGCTCTACCTGCTGCTGCAGCTGGAGGTCCGGCGGGTCGTCGGCGCGTCCCCGATCGAGGGTGTGCTCGCTCGGCGTGCCGAGCTCGGGTCGGCGCTGCTCGCGGCGTGCGCCGAGCCGGCACGCGCGCTGGGGCTGGAGCTGGAGGCCGTGGACGTCAAGGACCTGATCCTGCCCGGTGACCTGAAGCGCATGTTCGCCAAGGTGGTCGAGGCCAAGCAGGAGGGGCTCGCTGCGCTGGAGAAGGCTCGCGGGGAGACCGCGGCGCTGCGCAGCCTGGCCAACGCGGCGCGGCTGCTCGAGGGCAGCCCGGCCTTGGCGCAACTGCGGCTGCTGCAGCACCTTGCGACCACCAGCGGCAACACCTACGTGCTCGGCGTGCCGTCCGCGGTGGTCCCGTTGCCCGAGCGCCCGGCCTGATCGTCAGCTACGCCCGCGCGGGCTGATACCCCACGCCCACCACGCCCGTGCTGTACGTCCTGGACTCCACGAGCTTGAGACGCACGTGATCGGTGGTCTCGTCGGCGTCGGCCTGCGCTGTCGCGGTGCCGATCACTTCATACATTTCGTCGGTGAAGTATTGGAAGCCCCACTTGTCGGGCGACTCCACCACGCCGTCCAGCGATATGACCAACCCTGCGACGAGCTTGCGCATCGTTACCTCCTCGAGAGGAGCACCCCTGCGGGCGCCTGTCGTAAGGGATGTAGAAGCTGAGGAGCTGATCTCGACACGCTGGGTGGGACAATGTCCCCGACCCGTAGAGCCGCCGGTGCAGAACCTGGACCCACCCCACCATCGTCGCCGTCCGCCCCTTCACCGCGCAGCGGCGCGAGCTGGTGGTGCGGCTTGCAGTCGGGGCAGCTGTACTCGAGTCTGTGAGAGGGGAGAGCCATGGGCATCACGTTTCCTGGAGAGTCAGCCGAGTACCGGGCGGCACGGGATCGGCTGCTCGAGCAGGAGATTGAGCTGCGCCGTGCCATGGAGGCGGTGGCGGTTGCGAGGCGACGGTTGCCGCCCGGCGGGGTCGTGCCGGAGGACTACGTCTTTCAGACGCGAGGGCCAGACGGCGGCCCGACCGACGTGCGGCTGTCTGAGCTGTTCGCACCCGGCAAGGACTCGCTGGTGATCTACAGCATGATGTTTCCCCGTGACCCCGGCGACGAGCGGCCGGGCCCTCGAGGCGGTCGGACGGCGCTGCTGCCCCTTGTGGAGGGCCCGTGCCCGTCGTGCACCGCGCTGCTCGATCAGCTCGACGGTGCGGCGGAGCACGTCTCCCAGCGCGTCAACCTCGCGGCCGTCGGCAAGGCGCCGCTGCCGCGCATCCTCACCTTCGCCGAGGAGCGTGGCTGGCGGCGGCTGCGCCTGCTGTCGTCGGCCAGCAGCACCTACAACCGTGATTACTTCGGCGAGACCGCCGAAGGCCACCAGCGGCCGATGCTGAACGTGTTCCACCGTAACGGCGAGACGATCCGCCACTTCTGGGGCTCGGAGCTGTTCTACGCACCAACCGACCCTGGTCAGGATCCCCGCCATGTCGGCACCATTGAACCGCTTTGGAACCTGTACGACCTGACCCCCGCGGGGCGCGGAACTGACTGGGATGAGCAGCTGAGCTACTGATACTCCAGGCCGTGGCCGCCGATGCATCACGGGCACCGATGCCTGCTGGGCGCGGAGGATTGGGTTGGGGCCGTGAGCCTCAGGGGTCAGGTTCGGAGTCAGCCTGACGGTGGCGGGGACGAACATCCCTGCCGGAGCCCAGCCGATCGAGCAGCTTCTGGGCTATGCCGGCGAGGGTCACGAGGTCGTGCTCATCGAGGTGACGGGCGAAGGTCTCCTCGATGACCTGGGAGTAGACGACCCGGGCGGTGCGGTGCGCCGCGGTCCCTGCCTTGGTGAGCGTGGCGTAGACCTCGCGGCGGTTCTCCACCGGGCGGTCCCGCTCGATCCAGCCTCGCTCGACGAGGCGGTCGATGATGCGGGTGAGTCCACCAGCGGTGACCCGCAGGCGGGTCGCGAGATCCAGCATCCGGAGCCGCTTGCCGGGGGCTGCGGCGAGCCAGGCCAGCAGGTCGTGCTCGACCAGCGAGCAACCGGCCCCTCCGGCCAGTCGTGCATTGAGCTTGTCGCACACGACGGCATCGGCGAGGTGCAGGTTTCGCCAGGTCAGGATCACAGGAGGCCGGTCCGCCATACCCCAGATGATACACGGGGACTTGACAACTCAAGACTTGACCCTTTAATACTTGAGTCAAAAACTGTTGTATCAACGAGCATCATGGTCCCAGAGCCCTGATGGGGCCCTCTTGGCTCCAAGAGGAACGTCGTTGGAAGGAGGCGGCGCGTGAGCTTCGATACGCCTGCGGGTACCCGGGGAGCGCGAGTGCCGGGGTCGCCGGGTCGGGTGTCGAGATGGGTGGGGCGGTGGATGAGCACCCAGCATCGCCGCAAGGGATACACGTTCATGGGGATGGACGTCCTGTTCCTCACCACGATCGGCAGGAGGACGGACCAGCGGCGCGAGACCCCGGTCGCCTGGTTCCCCGACGGTGACAACGCCTGGCTGATCGTCGCCTCGGCCGGTGGATCGGCGCACAACCCGGCCTGGTACCACAACATCGCGGCGCATCCCGACCAGGTCTGGATCGAGCTTCCCCGGCGCAGGCTGCAGGTGCTGCCAGAGCAGCTCGAGGGCGCGCGCCGGGAGGAGCGCTGGAAGCGGATCGTCCAGGCTCAACCTCGCTACGCGAAATATCAGGACAAGACCGATCGGCTTCTTCCGCTGATCCGCCTCGTCCCCGCATCGACGCAACCTTGACGCGAGCGGTCGATAGCTGCCTCCCGGGGTAGGCGCCGAGCGCTCCCAGCATGAGGGACGGCGCACCAGGATCTGTGCGCACACCGCGATCTGGACCGCCGGCATGACCGCCAGCCAGCTCACCCGACAGGTCCCCGGGCGCCACGACCGGCTCGGCCGGCTGCTGGTCGACCGGCATCTGCGGGTGCCCGAAACGCCGGAGATCTTCGCCGCCGGCGACACCGCGTGCGCCGACGTGGGAGCCGGGCAGGTTACCTTGCAGAGCTGCCAATACGCGATCCCCCTGGGCAGGTACGCCGGCCACAATGCCGCTGCCGACCTGCTCGGCCTGCCGACCGCGGCGTTCAGTCCCGAGCCGTACGTCACCTGCCTGGACCTTGGCGCCGCCGGGGCCGTGTTCACCACCGGCTGGGAGCGCACCGTCCGGTTGACCGGCAAGACGGCCAAGGATCGCAAACGCACCATCAACCAGCGGCGCATCTACCCTCCCCTGGACGATGCCGCCGCGATCCTCGCCGCCGCCGACCCGGATCTCACATGGGCCGAGATGGCCAGCTAGTCTGCCTCGATGATGGCCTCGACCTCTCGCCGGCCGGTGTCGCCGCCTGGATCCGGCGGCGCAGGCTAGAGTGCTGCCGGCGGGACCTGCTGGATCCGGCGTTGCGGGCGCAGCCGGTGAGCGCGATGCAGGTACCCGTCGGAAGCACCACCACAGGCGTGCGGTCGATCACCGCATAGAAGCAGTCCGCGATGTGGTCGCCGTCACCGGGATCGGCGCCTTGCCGTTGCCGCCGTACAACACCAGAGCAAGTCGGACCGCTTGGTCTTGGTCGGCAACCCGGTGGACGTTGTGTGGACGTGCCTGCGCGTGACCATTTGCCTCCACGCCAGTGACATGCTACGGTTTCACATGTAAGATTTTCCTTACACGTGAAAGGAGACTAATGACGGCTGCTCCGCCGACTGGCGACGACCTGGTCGAGATGCTGGCGGCGCTCGCCAACCCGATTCGTCTGCGGATCGTCGCGAAGCTGGCGGGCGGCCGTGACTACGTGAGCCACCTGGCCCGCGAGATCGGGGTCAGCCGTCCCCTGCTCCACATGCACCTGCAACGACTCGAGGCTGCCGGTCTGATCGTCGGGAACCTCGAGCTCTCCGAGGACGGCAAGGCCATGAAGTTCTACGAGGTGGCCAATTTCGACCTGCACCTGACCGCGTCGGCGCTGGCCGAAGCGGCCGAGACCCTGACCAAAGCGGGCCCGGAGAAGGGTCCCGTACCCAAGGAGGATTCTTGATGGATCTCGGCACGGTAGCGGCATTCAACTGGCCCGACGCGGCGGCCATACTCGGCATCCTGATCGCGGTCACGGTCCTGATCGGCGGCGCGATGGCGGCCTTCGTGCAGCTCCGCAAGACGAATATGGTGGCCGGTCAGGAGGACGACCTGCGGCAGCTCGTGCGCCGGTACGAGCAGCTCGCCGAGAACACCCTGGACGCCCAGCAGCGGGTGGCCGCCGACGTGTCCGAGCTGCGGTCGCGGACGGCATCGATCGAACAGATCCTGCGGACAGTCGAATGAGCGGGGGAGTCCATGACCCGCCTTGCCCACACGATCATCCGGCGCCGCCGGCTGGTCATCGCGCTCTGGATCGCGATGACGGCCTTCGGCGCGTTCTCCGCCGGCCAGCTCGCCGACCGCTGGTACCAGGAGTTCTCGGTCCCGGGGTACCCCGCGTACGAGGCAAACCAGCGGTCGGTCCAGGCGCTCGGAAACGGGCGGGTCGGGCCGTTCGTCGCCGTGCAGCGGGCGGAGGGCGACATCACGAAGATCGACGGCGTCGGCGAGGCGTTCGAGCGCGCCGCCGACGCCACGCCCGGCGCCCGCATGAGCTCGTACTTCTCGACGGGCGACGAGGCGTCCCTTTCGCAGGACCGCCGCGTCGCGTTCGCCGAGATCTTCCCGCCGGGACAGCCCAGCTTCGAGGGCGTGAACCTCGAGCCGACGCGGAACGCGCTGAACGCCGCCGCGCCTGCCGGAGTCGCAACGTACGTGACCGGGATCGACGGCCTCTACGCGGAGGCGGCCGGCGGCGAGCAGGAGGGGCCGAGCGTGCTGGTCGAGACGATCATCGGCCGCCTCGGCGCGCTCGTGATCCTGCTCTTCACCTTCGGCGCGCTGCCGGCGATCGCGATGCCGCTCGCAGTCGCGGCCGCGTCGATCCTCAACACGTTCACGCTGATCTGGCTCCTGACGTACGTCACCGACGTGTCGATCATCGTGCAGTTCCTGGTCGCGCTCGTCGGGCTCGGCGTCGCAATCGACTACGCGCTCCTGATGATCTTCCGGTTCCGCGAGGAGCTACGCCACGGCGCCGACCGCGAGAGCGCGCTGGTGGAGACGATGCGGCACGCCGGGCGCTCGGTGATCGTCTCCGGCTCGACGGTCGCGGTCGGGCTGCTGAGCCTGATCGCGCTGCCGCTGCCCGTCCTGCGGTCGACCGGCATCGGCGGGATGCTGATCCCGGCGGTGTCGGTACTGACGTCGATCACGCTGCTGCCGGCGCTCCTGTACATCCTCGGGCGGCGCATCAACAGCCTGCGCGTGATGCCGCGGCGGATCGTGGAAGGGAGCGACGACCCGGAGCGCGGCCTCTGGAACCGCTGGGCGCGGCTTGTCATGCGCCGTCCGGTGCCGGTCGCCGCCGCGGGAACGCTGATCGTCGCCGTGCTCGTCTTCTTCGGCGTGCAGATGAACCCGAGCGACGCGCAGGCGAAGGACTTCCCGGGCGCGGGTGACGCCCACGACGGCTTCGCGGTGCTCCGCGACGCCGGTGTCACCGCCGGCGTCCTGAAGCCGTTCCAGATCGTCGTCGAGGGCGAGTACACGCCGGCCGACCTGCGCGCGGTCGAGCGCCGCGTCGAGGAGACGGCAGGCGTCTCCGGCGCCGCCGCGCCCGAGAGCTACCGGACGAGCAGGCTCGCGCTCGTCGAGGCGTTCTCAAGCGCCGACGGGTCCGCCAAGGAGACGCGGAGGACGATCGAGCGACTGAAGGAGGAGACGCTTCCCGCGCTCCGTGGCGACCTCGGCGCCGGGACGCGTGTCACGCTCGCCGGGTACCCGCCCGAGGATCGCGAGTTCGTGCGCGCGATGTACGGCACGTTCCCGTACGTCCTCCTGTTCGTCGTGGTCATCACGTACCTGCTCCTGATGCGCGCGTTCCGGTCGGTGCTGCTGCCGCTGAAGGAGGTCTTCATGCTCACGCGCATGCGCGAGGCGTACGACGAGACGCGCGACACCGTCGCCGCCGTCTCGCTCGGGCTCGCGCGCACGGGCAAGCTCGTCACGAGCGCGGCGCTCGTGCTGATGTTCGCGTTCTTCGTCCTGTCGACGAGCCCCGGCACCGACACCAAGCAGTTCGGGATCGGGCTCGCGGCCGGGATCATCTTCGACGCGACCGTCATCCGCGCCCTCCTCGTCCCCGCGATCATGCGGCTGATGGGGCGCTGGAACTGGTGGCTCCCCGCGTCGCTCGCGCGCGTGCTGCGGACGCGGTCGTCGCCGCTACCGGAGAGCGACGCGCCCGTGCCGCAGCTGAATCCGGTGGGGTAGAGCGTCCCTTCCGTGTGCGGCCGGTTGCGCCAAAGACCGTGCCCCTCATCGCAGCTCTTGTCGCCCGGCGAGCAGAGAACCTCCCTTGCCGGTGCGTTCGGACAGGCCTCGGTCGAGGACATAGACCAGGGTGTACGCCTCGGCGACGGCGCTCACAGCCCAAAACCCCCACGCCACGGCGCTGAGCGACAGCGGCTGGTGTAGCACGTTGAACGGGCCCATGAAATTCGGAGAAGACGGTCGCAAGCCACACCACCAGCGCGAGCCGCCACGCCCGGCGGTGGATCCCCGCCGGCCACGCCGAGGCGACCGACCGGTACAACAAGGCATAGGCGATCCCGAAGGCGACCATGCCGACGAGGATGACCGCCGGGGTCTCGATCACCCGCGGAAGGGGCTCGATCTGCTTCCAGACCGCGATGACCTTCGCGTGCTGGGTGTCGGGGTCGAACAGGAGCCCTTCTTCACCGCGCCGGGCGCCGCCGAGCTGCGCGAAGGTGACGAAGGTCCCCAGCACGAACGCGACCCCGCCGGCGAGACCGGCCGCAAGCGTCCGCTGGATAGAGGGTTTGGGGTGCATGGCGTTCCTCCTCCTATCGGCTTCCAGGTACTGTGGGCGCCGGTTGCGCCGCCGCCGAGCCCTCGCTGGCGCTGCTTGTCGCCTCGGTGTGTCGAAGCAGCACCAGCAGCGCCTCCCGCAGTTCGGCGCTTCGCTGGCTCTGGCGCCCGCCGAGGGGGACCAGGCGCTGCTCCTCCAGCTGGAGCACCGTCGCCCGTCCGGCGGTGACGACCTGGACGCCGCGGTCGGTGACATGGAGCTGGACCGCGCGGGTGTCGGCCGGGTTGCCGGCGCGCTCCACCAGCCCGGCGCGCTCCAACGCGCGGATGAGCTTGGACACGTGCATGGGCTCCAGCCCGGCGAAGTCGGCCAGCTCGCGCTGGCTGGGCCGCACCCCGCCCTGCGAGAGCCCGTACAGGGAGGCCAGCACCGCGTACTGCGCGGAGGTCAGCCCCAGCGAGGCGAGCGCCCGGTCCAGCTCGGCGCGCCACCGCAGTGTCAGGTGCCAGACCAGGTACCCGATCGAGGGCGGGGGGATGTCGGTTGGTGTCGGCATGGCAGATACAATACATGTTGATTGTCAACTTGTATAGTATTACCTGAGACCAGCGGCAGGACCACAACCCGTCCCCGCACAGCTCCGGCCATCGGCATGGCGGGTCGAAGCCGGCATTGCTTGCGGCTGCGTTCAGCCCTCCGTTATCGCCGCTGGTCCGGCGGCGGCCATGCGAAGGCGCCACAGCACGATCGGAGCGCCCGGTCGCACTCGTCGCAGAGGCGGACGATTTCTTCGGCATAAACCAGAACATCCCGCCCGCCTAATGGCCTGTATCTCAAGGTCAATTGACGAAAAGCAAGTCGGTGCGGGGGGACAGGCGCATACTGCTGCCATGGCGGTGATCGTCGTCTGCGTCGTGCTGGTGCTCGCTGGGCTGGCTGCGGTGGTTCGCTGGGGCGGCATGGCGGTCGAGCCGCCACCCGCGCCAGCGGCGGACGTGGCTGACCCGACCGACCGGCCGCCTGTTGGCCTCGTCGTACGCCGCTACCTGTGGTATCTCACTGTGGCGATGGGCTCGGGCGTCGCCGCCGGCGTGCTGGCCGCCGGGGCCGGCGGGCGCTTAGTGATGCGACTTCTTGCGGTCACGGCCGGGGCCGACGCGCAGGGCCGGCTCACCGAAGCCGACGAGATCGTGGGCCGCATCACCGTCAGCGGCACCCTGGGATTCGTCGTCTTCACCGCCCTGTTCGCCGGGCTGGCCTCCGGTGCCGCCTACATGCTGCTGCGCCGCTTGCTGCCCGCTGGCAGGGCGGGTGGCCTCGCCTATGGGGCGCTCCTCCTCGTCGTGGCTGGTGCCCGCCTTGATCCCCTGGTGCAAACAACCCCGACTTCAACCTGGTAGGCCCGGGGTGGGTCGCCGTGGCCGCCTTTGCCGCACTGGTGGTGGTCCATGGCATGCTGGTCGCCGCCCTGGCCGGAAGGGTCAGCCGGGCGGTGCCGCTGCTCGCGCTGCGACCTGGCGCCATCGCCGTCCATGCCCCGCTGCTGCTGCTCCTCCCAGCCGGGCCGGTCGCCGTGGTCGTGGTCCTCGTCGGTGTGGTGGTCGTGCTCGTGACCCGGATCTCCGCGGCGGCCACCTGGCACGCCCGCCGACTGGTGACTGCCGGGCGGGTAGCGCTGGCCGTGGCTGGTCTGGTGGCTGTCCCCGGGTTCGTCTGGGCCGTCATCAACATCGTCGGCCAACCCTAGCCAGCCGCCGCTGCGGTGGTGTGCCGACGACTTCTTCACCGTGGACACCATCTGGCTGCGACGTGTGCAAATGAGTTGATTCCCAAATTGTCAACGCGCCGTGGTGATCCGGCCAGTACAACGGGACCCCCCAACTGGCACTGCCCGCGATGCGGCGCGGGACGCCGATCCCGGCGGAACCTGCGGCCTGGAGGTTTGACGTCGGTCAGCCTGGTTAGCCAGTGCTCCCGGGCCGACCGTCGGATCCCTGGGAGGCCGTGACCGGTCTTTACAGGTCGTTGCGCCCGGTTCCCATTTGCCCGTACAGCGCCATGATCCCGCGCTGCGAGTTGCTGGCCGAAGAAAGCCAGCGTCTGTCCGAAGAGAAACCCGCCCGCGCGGGTATGCAGTGCTGCTCGGGTCGTGCGGCCCGGGCCAGGTATTGGAAGGATCGAGCATGGACGCAGAGCTTGGCCGGACGACCGGCTCAGCCAGCACCGGTCGGCGTGGCGTCGCCCGCCGGCTCGGCACCGAGACCAAGGCCAGCTACAAGACCACCGAGTTCGTCGTCTACCTGATGGTGCTCGCCGGCATCCTGCTGGCCTCGTTCCTGGTCAAGACCGGCCAGGACGGCCTGCGGCCCGACTATTTCCGGGCTGACAAGGCGTGGTGGTACATCACCCTGCTGACCATCGGCTACATGGTGGCCCGGGGGCTGGCCAAGTCGGGCAGCCACCAGCCCGACGACAACGATCGCCGATAGCAATGGTGGGCTGCGTCCAAGCGCCGGGGCGCAGCCCACATCCGTCAGCGGCAGCCGAGCGCCGGTGCATGACCCGCCCGGCTGCCGCCCATTGGACCCCTTCGGGATAGGGCTGCTGTCGGCGGCCGGCCTGATAGTGCTGTCCAGGAGAGTGCACAGGCAATAGGTGCTCGTCAGTCGTGGTGCTGCTCGTTATCCATGTTCGGGTTGCCCGGGCCGATGCGGCCGTGCAGCTGTGGTGGCCAATCGTGCCGACCGGCTGAAGACAGCCATGCCTCCGCGCTGGATCGCCGGAGGGCGTCGCGGGCGCGGGCAGCGCTCAGCCGCCGTTCGGGATTCTTGGCGAGCAGGCCCTCGATGACCGGCCGCAGCGGACCAGCGCGCAGGAACGGCGTTGGCGCATCCTCGACAACGGCGATGAGCGTGGCGAACAGGGAGCCCTTGTCGAAGGGCGGCCTGCCCTCCACCGCCGCGAACAGCGTCGCGCCGAGCGAGAACAGGTCGGACGCCGGCCCGAACTCGCCGCCCTGGACCCGCTCTGGCGAAATGTAGGCCGGGCTGCCGAATATCTCGCCGGTCTGGGAGCTGCAGCCGTGACCCATGGTCGAGGCTATGCCGAAGTCGGTGAGGACCACCCGCCCCCCGTCGCACAGGTGCACGTTGCCCGGCTTGACGTCGCGGTGCACGATGCCCGCCCGGTGGCTCGCCTGCAGCACGTCGAGAAGGCACAGGCCGATGCTGGTCACCCGGTCGATCGGCAGTGGCCCTTCGGTGTCCAGGACCTCCTCCAGGGTTCGTCCCGACAACCGTTCCATGACGATCCAGGGATGCCCGTCTTCCTCGACCACGTCGTAGATCCCGACAGCTCCGATGTGGTCGACCCGCGCGGCGGCTCGTGCCTCGCTGAGCGCACGCAGACCAGACCCAGCAGCGACCGGAGTCGATAACGGCCCGCCACGAGCCGCGCGGTGTGCTCGGTCGCCGGGCCCCCAACCGGATACGCCTCGACCGCCATGACTGCGTCTCCCTATGCCGGAACGCCCACATTCTCGTGCCGCGGTGGACTTCTACCTGCTGTGTCCGAGGACCTTTATGTGGGGTAACCATGGCGACTGACCAGGTCGCATGTCGTCAGGGCGAGCGCCCATCTTGGCTACCGGCTGGCAGGAATCTTCCGGTACCTGACAACCTCGTGTCCGTCGAGGTCGCTACTTTCGGTCGCCGATCGCCACTCGATTGCGTTCCACGACTTGCTGCCAGGCAGGGCCGACGCCAGCAGTGAGGTCGCTTCCCGCGGTGGAGGTGCGATGCCGGGAGGGCGGAGGGCCGGGCCGGTGTTCCTCGCGCCGGCCCGGCCCTCCAGCCGTTGGTGAGCGGCCCCCTCTGTCCTGGTCTACCTGCTGGCGGCCTCGATGATTCCCAGCAGGCCGTGGGTCTCGTTCTCGATGCCCGCGCTGAACACCAGATCCGTAGGGTCGCCGAAGACCCCGTTGCCGAACCGCAGCGTCCAGAGCCGATCGTTGACGATCGCACGGCCCTGCTCGTCGCGCAGCACGTCCCGGAAGTGGCCGTTGCGCGGGTCGAAGGCGTTGATGCGGCCGTTGCCGAAGTTGCCCACCAGCAGGTCCCCGCTGAACTGCCCGAAGCCGTCGGGGGCGATCACCATGCCCCACGGGGCGCGGAGGTGGTCGCGACGGATCAGGCGGTCCAGCAGGTTCCCGCTGGCGTCGAAGACGTTCACGAAGCCCTTGGCCTGCCGGTCGGCTTGGCCGGTCTGGGGGTCCACCTTGGCATAGGCGACGAACAGCTTGCCGCTGAGCGCCTGGATGTTGAAGGGCGCGTACCCGCGGGGGAGGTGGCGGTCGCGGAAGCCGCCCGTGGAGGGCACGAGGTTCCAGTTGGAGTCGAAGACGTCGATGCGGCCGCCGGCGAAGTCGGCGGCGTACAGGAACGACCCCTGGGCGGTGGTGAGGTTGGCCAGGCCCGTGAAGGCGGCGCCCTGGACGGTTGCCTTGAGCTGGGCGGCGCCGTCCAGCGGCACGTTCGGTGCCCAGCCGCTGATCGTCCCGACCAGGGTGGCGAAGATGAAGCGCGCCGGGGCGGTGACGCCGCCGGCGCTGACTGTGAAGCCGTCCGAATCGTTGAAGACGATCCCCGTGTCCAGCCCGCCGGGCACGCGCACGACCAGAGGGACGATCGCGGGCGTGGATCCGTCGACCCCGCCCGTGTAGAGCGTGGACAGGCCGGTGCCGTTGTCGTTGGACCATAGTGGCGTGCCGGGCGAGCCGCCACGGTCGCGCCGAGCGCCGCGGACCGGCCGGCTTGGCTCGTGGTGCCGAGACTGGCATTGCGCCTCCTTCCGGGAAGCGATATGCAACTGGACTTCATAACTGACGCCATACGGGTAACCGTCCTCCAGCCGGAGAATCGGCTGGAGGGTGAGCGGATGGCTATCGCGCAACGATGCGCCGGAATGAGCGTCGGCCGCGTGCGGGTAGCACAATGGGCACATGTTGGAGAACGTGGAGCCGATCGGGGGCGTGGTCACCTCCAACTCGGTCGAAGCTCTGGCGGGCCGGGAGATCCCGCAGCCCCTCCTCGATACGGTCTGGACCAGCGAGGACGCCCAGGCGCGCAAGCAGGCGCGGCTCAGCGTCTACCTGGGGGCCGCCCCCGGAGTGGGCAAGACGTACGCCATGCTTGGGGCGGGACAGCGCGCCAAGGCCAGGGGCACCGACGTGGTTGTCGGCGTCGTCCAGAGCTACGGGCGGCCCCGGACGACCGAGATGCTGAAGGGCCTCGAGGTCATCCCACCCCGCGTCCTGACCTACCAGGGCTTGACCTTCGAGGAGATGGACGTCGAGGCGCTCATCAAGCGCCGGCCTGAGCGGGCGCTGATCGACGAGCTCGCCCATACCAATATCCCCGGGAGCCGGCGGGCGAAGCGGTGGGAGGATGTGCTCGACGTCCTGGCCGAGGGCATCTCGGTCATCACGACCGTGAACGTGCAGCATCTGGCCAGCCTGAACGACCTCGTTACCAGGATCACCGGCATCCGGCAGCAGGAAACGGTCCCGGACTGGGTGCTTGATCTTGCCGACCAGGTGGAGCTGGTGGACATGTCGCCGTACGCCCTGCAGCGAAGGATGGTGCACGGCAACGTCTACCCCAACCCGCACAAGGCGGAGCTGGCCCTCCAGAAGTTCTTCACTATCGAGAATTTGACCGCCCTGCGGGAGCTCGCCCTCATGCGGGTGGCGAACCAGGTCGACGAAGAGGTCCTCAGGAGATGGTCGAAGCAGGAGGTCCCCGAGACCCGGGAGCGGATCCTGGTTTGTGTGTCGCGACCGGGTATCTCCGAGGACTTGATCCGCCGCGGCTGTAGGATCGCTCACCGCACGCAGGGTGACCTGATCGTCATCCACGTGGTCACGAGCGAGCGAGGTCCCGACTCGGAGTGGTTGGGACAGGTGCGACGGTTGGTGCAGGACCTCGGAGGCGAGTTCCAGGTCCTGGAAGCGGAGGATCCCGTGAAAGGGGTGCTCTCGTTCGCCTACCAGCAGCATGTGACCCAGATCCTGGTGGGGGAGCCCCTCCGGCCGCGATGGCAGGAACTCCTGCGCGGGTCCTTTGTCAACCGCTTGATTCGGAGGGCGTCACATATCGACGTCCACGTCATCGCTCGGAAGGAACGCTGAGCATCCGGGCAGCCCGACACCGGGCGGCGACCCCCCCGCCGCCCGGCGCGGTCCCCGGCCCCCGGCGTGGCTGCGGGCGTGGCACGTCGAGTCGTGCTGGCGCGGCCTGTTTCGAAGCAATCGGCGGCGATCCTGGGTCTCGGCCGGACGGTATCGGGAGACGTCCGCTCTGTCATGAGTAATCGATTACTCTACGGCGCCGGTCCGGCGGTATAGCATGACGCCCGTGGACGTCTCGTGGCCGCTGGTCGGGCGCCGGGCCGAGCTCGAGGCGCTGGGTGCCGCCGTCGGCGATGCTGGCGCCGGCGGCGTGGTACTCGCTGGCTCCGCCGGGGTCGGCAAGACCAGGCTGGTCAGGCAGGCCCTGGTCCAGGCACAGGCGGCCGCGAGGGACGTGGAATGGGTGGCCGCGACCCGGGCGGCTGCCTCGATCCCGTTCGCGGCCGTCTCCCATCTGCTGCCTCTGGCGGAGCGCCTCGGCGACGACCGCCTCGATACTCTCCGACGAGTCGCCGCCCTGCTCGCCGAGCGGGGCCGCGGGCGGCCCCTGGTTCTGGCGGTCGATGACGCCCACCTGCTTGATGATGCCTCGGCGGCGCTCGTGCACCTGCTCGCGCTGCGCGGCCTGGCGGTGGTGCTCGCCACCGTGCGGGCGGGCGCGCCGGCTCCCGACTCCGTGGTCGCCCTTTGGAAGGACGGTCTGGCCCGTCGACTGGAACTGCCCACATTGGCGCCGGAGGCGACCGCCGAGCTGCTCGGCGTCGCCCTGGGTGGGCCGGTGGACGGAGTGACCAGGCAGGAGGTGCTGCGGGTGACCGAGGGCAACCCGCTGTACCTGCGCGAGCTGATCCTGGGCGGGCTGGAGACGGGTGCTCTGCGCCGAGTCGACGGAGTGTGGCGATGGAAGGGCGGGTTGGCTGGCGCGACCCGGCTGGTCGAGCTGGTCGGGGCCCGCTTGGGTGCCCTCGGCGAGACGGCCAGGGCCGCCGTTGAGTTGGTCGCCTGGGGCGAGCCCCTGCCTGTTGAGGTGCTCGAGCGGCTGGTGGACGAGGACGCGGTCGAGGCGGCCGAGCGCGACGGCCTGCTCACGGTGGAGCGGTCCGGCCGCCGCGTGCTCACCCGCCTGGCGCACCCGCTGTATGGCGAGGTGCTTCGGGCGACGCTGCCGGTGAGCCGGGCGCGGGCGGTTGCAGAGCAACTGGCGACCGTCTTCGGGACGGGCGGTCTGCGACGGCGGGATGACCTCCTGCGGGTCGGGGCTTGGCAGCTGGAAGCAGGCATGGCTGCCCGCCCGGCCGTGCTGCTGGGGGCGGCCGGTCGGGCCGCCGCCCGCTTCGACCACGAGCTGACCGAGCGCCTGGTCCGCGCCGCCGTCGACGCTGGAGGCGGCCCGACCGCCGTCCGGTTCCTGGCCGAGACCCTGGAGCGGCAGGGCCGGCATGCCGAGGCGGTGGCGGTCATGGACGGTGAGCCGCCAGCCCAGGACAGCCATGCCGAGCGGGCCCGTTGGGCCAGCGTTCGGGCAGGCAACCTCTACTGGGGGTTAGAGCGGACGGCGGAGGCCGAGGAGATCCTGCACCAGGCGGCACTGGCCGAGGAGGGCGGCGAGGAGGCGGTTGCCATGCTGGCCTGGATCCTGCTGTTCGATGGGCGCCTGCTGGAGGCGGTGGCTGTCGCCGGCCGCGTGCTCGACCGGCCCGGACCGCCCGCCCAGGCGCTCGTGTGGGCCTCGACCGCCGCCGTGCCCGCCCTTGGCTCGCTCGGCCGGCTCGGTGAGGCGCTGGCGGTGGCCGAACGAGGGCTCGCCGTGGCCAGGGCCCAGCGCGAGGAGCTGCCCTGGGGCGAGACCCAGCTTGGCCTAGCCTATTGCCAGCTCCTGCTCGCGGCCGGGCGGCTCGTGGAGGCGAGGGCAATCGCCGACGCCGGGTACCAGGCCGCGGTCGCCGGCCGCTCACCCGAGCAGACCGGGGGCTGGGCCGGCTTCCGGGGATTGGTCGCCAAGGCGCAGGGCCAGGTCGCCACCGCCGAGGCGTCGCTCCGAGAGGCGGTCGCTCTGCTGGACGAGCAGGACCCCTACCGCTTCATGCACTGCTGCCTGGCCGAGCTGGCCAGTATGGCCGCGATCCGTGGTGACCAGCCAGCCGCGGCCGCCTGGCTCGACCGGGCCGATGCCCGTCAGGGCAATGCCAATCGACTTTTCGACGCCTGGGTGGAGCTGGACCGGGCGTGGGTTGCGGCCGGCGCTGGGGAGCTGACCCGGGCGGACCGGCTGGCCAGGCATGCGGCGGAGATGGCCAGGGCGTCCGGGCAGCTCACGTTCGAAGCGGTCGCATTGCACGACGTGGCCCGGCTGGGCGCTCCCGCCGCGGTCCGGGAGCGCCTGGAGGAACTGGCCGGCCTGCTCGAGGGGCGGCTCGCCCCGGTGCTGGCCACCTCGGCGGCCGCCCTGGCGGCCGAGGACGGGGCGGCCCTCGACCGTGCCGCGGCTGCCTTCGAGGATCTCGGCGCGCTGCTGTGGGCGGCGGAGGCGGCGGCCGCCGCCTCCCGCGCCCACCGTGCCGCTGGTCGTGACGCCAAGGCCAATGCCAGCCAGGAGCGGGGCGCCGCTCTGACCGCCGCCTGCCAGGGCGCGCGCACCCCCGCCCTCGCGTCGGGCGTCCTCGCCTCGGTTCTCACCGCCCGAGAGCGGGAGGTGGCCATGCTGGCCGCCGCCCGGACCTCCAGCCGCGAGATCGCCGCCCGACTGGACCTGGCAGTCCGCACAGTCGACAACCACCTGAGCCGCATCTATGCCAAGCTGGGCATCTCCAACCGCGCGCAGCTGGCCGCCCTGCTCCGGGCGGGGACGCAGCGGTGAGCGCGAGCCACGTAATTGGTGCCAAGGACTTGCCACACAAGGCACACGCTGTACGCTGGCGTCCTACTCGCTCTGCCGACTGGCCCTGGGCAGACCCCGTCAACGAGTCCAGGGCGCGGCGCGAATGGCCCCCGCCGGCCCCCCGCGGGGGCCGTTCGCATCTGACCGCAGGGAAATCACCCGTGCCTTCCTCGCACGAGCCGTGGCGCGCCACCATCACCAGGGCCACCACGCGGATGTCTTCTGGAACGATCACCACAGTCACTTGAGCTGGGCAGGTGGCCGTTTCAGCCGCCGAACGGGACGGGTACGATCGCCGGGACGGCCGGAGCGGCCGGCCCAGCTGCCAACGGGGGCTCGACGTGACCCAGGCGACAAACCAGCCCGCCGAGCGACCAGCCGACGCGGGCCGAACTCCGCTGACGCCGCTGGCCTTCCTGGGCCGCTCGGCCGAGGTCTTCGGTGACAAGGTCGCGATGGTCCACGGCGACCGCCGCGCCACCTATCGTGAGTTCGCCGCGGAGGCGACCCGCCTGGCCCGCGCCTTGCGTACCTCGGGTGTCGAGCCGGGCGACCGGGTCGCCTACCTGTGCCCCAACATCCCCGCGCTGCTCGTCGCCCACTTCGGCGTGCCCTTGGCCGGGGCTGTCCTGGTCGCCATCAACACCCGCCTGGCCTCCGACGAGGTCCGCTATATCCTCGACCACTCTGGGGCCAGGCTGGTCGTGGCCGACACCGCGCTGCAACCCACGCTGGAGCCGGTGGCCGCCTCGCTGAAGACCGTCCGCGAGGTCGTCGCCGTGGACGACACGGGCACCCCGCCCACGGTCGGCGGCCCGTCCTATGCCGAGCTGCTCGCCCGCGGGTCGGACGAGCCGTTGCCCTGGGAGGTCGCCGACGAGCTGGCCACGATCTCGATCAACTACACCTCGGGCACGACCGGGCGGCCCAAGGGGGTGATGTACAGCCACCGGGGCGCCTACCTGAACGCGCTCGGCGAGGTCTTCCACTCGGGCCACAGCCCGGCCAGCATCTACCTGTGGACGCTGCCGATGTTCCACTGCAACGGCTGGTGCACCACCTGGGCCGTGACCGCCGCCGGCGGCACGCACGTCTGCCTGCGGGCAGTCCGGGCGCACGACTTGTGGCGGCTGCTGCGCGCCGAGGGCGTCACCCACCTGAACGGCGCTCCCACGGTGCTGGTCACCATGGTCAACGCCGCCGAGGCGGGGCCGCTCGACCGTGGGCTGGTGGTGACCACGGCCGGCGCCCCGCCCAGTCCGACGATCATCGGCCAGCTCGAGGAGCTGGGCGCCAGGGTGGTCCACGTCTATGGCCTGACCGAGACGTACGGTCCGTACACGGTGTGCGAGTGGCAGGCCGGCTGGGAAGGCCAGGAGCGCGCGGCGCGAGCGCGGCTGCTGGCCCGCCAGGGCGTGCCCATGGTGATCTCCGACCCGGTCCGCGTCGTTGACCAGGACCTGCGCGACGTGCCGCGCGACGGCGCCACCATGGGTGAGATCGTGATGCGCGGCAACAACGTCATGAAGGGCTATTTCGACGATCCGGCCGCGACCGAGCAGGCGTTCCGGGGCGGCTGGTTCCACTCCGGCGATCTGGGTGTGCGGCATCCGGACGGATTGTCGAGCTGCGCGATCGGGCCAAGGACGTGATCATCTCGGGCGGCGAGAACATTTCCACCATCGAGGTCGAGCAGGCCGTGGTCAGCCACCCGGCCGTGCTGGAGGCCGCCGTGGTCGGCGTGCCGGACGACCGCTGGGGCGAGCGGCCCAAGGCGTTCGTGGTCCTCAAGCAGGACGCCGAGGTCGCTCAGGACGAGCTCATCGAGCACGTCCGCGGCGTCATCGCCCACTACAAGGCCCCCGACCGGGTCGAGTTCGTCGAGGAGCTACCCAAGACCTCCACCGGCAAGATCCAGAAATTCGCCCTGCGGGAAAAGGAGTGGGCGGGCCGCGACACCAAAGTCCAGGGCTGACCGCCGCGGAGGGCAATGCGCCAGCAGCCGCTACAGCGCCGTACGGCTTGGAGCTTGGGTGACCGTGGGGTGACGTCACGTCCCGGTGAGGCGCTTCACTACCGGACCGAACAGGGACAGGTGCTCGTCGGAGACCACGTAATAGGAGAACCCGAAACGCTCACGGCGTGCCAGCATCTGCTCGACGATGCGGTCGGGCGAGCCGACCAGCACCGAAGGCGTCTCGAGCACCAAGTCAGCTGCCTCGCTGCCCCAGCCCCGCTGGGCCGCGAAGCGCTCGGCGGCCTTGCGGTGGTCGTCGGCGACCACCACCGACACCACCAGGCTCAGCTCGACCTCACCGAACCGCTCGCCGGCGCCCTCCCGGATCCAGCCGACCTTGCGCTCGTAGGCATCCGGCATGCGTTCCGCCAGGTTCTCGGCGACGTCGTCGTCGGGCAGCGCGGTCGGCAGCACGCCGACGATGTCGGCCTCCCGCCCGGCGAGCGTGAGCATGCGCCTGCCGCCGGCGCCGACCAGGATCGGCGGGTGCGGCTGCCGCAGCGGCTTGGGGAAGCCCTCCAGATCGCTGATCGAGTAGTGCTGGCCGGTATACGTCAGCGCCGGACCGGACAGCAGCCCCTTGAGGACCTGCAGCGATTCCTCGAGGCGGCTGACCCGCACGCCCGGGGGGTCGAACGCAATGCCCGCGCGGGCGTACTCAACGCTGAGCCAGCCCGCCCCGATGCCCAGCTCGAAGCGGCCGCCCGACAGCTGGTCGAGGGTTGCCGCCTCCTTGGCGAGCAGCACCGGGTGACGGTAGTCGTTGTCGAGCACGAAGCTGCCGACGTGCAGGGTCGTGGTGGCGCAGGCGGCGGCTGTGAGCGCCACCAGCGGGGCGAGCTGATCCCCGTAAGGCTCGGCAACAAAGTGGTCGCGCAGCAGCAGCGTGGCGTACCCCAGTTCCTCAGCCCGGCGGGCCGTGGTGACCAGCTGGTCGGTGGAACGGATGCTCTCGCCGATCACACCAAAACGAAACGGCCGCTTCACCTGCTCATCCACCACGTTCATGCACCTCATGTGGTTGTCGCCAGCGGCGGGGGAGCCGCCGGGGGCCGGCGGCCGTACCCCGGAGGCTACAGGGGATCAGTGGTCCCGACGAGGAAGAAAGACCGGCAGAACAGCGGCGGGCGCCGGCGATCCTGGCAAGCGGCTCCACCGCCTGAGCCGCGGTCAGGCATGTCGACGTTCGCCAGCCGAACGCGCCCCAACACCGCCAGGCGGGCCAAGCTGGTGATCAGCGTCCACAACCACCAGCACACGCCGGCCGGCCAGCCGGCTGCGGTACAGGGCCGCGCCTTCCTCCACCTCGGCGGGGACCGCGCCAGTGTCGACGCCCAAGGCCCGCAGGCACCAACCCAGGATCTCCGCCGGATCCAACGGTGACACGCCCCCAGCGCCGACTCCCCGAAGGCTGGCGTCCAGCTGGACCGACCTGCTCTGCGGGCGGCGAGTCTTTCCCGTCTCCAGGCCCGGATCGTCCGCACGCACAGCCCGGACCGCTCGGCCAGCCGCTCCTGCGACAGCGCCCCGCGCTTCCGGCAGGCGCGCAGCAGTCCACCAAAGTCCACCTCGCCCGCCGCGGCTTTGTCACCCGGCCGCTCGGCATGCTCGTCCTTTGCATCGGGCCTTCCCACGGGTCCTCCAGGTGGTCATTCTCCTTGTCGGCGAAGTCGCCGGTCCCGGTCGGCCAGGCCTCCGCGAACTTCTTGTACGTCCGTCGCCCCATCAAAAGACGTCGCGAGCAACGGGTCACCCAGTCGTGATCAGGCTGACCGCCAGGATGACCAGGGCTGCTGCGATGAGCAGCGCGCCAGTTCGCGTCACGGCCGTTCCGAGTGACCGTTGGCCTTCGCGTCCGACCGCGAGATGGATGAAGAAGCCGCCCGACTGGGCGAGGATGCCGCCGACTCGGGCGATCGACCGCGCAGAGCGGGTGATGCTCGTTCCCCGTCTCGCAGCTCGTCGTCTCGCAGCTGAAGCGATCACGACACTACGCAGCGGCCCCTGCGGAGGAATCCGTCACGCATAGGTAGTTCCCGTGGCCGACGGCGGTCAGGTAGCCGGATGTTTCCTCCTGGGGAGGCCTAACCACCCCCCGCGCCCGGCCGCGGCGCAGGCGCTGCCGCGTTCTTGTCGCTGGTGTCCCGTGACCGGTGCGGCTACCTATTCGTGACGGATTCGTCCCCTGGGGGTTGCCGCTGCTGGACCTGCGCCTGTTCGCCAACCGCTCCTTCAGCGTCGCCCTGGGGTCAGCCTGCTGGTCGGAGCGACCATGGGTGGAGCATTCCTGTTCGTCAACCAGTACCTCCAGCTGGTCACGGGGCTGTCACCGTTGCGGACGGGGCTGTGGCTGGTACCCCCGGCCCTGGCGATGATCGCCGCCTCCATGCTGGCCCCGGTCATCGCCCGGCGGGTCCGCCCGGGGAACCGTCATGGCGGCCGGGCTGGTGGTCGCGGCGGTCGGCTTCGGGCTGCTCGGCCGGGTCGGCAGCGCCGGCGGGCTGGCGATCGTGGTGGCCGGCCTCGCCATCGCCCAGGTCGGCATCGGCCCCATGGTGGCGCTGGGCTACGGCCTGGTCGTGGGGTCCGCCCCGCCGGAGCGGGCCGGATCCGCGTCGGCGATGAGGGAGACCAGTGGCGAGCTCGGCATCGCGCTGGGCGTGGCCGTGCTGGGCAGCGTCGGCACCGCCGTCTACCGCGGCCAGCTGGCCGCCCACCTGCCCGCAGGGGTGCCGGCCGCGGCTGCCGGCGCCGCCCGCGAGGGCATCGCCGGCGCCGTGTCCGCGGCCCAGCACCTCCCCGGCCAGCTCGGCGCCGCACTGCTGGGCACCGCCCGCGAGGCTTTCACCAGCGGGCTGCACGCCGTCGCCGGAGTCGGCGCCGTCGTCTTCGTCGCGCTGGCCATTCTCGCCGCCAGCGTGCTCCACCACGTCCCCCCTAGCGGCCAGACCCCGGCAGCCACCCCCACGACCGACCACCCCAAAGAGACTCCCGCACACGTCACCCACTAATTCAACGCCAACATCGACGACACAAGGCAACTCGTCCCACGGGCTCCATGGTGCTCGGTCAACAAACGGAGGTTCCCATGAGCAAGATAGTCATCTCGACGTTCGTGACGCTGGACGGCGTCATGGAAGACCCAGGTGGATCTGAAGGGTTCCAGCACGGCGGCTGGCAGCTCCCGTTCTTCGACCAGGACCTGGGGACCGGTGTCCTCGAGGAGCTCTTCGCGGCGGACGCGTTGCTGCTGGGGCGAGTGACCTATCAGCACTTCGCCGCCGCCTGGCCGTCCCTGACCGACGAAGAGGGCTTTGCCGACCGGATGAACAGCCTCCCCAAGTTCGTTGCCTCAACCACACTGCAAGAGCCGCTTGCGTGGAACGCGATCCTGCTCAAGGGGGATGTCGCGGAGGCAGTCGCCGAGCTGAAGCGGCAGCCAGGCCAGAGCATCCTGGTCCAGGGCAGCAGTGAGCTTGCCCAGACGCTGATGCGGCACAGCCTCATCGATGAGTATCGCCTCTGGGTCCACCCGGTGGTGGTGGGCAGCGGCAAGCGGCCCTTCCACGACGGAATCCCGCCGACCACGCTGCGACTGGTCGGTACCCAGGTGACCAGCACGGGCGTCGTCAGGCTCACTTACCAGCCAGCACAGCAGGCGGAGGGATCGGCCCCAACCAGCAGTAGTCACCACGGATGTCTGGGGCGCCCGCCCCCACGGGCGCCCCAGTTCGTGCCGCATCGACGAGAGAAGCGAGGCCCAATACTCGTACGCCCTCGCAGTTACGGGCGCCTGGCGCGGCGTGCGCTCCAGCGGCGTCGGGTCGCTCACATCGACCTCCCCGGTTACGGTCCTTGGGTGTCCTCGATCGCTGGCAGGATGTTCTGGTTGAGCCGGAACAGATTCGTGGGGTCGTAGCGACGCTTGACCGCTGCGAGGCGGTCCCAGGTCGGCCCCGGGTAGGCGTCGCGGACCCGCGCCTCGCCCTCGTCGCCGAGGAAGCCGACGTATGCGTCGGCTTCGCCCTGGCGCAGCGCTGCGGCGAAGTCGGCGACCCAGGCCTCGCGCACGGGCTGGTTCTGGGGTCGCTCGGAGAACGCGGCGACGTTGGCCATGATCGGCCGGTCGCGGTGCGCGAAGGCGGTGGCCTGGGCGGGCACGCGGGCCATCGCCCCGCCCAGCACCCGCAGCTGCACAGCACGCATCGCCGCGTCGGAGGCCTGCAGGTGCTCGACGATCGTCTCGGCCACCTGCCGGTCGACGGTGTCGACGAACATCGTGCGCGCGACCGCGGTGGGGTGGAAGTCGGCTTGTTCCGGCGGATAGATCTCCGGGTAGGCCATCGGCCGGACCAGGTCGGCGATCGGCGTGGCCAGCGCCCGGAACGGCGCGACGGCCCGCTCGCCGTCCTGGACCGCGCCGGCGTAGGCCAGCAGCGCTCCCACCACCAGCTGGCCGCGATACTCGGCCGGCACGAACGGCAGCGGTGGCGCGGGCAGGACGTTGGCGATGGTCGACAGCTCCTCCGGTGCGGCCTGCGCCTAGGCGACGAACGAGGCGATCACCTCGGGCATCGCCGGCAGCATCAGGATGCCGCCCACGATCGTGCCGAGCGGGTGCAGCCGGAACTGGAAGCGGGTCGCCACGCCGAAGTTGCCGCCACCGCCGCGGATCGCCCAGAACAGATCGGGATGCGTCTCGGCGTCCGCGCGCAGGAGCTGGCCGTCAGCGGTCACGACCTCGGCGGCCAGCAGGTCGTCGATAGTGAGGCCGTGCTTGCGGACCAGGAAGCCCACCCCGCCGCCCAGGGTGATCCCGCCGATCCCGACCGAGGCGGTGTCGCCGAACCCGGTCGCCAGGCCATGCGCGCCGGCGGTGGTGGTGTATTCGCCGGCCGTCAGGCCGGTCTGTGCCCAGGCGGTGCGTCCCGCGACGTCGATGTCCAGGGCCCGCATCTCGCCCAGGTCGAGCACGATGCCGCCGTCGCTGACGCTGTGACCGGCGTTGCTGTGGCCGCCGCTGCGCACGGCCAGCTCCAGCCCCGTCTCGCGCGCGAGCGAGACGACGCGCGAGACGTCGGTGGCGTCGGCGACCCGGACGATGACCGCCGGGTGGTGGTCGAAGCCGCCGTAGAAGACCGTGCGGGCCTGGTCGTAGCCGGCGTCGTCGGGAGAGATCACCCGACCGTTAAGGGCAGCGCGCAGCCGCGGGATCGAGATGGTGGACTGCATGGGGGAGCTCCTTCACGAATGAGAGCGGGACAGGCCATTTGTGCTGGTTGGGTGTAAGGCCTCGAGTTACTGAGGCACGTCCTGCGGACTTCAGTCATCAGCGCGCACGGCTGTAGGTGTCTCCTTCGCCGCTTGGTCTGTCTCGCCGCGTGTGTTGGTGGCGCGCAGCGCGATGAAGGCGGCCGCGAGGAGGAAGATGCTGCCGGCCAGCAGCGCCCGCTGGAAGCCTGCGACGAGCGCGTGCGGCGGGGCTGTGTGGATGGCCAGCAGGTGGTCGGTGCGGCTGGTGGCCAGCGCGGAGAAGATCGCCAGGCCGAGCGCGCCGCCGAGTTGCTGGGAGGCATTGAGCAGCGAGGCGGCGAGTCCGGCCTTGTCGGGCGGCACGCCGGCGTTGGCGGCGGTGGTGACGCCGACGAACACGGGGCCGGTGCCGATCGCCACCAGCAGCATCCCGGGGAGCAGGTCGGAGAGGAAGGAGCCGTGGACGGGGATCCGCGAGAGCCAGTAGACGCCGCCGGCGCTGATCAGCGAGCCGACGACCATCAGGGGTCGCGTTCCGATGCGGGACAGCAGTTGGGAGGAGATGCCGGCGGCGATCACGGTCACGAAGGTCAGCGGTAGGTAGGCCAGGCCGGTCCGGATCGGTGAGTAGCCCAGCACGGTCTGCATGTAGAGGGTGAGGAAGAAGAAGATCGCCAGAAAGCCCGCGAACGTGACCAGCTGGGTGAGGTCGGAGAACCCCAGCCCGTTGCTGCGGAAGATCGACAGCGGCGCGAGCGGGTTGCGGTGGCGCAGCTCGTTGACCACGAACGCCGCCAGCAGCGCGAGCGCTCCGGCGAGCTCGCCGATCGTGCCGGCGTCGCTCCAGCCGACAGTTGGTGCCCGCACGAGCGCGTAGACCAGCAGCAGCATCCCGCCGGTTGCCAGAACGGCGCCGAGGAGGTCGAAGCTGCGCAGCTGCGCGCGGCGCCGCTCGCCGCTGATCAGCCGGAAGATTCCGCCCAGCACGAGCACGCAGGCCAGCGGGTTGACGAACATCACCCACCGCCAGCCGGGACCGGCAGTCAGCAAGCCGCCCAGGAGCACGCCGGCCGCGGCAGAGAGTCCGCCGACCGCCCCCCAGGCTCCGATTGCGGTGTGCCGGTCTTTGCCTTCTTTGAACGTCGTCGTCAGGATCGACAGCGCAGCCGGGAGCATCATCGCCCCGCCAATGCCTTGCGCGAGACGCGCGCCAACCAGGACTCCCGCGCTCCCGGCGAGTCCACCGACCAGCGATGACAAGCCAAGCAGCAACGTGCCGGCGACGAGGACGCGACGGCGGCCGAGCAGGTCGGCGGCGCGGCCGCCGAGCAGCATGAACCCGCCGTAGGTCAGCAGGTAGGCGCTGGGCACCCACTGCAGGCCCTGTACTGAGAAGTGCAGGGCCTGGCGGATCGAGGGCAGCGCCACGACCCACCGGCGATCACCCCGCTTGACGATCGAGAAATAATGCAACGGTTGCGACCGCGAGGCCTAGGTCGAGGTTAAGCAACTGCGGGGGAGGCAGGGCAGAATAGCGGGGACCAAGGTCTATTGGCGCGCGCTGGCCAAGGCAAGTGGGTCTGAGGGCGCGTCGCTCCTGGCAGCTTGCAGCTTCTCACCCAGGTCTTGCAGATCCTTACGCCCCATGGCCTTGCGTACCTGCGGGAACCAGTCCTTCTCTTCCTCTTCGACGTGGTGACGGACGTTCTCCATCAAGACTGTCATTTGGCGTCGAATCGATCAGCCTCGTATCGGCGCGCGACCGATCGCCGTTGCAGGACGGCCCGACGACACACTCGCCGGTCGGCGGCCGTTGGCGTCGAAGCGTTCTGGCGCCGGATGCGGGCTTTCGATCAGCGGTGGCCGAGGGCTCTGGCGAGCTCGTCCCGACCCATCTTCGACCGGCCGGGCACGCCCTTTCGCTTGGCCTCCTCGTAGAGCTCGGTGCGGGTCTTGGGCGAGGTGCCCCCGGATCGCTTGCGCTTGGCGACCGCCGCGCCCTGCTTGCCAAGCGCGGTGCGGGTCTTGGTGGGCATGTTGGCGATGCTGCGCTTGCGCTGGGCGCCCGCGGTCGCCTTCTTGATGTTGCGCTGGGCTGCGGTGCGCTGTTTCTCGCTGGCCATCGTGCCTCCTCGTCATCGGTGCTGGTGTATTGGCTTCTCCGGCGGACGATGCCGCGGACGCTCCGCGCCATCTCGATCCTCCATTGCGGATGGACCAGTCACACCCCTTCGTCAGAATCGGTATCTGCCCGTCGGGGTATGCGCTGGGAGGAGCGTCCAAACCCCGGCACGCTCGACGCGAAGACGTCGTTTCGCCCCCTTTGAGTGCTGGATTCTGGCCGGATCGAGGCAACCACGGTCGCTTATCGACGACTACGACGTCACCGTGCCGAGCGGGACCACCGCCCGGGTCTCCCAGCGGTACACGTGACCAGCACGCTCCAGCTCCAGCAGCCGCACCTCGCCGATGGTGACGACAGCCTCGAGCGCCCCGACACGCCCCACCCGCTCGACTATCGGCGCCGCCGGACCGTCAGCATTGCTGTAGGCCACGCTCACATGCGGCCAGAACTCCTCCGCCGCGTCCGGCACCCGCCCCTCGCCCAACACCTCCGCGATCGCAC
>WNGA01002805.1_pt1 | contig 26342 bp, 31 predicted proteins | sample 5400061 | NCBI WGS metagenome assembly WNGA01 (sample SAMN13153366, study PRJNA577476) | soil metagenome | isolation source: 100 cm soil or saprolite under grassland replicate 2 | place: USA:California | collected 2016-06-15 | reverse complement strand
CGTGAAGGACAACCCTTCTCACCTGCCGCCGAAGCGTCTCCGAATCGTGTCCGTAGAGACGTGTGAGCGGGCCGCGGTAGATCGTGATCTTGTCCGGCAGCACCCCGCCGTAGCTGCTGCCGCGTCTGGTCAGCGGTATGCCCTGATAGAGGCCCAGCAGCCGCTGGCCCGGAGGTGGCTCGTCTTCGATCACGATCTCCACGTTCGACATTCGCGCACGCAGATCCGACGGCAGCGAATCGAGCGCATCCTGGGCGGACTCCTCGAACCATCCTTCCGAATCGAGAAGTCCGCCTTCCATGTCGAAAGGGTAGATCGCCGTCAGGCGGCCTCTCCGAACCCGTTGCCGTGTGTCTCGACCGCCCGGCTCCGGATCAGGTCCGCGAGTCGCTCGCGGACCCGCTCGATCTCGTGCGTGTGAGCGTCGAGCTCGGCGCGGGTGGCCCCACGCTCGCTGAGCAGGTCGCGGACGAGGACGAGGCCTCGTAGGCGCAGGAGCAGGTCTTCGTGAACGGTGGTCATCAGGCTGCCTCCTCGATCGGGATTGCGGTTTCCGGGTTCAGCCCCTCGATCTCCGCCTGGCGGGGCTGTGACTCGATGAAGATGACTGCGACGAGCGCGCCGACGATCGCGAGAGCCGCGAGAACGTAGAACGTGACGTCGAAGCCGTGGGTGAGGGCAGAGCCACTGAGGGACGTCGTCCCGGCGTGATCACTCGCGTAGTGATTGGTGTACGTGGTCGCGATCGTGCTGACGGCGGCGAGCCCGACCGCGCCGCCGATCTGGCGGCTCGTGTTGATGAGACCGGAAGCGACGCCCGCATCTGCTCGCTCGACGCCGGTCAGACCCGCGATCGTCATCGGGACGAAGGAGAACGCCATCCCGACACCGCCGAGCAGGAGCGCCGGGAAGACGTCCCAGAAGTAGTGCCCGTGCACCGGCAGCCGCGCCAGGAGCGCGAGAGCTCCCGCCGCGAGCAGGAGCCCGGTCGTGAGGACGGGCCGTGCGCCGACCCGGGTCACGAGTGTCTGCGCGACGTTGGAGAAGACGACGATCGTCAGCGTGATGGCGATGAACGCGACCCCGGTCTGGACCGCGGAGTAGTCGAGCACCTGCTGGAGGTAGAGCGTCAGCAGGAAGAACATCGAGAATCCGACCGCCGCGATCACGAGTCCAGCAGCGTTCGCGGCCGCGAGCGTGCGCAGCCGGAACATCCGCAGCGGCAGCAGCGGTGCCTGCGACCGCAGCTCGATCGCGACGAAGGCGACGATGAGCGCCGCGGAGGCGGCCAGGAGAGCGATGGTCGTGACGCTGCCCCAACCCTGCTCGGTGGCGCGGGTCATCGCGTAGACGAGCAGCATGAGGCCGGAAGTCACCGACGCGGCACCGGCGAGATCGAAGCGACGGTGTGTCGTTTCGACGCTGCTCTCGCGCAACAGCCAGGGAGCCAGCGCGATGACGACGGCGCCGACCGGGATGTTGATGAAGAAGATCCAGGACCAGTTGAGGTACGACGTGAGCACGCCTCCGAGGAGCACGCCTGCGGCGCCGCCGCTCCCCGAGGCCGCACCCCAGATGCCGAGCGCGGTGTTGCGCTCACGGCCTTCCGGGAACGTCATCATCAGGATCGAGAGGGCTGCGGGAGCGAGGAGCGCGCCGCCGAGCCCTTGCAGGGCGCGGAACGCGATCAGCGACCCTTCCGACCAGGCAAGACCGGAGAGGAGCGAGCTGAGGACGAAGACCGTGAGTCCCGCGACGAAGAGACGCCGGCGGCCGAGCAGATCGGCGAGCCTGCCGCCGAGCAGCAACGCCCCTCCGAAGAGGATCGCGTAAGCCGTGATCACCCACTGCAAGCTCTCCTGCGAGAAGTGGAGATCGGCCTTGATCGACGGGAGCGCGACGTTCACGATCGCAACGTCGAGGATGACCATGAACTGGGCGGCGACGATGAGGGCGAGGGCACCCCAGCGTCTGCCCTCCTGCTCGGGGCCGATCGAGGTAAGTGTCATTTGTTGCCTTCCTTGATCGTTGGAGAATGCCACGATAGAGAGCATCAACGCTAGCGAGGGCTACACTTATTCCCGATGACCGTCACCGATCCGCAGATGCCTCTGAAGCCGCCTGTCGGCCGGCCTCCGAAGGAGCTGCTCTCGAGCAGCTCGCACCTGCTCAAGCGCCTCGGCTGGGTGGTCAAGGAGCGGGCCGCGGGCGCGTTCGAGTCGACCGGTCTGAGCCCCTATCACTACGCGGTGCTCGCGCTCCTCGAGGAGGAGCCGCGGGAGACACAGGCGACGATCGCCGACGCCCTGGGCTACGACCGCAGCCACCTCGTCGGCCTCCTCGACGAGCTCGAGGAACGCAGCCTGATCGACCGGCGGCGCGACCCGAGCGACCGCCGCCGGCATCTCGTCAGCCTCACCTCAGAAGGCAGGCGAGCGCTGAAACGTCTCCGTTCGGTCGTCAAGCGCGTCGACGAGGACTTCCTCGCGCCGCTCGACGACGAGCAGCGCGAGGCGCTCCATGCATTGCTGCTCCTGCTGGCGAGCCATCATGAGCCGCGCTACGCAGTGAGCGAGCGCAGCGACGGCTCGTAGGTCGCGCTACTTCGACTGCAGCATCCGCATCTGGTTGCCCGACGGGTCGCGGAACCCGGCGTCGATGCCGTAGGGCTGCTCCGCCGGCTCTTGCTGGAACTCCACGCCGCGGCCCTTGAGCTCCTCGTAACTGGCCCGGCAATCGTCGGTGGCGAAGAAGAGCCCGCTCGCGGCGCCCTTGGCCATCAGCGCCTGGATCTGGTCGCGTGTCTCGGCATCGAACACGGGCGGGCCCGGCACCGCCATCAAAGCGATGGCGACGTCGGGCTGGCCGGGCACGCCGACCGTGAGCCAGCGGAAGTTGCCGAGCTCGGGCACCGTGACGTCGTCGCGGAGCTCGAGCCCGAGCTTCTCGGTGTAGAAGGCCAGGGCCTCGTCCTGGTCGTGGACCCAGACCTGGACATTGGTGAGTTGCTTCAACATGTTGTCCTCCCGGTGTTGTCGAATGATCGGTGGCGACGTTAGCCCGGGCGCACGCGGCTGTCTTCTCCAAACCTGCTGGACTGCGGGCGTCCGTATGCCTGCAGGACGCAGGTCGGAATTCGCGCGCGGCTGGCGGCCGGCGGGTAGGCGGATCGGTATGCCGTCGGCGAGACGCCGAAGGCGCGGCGGAACCTCGTGGTGAACGATCCGACGCTCAGGAGGCCGACGGTGAAGCAGATGTCGGCGACCGTGCGGTCCGTGCTGCGCAGCAGCGCGGCGGCGCGTTCCAGGCGGCGCGTGAGGAGGTACTGGTACGGAGTCTCGCCGAAGGCCCGCCGGAACTCGCGGCTGAAATGCGCGGGCGAAAGGTGCGCGGCGCGGGCGAGCGCCGGCACGTCGAGCGGATCGCCGTAGCGCGCGTCGACGAGATCCTTCGCGCGGAGGAGGTGCCGGGCCGGGGGGACGGGCGTGAGTGCGCGCGAGCTCACTTCACGACGCGGTATCTGAGATGTGTGACGGCGGGAGAATCGATCACCCTGGTGCGTTCGAGTCCGATCTGATCTGTACCGCGACCGCCTTCGGCGAACAGTCGGACGCCGCCGCCCAAAAGTACCGGCACGAGGTGGATTTGCAGCTCGTCGAGCAGTCCGGCTTCGAGGGACTGTTGCACAACGGCTGCGCCGCCGGCCAGCAGGACGTCCTTGTCGCCGGCAGCTGCGCGAGCCTGCTCGACCGCGGCCTCGATGCCGTCGGTGACGAACGTGAACGACGTTCCTCCCTGCATGGTCATCGTCTGGCGAGCGTGGTGGGTGAGGACGAACACCGGCACGTGGAAAGGAGGATTCTCCCCCCACCAGCCGTCGGCATTGGGGTCGGCTTCCCACGGGCCTGCGCCGCCGCTGAACATCCGCCGGCCCATTAAGACGGCACCGGTCGCCCGGAGCGATTCCGCGACGAGCTCGTCGTCGGCGCCGGTCTCCCCGCCGGGGAGGCCGTGAGGCTCTCGAAAGCTCACGAGCGGGAACGCCCACTCGTGGAGCCGTTCCCCGCCCTGGCCCAGAGGGTCTTCGAGTGTCTGGTTGGGCCCGGCGACGAAGCCGTCGAGTGACATCGAGATGTCGCAGATCAGTCTTGCCATCGTTCGGTCCGCTTTTCGTTTGGTGTGTCCAGAGACTGTCGTGCGCCGCGAAACTCATCGATTTGACATGTGACTGTTAGGTCACCTATCATCCTGCCATGGACGCGGTCTTCAAGGCTCTCGCCGATCCGACGCGCCGGAGTCTGCTCGACGAGCTGTTCAAGCGAGACGGGCAGACCCTCAGCGCGCTCGAGCAGCGGTTGCCGATGACGCGCTTCGGCGTCATGAAGCACCTGAGGGTGCTCGAGGAGGCGCGGCTCGTGACCACGCAACGGCGCGGTCGGGAGAAGCTCCACTTCCTGAACCCGGTCCCGATCCGGCTCGTCCACGACCGGTGGGTGAGCAAATACACCGAGCCCTGGGTGGCGACGCTCAGCGAGCTCAAGCGCGACCTCGAGGAGGAAACGATGGAGAAGGTCTTCGAGATCTACATCAAGACCACGCCCGAGCGTCTCTGGGAGGCGCTCACCGATCCCGAGTTGAGGAGCAAGTACTCGTTCGGGCTCCGGGTGAGCTCCGACTGGAAGCCCGGCTCGAAGTACGAGTCGAGCGGTCCCGATGGCTCGATCTGGATCGAGGGCGAGAATGTCGAGGTAGATCCGCCGCGCCGGCTGGTTCAGACCATGACGGCCCTCTGGAGCGACGAGGTGAAGGCGGAGAGACAGTCGCGGGTCACCTATGAGGTCGAGCCGGTCGGCGACTCCTGCCGGCTGACCGTGATCCACGACGAGCTTCGCGAGGGTGCCAACGGTGAGCTGTACGGCGGTTGGCCGATGATCCTCTCCGGCCTCAAGACGCTGCTGGAGACCGGGGAACTCCTCGACACCCCGGGCTCGCTTCGGTTCTCCGAGTCCGCCGCCTAAGGCCGGGTGGCCCGGGGGCGCCGCCGTCGCGGCGGCGCCCCCGGCTTAGCGCGCCGGCTCGTAGACGAGGATGGCGACACCGTCTCCGACGACCTTCGAGTCGACGAGCTTCAGAGGCTTCTTGTCGCTCGCCTCGCCGAAGAGACGCTTCCCGCTACCGAGCACGACCGGGAACACCATCAGCCGGAGCTCGTCGACGAGGTCGTGCTCGAAGAGCGTCTGCACGAGCCGGGCGCTGCCGTGGACCACGACGTCGCCGTCGTGCTCCTGCTTCAGCTTCGCGACCTCCTCCGCGACGTCGCCCCTCAACACGGTCGAGTTGCTCCACTCGGGCTCTTCCAGCGTCGAGGAGACGACGTACTTGGGCATGGTGTTGAACTTGTCGGCGAACTCGCCTTCCCTGGACGGCCAGGCCGCGGCAAAGCCCTCATAGGTCACGCGCCCCAGCAGCAGGGCCTCGGAGGAAACGGTTTCGTCGAGCTTGAACTTGTCACCCTCGTCTCCTCGGCTGATCTCGAAGGTCCAGCCTCCGTGCTTGAAGTCCTCCGCTCCGCCCGGGTCCTCCATGACGCCGTCCAGCGAGACGAACTCGGTTACGACGATCCTTCCCATGTGATCCTCCCTCTCCGTCGGTGGCCGCCGGTACCATACTCAACTACGAAGTTGATAAACCGATCAGATGACTAACGCGTGGCAGTCGACCAACTGACGAACACCTTCGCGGCCCTCGCGGATCCGACGCGGCGCGCGATCCTGGCGCGCCTCGCCGAGGGTGAGGCGACCGTGAACGAGCTGGCCGAGCCGTTCCCGATCAGCGTCCAGGCCGTCTCGAAGCACCTCAAGGTCCTCGAGCGCGCGGGGCTGATCACGCGGGCGCGCTCGGCGCAGCTGCGGCCTTCGCGCCTGCATGGAGCGCCGCTGAAGGAGGCTGTCGAGTGGCTCGAGGAGTACCGTCCGTTCTGGCAGGGAAGCTTCGACCGCCTTGACGAGCGCCTGAATGGCTGAGCCGGCCGGGATCACGATCACCCGCGTCTTCGATGCGCCGCGCGAGCGCGTGTGGCAGGAGTGGACCGAGCCCGAACGTTTCGCCGACTGGTTCGGCGGCGGCCACGCCGAAGTCCCGCTGTCCACGGTTTCGATGGACGTCAGGCCCGGAGGTTCGTGGCGGGCGACGATGTACGCCGATCCGGGGCGCCGCGAGATCCAGTGGAAGGGCGAGTACCTGGAGGTGGCGGAGCCCGAGCGGCTCGTGTTCACCGTTTCCGACCAGCCGGGTGAGGATCGCTACGAGCTGGTCACCGTTGTCCTCACCGATCTCGGCGACGGCCGGACCGAGATGCTCTTCCAACAGCGCGGACAGCTCACGCCCGAGCAGTACGAGTACACCAAGGGAGGGTGGTCCGCCTTCTTCGACCGGATCGCGGAACACCTCGCCGGCGGCTGATCGCTCGCAAGCGACGTTTCGGGCATCCTGGCCGAGTGGAGCGCGAACTCGCCATCCGGCTGCGCGGCGTCGTCAAGCGCTACGGGCGGATCACGGCCGTGGACGGGCTGGATCTGGACGTGCCGACGGGTACCTGCGTCGGCCTGCTGGGGCCCAACGGAGCCGGGAAGTCCACGACGATGCGCCTGCTCACGGCCCAGTCCATTGCCGACGAGGGGGAGCTCGAGGTCCTCGGCTTCCGTCTTCCCGAGGAGTCGAAGATGGCCCGGGCGCAGTGCGGCGTCACGCCTCAGCTCGACAATCTGGACACCACCCTCACCGTCGAGCAGAACCTGCTCGTGTTCGCCCACCTCTACCGGATCGGACGATCCGACCGGCGAGCAGCGATCGAGCGGGCGCTCGAGATGGCGAAGCTCGTCGACCGGCGGGACTCGCGCGTCGACAAGTTGTCGGGAGGAATGCGGCGGCGCCTGCTGATCGCGAGGGCGCTCGTCCATCGGCCGCGGCTGGTGCTGCTCGACGAGCCGACGGTCGGGCTCGATCCACAGGTGCGGCAGGAGCTCTGGGCGCTGATCGACGCGCTCCGTTCCGAGGGGACGACGATCCTGATGTCGACCCACTACATCGAGGAGGCTCAGCGCCTCGCCGATACGGTGCTGATCATGTCGCACGGCAAGTCGGTGGCGGCAGGCCCGCCTTCGAAGCTCGTGGCCGAACATGCCGGGCGAAACGTGATCGAGGTCTATGGGCCGCCGGCACGACTCGCAGAGGTCGAGGCCGAGGCGGGAGCGTCAGGGTTTCGCACGCGGCGCACGGGGACGAGCGTCTCGATCCTCGGCGTCGACGGCAGCGACGGCTTCTCGATCGACGGCGACCGGCGCCCCGCCAATCTCGAGGACGTGTTCGTGCTGCTCACCGGCGAGGAGATCGCCTGATGGCGACGACCGCCGCACCGCGAGGCGCGCGCCTGGGCCGGCTCGAGCGTCCCGCGCTCACCGGCGTGCTCGTCCGGGAGGTCGTGAACTACTCGTCGTACTGGAAGTCGAGCACGTTCTCGTCCACGGTCGAGCCGACGATCTACCTGCTGGCGTTCGGCTTCGGTTTCGGCTCTCTCGTCAGCCGGATCGGCGGCTACGACTACGTCGACTTCGTGGGGACGGGGACGGTCGCGACCGCGGTGCTGTTCTCGAGCGCCTTCCCGGCGATGTTCGGGACGTTCGTCAAGTACCAGTTCCAGCGCACCTACGACGCGATCCTCGCGGCGCCGGTCGACACCGAGGAACTCGTGTCGGCAGAAGCGCTTTGGATCGCCACCCGGGCCGGCGTCTACGGCTGCGTCCCGATGCTGGTCGCGATGGTCTTCGGGCTCGACCCGTCGTGGGGGATGCTCGCCGTGCCCGTGATCGGCTGGGTTGCCGGCTTCGGCTGGGCGTGCTTCGGAATCTCAGTGGCCGGCTTCGCGAAGTCGATCGAGAACTTCAACTACATCGTCAGTGCGGTGCTCACGCCGCTGTTTCTGCTGGCGGGGTCGTTCTTCCCGCTCGACCAGTTCCCTCGGTGGGCGCGGGTGCTCGCGAACGTCAATCCCTTGCACCACTGCGTCGTGCTCGTCCGGCATGCCGTGTTCGGCTTCGAGGGCTGGGAGGATGCGGCCAGGTTGGGCGCACTCGTCCTCTTCGGGCTGATCGTCTGGCGGATCGCGATCCGCGCGATGACGCAGAAGCTCGTCGACTAGTCTCGGTCCGTCAAACTCCCCGTCGATGGTTTCCGAGTCGCGCCTCGAGTCGACCGAGCACGGACTCGTCCCGCACGGGGACGGCTGGTTCGTCGTCAACGCGCGGGAGGCGCCCTGGCGCTACGCGCAGGGTCGCGGCGCCATCTGTCTGTTCGAGGGCGAGCCGGAATTCCCGCAAGTCGGGATCAATCTCGAAGTCCTTGCCCCGGGCGAGACGATGGCGATGTATCACTGGGAGGCCGATCAGGAGGACTTCCTCGTGCTCGCCGGCGAGGCGTTGGTGATCGTCGAGGGCGAGGAGCGCGCGCTCCGGCCGTGGGACTTCGTGCACTGCCCTGCCGGCACGAAGCATGTGATCGTCGGAGCTGGAGACGGGCCGTGCATCGTGGTCGCAGTCGGCGCCCGCGTCCGGTCGACCGGGCCAGATTGGGGCGGCTACGTCGTGGACGAAGCCGCGTTACGACACGGCGCGGGCGTCGAGCAGGAAACGACCGACCCGAACGAGGCGTACGCCCGATTCCCCCACCGTGAGCCGACCCGATACCGCGAGGGCTGGCTTCCCGACTGAGGGTTCCGGTCTCAGCGATTCGCGTTGCAGCGCCGCTCGCCGCCCTATGTTCGCAACCGGCCTGTCGAGATCGTGATGCTCCGGATCGGGTCGCGCCCGAACCACAGCCAACGGGCTGCGCGCAGTTTCCCTCCGCAATACGGATACGACGGCTGCTCGCCCAGGAGCCCCTCGCCGTAAGGCGCCTTGCCGCAGGAAAGGGCAGCGTAGGACTGCCGGGCTTCGGCTAAGTCGTCTCCGACCGCGACGCCGCGCCGCGTGCGAGCGTTGTCGACCGCAACGATGAGGGCATACACGTGATCGTCACAGAGCAGAAAGGAAACGTGGTCGTAGCGCAACGTCGTCACGCGGCCGGCGCCGGGCAGGCTTCCCTTGCATGGGCTCGAGATCACAGTCGCTCCGCCGATGTCGACGAAGTCGTCCTTCAAGGGGCTCACAGGCTCAGCAGTCCCACTGATGGGCTTCCGGCCGAATACATGGAAGATCTGCTCGGGACGATCGCCGATCCCGACGCCACGGTACGTTCCGCGCTTTTCGTCAATGCTCGTGTGCGACGGTGCGGTGCTGCCGCAGCCGGCCAGCGCGAGAAAGATGACGATTAGGGAGAGCCGGCGCACGAACTGAGAGCCGACGGTCAGGGACGATCTCACTTCGACGTGTCTCTCCGTGGCTCCCTCGGCTTCCACCACGTCACGAATTGCGCGACAACGGCCGCCAACTCGACTACAGCCAACCCGATCTGGATCGCGATTCCGACCGAACGAGGTCTCGGGGCGAAATGCAGCCATGCGATCCAGTCCTGCACGAAGGGCTCGAAGCAGCGAGGCGCAGCGAGAACGGGGCTCTGCTGTCGCGACCGCGGACGAGCTTCAGCTGACCATGCCGATGCTTCTGTACCTGCGCCGTCCGAGCACCTCCCTCAAAGGCGAAACGTGGGTACCCAGTCTCGGGTTGCGGCATGCGGTCGGCCGCGGGTTGCGGACCGTCGATGAGTTTTCACCTCTGCGATCGTCTAACAGGACAGGCTCTGCCCACGACCGGAGAGATGAGGCGATGCACGAGATAACTCCCTGCCTGTGGTTCGACACCGAAGGCGAAGAGGCGGCGAAGTTCTACACGTCGGTCTTTCCCAACTCGAGGATCGTGGACCTCGCCCGCTACGGCTCGGCGGGGCCCCGCCCGGAAGGAACGGTGATGACCGTGAGCTTCGAGCTGGACGGGCAGAAGTTCGTCGCCTTGAACGGCGGGTCCGAGTTCACGTTTCAGCGAGGCGATCTCGTTCCAGGTGAGCTGCAGGAACCAGGAAGAGGTCGACGCGTTCTGGAGCAACGATCCGGACGCCGAGAAGTCACAGCGCGTCATGCAGGCGATGCTGAACATGAAGAAGATCGAGATCGGCGAGCTCGAGCGAGCCGTGCCGCAGGCCTAGCCGGCGCGGACAAAAGGAGGAAACATCAGTGACGGACCACACGACAGGTACGCGTGAGGAGTGGCTTGCGGGGCGGCTCGAGCTGCTCGAGGCCGAGAAGGAGCTGACCCGTCGCAGCGACGAGCTGGCGCGGCAGCGACAGCAGCTGCCCTGGGTCCGGATCGACAAGGACTACCGCTTCGAGACCGACGAAGGCAGCGCTTCGCTGGCGGACCTGTTCGGAGGACGCTCCCAGCTCCTCATGTACCACTTCATGTTCGGGCCCGAGTACACGGCGGGCTGCCCGGCCTGCTCGGCGATCGCGGATGGCTTCAGCGGCTTCGTCGTCCACTTGGAGAACCACGACGTGGCGATGACGGCCGTGTCACGCGCGTCGCTCGACAAGCTCCAGGCCTACAAGCGCCGGATGGGGTGGAGCTTTCCCTGGGCGTCCTCACTCGGCAGCGACTTCAACTACGACTTCAACGCCTCGTACACGAAGGAGCAGCAGCGCGAGGAAACCGTCGAATACAACTACGCGTCGAGGGACATGAGACCGGTGGTGGAAGCTCGCGAGGGCCCCGTCGTCGAGATGGCGGCCAAGTGCGGTACCGACGCGGCGACCTATCTGGAGGAGGCGCCGGGGATGAGTGCGTTCGCGCTCGAGGACGGCGTCGTCTACCACACCTACTCCGCCTATGCCCGGGGCGTGGACGTCATGTGGGGCATGTACCAATGGCTCGACCGGGCACCGAAGGGACGCAAAGAGACCGGGCCGTGGTTCCGCCGCCGCGACGAGTACGACAAGGCGCCCTAACAGTGGACCAGGCGAAGATCGAGGAGACGGAGGTGGGGCTGGTCCCTACCGACGATGGCTGGTTCATCTTGAACCTTGCCGAGATCGGCTGGGAGAGCGTGCCGGGTGGTGGCACGTGGTGCAGCTTCGAGCCGCCGGACTCACGATCGCCACTGCTCGGAATCGGCGTGCACATGCTCTGGCCAGGCGAGACCCCAGGCTTCTACCATGCGGAGAGCAACCAAGAAGGTTTCCTCGTCCTCTCAGGCGAGTGCACTGCGATCGTGGAGGGGAAGGAGCGGCGTATGCGCCCGTGGGATTACCTGCACTGTCCTCCTGGGACAGCGCACATCACCGTCGGCGCGGGCGACGGGCCGTGCGCGATTCTGATGGTCGGGACGCGGTCACCCGACCAGACGCTGCACTACCTCGTGGAACCCGCCGCCGCGAAGTACGGTGCGTCGGTCGCGGTCGCCACAGACTCGCCACGGGAGGCCTACGCGGACCGCCCGCCGATCGTGCCGGTGCGCTCGCCCTGGCCTCTGGCGTAAGGACGCCGGCCGGGCAGCGCGTCCAAGTGGCCCAAGAGCCAAGCGCTACGCTTGGTTCGTGCGCATCCTGAGCCCCCTGCAGTGATGGCAACGCGCGAGGACCGGCGCGACAAGGCGGGCCCGCCCCCTGCGCCGCGCGGATCGTCGCCAACGCCGCCGGAGGTTCCGCGCTTCCGCCCGAGCCGGCGTTGGATTGTCTTCGCCCTCGTCCTTCTGGCCTTCAACTTCTACCTCGGCTCGCGCGCGACGCAGCCGCCGTCCCGCGTCCGTGTTCCGTACAGCCCGTTCTTCCTGAAGCAGGTCAGAGCGGGACACGTCAAGGAGATCACCTCGAAGGGCACGGCGATCCAGGGCACGTTCACCCAGAAGGTGCGGTACGGGAAATCGAAGCCCACGACGCGCTTCCGCACGGAGATTCCCGCCTTTGCCAACAACGACGCCCTATCGGGACTGCTCGAGCAGAAGGGCGTAGTCGTGAACGCCCAGCCACTGGATACGGGAGCGCCGTGGTGGCAGAACCTGTTGCTCGGGTTCGGGCCGACGATCCTCTTCATCTTCCTGCTCTTTTGGCTGATGCGGCGCGCCGGCAACGTTCAGAACGTGCTGGGGTCGTTCGGCCGCTCGCGCGCACGTCGGTACCAACCGACCGGCGACCGTGTCACGTTCGCGGACGTCGCGGGGATCGACGAGGCGAAGGCGGAGCTGACGGAGGTCGTCGACTTCCTGCGTCATCCTGAGAAGTACCGGCGGCTCGGCGGTCGCATACCGCACGGCGTGCTGCTCTCCGGACCGCCGGGCACGGGCAAGACGCTGCTCGCGCGGGCGGTCGCCGGTGAGGCGGACGTCCCGTTCTTCTCGATGGCGGCGTCCGAGTTCGTCGAGGCGATCGTCGGCGTCGGCGCGTCGCGCGTACGCGACCTGTTCGTGCAGGCGAAGGAGGCAGCGCCGGCGATCGTGTTCATCGACGAACTCGATGCGATCGGCCGCTCACGCACGTCCGGGGTTGCCGGCTTCAGCGGCGGCAACGACGAACGCGAGCAGACGTTGAATCAGATCCTGACCGAGATGGACGGCTTCGACTCGTCCACGAATGTGATCGTCATCGGCGCGACCAACCGCCCCGACGTCCTCGATCAGGCGCTCCTCCGCCCCGGTCGCTTCGACCGCAGGGTCGCGGTCCAGCCGCCGGACCGTGCCGGCCGCGAGGCGATCCTCAAAGTGCACACGCGCAGCGTGCCGCTCGGGCCCGACGTCGACCTCGGCAGGATCGCTGCGACGACGCCCGGCATGGTCGGGGCGGATCTCGCGAATCTCGCCAACGAGGCGGCGCTGCTGGCCGCACGGCGGAACCACGAGGTCGTCGACGAATCCGACTTCACCGACGCCCTCGAGCGGATCGTGCTCGGCGCCGAACGGCAGGTGATGATGACCGACGAGGACCGCCGCCGCACGGCCTACCACGAGGGCGGCCACGCGATCGTCGGCATGCTCACCGACGGCGCCGATCCGGTGCGCAAGGTCTCGATCATCCCCCGCGGACTGGCGCTCGGAGTCACGTTCGCAGCGCCGGAGAGCGACCGCTTCAACTACCGCGAGCCCGAGGTGCAGGCGAGGATCAAGGTCGCGCTCGGCGGGCGCGCCGCGGAGGAGGTCGTCTTCGGCGAGACGAGCACCGGCGCGGAGTCGGACATCCAGCAGCTCACGGAGATCGCGCGCCAGATGGTCGGCCGCTGGGGGATGAGCTCCGCGATCGGCCCGGTCGCGGTGATCCCGCGCGACGGTGTGGGCCCTTTCCTCCCGGGCGTCGCAGAGGTCTCGCCGGATACACAGCAACTCGTCGACAAGGAAGTGCGCCGCATCGTCGACGAATCGCACCAGGAAGTCGTTGCGCTGCTGCAACAGCATCGGAGCAAGCTCGATTCGCTTGCGACTGCGCTCCTCGAGCACGAGACCCTCGACGAGGAAGACGCGTACGCAGCCGCAGGAGTCCCGCGAGCCGAGACGCCGAGTGCCGACTCATACTCGGCGGCGGCTCGATCGCGGACACCGCCGGACAGGTGAACGGGTCGTCGACCGCGTTGCTCTACGACATCCACGGCAACCTCGCCGCGCTCGAGGCGGTGCTCGCCGATGCGGAGACCGCGGGAGCGACGAGCTACCTCCTCGGCGGCGACTACGCCGCCTTCGGCCCCTGGCCGCGCGAGACCGCCGAGCTGCTCGAGAGCGTTCCGGCGGTCGCCCGCATCCGCGGCAACGCGGAACGTTGGTTGCGCGAAGAGCCCGAGGTGCCCGCCGACGCGCAAAGTCTCGTCAACACCGCGTTGACCGCCGCGAGCGAGTCACTTGGTCACGCTCTTGTCGCGCGCCTGTACGAGCTTCCCGAGCGTGCAGAGCTGGACGGGATCCTCGTCTGCCACGGGTCACCGCTCGCTGACATCGAGAGCTTCGCTCCCGAAGCCCAACCGGACGAGGAGCGGATGCTCGCCGGCGAGGCGCAGCGGACGATCCTGTTCGGCCATAGCCATCAGCAGTTCGAGCGGCCCGGACCGAACGGCACGTTGCTGGTCAACCCCGGCAGCGTCGGTGCGCCGCTCGACGGCGACACGCGCGCGGCCTGGGCGATCTACGAGAATGGGGAAATCGGCTTTCGCAGAACCGCGTACGACGTCGAGCGAGCGGCCGCGCAGATGCGCTCCTTCGGCGACTGGGCCGAGCCGATCGCGCTCCGGATCGAGCACGGATCCGATTGAGACAGGGCTAGGAGGTTGGAGATGGAAGACGAGTCACTCCACAGTCGCATCGAGCAGCTCGTTGCCGAGGAGCAGGAGCTGTACGAACGCGGAGCGGAAGGCGGGTTGAACGAGAGCGAGCACAACCGGCTCGAGTCGATCAAGATCGCTCTCGACCAGTCCTGGGATCTGCTCCGCCAGCGGCGTGCGCTCCGCGAGGCCGGCTACGACCCGGACACCGCCCGTGTCCGCGACCCGGAGGTCGTGGAGCGCTACGAGCAGTGAGCGGGACTGATGTTGCTGCGGGGCGTCGTAGAACAAGCCGCACTTCGATGGCAGTCATCGGCTGATTGGCTTCACCACCGCCCTGGGCGTCGGCGAGAGCAGACCCCTAGGTCTAAGAGGTAGCTGCTAAGGCGCGGCGGCGATTGAAGCGCTCGATACGTCCGCTACTTGTCAGCGTGCGCTCATGCCCGGTGTAGGCGGGATGGCAGTTGGAGCAGACGTCGACCGAGATCGTCTTCGCGGTCGAGAGGATGCGAAACGTCGTCCCGCATGAGGAACAGCGCACGTCGATGAGATTCAAGTTGGGATGCTGCGTCACAGACTTCTCCTTAGGTGGTTGACGGCTGCTTCGGTCGCGCGCCGTCAATTACATAAACGACAGGAGGTCTGCGCGTGTTCCGGCAGCCCGCTCGAAGCGGGGTCAGCGCGCTTCCTCTTCGGCCGTCCGCTCGGCTGTGGGGACTGCTTCGAGGCGCTCGTCCGGTATCTGCTGTCCGCTTTCGATCGAGACGCCGTAGGTCCCGGCGGCAAGACGTGCTTCCGCTCGCTCGACGGCGGCGAGCTCTTCGCGTAGATCGTCTGCGAGGCCCTCGTCGAGCTCGTCCTGGTAGAGATCGGACGCCAGATTCGCCGGATCCTCCTCGTCCGCCGGCTCGCCGGTTTCCTCGTGGCCGAGGTCCGCAAGCGCGCGCTCGATCCGCTCCCGCTCTCGGGTCAGCAGCTCGCGAGCGCGCTCAGGGTCCATGACGCCACGTTAGCGGAGCATCCGTGGCCCGCGATGGTCCGGCCGCCCCCGCTGTCGGGGCGGCCGGAATCCCGAGCTTCTAGGGACGGTCGCCCGACCGGAATGCCCGCAGGCTGAGCTGCGAGCCTGCGGTGGCTATGGAGCTCGTCACGTAGTCGCCCTCGGCGTGGATCGACGGCAGCCGGCAGAGGTCGAGGGACGATGCCCCCGTATCTGCCGGGTGATCGACGATCTTGAAATCGTCGATGAAGTTGTTCGCCTTCCGGCGAGCCTCCCACACCTCGAGGCGGACGTCGCCGGTACCGCTGCGGGCGGCGAGCATGACGCCTGACGTCCCGAGTGAGGCGACCCGCACGTCTTGCGTCGCGACGGCCGATCCCGCAAGGCCGGCGTCGACGGGTGCGCCCTGGGTATCGATGCGGAGGAAGCGTATGTACGCGAAACCGCCCGAGCTGAAGCCCCTCGCGTAGTAGACCGGTGGGAAGAGCTCGTCGGCGGGCGACTCCACTGCCACCGGAGCGAGCGAGCTGCTGTGGCCTCCGGGCTCGACCCATGACCCGAGCGTCGAGATCTTCCCCGTCTGGGAGTCGACCGCCCAGACCTGGTTGACGGTGCTGCCCGCGGCGTCCGAGGCGGAAGTGACCGCACGGTGCCCGTTGTACACATCCACGTGGTCGGGGCCGGCGGCGGCGACGTCGACGTACTCGCGCGAGGAGTCGAGGTACGAGTCGAGCGCCGTGAGCCCAGGACCGCCGTTTTCGAGCGCCCACGATTTCACGACCAGATCGCCGTCGGGATTGGCGAAGACCGACAGGAACATGTTCGCGTACACCGGCTGCAGGCCCATGGCCGACGCGGGTCCGGCTTTGATCCCGTCCGAGAGCAGGGCCGGCGTGCCGTTGGGCGCGATCGACCAGCGTGACAGCTCGACCTGGGCGCCCTTGCGGTAGGCCATGATCACGTCACCACTCGGTAGATGCGCGACGGCGACAGCCTTCGGCGCGGGGCTTCCCTTCCCCGAGCCGGGGAGCACCCCTTCCGCGAGCTTCGTGATCGCCGCGCCGCCGACGTCCGTCGACCAGACAACGAGCTTCGCCGGGCCTCCGGGCTCGACCACGGCGCTGACTGCACGACTGGACGACAGGCAGTCGAGATCCTCCTGGGCGAGCGCCGACGGCAGCGGCGCGCTCTGGCCGCTGGGATCCGGGTGGAAGATGGTTGCGAACGCGTAGTTGAACAGGCCGGTCTCCTCGGCCCACGGCTGTCCCTGCATGAAGCCGAGCACGACGCGGCGACCGAGCCTTCTCCCGCTCATCACCATGCAGCCGTTGTTGGGCCCGTTGCAGTTCGGCGTTCCACCGCCCTTCGCGCCCTCGTAGCCCGGGAACGGGGTGAAGAACGGAAACGAGAAGGCGTACGTCTTCGTCCCGCCACCAGGCGCCTGCGTGGTCGCGTTCCACGTGCCGATGAAGCCGACGACCTGCTGGAAGAACGGATCGGTGATCGCGTGGTTCATCAGCTTCGCGAGCTCCCGGGCCGTCGTGTAGTGGTTCGGATCGTCGAAGCCGTTCGGGTTCGCGAAGTGGGTGTCCACGAGGCCCTCGTCCGCCGCGTGCTGGTTCATGAGATCCACGAACTCCGGAACGCCGGCGCTGGCACCGAAATAGGCGCGCGCCACGTGCTCGGCGATCGCCCACGCTGCGTTGTTGCCCGACGGGTACATCATCCCGCGGATCAGGTCGCCGAAGCCGACGACCTCACCCTCCTCCAGGGCCACGCCGTTGACGTCCTGCATCGAGCTGCCGCCGATGCTCGCGACGAGCGCGTCGATCGTCACCTGATCGTCGAGGTGGACGACTCCACCCGAGAGCGCGATCGACGCCAGGTGCAGCGTCATGATCTTGGTCGTGCTCGCCTGCGCCGTCTGCTCGTCCGGCAAGACGGCGACGAGCGAGCCCTGCGGAGTATCGAGGCCCCAGAGCGGGTCGCCGACGAAGGCGTGCAGCGCCGTGAGTGTCGGCGGATTGACGTGCGCCGCGCCTGTCGGTACCAGCGCGGAAGCCCATACGAGCGAGATCGCCGCGATTGCCATCGCCACCCGGAAGCGCAGTCTCATGTCGTCCTCCCTATCTTTGGAGACGCACGCGGCCCCGATTCGGCAGCGACCGGCGCGTGGATCAGCACAGCAATGGTCTCACACCGATCAAGCCAAACCGGACGCGGCAGGCCTGGGCTGTATGTTGAGCGATGAGAGCGACGTTCATGGCCACCGCCCTGACCACTGTGCGCGACGTGCCCGAGCGCGGCCGCTTCGAGATCGAGGTCGACGGTGCGCTCGTAGGCTTCCTCCAATACCGGCGGCGTCCCGGCACGATCGCGTTCATGCATACGGAGATCGACCCAGGGCACGAGGGCGCCGGGCTCGGCGGCACCCTGGTCTCCGCCGCACTCGTCGAGGCGCGGCGTGAAGGCGCCGCGGTGTTGCCCTTCTGCCCCTTCGTGCGCTCGTACATCGAGCGCCACCCCGAGTACCTCGATCTGGTGCCGGCCGAGCGGCGCGCCGCCTTCGGGCTCCCGGTCGGAGGCTGACACCCCGAAACAACGCGTGAGCAGCGGCGATCCGAGCGGTAGGGCGTCGGCGTTCTCGGGACGAACGGCGTGGGCGCGGAGCCTGGAGACGCCGCTGCGGGAGTTCCTACGCACGGAGACCGGCGGCGCGGCGTTCTTGCTGGCGGCGGCGGTCGCAGCGCTCGTGTGGGTGAACGTCGATGCGTCGACCTACGAGTCGCTCTGGGGGACGACGCTGTCGATCGACCTCGGGGACGCGGGGGTCGCGCTGGATCTTCGGCATTGGGTGAACAGCGGCCTGATGACGTTCTTCTTCTTCGTCGTGGGACTCGAGGCGCGTCGCGAGTTCGATCTGGGCGAGCTGCGGGAGCGGCGGCGTTTCGCGTTGCCGCTGCTGGCAGGGATCGGCGGCATGGCGGTGGCGGTCGCCGTCTACCTCGCTTTCAACGCCGGCCGTCCGTCCGCGCACGGCTGGGGGATCGCCATGTCGACCGACACGGCCTTCGCGCTCGGCCTGCTGGCGCTCGTCGGCCCGCGCTTTCCCGACCGCCTGCGGGCGTTCATGCTCACCGTTGTCGTCGTCGACGACATCGTCGCGCTCGTCGTCATCGCGACCGTCTACACGGAGACGCTCGACGTTCTGCCACTCCTTGCGGCCGTCGTCTTCTTTGGGGCCGTCGTCGTCATGCGTACCCTCCGCGTCCGGGCCGGTCTCGTTCATGCAGTACTTGGGGCCGCCGCCTGGGTAGCCCTGCTCAAGTCGGGGGTGGAGCCGGTCGTGATCGGCGTGGCGATGGGACTGCTGGCCTACGCCTACCCGGCGCCGCGATCCAATCTCGAACGCGCGACGGAGCGATTCCGAGAGTTCCGCGAGCAACCCACAGCGGAGCTGGCACGTGTGGCCGGATTGGAGTTGAGGGCGGCGACGTCGTTCAACGAACGGCTGCAGCAGCTCTTTCACCCCTGGACGAGCTACGTGATCGTGCCGCTGTTCGCGCTCGCGAACGCCGGAATCGCGATCGACAGCCGCTTCCTGGCGCGAGCCTTCAGCTCGCCGATCACGCTCGGGATCCTGTTCGGCTACGTCGTCGGCAAGCCGGTAGGCATTCTCGGCTGCTCGTGGCTGCTGACGCGGCTGAGCCGTAGGCGGCTGCAGCCGCCGGTGGGCTGGGCGGCCGTCGCCGGCGGCGGCACGATCGCCGGGATCGGCTTCACCATCGCGCTACTGATCGCGACACTCGCCTTCGACGGGCGCCGGCTCGAGGAGGCGAAGCTCGGCATCCTCAGCGCCGCCGTCGGAGCGGCGCTCGTCACTTGGCTGCTGTTCCGCACAACGGCGCGGCTGCCTAGGCGTCTGCGGATCCGCGCCCTGCTCGGAACCGCACAGCCGCTCGTCGATCTCTACCTCGATGTCGACCCTGAGCGGGATCACGTTCGCGGGTCGATCGACGCCCCGGTCACGGTCGTCGAGTACGGCGACTTCGAATGCCCCTACTGCGGCCAGGCCGAGCCTGTCGTCCGCGAGCTCCTCCGCGAGTTCGGCGATGTCCGCTACGTCTGGCGGCACCTCCCGCTGAACGACGTCCACCCCCGCGCCCAGCTCGCCGCGGAAGCCGCCGAGGCCGCGACCGACCAGGGCGCCTTCTGGGAGCTGCACGACCTCCTGCTCGACCACCAGGACGCGCTTCGGCCCGATGACCTGATCGGCTACGCAGAGCAGCTCGGTCTCGACGTGAAACGCTTCACGAATGACCTGCGCGAGCACGCCGGCGCCGCGCGCGTTGCCGAGGACGTCGACAGCGCCGACCTCAGCGGGGTCTCCGGTACGCCCACCTTCTTCATCAACGGCCGACGTCACCATGGCGCCTACGACATCGCCACCCTCTCGGCAGCCGTGCGCGTAGCCGGTGCGCAGGCGGCGCTGGCGACGGCATGACCGGCAGGGCAGCAGCGACTACGCGCGCGCCGCCGGCTTCTCCCAGACCGAGACGTGCTTGCGGCTGTCGCTCGTGAACGGCTCCCGCTTCCATCCGCCCCAGCGCTCGCGCAGCGTCATTCCGGCAAGCTGTGCCATCAGGTCGAGCTCCGATGGCCACGCGTACCGGAAGGGAATCGAGCTGCGCTCGACGCCTCCGTCGACGATCTCGAAGTGATGGGAAGTGAGGCCTTGCCTCGCGACGTCGTACTCGTCGAACCCCCATCTGGTCTCGCTCACGTGGAAGGCGCGGATGGTCTCGCCGGGCGGGAGCCGTTGGAGCTCCGGGACGCCCACCTCGATGACGAAGCAGCCGCCTGGCTCGAGGTGTGCCGCGACGTTGCGGAAGCACGCGACCTGCGATGCCTGCGTCGTCAGGTTCGAGATCGTGTTGAAGACCAGGTACGCCACGGAGAACGTCCCGTCCGGGGTCGTCGTCGCGAAGTCACCGATCGTGACGCCGATGTCTTCGCCGCCCGGCTTCGCGCGCAGCCTCGCGACCATCGCCTTCGACAGCTCGATCCCGTGAACCGGCACTCCTCGCTGCGCGAGCGGTAGCGCGATCCGGCCCGTTCCGATCCCGAGCTCGAGCACGCGTCCGCTGCCGGCGAGCTCGACGAGGAAATCGACGACCGGGTCGACGACCGCCGGGTCGAACATCTCCGCGACCTCACCGGACTCGTCGTACCTCGCGGCGACGCGCTCGTCGAAGTACCCGTCGTCGGCGTGCACGCCCGGAACCTACCTACGCTCGAGCTCGTGCCAAAGCAGACGACCTGTAGACGTGGGTCGAACGCGTGGCCACCGGCCTTTGTGGGCGCCGTCGTAGGTCGCTATCTCTGTGAACCGCGAAGTGTTGATGGCCGAGCGCCAGTCGCGTGCCGTCCAAGCGGTCAGCTCGTGCACCTCCTCGACGACCTCGCCGGCGCGCGGGCCGCGCAGGACGTGGATCCGCGATCGCTGCCTCGAGCGCCCGCCGACCAAGTCGAGCTCCTCGTCCACCCAGTCGATTCGAAGGTGCGTGTCGTCGCGGCTCGCCTCCCAGTGTGAGTTCGCGAACGCCTCGTGCTGTTCCGGGTCGACGAGTCCGACTTGGACGAGATAGCGAGCACCGGGCTCGAGATGACGCGCCATGACTTCGAGGTGACGCATCCGGTAGCAGTGGAGGTGGAGGGCGCGCCGGTGTGGCTCGATCAGGTGCGCGAACGCCTGCTCGTCCATCGCCGGCGGGACGCTACTCGGCCGGCGGATTGGGCGGGTCGGCACCGAGCTCCGTCCACGACCCGGGCGTGAAGGCGCCGGGTGCGCCGCCGATCGCCAGGAAGCGGATCCCGTCCGGGCCCGGAAGGATCTGGCGGAGCTGGTCAGGTCCGACCCGGACCATGGTGCCCGGGCGAAGCTCGAACTCGCTGCCGTCGGCGACCAGGGTCGCGGCGCCGCTGAGCGGGATGTACACCTCCTCCTGGTTCGGGTCGAACGCGTCGGAGCTGTGGTTGTGGTTCGGGTAGCCGTCCCAGTCGGGTGGCAGCGTGAAGACCTGCATCCCCCACGCTGTGACGCCGAGCTCGGCGCGCGCACGGCGGGCGAGGCCGCCGTAGATCGCCTCCATCTCGTCGATCGACTTGATGGTCACGTCAGGCATCGTGCACCTCCGTACTCGAGAAGGACTCTTCGGGAGGTTCAACTCGGCCGCCTGCCGAAACTCATCGGTGGAAAAGCCGCAGGGTTGAAGCTCTGACCTGTGGGGTCCACCATGGGGGCATGCGACAGGTCGTGGTGGATCAAGCCTCGGGCACCTCGAGTGAGCTGCTCGAGCGCTCGCGCGAGCTCTCGACGCTCGGCGAATCCCTGGCAACCGTGCAGGAGAGCTCGCGGGGACACGTCGTGCTCGTCGGCGGCGAGGCAGGAGTGGGGAAGACCGCGCTCCTGCGTCGGTTCTGCGAGGAGCGCCGCGAGTCGGCGCGGATCCTCTGGGGCGCCTGCGATGCGCTCTTCACTCCGCGCCCGCTCGGGCCGCTGCTTGCCGTCGCCGAGGGCACGGGCGGTGAGCTCGAGGAGGTCGTGCAGAGCGAGGCGATGCCGCACGAGGTCGTGGCGGCGCTCGTGCGCGAGCTACGGGCGCAGGTTCCGACAGTCTTCGTGCTCGAGGACGTGCACTGGGCGGACGAGGCCACGCTCGACGTGTTGAGGCTGCTGGTCCGCAGAGTGGAGATGGTTCCTGCCCTGATCGTCGCCAGCTACCGCGACGACGAGCTCGACCGATCACACCCGCTCCGGATTGTGCTCGGTGAGCTGGCGACGAGTCAGACGGTTGGCCGGCTGAAGCTCGCCGCGCTCTCGCCGGCGGCCGTCGCGCAGCTCGCCAACGCGCATACCGTCGACGCGGACGAGCTCTACCGCAAGACCGCCGGCAACCCGTTCTTCGTCGTCGAGGCGCTCGCCGCGCGCGCCGAGGAGATACCGGACACGGTGAGAGACGCGGTCCTCGCCCGCTCCACACGCCTTACCCCTAAAGCGAGGCGGCTCCTCGAGGCCGTCGCGGTAGTCCCGCCGCAGGCCGAGCTCTGGTTGCTGGAGGCGCTTGCCGGGGAGGCGATCGACGGTCTCGAGGAATGCCTGACGTCGGGCATGCTCACGTCCGAGCGGGCCGGCATCGCATTCCGCCATGAGCTCGCCCGACTCGCCGTCGAGGAATCGATCGCACCCAACCGGAGGGTCGACCTGCATCGCCAAGCCCTCGCAGCGCTCGCCGATCCGCCGGGCGGCGTTCCCGATCTGGCCCGGCTTTCGCACCACGCCGAGGCAGCCGGCGACGTCGATGCGGTGCTTCGCTTCGCACCTGCAGCGGCAGCCCAGGCGGCGTCGCTCGGCGCGCACCGCGAGGCGGCCGCGCAGTACGCCCGGGCGCTCCGTTTCGGCGATCGGCTGCCGGCGGCCGAGCGCGCGGAGCTGCTCGAGCGTCGCTCGCGAGAGTGTTACATCACCGATCAGTACGACGACGGAATCGCGGCCCTCGAGGAAGCGCTCGAGTACCGCCGGATGGTGGGCGACACGCTCAAAGAGGGCGAGGCGCTCCATCGACTTTCAGAGTTCCTCTGGTGTCCCGGCCGGACCGCGGAAGCGGAGCGATCGGCTCGAGATGCGGTCGGCCTGCTCGAACGCGTGTCCCCTGGCCGGGAACTCGCCAGCGCGTATGCGAATCTCGCGGCGATCTGTGCGGCTGCAGCACGCTCGGAGGAGGCGATCGCCTGGGCCGGTCGCGCACTTGACCTCGCGGAGCGTCTCGACGACACCGAGATCGCGGTCCACGCGCTCGCGACGATCGGTGCGTGTGAGGGCGACGACGAGAAGCTTGAGCAGAGCCTCGAGCGCGCCCAGCGTGCTGGGCTCGCCGTGCAGGTAGGACGCGCCTTCAACCTGGCCGGCGGCGGCGCTGTCGAAAGTCGCCGCCATTCCCTCGCGAACATGTATCTGGATCAGGGCATCACTTACTGCAGCGAGCGAGGCCTCGAACTGTTCCGCCTCTACCTGCTCGCCTCTCGCGCACGTTCGGAGCTCAATCAGGGGCGCTGGTCGGAAGCGGCCGATTCTGCCGCGTCAGTCCTGCGCGTTCCCCGCACATCCACCACACCTCGCATCGTCTCGCTGGTGGTGCTTGCGCTCGTACGGGCGCGGCGCGGTGATCCGGGGGTTGGGCTGCTACTCGACGAGGCGTGGGCGTTGGCCGAGCCGACAAGGGAGCTGCCGCGCCTGGGACCGGTGGCGGCGGCGAGAGCCGAGGCCGCGTGGCTGGAAGGTGACCGCGATGCCGTCGCGGCGGCGACGGAGGCAGCCCTCCCGCTTGCCCTGGAGTGCAAGGCCGGCTCGCTGATCGGCGAACTGGCCGAGTGGCGGCGTCGTGCCGGTTTCGACGAGGGCGTCCCCGCGAGTGCTGCGGACCCGTATGCGCTCCAGCTCGCCGGGGAGTGGGCGCGGGCGGCCGAGCTATGGACCGAGATCGGCTGCCCCTACGAGGCTGCGCTCGCATTGGCGGACGCGGACGAGGAGGAGCCGCTGCGGCGCGCGCTGGAGGAACTGCAGCGGCTGGATGCGAGGCCGGCGGCGGCGCTCGTCGCACGCCGTCTGCGCGAACGCGGGGCTCGTGGGCTGCCGCGGGGACCGCGTCCTGCGACGCGGCAAAATCCAGGCAGCCTCACACCGCGCGAGCAAGAGGTGCTCGGATTCGTCGCCGAAGGACTGCGCAATGCCGAAATCGCCGAGCGGCTGGTGCTCTCCGAGCGGACGGTCGATCATCACGTTGCGGCCATCCTCCGCAAGCTGGGCGTTCGGACGCGCGGCGAGGCGAGCGCGAAGGCTGATCGCCTCGGACTTGCTGCCCAAGATAGGTAGCGCCTCGCGACAACATCGGTAGTCGGGCCGATGCGCCCGGCGCGCTCCACGCCTACCGTCGATCGGAGCATTCGTCGCGGTCGAAAGGAGGAGCGAGATGCCGCGGTACGTGGTGGAGCGCACTTTTCCGGACGGACTGCGAGTCCTGGGAGGCGAGGGCGCGGCGCTGTCTTTGGCGGTCGTGGAGCGGAATGCGGACGAAGGTGTCACCTGGGTCCACTCGTACGTCAGCGAGGACCGGCAGAAGACGTTCTGCATCTACGACGCTCCGACCCCCGAGGCGATCAGGAAGACGGCCAAGCGCAACGACCTACCCGTCGACCGCATCACGCAGGTCCGCGTCCTCGACCCGTACTTCTACCGTGAGCAGTGAAAGGCTCGGAGTGAGCGATCGCGCCCGGACGGCCGAACCGCGGATGACACGCCGTTCGTTGCTGCAGACGGCCGGCGCGGGCGGCCTCGCGCTTCTCGTCCCGGACGTCGCGCTCGCCCAGACGCGCGTAAGGAGGCATCGACTAGCCAAGCCTGCCGAAAACGTCGTCCTGCGCTGGAACAACGCCCTTCTCCAGGGTGTGCGCGACTCGCGGCTCGGCCCGCCGATGGTGTCCCGCGCGCTCGCGGTCGCGCATACGTGCATGTACGACGCCTGGGCCGCCTACGACCGGGTGGCGGTCGGTACCCGGCTCGGCGGTGCGCTGAGGCGGCCGGCGCAGGAACGCCGCTTCGAGAACAAGGTGGAGGCCGTCAGCTTCGCCGCCTACCGCGCGACCGTGGACCTCTTCCCGGGCAGCAAGGCGACCGTCTTCGATCCGCTGATGGCGAGCCTCGGCTTCGACCCGGGCGACCACACGAAGGATCCGAGGTCGCCGACCGGAATCGGCAACCTCGCCGCCGAGGCGCTGCTCCCCTTCCGGCACCGAGACGGGGCGAACCAGCTCGGCGACGAGCGCGGCGGCCGGCCGGGGATCCCGTACTCGGACTACACCGGCTATTCGGCAGGGAACGAACCGATGGACGCGCGCGCGCCGCTCGACCTGTCGACGGTGCATGACGTGAACCGTTGGCAGCCGCTGACCTACGTCGACGGCTCCGGCGCGCTCGTGACGCCGGCGTTCGTGGGGGCGCACTGGCAGCGGGTGCATCCGTTCGCGATGCCCTCGAGCGGCGAGTTTCGCTCCCCGGCTGGTCCCGCCCGCCTCGGCTCCCCAGAGTTCCTCGCACAGGCGCAGGCGGTGATCGACCTGAGCGCGGCCCTGACGGAAGAGCAGAAGCTGATTGCGGAGTACTGGGCGGACGGGCCCCACTCCGAGCTACCGCCCGGGCACTGGAACCTGTTCGCCCAGCAGGTCTCTCACCGCGACCGCACCGGTAACAGCGAGCACGACTTCGACGAGGCGGTCAAGCTCTTCTTCGCCCTCACGAACGCGATCTTCGACGCCGGCTGCTGCGCCTGGGACAACAAGCGTGCCTACGACTCGGTGCGCCCGATCACGGCCATCCGCTACCTCTTCGCCGGGAAGAAGATCCGCGCCTGGGGCGGCCCCGGCCGTGGCACGCAGACGATCGCCGGCGAAGCGTGGTTTCCCTACCAGCCGACGACCTTCCCGACGCCACCCTTCGCGGAGTACTCGTCCGGCCATTCGAACTTCAGCGCGGCCGGCGCGGAGATCCTGAAGCTGTTCACCGGCAGCGACCGCTTCGGCGGCTCCGTGACCTTTCCGGTCGGGAGCTCGCGCATCGAGCCCGGCCTCGTCCCGACCAGTGAGCTCACGCTGACCTGGGCGACCTTCTCCGCCGCGGCCGCGCAGGCAGGCATCTCCCGCCGCTACGGCGGCATCCATTTCGAGCAGGGAGACCTCGACGCGCGCGCGAGCGGCAGGACCGCCGCCCGTGACTGCTGGGCGGCAGCACTCACGTACTTCGACGGGACGGCCCCCAGTTCCGTCCAGTCCTGACGGCACCCCGCCGTCGGATGGTCAACACGTCAGGGGGAAAGGGAGGACATGATGAAGATCCGTCTTGGAATCATCGTCGCGCTTCTCGCGCTCGTGCTGCCGATCGCTGCGCAGGCAGATCCGGCGACGAGGCAGACCGTCGACGTGACCGGGTGGAACGACCTCATCCCGGCGCC
>WNGA01007734.1_pt1 | contig 26357 bp, 25 predicted proteins | sample 5400061 | NCBI WGS metagenome assembly WNGA01 (sample SAMN13153366, study PRJNA577476) | soil metagenome | isolation source: 100 cm soil or saprolite under grassland replicate 2 | place: USA:California | collected 2016-06-15 | reverse complement strand
CTAGCACACTCAACGCCCAAAACCGTGTCTTCATCCTTGCCTCCTTTTGCCTCTAAAAATTTTATACACAATTGGTATTACTTTCGGCGTTTTTTAGCCTAAGTGGTACGACCTGTCAAGTCTAAAGTTGTAGACTAAGAAAAAACATTTAGGCCATTAATGGAGATGTTGCGACTAATTGGCGGCTATTTATCGAATATACCCAATATTCCACGGCTAAGGTCGTACGTCTATCGGCTCTCGGGTACGAGCGATTTCAGCTATTTTCCAATGACTTAGCTCATGAACAGGGTCGACATGTCTCGCCGGAGTTTCACGCCCTTCCCGGCTCAGGTAATTAATGACAGAAATTCTTCGTTGCCTCATTTTCAGTAAGTGGTTAACAGGCACTCGAACTTGTGAACCCGGTAGGTGTCCGTTAGACTCTGCTCCACCGATGTTGGCAAAGCGGATCATTCCCTGCCTCGATGTGAAAGCCGGGCGAGTCGTCAAAGGGGTTAAATTTTTGGAGCTGCGGGACGCCGGCGATCCAGTGGAGATTGCCCGCGTCTACGACCGAGAGGGCGCCGATGAGCTTTGCTTTCTCGACATCACGGCGTCGCACGAGAACCGCGGGATTATTCTCGACGTTGTCGCGCGCACGGCCGAACAGGTTTTCATCCCGCTAACGGTAGGGGGTGGAATCAATAAGACGGAAGATATTCGCAATCTCCTCAACGCCGGCGCCGATAAAGTTTCCATCAATACTGGAGCGGTTAACCGGCCTGCGTTCGTCGGCGAGGCCGCCGAATCATTCGGCAGCCAGTGCATCGTCGTGGCGATCGACGCCAAGCGAGTCGGCGATCACTGGGAAGTCTTTACCCACGGAGGACGGAGCCCGACAGGGATTGATGCCTGCGAGTGGGCCGAACGGATGCAAAGCTACGGGGCTGGCGAGATCCTGTTAACCAGTATGGATCGCGACGGTACGAAGGCAGGTTACGATCTCGAATTGACCGCCGCGATTGCCGATCGCGTCACGATCCCCGTAATCGCATCCGGCGGTGTTGGGGAACTCGAACATCTTTATTTGGGGTTCACCCAAGGGAAAGCGAGCGCTGCTCTCGCTGCTTCGATTTTCCACTATCGCGAATATTCCATCGCCCAATGTAAACAGTACCTGCAGGATCGAGGTATTTCCATCCGTCCTATTCACTCGTACCTATCACGTGCGGATCATCGGTGACCAGAATATCTCGGGCCTGTAAAAGTTCCGCCGATAATCGGCCGCTACACCGCTACTTTGATATCGTGGAGAGTAAGCGTGCGCCGCGTTTCTCTTTTCTGAATACTACGATTCGTTAGCAAATAGGGGCGTCGATTTCGGCGCCCCTATTTGCGAGCTTTCTTCCGTTCTGAATAGCAATAGCCTTACTTTGTCACCTTCACTTTTTTGGCTGCGCCGGCTTCGTGTTCTACCGTTACGCTTTGCCCTTCCTTCAACTCAGAACGGCTCTTAATGCCATCAAGAGTGGTGCGACTACCGCTAATCTTAACGGTGACCTCCTTCCCGCCTTTTGACTTTACGGTGATTTCACGTCCTTCGTCTCCAACCTTGGTTATCTTGCCCGTCATTTCCTCGCCGTAGACGGAGCCTGCCAGGGAAAGGGTGAACAGCACCACCGCGAAAGAACTCACTACCTTCTGTAACATGTGTATTTCACCTCCTTTCTTTTTAAATTGTCTCCGGCCGAGCTTTTTTAATGCTTCTTCGAGATAACAAATCCACATACGTCGGCAGAGATTTTTAAGCGGTCTGTTTTTGTTTCCATCTAAGTCCCCGAAAAAGTTGCCGGCTACCTCACTCGGAGCGGGCTGCAGACACAAGACACGAAGCGTAATGTAATTCCGCTGTTCCTAAATAATTGAATTTCATTTCATGACCGTATCTTCCGATACGCATATTCCCCCCTTTTTAACCTCTGAAACATCGTCCCTATTTCTCCAGCAATTTTTTGATTCGTTCGATGACCTCCGGCGGCTGAACCATAATTTCTTTGGCTATTGTCTCCAACTCCTCGCCGCTCAGGGGATCCAGATCCCATTTCTTTTTCTTAGCCTCAGCTAATAGCCCCTCGTCATTCATGGCCTTAGCAAAGGCTTCGCGTAAGATATTGACCGGGTCCGCAGGCATCCCTGGGGGTCCAAAAAAGGGGCGGCCTAGATCGCCGGAATGGTTGGCCGCAATCACCGTCCCCGCGCCAGGCATGTTTTGCACCACGATATCGGGATTTCCCGGAATGCTTCTGCTCAGATGCGGGGCTAAAAAGCGAGCCCACTTATCAGAACAATATTGACGGGTTCATCGATCAGAATTATCTCCCGCTGAGTTCTTTCAAAGCCGATTGCAAATTGCTGTATGGACATAATTCTCGCTCTTCGGTAAAAGCCCTTTCATCTCACTTGACGAGCAGTTTTTTCATCTTGGCGACTACATCAGGCGACTGACTGATGACTTCCTTGGCGAGTTTTTCAAGCTCATCGCTCGTTGAAGGATCAATCTCTAGTTTCTTTTTCGTGGCATCAGCGATAGCCGCTTCATCTTTCAATGTTTTTTCGAAAGCTTCACGAATGATTTTCACCCGCCCCACGGGAGTGGTCGGGGGCATCACATAAGGCCGTCCGAATTCACTACCTGCGAGAACCAGTGTCGCCAGATTCCGTCCCGCCTGCGACGTTTTGTACTGGTCCATGAGTTCATGGATCGTCGGCGTGTCTTTTAGCCGGTTGTCCCGCCTTCTTCCCGTCTGCACCAGCACATTTACGAATTTGTTCTTGCGCCAAGTGGTGAAGGGTTCGCGCGCAAAAAAGGCGGTCAACGTGAAAGAGCGACAAACGAGCTCATTTCTCTCGACGGCCAAATCGATATCCTGACCTGCTTGATAACCGAGCACGATATCGAAATTGGTGCCGATAACCTCGTCTAAAAGCTTTGGGATGTAGTAGCCGGTGGAACTGGTTCCCGAGGCGCCACATTTAGGAGCAGGGGATGCCTTGACGACATCATGAATCGTTTTGTACGGCGAATCGGCACGCATGTAGAGCAAATGGTTCGAAGTGACGGGGCTGCCGATCCAGACAAATTTACTCCAATCGTATTTCACTTCGCTACGGCCAACCACTTGATCGAAATAAAGCGCCGGGAAAATCGCGCCGATGGTCATGCCGTCGTTACCCGCCACGTTGTAGACAAAATTGGCGGCAATCATGGAACCGGCGCCGGGCATGTTTTGCACGATGATGTTGGGATTGCCGGGAATGTACTTCGGCATGTGCTGGGCAAAGTGCCGAGCATACATATCGTAGACATCGCCGGCTTTAGTACCCGCGATCATCGTTATGGTTTTGCCGGCGTAATACGGCGTTTGCGCAACGCCTACCGAGCTCCACAGAACTAACAATAAGGTTAACGAAGCGCTGATCAATCGGTGAACCATAGATGACCTCCCGCGGTGGTTCTAAATTCGATTTTGGCTTTAATTTTTACTGAGCAGCTTTTTTACCCGCGCGACCACGCCGGGTGGTTGGCCGATCATCCTTTCCGCCAGCTGTTGCAGCTCTTCCCCGCGCACAAATTCAACTTCCATCTTGCCCTTCTTCGCCTCGTCCAAAAGTCCAGTATCGGCCATCGCTTTGGCATAGGCGTCACGCAACTCTTTCACTCGCTCTGTGGGCGTTCCGGGAGGCAGGACCCAGGGCCGGCCAAAATCGCCGCCGCGCAAAATGACGTCGGCGACGCGACGGCTTTCTTCCGGCGTCTTCTCTTTATCGAAGATTTCGTTGTCGGCGTGTCGGGAATGCGCGGGTCGCGCTTGACGCCGCCGTAAACCAGCACGTTGACGAAGTTTCTCTTGCGCCAAGATAAAAAGGGTTCCCGTCCGAAATACGGCGCGGCGGTAAGTCCACGGCATTGCACCTCGCCCTTTTCCACCCGCCAGATCGATCTCGCTTCCGCCCGGGTAACCCAAGACGGTGTCGATCTTTAGACCGAGGGTATCTTCAAGGAGACGGGCCAAGATATAGTCGGTACCGGCGGTTCCAGTGGAGCCGCATTTGGGAGGTGTGGTCGCCTTGCGAATGTCGTCAAGGGATTTGTAGGGAGAGTCGCTGCGCATATACATAAGCACGTCGCTCTTCTCCGGCGAGCCGATCCAGCCGAACTTGCGCACATCATATTGAACTTCCTTGCGGCCGACGAGCTGGTCCAAATACATGCCGTAGGAAAGCATGCCAACGGTCACACCGTCCGGCTTCGCCACACCATACATATGATTCGCGGCGATCAAGCCGCCCGCTCCCGGCATGTTCTGCACGACCATCTCCGGACTGCCCGCCAGATATTTGGGCACGTAGCGCGCCAGCAGACGCGACCAGCGGTCGTAGAAACCGCCGGAAGTAAAACCGACGATCACCTTTATAGTCTTGCCCTTGTAGAAGGATTCGTCCTGCGCGTCGACGCGAGGAGCAGTTGCCACCACCGAAAATGCGCACAGGAATAAGAACGGAAGTACAAGATTCATTTGAGTCTCCTCGTTTTACTGGTGGAGTTGAAATATTGACGAAAGTCCAGCTCAGTATTTAGCATTGATGTCGGGACGACGATGCGTCCAACTCATCTGGATAGCCATAATCAATGTGGCGCTGCGATCGTCGTCGATAATTCTATAACCCCATTGATCTAGCAATTACTTCCTGCCGAGTTCTCTCCAAGCCTGCTGCAGATAACTCAGATCGACGTACTTTTCCGGACTTGGAATAGGGCCTTTCATTTCCGCCTGCTCCGCGTAGATCTCGACCACCGTCTTTAGCCCATCCATATCGATGTTGAGATCCGGTTCCCACGCCCGATGGGTGAGGTAGTAATCCAGTCCCTTCTTGGCGAGCTTTGGTTTGAGGTCAAGTTCCTTCGCTAAGAATTCCGCTCCGGCCTCCCTGTTGTCCTCGAGCCACTTGCGCGCCTGCAACACCGCTTTTAAGAAACGGACGACTTCGTTACGGTGTTCGGCGGCCCACTGGCGCCGAACGGAAAAACTAGAGAGCAGATAGTTTGGAAAGACATCTGTCACTTTGCCGATCAAATTGAATCCCATTTCCTGCGCGCGAAAATTAATCGGCACGGCGAGTATCGCCGCGGCAATATTTCCCGTGCTGAGAGCAGCGAACGCCGGACCGCTCCCTCCGACATTGACCAGCTTGTAATCTCTTGGGTATTCGAGACCCTTGGTTTTTAGCACTCGTCTGAGGAGAAAAGCTGTTCCGGAGGTTAAGGTGGAAGATCCGATGGTCGCGCCACGTAAGTCTTCGAAGGTTTTGAATTCCTTTCCGCCCATGATCATATGTGTAGTCTTGCTTCCCCCGGCGACGATCACCAGATCCATCCCTTTCTCCACAAGCCCGATAATGCCGTCATTTGCAGCAAGCGCCACGTAGATGGAGTCTGAGACCAACGCTTGCATGGTCGGCACGGTACCGCGGATCGCCGTTACCTCAGCGTCTAGTCCTTGCTGTCTGAGAAATCCCTTTCCTGAAGCCACCCAAAGCGGAGCAAAACCAAGCACCTTGGAGGAGGCCGCCACGGGGAACTTTATGCTCTCCTGAGCGTGGCCCAGCACGAAAAACGAAAGGGAGAAAAACAGGGTTAGCAAAACGCGCATGAGAGCCATGGGTTTCTCCTTTTTTGAGAAACTGCTCCAACCAGAACCGACGTGCCGGGATCAGCCGGCGGGTCGCATAAAGCTGGGTGAAGATATCGGCCGGTTGGTCTCCGCAGCTTACACGGTGCGGCGCGCATCCAGCATTGCACACGCCTCTTAGGACCGCCAAGTTACTTATTTCATCCTCCCGACCGCGCTCGCGTTCCCTCGCGAATCCCGTTAACCGATGGCGGCAAATAAATTTCGAACAGGGGGAACCGTAACGTGCACCCAGTCGAAAAACGCGCCGGCCGGAAAGGGCAGGTTAAGCGCGAAATCAAACACGCCGAAGAAAAACAGCCAGCACGCCACGCTGAGGGCGAGCGTGATCGGCCATTTTTCCCCCGCGCCGAACTTCAAATACAGCAACGTTGCCACCGCCGACGCAGGAACAAATCCGAGGATCCAGATGGCAATAAAGAAACCCACGATCCAAAAGACGATGGAAACGGTCCTGTGGCGCTCGACGATGGGATCGATTTCAGGCTCGATCTCCGCCAAGGACATTTCTCCGACCTTCACTTGGCGCGTCGACGCCAAAGCTTCCTTGGCAAACACGTAGAGCGCCAAGGTCAGGCTCGGCACGCCGATCACCCACGGAAATAAAGCCGCGCGCGGCTCGAAGGCGCCGAAGCCAAATTTTGCCTCGTAAACAACGTAGGCAAAGATGCCGACCATGAAAGAGGCAAAAACCGTTTGCGCCATTCGGGTGCCCAAAGGCAGGCGCACCGTCTTGATTGATGAAGTCTGTTTGAGCGCCGTAGGGGGCTCGGTTTTTTCCTTGAATCCTCGCAAGCGAGCCTGCAGATACGGATAGAGAGTCCCGGCGAGGATGATAAAGCCGATCACCAGCACGCCCGGATGCCAGAGCCAGCTGTATCCGTAAATGCGATTGGCGATGAACAGATTATTCTCGGCGATCCCACCGAGGACCAAGCCCAGCAGCAAGGGCGGTCGCTGCCAGTCGAACTTCACCATGAACCAGCCCAGCGCGCCGAAAAGCAGCACTACGAGCATATCGCCAAAGCTATTCTTCACAGCGAAGCCGCCAAGATAGATCAAAAAGAGCAGCCCCGGAATCAAATAGGTCCCCTTCACAAACGTGACCTTGGCAAGCTGATTGAGAAAGAGCAGGCAGATCGCCACTGTGATGATATTGGTAATGACGATGATCCAGACGAACGAAAACGTCAGCGTGAGATGCTTGGCCGGATTCAAAAGATCCGGACCGGGTACGATGCCTTGAATGATGAATGCGCCGAGCAAGATCGCCATCGAAACGCTGCCGGGGACGCCGAAGGCCAGGGTTGGAATCAGCGAGCCGCCTTCTTTGGAATTGTTCGCCGCTCCGGGACCCAAGACGCCTTCCACCGCGCCTTTGCCGAAGCGATCCTTATCCGATGAGCTTTGCACCGCGTGGGCGTAGGCGAGCCACTGCGCCGGCCCGCCACCCATGCCGGGAATAAGACCGATATAGGCGCCGATGCCGCTGCAGCGCAGCACCAGTTTCCAGTGGTCGAGACCCACCATCGCCAGCACCAAACCGAACGCGCCCGCAAGCAATCCTTTAGGAACGTTGGAGCCGCTCAAGGACGCGACAAAACTCACGCCGAGAACGGCGAGCATAAAAAATTCGGCCGAACCGATCGACAGCACCAACGGGCTGACAATGGGAATCGCCAAGGCGAGGATCAGTGCGCCGAAAACCGCGCCGACAAGAGAGCTCATCAGCGCAGCGCCGAGGGCACGGCCGGCTTCACCTCGCTTCGCCATCGGATGGCCATCGACCACCGTTGCGGCGCATATCCCTTCACCCGGTATGCCGAAAAGTACCGATGTCACATCTCCCGTCGTGGCGGTGACAGCGTTGGAGCCAAGAAGGAAGGCAAACGCAGAGTATGGATCCATGTTGTAAATAAACGGCAACATGAGCGCCAACGTCGTCGCGCCGCCGAGACCAGGGAGAATGCCGACGGCGAATCCGATCGCCATCCCTAGCATCATGTAGAGAAACGTCTCGGTGCCTTGAGTCGAGAGCGGCAAAACCCTGATGAGGCCTTCGTTGAATGCGTGCAGGTACTCGAACATAGAGCCTCCCGAGTTAAGAAGTCGGCCGTTTTCTGAACAAGAACTCGAGTCGTTGTTTCACCTCGGGCGAGGCCGAGTAAATCTGCTTGACGTACCGCTCGACTTCCTCGCCGGAAATGTAGTCAACCGTAAGCTTGGATTTCTCCGCATCCGCTTTGTAGTCCTTGTCTTCCATCGTGGCTCTGAAGGCTTTGCGCAAAACGCTGAGCGCTTCAGGCGGCGAGCCTGGCGGCAGCGAGAACGGCCGAGCAAATTCGTTGGCTGCGTTCCAGGTATCGAAGGCGTGGAGGTTGTCTTTACCTTTAATCACGTCGTGAAACTGGGCGATGTCTTTTACCTCGGGGTCTTCCCACTTGCCATTGATGATAAAGGGAATCATCTTGTCGTCGCCGTTGGCGTCGAGCAGAGCGCGTGCCGTGGACCGCATGGAATCCCAGGTCCAACAAGCGCCGTCCACTTCCCGCGAGCGCATCGCGAGACGGATCTTAGAAGTCCCGGTATAACCGGGAATCACTTCAAAGTTTGCGCCCGCCCAGCGGTTGAGCATTTCCGGCAATTGCGTGGTATTGCCGGCTCGTGTGGCGCCCATGCGCACGGATTTTTTGGATTTGAGGATGTCGTCGAAAGTCTTGAGACCGGTAAAACCCATTATCGCGCACGCCACCGAATCTTTGCTCGGCGAGCCGATCCAGCCGAATTTTCTCCCGTCGATGCGCAGGCTGCGATCGCCCATCATATGATTGAAGACGTTCTGGGCCGTCCATATTCCCACCGTTAAACCGTTCTTCTCAGCCTTGTTGTAGATGTAATTGGCGGCAATCACGCTGCCGGCGCCGTCCATGTTTTCGACCACCGTCGCGGGATTGCCTGGGATGTGCCGGGTGATGTAACGTGCCACCGTACGAGCGTACGCGTCGTAACCGCCTCCGGCAGCGAAGCCGACAATGAAGCGAATAGTCTTCCCTCTGTAGAACTCCTCAGCCGACAGCGAACTCCACGCGCTGCTCAAGAGCACCAGAAGTCCCGCGGTGACCGGGATGAGCCGACAGAACCTCAGAATCATGTTCCACCTCCTGTGGTTATGCGTTTGCGACAATTTTGGCTCATGGGTTTCGCGACAAACCAGGGATGGTGAGCGACCTCATGCGCCCGCACCTACGGCCCGGGATAAATGCGACCAGTCCGACGCCCAGGCGCTGTGCCCATCAGGACGGGGCTTCAGCCAAACTCTGCTCCCTTCCGCCACCGGATTGTGGCGCTCGCCGTAAATCACAATAACGCCTTGCCCGTCGACCTCGACCTGGTATTCGATTCGTTCTCCGATGAACAAAGCAGCCTGGGCTCTGCCCCCGATCATTCCCGGCGGCACTTCAGACCCCATGGCGGGGAAGATCTGCACATCCTCAGGCCGCACCGCAATGAAGACCGGCGCGCCCGGCTTGATGCCGTCGGTGTCGTAGTTGCGCCCAAAAACAATGCAGTCCCTCGCGCCCTCGAGAGCGATCGCCATTTGACCGGCGGGGTTGCTGCTATGCACTTTGCCTCGGAACAACAAGGTCCGGCCCAGAAAATCCCGCACGAATTCATTGGCAGGCTCTTCGTAAAGCAGACGCGGGCTGCCCTGTTGCTGCACCACGCCGGAGTTCATCAGCGCAATGCGATTCGACAGGCTGAGCGCCTCGATCTGGTCGTGTGTGACGAACAGCACCGCGATCTTGAGCCGTTTCTGGAGCAGCTTCAGTTCGATGCGCATGTGCTCGCGGAGCTTGGCATCGAGGTTGCTGAAAGGCTCATCCAAAAGCAGCACCCGCGGCTCGCTCACCAGCGCACGCGCAAGCGCCACTCGCTGCTGTTGTCCGCCGCTCAAGAGAGGCCCGGGGCGGTCCTCGAATCCACCCATGCCCACCAGCTCCAGTGCCCGCTGCACCCGCTCCTTGATTTCCCGCCGCGGACATTTGCGCGACTGGAGCGGGAAGGCAACGTTCTGTTCCACCGTCATGTGTGGCCAGATCGCATAGGACTGAAACACCATGCCGACCTTGCGTTTGTCGGGAGCGACAAAGAGTCGGCGCGACATCATGACAACGGGGTGGTCGCCAAAGAAAATGTCTCCCTGATCGGGCACCTCCAGGCCGGCCGCCATCCGAAGAGAAGTGGTCTTGCCGCAGCCGCTCGGACCCAACAGAGTAACGATTTCCCCGTTGCATACATCCAATGAGAGGTTCCTGACCGCAGGCTGCGCGCCTCCGGGATATGTCTTCCACAGGCCCACCAGCCGCATGGCAGCTTCGGTCTTATCAGCGCCCACCGTTGTGCCAGCAGCCCCCGCCTGAGACATGTCTGTGGTCGATAAGGTCTTCTTCACGGCGTTACCTGTCCTTAGGCCTGGCACCGCCCGATATCTCCGCTGAACCATCAGGGACGCTCCCGCTTAACCGGTGCTCGTGCTGCACCCCGAGGCGCAGGCCAAAGGCGCGAGCCACGCTCGCGATGCCCACCGTGAGCACGATGAGAAAGATACTGATGATGCTCGCTTCCTCCAACATGGCGATCTCCGGCGACGCGAACTCCAACGCGAGAATGGAGAGCGTCCGCGTGCTGCGGTCTGCGAGCAGGATGATGCTGCTGGTGGTATTGGCCGCGATGACGAAAGTATGCGTAGCGATCAAGATCCATGTGGGCATGAGCAGTGGGATCCAGACGCGAAAGTATGTGCGTAGCCAGCCTGCGCCGGAGACTCTGGCCTGCTCCTCCATGTCTTTCCCCACCTGTACGAACATGCCCTTAAAAATATTGGTTCCCGTTGTCTTGCCTTGAATGATGACGACTAAGAGCAGGGCGTAGATACTCCCATACATAAACGCCAGCGGCCTAAAGCCGCTGCCCGGCGGAAAGTCCCCCAGAAAAAGCCAGAGCAGCCCCAAGCCGGACAGGATGCCGGGAATTGCTGCCGAACCCCAAATAATGTAGTCGAGCACCGCGCGCCCGGCCCACTGGGTGTGGACCATGATGTACGCCAAGATCGAGAAGACGAGAGGGCCCAGGAGCGCGGCCGTGGTCGCCAAGATCAGCGTCATCTTAAGAGCGTCAACGAAGGCGTGGTCCGTGAGCGCCAGCTTCCAGTGTTCCAGCGTGAAAACCGGATTAATATTGAAGAAGCCGCTGCGCGTCATGAAACTGCCAAGCACCAGGATAACGGCCGGCAACAGCGTGAGCACAACAATGAGCGCGCCGGCAACGCCAAAGACCGGCCACTTCCACTTGCCCAGGTCAATGAGGCCGGGCTTGAAGCTTCCGGTGATGGTGGTGTAGTGCCGCCGCTGGAGAATCCACCGCTGCATAGGAATGATGAGCGCCACCACCAAAAGCGTGATACTCGCCAGTGCCGTCGCCTGACCATAAAGCGGCGGCTCTCTTCGCACCATGTCGAAGATCATGGTGGAGTAAACGAAAAAGCTGAACGGCACGCCCAACAGTTGCTCGATCTCGAAGGACTGGAAGATGCGAAGCAACTGGAGCGCGAAGACGAGCGCCAGGGGCGAGGCCATGAGGGGGAAAGTCACCCGCAGCATGGTGCGAAGGTCGGACGCGCCGCTGACTCTGGCAGCCTCTTCCATCGTCGCGTCCATGTTGCGGAAGGCCGGGGTCAGCAGCATCACTTTCAGCGCGACGCCGTTGGCCATAAGGTGAGCCCACACGATGCCGGGAACGCTGAAGATGTTGAACGGACCTTCCTTGATGGAAGGAAACAGCTTTTGAAGCCCGATATTGATAAACCCCAACTCCGGGTCCAGCAGCATGATCCAGGCGACCGCGATGGAGATTCCGGGCATCATGTAGGAGATCCAAAACATGAACTCGAGGCTGTGACTAAAGGGTATGTTTGTGCGCGCCAGCGTCCATGCGATAAGGGTAGCCGTGGGAAAGCTCACCAGCATGACCAGCGCCCAGATCATGATCGTGTTGGTCAGCGCCTGCAGGAGCCGCGGCTCGGTGAAGGCCGCCCGCCAGTTGTCTAGCCCCCATTTGGGCGTGCCGATCAGGATCTCAGGAGCGGTGTTAAAGCTCTGAATCAGGATCAGGAAAACGGGATAAATAAGATAAAATCCCAGCGCCAGGATGACGATCGCCATGATGGCCGTGCTCTTGCGCGGCAGGATCTCAACGCTCAACTGTGGCGCTGCCGTCGTTGCTAGCTCGGTCATCTCTTTCTCCCGATCGGAGGAGTAAAGCTCCTTCTCGATCCCAGTGAATGAGGCAATCCTCTGGTAAATCCTGTCGCAATCAATCTATCTACCTGCGTTTGACCTGCAGGTAGAGATCCTCCGCCCGCTTCATCTCCGCGAGCCGCTTTTTCTGGATCTCCGGATCATGCTCGAGTGTCAGATATTCAACTCCCGGCTGGCGCATGTCTGATTTCCGGACTTTGCCCTTTTCTGCAACATCTACGCGGAACGTTTGATCAGGGGTCCGATCACTCATGGTCTGCATGACCGTCTGCCCCTCCTTGGAGAGGAACCAGTTGAGGAACAGCTTGGAGGTGTTTGGGTGCGGTCGCTTGTTCGCCACCATGATGTTGTTGGACGCGCCGCTCCCCCCGACCACGGGCCGCTCCTTCAATGACCGCCCTTTGAGGATCTCCGAGAAATTCGCCACCGGGAGACCTTTCTTGCCGAGGTTGTCGATATCGCGACCGGCCGAACCAACGAAGATGGCCATGGTGTACTTCCCTTTGGCGACGCCATCGGCAACCTGTCGAAAGTCCTCGGTGAACGCGACTTTTAACTCTGGGTCATAGAAACGCTTGAGAAACTTTTCTCCAATTTCGGGGTGAACCATGGCGACGAAATAGGTTCCGCCCGATCCGGCGATCGTGGGTGGCAGGGCAACGATCTGACCGGCGAACCGCTTGTCGAGGAACGTCCATACGGAGTCGATCTTCTTCGCCTCCTCGATCGGCAATTTCTCCGTGTTAAAGCGCATAACGACCGGAGACGCATCGGCGGTGCCCGAGAAGGCAAAGACGTACTTCTCCTCCGGGTCGCTATAGAGGTGCTTTCCTTTAAACCAGCGGGACTTTTCCACCACTTCCGGCAGAAATAAAACCGGCGCGATGGGATCGAGCGCGCCGTTGGGCACGAGCCGGATAACGGCAGTCGTGCCCCCGGCCATGATGATATCGACCTCGGATTTGCCGGCGCGGCGCTCCGCGAGCAGCCGATCTGCCTGCTTGCTCCCGCCGCCGGTGGAGACCACCGTGCGGATGCCAAACTTGTCCTCGAAGTGCTTGAAGATCGGCCGGTAGTTGCGGGAAGCCGATCCACCCAGCACCGCCACCAGCTCACCTTCCTTATGGGCCGCAGCCAGAACCTCGTCCCAGGAATCCGCTCTTGCGCTGCTCGCCGGCCCAAGAAGCACCACGCATAAAAGAACCGTGGATAGACCACTCGGCGTCTTCATTGGATCACCTCCATGGAATCTCAGGTGTCGGAGCTTCGTGCGCCACTCTACCTTCGACAACCATCCCTACGGGCGCTCATGAGCCCCTTTCAGGAAACACGCCGGCTGATTGATTTGTGAACTCCGTTTCATGCCAGGCCCGTCGATTTTGGACGTTTCATATCGGACCGAACGCGCGAGCAAAAACATTCACGCGCGCATTCAATTCGCATGTGTTATCTGCTTTAGTTCGTTCTCTTCTGGGTTGATTTCACTAAGAAACCGAGATTTCGCTTCACCGTGTCCGACATCGACTAGATTTGCTTGACATACCCATCGATCTCTTCCCCTGACACGGGTTCGATATCGAGCCTAGTCTTCTTTGCGTCGGCCAAGAATTCAGGATCTTTCAAAGTTGCTGCAAAGGCTTTCCGCAAAGTCGCAAGCCGCTCCTTCGGGGTATTGGGCGGCAGTGAAAAGGGCCGCTGAAACTCGTAGGAAGCCGCCCAGGTTTTATACGTCGCGAGATTGTCTTCGCCTTTGAGGACCTCGGTAAATAGCGGCAGATCCTTGACTTCGGGATCTTCAAGCCGCTTGTGGGTTATAAACGGAATCAGTTTATCGTCGCCTTTTGCGTCAAGCATGGCCCTGTTCGACACGCGCATCGATTCCCAGCCCAAGCACGCCCCTTCGACTTCTCGCTTCTGCATCGCCACGCGTACGATGGAGGTCCCCGCATAGCCAGAGATCACATCGAATTTCGTTCCCGCCACGTTGTTTAGAATTGTCGGCGCGTCGTCATAGGCGGTTCCCGCTCGCACGCCGCCCATCCTGATGGAGCGCTTGGAGTGGAGAACATCATTCCAGTTCTTGAATCCAGTAAACCCCATAATGGCGCAGGTCGGCGAGCCTTTGCTCGGCGCGCCGACCCAGCCGAATTTTCGGCCGTCGAATCTAGGGCTTCTATCGCCAAGGGCTTGGCGGATAATCTGTCCGCTGATCCAAACGCCGATCGCTAGCCCGTCGCGCTCGGCCTTGTTGTACAGATAGTTGGCCGCGATTAGCGAACCGGCCCCATCCATATTTTCCACGACCATCGATGGGCTTCCCGGTATATGTTTGCCGAGATGCCGCGCAATGGCCCGAACATAAGTGTCGTACCCGCCGCCGGCCGGAGCGCCGACGATAAAGCGGATCGTCTTGCCTTTGTAAAACTCGTCTGCACCGACCTTAGTCGTGGCCGCAAACAACACCAGAACAACCAGACTTGCCGTTAGCACGCTTCCTGATTTCATCGCGTCCTCCTTGGTGGTTCATCTGCCACCGTTAACTAAACCATGCCGTTAGACCGCCGCAGTCACCGAATGCCGAAAATTTCCCGAAACAGTTTCACCGTCGCTGAAAAATTGACGTGTTGATCAGGCTTCTCCACAAACCATTTATGACCTCGCGCAGCCGGCTTTGAACGCGCTTCCATATCTCTACGGACAGGGATCTGCTGAACGCTCGCCAGAGCGCTTTGCCCCTGTCTGGACAAAGCAAAATTGACAAACAGCCGCGCGGCGTTGGGATGCGGAGATCGAACACACACCATCACGGCGTCGATCTGAGCAATGGTGGGTTCGAGCGAAATCCAATCGATGGGCGATCGAAGTTTGTCTTTATAACCCTGAATTACCGGAGCGCGTGCGATCACCAAGGAGACATGGCCGGTGTGCATGGCCTCCACCGCCGAGATGCTCGCGCGAGACATGACGGGCTTCTGGCCGGCCAGTCGCTCTAAATAAGCGCGCGTCTTGTCCTCACCCCAAGTCGGCAGAAGTCCACGCAACAATCCGTGTGCCGTACTATCGATGGCGATGCGGTTGCCCTTCCACCGCGGATCAAGCAGGTCGTCGTAGGACTTGGGGAGTTCCTCTGCCTTAACGAGCAATGTGTTGTAGCCGACGACAAAAGAATTGATGTAATAAGCTGACCAATAACCTGCCGGGTCGCTGAGAGCTTCGGTGACGCTTTCTCGCTCAAGAGATTGGTAGGGAGCGAGCAAATTTTCTTCGAACAAGGGTTGCAACAAACCACCGCCCCCGATCAAGACATCGCACCTTGTCGTACTCGTGCGTGATTCGTCTTGCACTCTCGAGTGGATGAACCTCCAAATCCAAAAATGGGTACGCTTGAAAGAAACCGTGGACGACCTGGATGCTCTGAGGCAAGTCCGGAGTGGTATACAGGACTAATTTTTGCTCTCTCATGGCGCCTTCCAGCAGCTCCATTTCGAGCGCCAGCCGAGGTCGTGCCGACACCGGCTGCCAGAAAAGCGCCGTTCCAACCAGGGCGAGAAGCAGCGTTTGCATACTTCGAGCGCCGTTTCGCTACCGCAGGCCGAAGATCTCCTGGTACAGCTTGATGGTCTGAGCAAAATCCTTGTAATCTTCCGGGTGCTCTACAATCCGCTTGTAACCTTTAGAAAGCCGCGGCGGGTCCGGATCGATGTCCTCGCGCACCGGAATGCGCCGAAAGCCCACGAGCATCTTCTGGCCCTCTTTGGAAAGAAGAAAATCGACCAACAGCTTACCGGCATTCGGATGCGGCGCTTTGGCGGCCAGCATAATGGGATTGACCTGAACGGGCACAGGCTCCAAGGGAACCCAATCCATCGGATGTCCCAAAGAAGTTTCTCTTTGAATCGTCGGCGCGTAGGCAATGATCAAAGGGTATTCTCCCGCCATCGCTAGTTGCACCCGGTTGGTATTTCCCCTCATCACGACGGGGTCCTGCGCGGCGAGTTTTTTGAAATAGGCGACCGCTTTCTCCTTGCCCCACTCGCGGATCAAGCCAGCCAAGAGCCCATAAGCCGAGTCGTCGATGGAGATCTTTTTCCCCTTCCATTTGGGATCAAGAAGTTGTTCGTAGCTTTTAGGCACTTCGTCTTTCTTGACCAAATTGGTGTTGTAGCCGAGCACAAAAGGATTCACGTAATACGCCGCCCAATAGCCGTCGTCATCGACCATGTCCCGCTCGATGAATTTGTTCTCGGGAGACCGGTACGGCGCCAGCAGCTTGGCTTCGGAAAGGGTCAGCACCATATCGCCGCGCCCCGAGACCACGTCCCACGCAAACAAACCGCCGCGCGCCTCGGTTTTGATTCTATTTAGAAGTTCATCCGCTCCGCTGCGGAAGAGATCGACCTTTAGAAACGGGTATTTCGCTTGGAACTTATCAGCGACCTTTTTACTCTGAGATAGGGTCATGGTCGTGTAATAGGCCACTGTGCCTTCACCTTTTGCCGCTTCAATTAGTTTTGGATTTGATCCCGCTGGCGAGGAAGAAATAAGCGGTGGACAATACAGAAAAACGCTTGCCGACCACAGGATTAATATCAATTTGGCTGCTCGGTTCATGTTATCCTCCGTTTTTTCGGTTCACGATAACCGCACTTCAATTCCGGCTCATGTGTGTGCGGCCGTAGAGCTTGTCGATAAAACCGCTCCTCTTGAGATTGTTAACGAACCGTAAATCGACAAAGTCCTCCGCTTTCGCCTTGGCGGCCTTAGAATCCCAAGTCGCTTGCACCGCCAGAGTATCGTTCAAGCCTTCCAGCGTCGGCTGCGTGTCCTCTTCCAAAAGCTCTTTGTAGGCGATCCAAGAACCTTCCAGCACGTTTGGTTTCGCGCCGCGTGTATACTTGGCCATGATCTGAATTGATTCATTTTTGTTAAATTTGAAGTACTGAACCGCCTCGGCCACCGCCTTGGCCATCGACTCGACAACTTTGGGTTGCTCTTGGATCAGTTTTCCAGTGGCTACAGTGCAGGTAAATTGAAAGGGAATCTTAAGGCGCGCCATGTCGATAACGAGCTTCATGCCCGCCTTTTCGGCTTGAATTTTTCCCGGCTCAGTAACCATCGTGAAGTCAGTCTGACCATTGATTACCGCGGCAACGCGCGCCGGGGCCCCGCCGACCATGACGGCTTGGATGTCTTTGTAGTCGATGCCGAATTTGCGCAGCGCGAGCCGCACGGCGAAGTCGGCAGACGTGCCTGGAATGTGGGTCGCTAAAGTTCGACCTTTGAGATCCTCTGGGGATTTGATCTTCGGGTTTCCGATAATGTAGTAGGGCAGCGTGTTGACGAGGCTGTCGACGATTGCGAAATCGCCGCCCGCCAATTTGCCGTTAATCGCTGAAGTCCCGACGGCGCCTGCGAACTCTATGTCGCCTGCCACCAAACTTTGGATGCCGCGCGTGCTCCCGTTTATGAAGACGAGTTCGACATCCAATCCGTATTTCTTAAATAGGCCGGCGTCTTTTGCGATCCAATATGGAGCGGACGAGCCCGGGGAGTCGGAAATATACGCCATCCGTACTTTTTGGACTGCGCGCGCGGGCGCGAGCGCGGCGAAAATAAACGCCGCAATGATCACCGAGACCATGAGCTTTCTCGACAACTCTTTCGTCATAGCCACCTCAGTTGGTCGCGCCTGGAAGTGGCGCGAGGTCCGATGCACGATTTTACCCTTGCGTTTGTTACGATCAGTCCCCCCGCAACCAATACGTCTTTCGCTTCTCTTCGCTCAGATAAACGTCTCTAATGATCACGATCTGTTGATCGAAACGCGCCAAGATCGTATACGCTCCGGTAGGAAGCTGGATGTAAAACCAAGGGCCGCGAACAAATATCTTTTCCAGGTGGAGGCTGTGATTGGCACCGATGACGAGAAAATGCGGAGCTATAGGCGTCCCAGCGCGACGGGCAAACACCAATTTGAGATTGTAGGGACCGGCCACACGCTCCATAGCTTGCTGTGCAGCGAACCCGATCCCGCCATTCATATACGGATGGCCGGATGGCGATTTAGCCCGGGTGACGCTCGTATCGGGAAACTGAGGCGTTCGAGCTTCAACTGGCGCAAACAAAACCGGCAGTCCGTAGATCGCCAAGACTGCGGGGAGCGGTTTCCAGTTGCAAAGGAGTAAGGATCTTAAGTTTGTCATCTTGATCGTTTCCTCCCTTTGCATCGAAGTCGCAGCTTCGTCAGAACGGCTCACCAGGCGGCGACGGCTGCTTTGACGGGTGCAACTGTTTTTGCAGCTGGCGGCGGGTGAGAATTCGGGTGCCGGCAATCGGATGCTCGAACAGTTGGCGGAGAAATCGGTTGGAGTTCTTGACCCGGCTCTCAATCAGAACGATGATTTCCATCGATCGGTTAAGGTCGCGCAAATTAAAAATCGTTTCCGCCACGTTGATCATTGAGCCGACCGATACCAGCACCGTGGTATCGAACGTGTCGTGACGCACGAAGTCGATGGCGGTTTCGCCGCTCCCCACTTTGATCACCTGACAGCCCGCGGCCTGGAAACGCTTTTCCAAAATCTGCTTATGGTCCGATCCAACCAGCATGATCTTGGCGACTTTGGAATTGGCGATGGTTTCCGGCATCATTTGTAATGACTCGCTCGGCGCCGGAACGCGCCCCTTTACGTATGCGGCCACTCGATTTCCGCTAGGGCTCGGACGGTATCCATTTGTCCACGCGGTTGCTCTTCACGCGATACTGGTAGCGAAGAGGGTCGCGTATGCGCTTGCGTGGATTTCTCTGCGACTCATGTGTGACGCGCCACTGCGTCAAACCGAGCCGAAGGTAGCTCGGATTGATGTTTAGGACCTCGCAAATATACTCGAAGGAAAACAGTCTCGAACACTCGCGACTCGCGATCCACGCCTCGGCCTCCCTGAATAGGGTGCGGCTTCTGCGACTGCCGGCGCCGAGATATTTTTGAAAGCACTCAACGGCGTCCGTCAAAACCGCAAACATGAGTCTTTCTTCCGGCTCGAAGTGAGCTTTTTGCCGAAACACCCTAGAGAACTGATGCGTCATCAGTGCGTCCGGCTCAAATAGAGAACTTGAGTGAATCGCTTGAACAGTTGCTTTCGTTGCTTCGACCATGACGTTCCCTCCATCGTTGGTCCTTGTGCAACAATGAATCCATCGCGAATAGTCGGCGAAATTACGAGAGAATTTGAATCAGGAACGCGCTAACGGCGTACGCCGTGCGGCATTTAGTAAAGAATTTTCACACTGAAGTAACAGGATGACCGATTTGTGTTACGATTGTTTACACGATGGCTGTGCGGCGGTTTCGAGGAAGAAAAAAACTAACCAGATCGTCATGGTAACGTGTTGTGAAATTGGAACGCGTGTGCACAAAATGCCCACTCAGCGCAGCCGATGTCTGTTGATTTTGTTATAGAGCGCTCGCCGGCTTATCCCCAAAATACTGGCAGCCAGTTTCTTGTTTCCGCGAACATGAGCGAGCGTCATGCGTATGAGTTGATTTTCGACGACATCAAGAGTCGCGCCCACCTGAAAGGAACACGTTGACTCGCCGCGACTTTCACTTCCATCAGCCGCCTCTCTTATCCGCTGCGGAAGGAACTCAGGTAGCAGCTCTTTTCCGTTGACCATCAGAACGGCCGTTTGAATAACGTTTTTTAATTCGCGCACGTTACCCGGCCAGGGATAATGCCGAAGCAATCTGTACGTTTCAGCCGACACGCGCTCTACTTCTTTTCCATATACAGCACCAAATTTGGACAGATAATGATTGGTGAGCACAGTGATGGCAGAAATACGCTCACGTAATGGTGGTACGCGAATTGGAAAGACATTGAGACGGTAGAACAGATCTTCACGAAATCGTTTCTCGGCCACGCTTTTCTCCAGATCTTCGTTTGTCGCGGCGATAATGCGCACATCAACGCCAATGTTTCTGCTTCCGCCCACCCTGCGAAGAGTTTTCTCTTCTAAGACGCGGAGCAAGCTGACCTGGGTTTTTTCGTCCATAGTGGCGATTTCGTCCAAGAATACCGTGCCGCTGTCTGCCTGTTCGAAAATCCCCGGTCGAGCGTCGAGCGCGCCCGTATACGCGCCTCTCTCGTGACCAAAGATTTCGCTAGCGATCAACTCACGGGCCATTGCCCCCATATTGACTGCAACATACGGTCTGTTCTTGCGGCTGCTTCTTCTATGAATCGCAGCGGCGACCAGCTCCTTTCCTGTCCCTGTCTCACCGGTAATCAAAACGGGGATATCCACAGCTGCAGCATCCATGATGCGCCGGACCACGGCGCGCATGGGTAGGCTGACCGCGATAATACCTTCAAAGTCGATCGGCACATCGATCTCGTCGGCATGGTGGGGGTGTTCGCTGCGCAATATGAGAGATAGGTTGTTCTCTATCAGAGAGAAAAGTTCTTCCTCGTTCATGGGTAGATTGGCGCCATGAACGTTATCACCGCAAGGTCGTGACGATTCGAGTGCTAAAGAATTCCCCAGGACAACGATCCTGCTGCCTAAACTCTTGGCCGATAGTAACTTGAGCGTCTCGTCAAGATTAATCTGTGCCGCCGGATCACAAGCGGTATTCCAAAGGATCAAGTCGAACTTGCGATTACTCAATTTATCCCAAGCCTGATCAATACATGGAGCGCATTTAACCTTGACGCCGGGGGTCAACCGGCATTGGAGCAAAGCTCGCGTGCGATCCTCTTTTGCAATGAATAGGAGACGGGGCATCAGAACACCTTGAAGCGTTGAAGGCCATTTACTACTAAAGTCTTACCTAGTCAAGCCTAACGGCAGTATTTAGACGCTACAAGATCCAGAAAACACCTCATAGCAAAATTTATTTTGGTAAATTTTCGCTATCGCAGATGTCAAGTAATCTATATATTCCAATAGCTAAAACACTTTGGCAGGTGCGGCTCGCCATTCGGGCATAGAGAAAAACCCGATTATACAACTTAAGTCGTAGATTCTGAATGAGCGAACGCCCCAAAACCGGTCCCGACGCCACGGACTTCTGGAAAGACGGTTTTCCAAACGCCTGAAATGGTCAGCCCGCTGGTGAGTTGGTGTGGGGAACTCGCGTAAGAATTTGGCCGATGAGATCCGCTAGAACTGGCAAGTAAAGCTCGCGGTGACTTCTGGATGCCATAACACCGTCGGCCGGGAGTTCAAAGTGCAGACTTCGTATGGCGACTGCGAGAATTCCGTTGGTCTTAGCGGCCCACCCGCCGACTTCGATTTCATCGAGCGGCTCAATGGCCAGATCGACCTCGGCAATATCTGAACGTCCTAGGAGTGCCTGCTGGCGTAACGCCAGATACGCATTCTTGATGAATCGCGCATCTGCCTTTGAAAAACCTACACTGGCTATCTCGATTCGGCTACCGCTGTTTTGGTGGATATCAATATATAAGTCTAATTTTCCATGAGCTGCTCTCAGTGTTGCTCTCTTAAAAGCTTCATAGGTTTTCCTGGCCCGTGTTGTTTCGATCTCCCACTCGCTTGACGTGATGTGTCGTTCAGTCGGTCTGTTGACGTTGATACGCCAACCGCCTCCGGTTTCGGTGGGTGTAAACCCTGTGGCGATGACTCCCGCCAGACCGCTACGAGCACAAATAAGCCTGACTGCTCTCTCCGTATGCACGTCAAATGTTCCGTGCGGCGCGCCGATAACGATTCCCCGTTTTTGTTGCTGGAGGCTACAGCCGCTCCAGAGCATTAGGGACACCGTGAGAATCAGCCAGCGGAAGGAGTCGCCGTTGACTAATTCTGAATTCACGGTGGCCGTTGACGACCGCGGCGAGGCACGTAGACGGGCTGGGAGTCGGAACCTTCGGAACTCCCCCGCCCCGCCGCGGTCAATGAAACTTAGAAAGTGTATCTCCAGTTGAGCATCACATCCACCCAATCGCCACCGATGCCCGACCGGCAGTTACCGTTATTAATGTCGTGTGTGCTACACACATTGAGATTATGCGCGGCTTGGTTCCGCCCGTTGCGCAGGTTCGACGCATCGTACCACAGCACGCTCGTTCCCACGCTCATGCGCGGCGCAATGAAATACCACAAATCCCACTCACGCAGCATGATACGGTTACGGTGGAACTGGTTAATATGCCCGCCGATCCCCGTGTCGGCGCATGGAATCCCCGTAGACCCATTACATCCCACCGACATGTCCACACGCTCGAAGTGGGTGCCGATCAGGATTGAATTCGTCGTGGTCGCAGATCCCGTCAAAAATCCCTTCGGGCTCCACAGGAACAGATCGTGACCGATCAGGAAACTGTGGGCGCTCTTCTTGCCTCTTGTTCCACCGCGATCTTCGCTTTGTTGAAATGAACCCATTGCGCGCAACGTGTACGGACCAACGTTGTACACGATGCCAGGTCCGTGTGCGCGGTGCAGTCCGTCACCGATGCTATCTGACCCGGTGTCGAACAAGGTCTGCCGCCCGCCGTTGCCGTGATCTTGGATGCGGTAGCGGCTACAACCGTTATCCTGAGCCCGGTTGTCCGCGTTACAGAACCAGGAACCGTACTCGAATGTCAGGCCGCTGATCCATTTGTTCTTGACCTGCGAGAAAGGCTGAATGCTGCCATAGACGTTGAAATCCTTGCGATCGGTAAAACTGCTCAGACCATCGTCACCTTCGCCGATGCTACCCATGGAGAGCTGGAAACGACCGATCCTGCCCGGAATACCGATGCTGGAGAGTGATCTGTCGTCCCAGTTGAGGGTAATGCCCTGGCCAGCCCGACCTGTGTTAAACCCGTCGTTTTTGGTGTGCAGATCGTACTCTGCCTGGGCGCCGGTCGCTCCCGAACCCTGCCGGGCCAAACTGCCGCCATGGGCGTTCTGCGTTTCCATGCCGAAGTGCACGGTCGGTAGCCAGGGATTCACATTCTCTAAATGAAGCCACACAGCACCGCGCTGCAGGATAGGTCCCACAGTTGTGCCGGTCGAGTTCTTGGCGTTTCCTGTCCCGAAACCGTCGAGGTCAAGTGCGGCCTCGATTTCCCACAGACAGTTGTTGAGGCAATACCAAAACTCCGGCCGAAACCGCCGGCCCATGATCTCGCCATTGGTCCGACCTATCTGGTCTCGCCCGCTCTCAAAGAGCATACGGAAGTGTGTCTCTAGACTAAAACGTAAACTCCATGCTTTGTCCGCCGCCTGAATGTTCAAACCGTTGCCCGGACGATAACTGAATGTAGGCATGGCTTGCGCCGCCGCTGTCGCCTCTTTTTTCAAATCGAGCTGCTGGGCTTCCAATGCAGCCAACTTTTCCTTTAGCGACCTAATTTCCTCATCCACGGTCTGTGCGATAAGACTCGAGGTAAAAAGCATAATCATCATCACAATAGCGAGCAGAGAAATTCCCCGAAATTTCATCGTCATCATATGTGCCTCCCGTTGATTTCCGTTTGTTTTTTCGAACCGCCGAGCACTTCACGGCCACACCAGTACATGCGTCATTTTGTTGCGCAGCCGTTGCCGACACACACTTCTGCGAAGAGAAGTTCGTGTACGAAGCTTGGCTCGGTTTCGACGGGTTGCTGGCCGTGAAAGAAATTTTTGCCAAAACTTCGCTCACGAGCAAAGCAACAGTCGTGCCCATAATCGGAATCGCAATTAAAGCTAACTGTGTTGCTAAGTTGCTTTCCTAGAGCGATCGTGCGGTGACGCAAAGGATACGCAGTGAATGTGCACAAGCTTCACAGAAAAAAAAGTTGTGCGCACATTGTTTACAAAATGGAGCGGCTTTGAGTAGTGAGAAAAAAGAATAGAGATTCAGGATAAGAAGCGGCGGTCGTGGAGCAAATCTGCCGACCTGCAACGAAGAATGGTAACAGAGAGGAATTGCGCCAAAGTGAATTTAATTTTTTCCTGATGGCTAACCAGCTGACGACTTTGCTGCGCGAACGTTTAAGAAACCAGCACACAACCAGTTCGCCTTTGAGAACCACTGCACCACATATCTAGAAACGGATTATGGATCAGTATACTGGGCTACTTTGGCTCGTTCCGTTAGGATTTTTTGCCGGAGCCTACGGGCACCGTCATTGGAGCCGGCGGTGGGTTCGTATGAGCGCCTACTTTACTTCTTCTGTATCCCGACGAGTTACCAGAGACGATAACCTGCATTTCTCTATCGGCAGTTTTTTTTTAATGCTCTTTCTGGAACACTAGCTTACGCCAAATCGAAGAGAATTGACTATAACTCTGGAACCCTATTCGGTCTCGTGACAGTTCCCGGAGCGGTCCTGGGCGCAATCGCGACGGCCGCGATAAGCCGAGTAGTGTTCGACTTTGTAATCGGTCTCGTCCTGATCCTAATCGCGATTTTGTTTGCGGTTAAGAGTGGACAAACTAGAAATCCGAGATGATGCGACTTGGACAATCGCTGGCTCCTAACGAAATAAATCCAAGCTGCTGCTCGGCATACTCTTGAGCGCGGCGTTTGGCTTCGTTTCTAGCTTCTTTGGTATCGGCGGCGGCTTCTTGTACGTACCTGCCCTGATTTATCTGTTGAAATTTCCGATCCACAAAGCCACGGCCACATCGCTGTTCATTCTCACAAGAAGCGCTTTTTGCGGCAGCGTGACCCACATCATGACCGGCGCTTTTTCACCAGGGCGTCCGACGGGCAATCGCGGTATCCATAGGCGCAATCATCAGCGCGCAGATGGGTGCTAATTTGTCCCGCGCCTGCGGAGCGTTTGGATCATTAAGAGCCTCGCCGTTGCGCTCGGACTAGTCGGGATTCGCCTTCTGGTTTCTTTGCGATGAGGAAGTTCGTTCAGTGAATCGTGGCTCCGCGGACAACTCAGGCAGTAACTGATGCTGGTAATTGGGTCTCCGACTAAGAGAATTGCGCTGACGTTTGGGAAATTGAAGGTCGATCATACTAAAATACTACACGTTTGCGGGCCGGATCGTAGAAAGGCAGCTTTACGACGGTCGCGCCGGCGGTCTTCCGCGCGTAGTTTACGGTTATTTCCATCTCGAGGCGGGTTACGGGCTGAACAAACTCTTGTTCGATAGTCGCAAGCGCGACGTACTTCTTCAGGATCGGTGACCAACCGCCGGTGGTAGCATGCCCCACCTGTCTTTCGTCTTTGTACACCGGCGCCGCCCCGCGCCACGCCGCAATCGGGAACTGCGGCGGCAGACCCGCCTGCTGGAAAAGATACTCGTAATCGCTAAGATTGATCTCCAGGCCGACGATTTGACGGGACGGAGCACGCCCGTTTAATTGCCTCAACGCCTCAGACCCGACAAAATGGTGCTTTTTTAGATCCACGGTCCAGCCGAGACCGATTTCGAACGGCGAATATTTTTGCGCTGCGATCATCGCCTTCTCGGCGCCGATGTAATCCACTTCCAAGAGAATAAATCCCGCCTCGAGCCGGGCCACATCGAGTGCCAGCATCCCCGCAGGCTTAATGCCAAAGCCCTTCCCCTTTTCCACAAGCAGATCCCAGATCGCCTCGGCGTGCGCCGCGCCGAACCACATCTCATAGCCGAGATCGCCGGTGTAACCGGTGCGGGAGATAATCACCGGAACTTCAAGGATCTTACCTGACTTAAACCGAAAAAACCTGAGCTGGCTCAGATCCACATCGACAATTTCCCGGAGAATCTCAAACGCGTTTGGCCCTTGCAACGCCAGGGCTGCAATCTGTTCGGACACCTCTTCAATGGAAACGTCCATTCCGAAGGCATTGAGCTTGAGCCAACGAAAACTTGCATCGGCCAAATGAAATCGAAAGTGATCCTCGGCGAGTCGAAATAACGTGCCATCCTGAATCACCGCGCCATCATCTTCACAGAGACATGAATAAAGCGCTTGCCCCACCGCGCATTTCGCGGCGTCGCGAGTGATCACGCGATTTACCAACTTCAAAGCATCTCTGCCTCGAACGTCATATTTGTAGAGCGGCGAGACATCGATCAGCCCAGCCGAGTTGCGAAGCGCATGATACTCGTAATCATGCACCACATCGTATGAACTGGCCACGAAGTAACCGGACCACGTGCGCCAGTTCTGACTTGCGCACAAAGCCGACGTTCGTGTGTGGAAGGGCGTGCCGATAGGCATCTGTTATTTTCGATTTCGAAATTTGGATTTTGGATTCAATGAAAAGTGCCTGTCGCGTTGACTTCGCAGTTGAAATTACCAAATATGCTCCCTTAAGCAAATCATGCCCAACTACGATGCGATCATCATTGGCGGTGGTCATAATG
>WNGA01003345.1_pt1 | contig 26363 bp, 35 predicted proteins | sample 5400061 | NCBI WGS metagenome assembly WNGA01 (sample SAMN13153366, study PRJNA577476) | soil metagenome | isolation source: 100 cm soil or saprolite under grassland replicate 2 | place: USA:California | collected 2016-06-15 | reverse complement strand
CCTCGCGCGCGATGCGCTTCGCTTCGAGCTTGTCGCCGCCCGCGCGGAGAGCCTCGGGCGTCGGGCCGACGAAGGCGATCTCCGCGGCCTCGACGGCCTCTGCGAAGTCCGGGTTCTCGGCGAGGAAGCCGTAGCCGGGGTGCATTGCATCGGCGCCGGTCTGCTTCGCCGCCCGGATGTGCTCTTCGGCGACGAGGTAGTTGCGAATCTCGATGGTCTCGTCCGCGACGCGCGTGTGGAGTGACCCTTTGTCGTCGGGCGCGACGACCGCGACGGTGCCGATCCCGGCCTCGCGGCAAGCACGGAAGACGCGGACGGCGATCTCCCCGCGGTTCGCTACGAGCAGCTTTCGGATCACACCCGTGTCGCTCCGGCGCGGATGAGGGCGCGGGTCTGCGCTACCCCGCTACTTGTTCCCGGTGGAATTCCCTCCGGTTCGGGTCTCAGGCACGAAGATTCCAGGGGGCGGAGAGGGCGGTGGAGGCGGCGGAGAGTTCGGCGTCTTTGCCATTTGCTCAGTCTAGCGGGAGCTTGAGCGACCATAAGAGCACGGCCCCGATGAGTCCTACACACGCGATGCCGAAGCAACGAATCAGCCAATCGATGACTGTCTGGTTTGCATCCCACGCCTCGCGATTCCAGTACGCAAGCGTTCGGTGTGCCTCCTGCAGGTCTGCGCCAGCGCGAAAGAAATACTCGTACGCCTCGGCTCCGTCGATTGCGAAATTGAGATTTGGCTTGGGGGCGAGGATGTAGACGCAAAGCAGGATGCTGATCACCGACGCAGCCAGTCCGGGAATGCTCAGCCATTTGAGATCAGCATCTTCGAGCGCTCGCGCGCCTAGAAACGAGGTCACCAACGCAGTGGCCGTCAACAAGATCCCTGTTCGAGAACGGAGCTCGTCCAGGATCTTCTCCTGCTGGCTCAGCGTTCGTAACGAGAGCTCGTAAGCGAGGTCCGCCAGGTCGCCAGTCTTCGTCTCTGCGCCCACCGGTGGATCGTTGCTCGGCTATCGGACGGGCCATGACTGATTTCGCCATGCCGCGGGCCGCTTGTCGAGAAACGCACGCAGGCCTGCCTGCCCTTCTTCGCCGGCTCGCAGGCGGGCTGCGATGTGGGCGGCCTCCTCGCCGCTAGGTCGCTCGCGGATGAGCTGTTTGGCTGCGCGGACTGCCTCGGGCCCTGAGCTCAGGAGTTCGCCGACCGCTCGCTCGACGGCTCCGCCAAGGTCGGCCGCGACCTCGTGGACGAGGCCGATGCGCAACGCCGCGCCGGCATCGAACCGCTCCCCGGTGAGGAAGTACCGCCGCGCCGCGGCGTCGCCGATCCGCGGCAGGACGAACGGCGAGATGACGGCCGGCACGATCCCAAGCTTCGCCTCGGAGAAGCCGAACGTCGCGTCCTCCGCGACGAGAGCGATGTCGACACAGGCGGCGAGCCCACAGCCGCCACCCAGGCAGTAGCCCTGGATGCGTGCGACGAGCGGAGCGGGGCAGGAGTCGACCGCTTCGAGCATCCGGTAGAGGCGAAGCGCGTCCTCGACGTTCTCCTCGTACGAGAGGTCGATCGCGGCCCGCTGCCACTCGATGTCCGCCCCGGCGCAGAAGCTCTCGCCCTCGCCGGCGAGAACGACCGCGCGCGCGTCGCCGACATCGGCGAAGGCCTCGTGCAGCTCGGAGATGAGCGCGGCGTCGAAGGCGTTGCGCCGGTCGGGCCGCGCCAGCGTCACGTGGAGCACCGGGCCGTCTCGCTCGATCCGCAGCGCGCTCATGCGTGTGAGCTTAGAGTCGGAGCGTGCTCAGGGGAACGCTCGCCGCCTCGGTGACGCCGCTTCGCGACGAGGGCAACGCTCTGGACGAGGAGGCATTCGCGCCGCTCGTCGACTTCTTCGTCGCGGGCGGTCTCGACGGGGTGTTCGCGCTCGGCACGACCGGGGAGGGAATCCTGCTCTCGCTAGACGAGCGGCGTCGTGCGGCGGAGCTCTTCGGCGAGGCGAGCGGCGGGCGCCTCGCACTCGCCGTCCACTGCGGAGCGCAAACGACGGCGGACACGGCGGCTCTCGCTACGCACGCGGCCGAGATCGGCGCCGACGCTGTCGCCGTGATCGCCCCGCCCTACTTCCGGCTCGACGAGGACGCTCTGCTCGGGCATTTTGCGACTGCGGCTGCGGCGTGCGCCCCGCTGCCGTTCTACCTCTACGAGCTTGCAAGCGCGAGCGGCTACGCGGTGCCCGTCTCGGTCATCGAGCGGCTGCGCGAGCGCGCCCCGAATCTCGTCGGGCTCAAGGTCTCGGACCGGCCGTGGGAACGCTTCGAGGCCTATCTGCTGGAGGGCCTCGACGTATTCATCGGGCCGGAGGCGCTGATCGAGCGCGGTCTTGCGCGCGGAGCGGTCGGAGCCGTCTCCGCGCTGGCGACTGCTTTCCCCGAGCGGGTCGTCGAGGGCCATTCGACGGCTCTCGCGAAGCTGCGGGAGGCGATCGAGCGCTTCCCGCTCCACGCCTCGCTCAAGCACGTGCTCGGCCGGCGCGGCGTGCCGGTGCGAGCTGACGTGCGAGCCCCGCTGCGCTTGCTGACGGAGGCGGAGCGGGACGGCCTGGACCGGTGGCTCGAATCCTCGTAGCCGGGGCAGGTGCGATCGGGGCCTCGATCGCCTACCAACTCAGCCTGCGAGGTGCGCGCGACGTCGTCCTCTGCGATCGGGCCGAGATCGCGAGCGGTTCTACCGGCAAGGCGATGGGCGGAGTTCGCCAGCAATTCTCGACCGCTGCCGAGGTGCGGCTCGCCCAGGCTTCGATCCGCTTCTTCGAGGAGCTCGGCCCGCCGCTCTTCGAGCAGGTCGGCTACCTCTTCCTCGCGACGACGGGGGAGGGGCTCGCGCGGCTTGAGGACCGCGCGGCGATGCAGCACGAGCTCGGCGTTCCCGTCGAGCGCGTCGATGCGTCGTCCGTGGCGGGCCTTCGCACCGACGACGTGGTAGGCGCGTGGGGCTGCTGGGAGGACGGCGTCGCCGAGCCGGCGGAGATCACGCGCGAGCTCGTGCGCCGCGCGGTCGAGCGCGGCGTCGACGTGCGCGAGCGCACGGACGCGCGCGAGCTCGAGCGCGACCTCCTCGTCATCGCCTCCGGCGCAGCATCGCCGGAGCTCTGGCCAGGGCTGCCGATCCGCCCGCTCTGCCGTCAGCTCGTCGACGTCGGCCCGGTCGACGGCCTGCCTGACGACCTGCCGATGACGATCGAGGAGGAGAGCGGCTTCCACTTCCGACGCCGCGGCGACACGTTGCGCCTCGCGATGCCCGAGCCCGCTGCGCGGTGGACCGAGGAGGAGTTCGTCGATGAGGCGATCGTCGAGGACAAGCGCCGGCGCCTGGCACACCGCCATCCGTCGGCGGCTGACGCGCCCGTCGTGCGCGCGTGGGCCGGTCTCTACGACATGACGCCCGACGCGCATCCGATCATCGGGCCTGTCGCCGACGGCGTCTACGTCGCGGCCGGCTTCTCGGGTCACGGCTTCATGCAGTCGCCCGCGGTGGGCGCCGCAGTGGCCGAGGAGTTACTCGAGGGCGGCTCGGAGTTCGACCTCTCGCCCTATCGGCTCGAGCGCTTCGCGGCCGGCGTCATCTTCCCCGAGGAGCTCGTGCTCTGATTGCCTATTCGAAGGCGAGCCCGCGGCGCGAGAGCTCTTCGAGCTCGAAGGCGCCTTCGATCGTCGCCTCGACGTCGAAGTCCTCGCCGATGTCGGGCTCCTTGCCGATCAGCTCCCGGGCCCGGCTCGGGAGTTCCTGTTCGGCTGCCTCGCGGGATTCCCAGAGGTAGAAGGCACCCCAGCGCTCGGTCGCCTCGTCCGAGATCCAGGCCTTGAAGCGCAGGCCGGGGACATGCTCGAACGCATCGACCGACTCGCCACGCAGGTAGCGCCGCAGCTCGCCGATCGTCGTCTTCGAGTCCGCGAGGCTCCAGAGGACCAGCCGGGCGAGCAATCAGGCGGTCGGGCGCGGCAGCTTCGCGATGAGCGCCTTGATCATGCGGAGGACGTCCGCCTCCTCGTGGCCGAAGTCGTCGAGATGTGAGCGCAGCGCCTCGCGGACGAGGCGCAGTTCATTGTCGGTGAGCTCAATCGTGTGCATGGCGCGAGCCTACTGCCTCGGTGCATGTGTCAGAACCGTTACGAGGATCGCAAAGACCGCGACGATCCCGAAGGTTCCGAGTCCCGTCGTCAAATCCCTGAGTCGCTAGGCCAGTGTGAGGCCGCGTACCAGGCGAGGGCGACCAGCGCAGCAATGAACAGGATGACGATGAGCAGCACGATCCCTGACGAGAGGCCGGTCGCACCTACAAGGCTCTCGTTTGCCGACGCCGATTGGGTCTCGGCGTCGCGGGGCCGTGCGCGCCAAGCAGCTCGCGCGACATCCCGCGCCTCGCTGGCGAGCAGGCCCAGCCTCCGCAGATAGTCCACCAGCTCGCGCTCGTTCTCAATCTGCTGCTGCGCTGTCTCCGAGCCGATGCTCACCGCCACCCAGCGATTGATGCCGAACTCGATCTCGACCTGCCCAATCGATGTCTCGGCGACGGTCGGCCCGTTCACATCCGGAAGATGCCGAACGTCGTCTCCCGGATCGGCGCGTTCAGCGCCGCCGAGATCCCCAGCGCGAGCACTCGCCGGGTGTCGAGCGGGTCGATGATCCCGTCGTCCCAGAGCCGTGCGGTCGAGTAGTACGGGCTCCCCTCGTGCTCGTACTTGGCGCGGATCTCCTCCGGATCCGCGTCGCCGACCATGGTCAGCACCGTCGCCGCCTGCTCGCCGCCCATCACCGAGATCCGCGCATTCGGCCACATCCAGAGCTGGCGCGGCCCGTACGCGCGCCCGCACATGCCGTAGTTCCCTGCCCCGAACGAGCCGCCGATCACCACAGTGAACTTCGGCACCTCGGCGCAGGCGACGGCCATCACGAGTTTCGCCCCGTCGCGTGCGATGCCGCCCGCCTCGTATTCGGCGCCGACCATGAAGCCGGTGATGTTCTGGAGGAAGACGAGCGGCACGCGCCGCTCGCAAGCGAGCTCGATGAAGTGCGCGCCCTTCTGCGCGGACTCGGCGAAGAGGATGCCGTTGTTGGCGAGGATCCCGACCGGGTAGCCCTCGATCCGCGTGAAGCCGCAGACGAGCGTCTCGCCGTAGAGCTCCTTGAACTCGTGGAAGCGGCTGCCGTCGACGATGCGCGCGATCACCTCGCGCGCGTCGAAGGCCAGCCGGTAGTCCTCGGGGACGAGCCCGTAGAGATCGGACGGGTCGACGGCCGGCTCCTCCGGCTCGGCGACGTCCCAGGGCGCAGCTTTGCGGCGATGGAGGTTGCGCACGATCGAGCGGACGAGCGCCAGCGCGTGCTCGTCGCTCGTCGCGTAGTGGTCGGCGACTCCCGAGCGGCGCGCGTGGACGTCGGCGCCGCCGAGCTCCTCGGCGCTCACGTCCTGCCCCGTGGCCGCCTTCACGAGCGGCGGCCCGCCTATGAAGATCGTGCCGGTGCCCTTGACGATGATCGTCTCGTCGCTCATAGCCGGCACGTAGGCGCCGCCCGCCGTGCACGAGCCCATGACGGCGGCGATCTGCGGGATCCCCTTGGCGGACATGCGCGCCTGGTTGTAGAAGATGCGCCCGAAGTGGTCGCGATCGGGGAAGACCTCTGCCTGGAGCGGAAGGAAGGCCCCGCCCGAGTCGACGAGATAGATGCAGGGCAGGTAGTTCTGCTCGGCGACCTCCTGCGCGCGCAGGTGCTTCTTCACGGTCAGCGGGAAGTACGTCCCGCCCTTGACGGTCGCGTCGTTGGCGACGATCACGCACTCCTGCCCCTCGACGACGCCGATCCCGGTCACCATGCCTGCCGAGGGAGCCTGACCGTCGTACACCTCCCAGGCTGCGAGCGAGCCGAGCTCGAGGAAGGCGCTGCCGGGATCGAGTAGTCGATCGACGCGCTCGCGCGCGGGCAGCTTCCCGCGTGAGCGGTGGCGCTCGATCGCCTTCTCGCCTCCGCCTCGCGCAATCTCCGCCGTGCGCTCGCGCAGCTCGGCGACGAGGGCGTCCATCCGCTCGCGGCGCTGCGCGAAGGCCTCTGATTCGCGCTCGACCTGTGAGGTGAGGACGGCCACGACGTGAGCCTAGCGCGTGAGGAGGCGCATTTCTGTCTGCATCTACTGAAAACTTGTGAAATCGCATGAAATCGCTCACAGTGAGATATGCGGTCTCGGCGTTCACGAGGAGAGGGGCCTCTGCGGCAAATGAAGATTCGGCTCAGCCATCCTGCGCTTGCGCACGACCTGCGCGAGTTCCTGCGCAGGGCCGAGTGCGACGCCCGTGAGGAAGGGGAGGGGATGCTCACGGTCTATGTGCCCGACGCCTACGGCGATGAGCAGGCGCGGCTGGAGCTCGACCTTTACCTGAAGGCGTGGCAGGCGAGCCACCCCGATGTCGAGGTGGACCTGTTCGAGATTCCCCAGTCGGGGGTCGAGGACGCCGGCGAACCAGCCGACTGAGCTAAGGACATGCGCCGCCTCCTCGTCCTCAGCGTGGCGGGGATCTCACTCCTCGCCGTTCAGCCCGGCCACGCGACCATTCGGCCCCAGTACGGGATGTCGGGGGTCGTTCTCGGGATGACAAAGGCCAAAGTGCGCGCGCGGCTCGGCGCGCCGGTCGGGACCGGGGGCGGTCGCTTCTACTACGCACGGGTCTGGGTCGGCTTTCGCCTCGGCCGGGTGGTCGAGGTGACGACGACGCGCTCGACCGAGCGGACGGGCTCGGGGATCGGCGTCGATTCCTACGAGTCGGACGTACGCCGGGTCTATCCGTCGGTCACGTGCGGTCCCTCGGGCGGCTTCCGCCGCTGCCGGCTCGGAAGCGGCGCGCCCGGGACGCGCGCGACGGACTTCCTGCTCGGGCACGGCCGGGTCATCCAGGTGACCATCTCGCGCCTGAGATAGGCCGACTGGTAGTACGACCAGTACGGGGGCAACATCTGGTTCAACTACGCGGCCGGCCGTGAGGCCCGGCACATAACGGCCGGAACCTTCCTGGTCCAGATCGATGACAACTCGCCCACGCACAACTTCCGGTTGAGGGACCTCACCTGGCAGGGCACCCACCTCGACATGACCACCACCGCTGATTTTGAGGGAACGGTCTTCTGGACCGTCACGTTTGAAGCGACGGAGCAACAGAACGGCGACTACGAGTTCCTCTCCGAGGACAACCCGGACTACCTGCGAGGCGTCATCACCGCCCACCCGCAGGTCCCGCCGCCGCCGCCACCCCCGCCTCCACCCGGCCCGCCACCACCTCCGCCGCCCCCTGGGCCGCCGCCGCCACCTCCTCCGGCGCCTTTGGGCCAGCCGGACCTGATCGCCGTCGTCGGCCCGGAGCCCCGAATCCAGGTCTACCACTCCGATGGACGGCCGGTCGATCGACTTGCCCCCGGGACGTACTCGATCCAGGTGCACGATCTATCCGAGAGCCACAACTTCCATCTCACCGGCCCGGGCGTGAACGAGAGGACCGCGGTCGGCGACATCGTCCACCCGGTCTGGAGGATCACCTTCCAGGAGGGCCGCTACACGTTCGTCTGCGATGCGCACGCGACGACGATGCGTGGTTCGCTCGTCGTCGGAACCGCCCCCTTGCCGGCGAAGTGTCGCGTGCCGAGAGTTACCGGGAAGAGCCTGCTCGCTGCGCGGCGGGCGATCCGAAGGGCGCATTGCTCAGTCGGGAGAGTCCGCTACACGCGCTCGGCGCGGACACGGGGGCGGGTCGTGCGCCAGTCCCCGCGGGCGGGCACGAGGCTGGCGCGTGGGGGGCGGGTCAACCTCGTCGTCAGCCGCGGGCGAACCTGAAGTCGGGCTACGCCTTGAAGCGTGCCGCCTCGTCGGAGCCGCCGGTGGCGTCGCCGGCGCTGTACGCATGAGCGCCCGCGCCTGCGAGCGTGCCGCCGTCGACGATCAGGTATTCCTCGCGAATCGGACGACTGTCGAACCAGCACTCCAGGATCTCGCGCACTCCGGCCGCATAGCGGGCTTGCGCGGACAGAGACGACCCTGACACGTGTGGCGTCATCCCGTGGTTGGGCATCGACCGCCAGGGATGATCCCTGGGAGCAGGCTGAGGGAACCAGACGTCTCCGGCATACCCGGCAAGCTGGCCGCTCTCGAGCGCGCGGGCGATTGCGTCGCGGTCGCAGATCTTGCCCCGCGCGGTGTTGACAATGTATGAGCCGCGCTTCATCTTGGCGATCAGCGCGTCGTCGAAGAGGTTCTCGGTCTCAGGATGGAGAGGGGCGTTGATCGTGACCACGTCGCAGACCCGCACCAGCGACTCGGCGTCGGGATGGTAGGTCACGCCGAGCTCGCGCTCCACCTCTTCCGGGAGTCGGTGCCGATCGGTGTAGTGCAGTCCCACCTCGAACGGCTTCAGCCGCCTGAGCACAGCGGAACCGATGCGGCCTGCGGCGACTGTCCCGACTTGCATCCCTTCGAGGTCGTATGACCTGGCGACGCAGTCGGCGATGTTCCATCCGCCCTTGACGACCCACTGATAGGAGGGGATGTAGTTGCGGACGAGCGACAGGATCATCATCACCACGTGCTCGGACACGCTGATGCTGTTGGAATAGGTGATCTCGGCGACGGTGATCCCACGGTCGATCGCCGCTGCCAGATCAACGTGGTCCGAGCCGATCCCGGCTGTGACGGCGAGTCTCAGGCCCGGCGCCTTCGCGATCCTCTCAGCCGTCAGGTACGCAGGCCAGAACGGCTGGGAGATGACGATCTCGGCGTCAGGGAGCTCGCGCTCGAAGACCGAGTCCGGCCCGTCCTTGTCCGAAGTGACAACAAACTCGTGGCCGCGCTCCTGGAGGAACGTCCGCAGCCCGAGCTCCCCGGAGACGCTGCCTAGAAGCTCACCGGGCTCGAAGTCGATCCGCTCCGGGGTCGGCGTCGTCTGACCGTCGTAGTAGCGCTCGATCTCGGGAATCGCGTCTCGAGCGTTCGACCTCGGATACCCATCGACAGGATCGTCGTACAGGACACAGAGAACCTTTGCCACCTCTGCCTCACCTCCTCGCCGGCCCCCGCCTGGCCGGCGGATTCTAGACCTCTCCCGGAGCGCCGGCATCTTGCGCCTGAGCTCCGGGCGATATCCCCATCTGCGGGCCCTACGTTAGGCCGCGCACGGACTCGAGACACGCGGCGAGCTCCCTGCGGTGCGCCTCGCTGTCGAAAGCGCGCGTCGGATGAGGCGAGAGTGCGTGCTCGCGGAGCTGCCCGCCGACGCGGACGTAGACGGCCGGGTAGATCGTCGCGTCGGCGTCCATCTCGACGGCGACGGCGACCGCGTCCGGGCCCGCGGTGTCGATGAAGTGCTCGAGCGGGACGATGCCGTCGTCGCGGATCTCGCCGTCGAGGCTCAGCACGCGGGCCAGGTAGCCCTTCTGGATCCAAAGCTCGGGCGCGCGCGCGAGCTCGGAGAGCAGATACGGCAGCACGTCGTCCGGGGCCAGGGTGGGACGCTCGAGCCGCACGCCGAAGCGCGTCTCGGCCAGGTGGTGGGCCATGACGCGAGCGTTGTAGCGATAGCCGTTCACCGACGTCGAGTTGCTGGCGAGGCCTTGCTTGCGGAGCCCGTGCGAACCCTGCGACGCGTTCCCGGCGAAGTAGATTCCCGGCGCCGAGATGCTCTCCCAGAACGGGGTCAGCGCGGGGATCCGCCCGTCGACGTCCGTCGCCACCCCGAGCTCGGGCAGGTCGCGCAGCGGCGTGCGGAACCCGGTCGCGACGATCACCTCGTCGACCTCGAAGACGAGCTCGCCCGGCCAGGTCGTGCCGTGCGTGTGCACCCGGTAGCCGCCGTCGTGCTTCTCGATCCCCTCGATAGCCACGTCGATCACGTAGGCGCCCGAGCCGCCCCGGGTGTATTCGTCGAGCGGCTGGAGGTAGCGCGTGCGGAGCGCCGAGCGGCCGAGCACCGCGATCTGCGCCGGCCGCGGCGAGGCGAGCACGATCTGGCTCACCCACGGCAGCAGCCCGTTTGCTAGCTCGAAGCCGGAGTTGCGCTTGCCGACGATGAAGACGCGCTTGCCGCGGTAGTCGTCTCGCCGGCGCGTCTCCGCGTAGTGGGGCGCGTCCTCGACCCCCGGGATCGCCGCTTTCCACGGCTCTGTAACCCCGAGTGCGAAGACGGCTGCGCGGCAGCGGTACTCGCCGTCCGAGGTCTCCAGGACGATGCCGTCCTCCTCCCGGCGCGTCGCCTCCCAGCGGCAGCCGTAGCGGACGACGAGACGGGTGCGCTCGGCGAAGGCGACGATCCCCTCCTCCATCTCCTGCCGAGAGGGCACGTCGTAGGCACGGTCCATGAACTCGGGCACGAGCGCCCGGTGCGCCGGGTCTTCGGCGAGGAGGCTGTTGTGGTCGTACCACTCGTACTCCCGCGTCCCGCGATCGAAGGGGGCGTCCGGCTTCGTCCAGCTGATCAGCCGTTCGAAGATCGGGAAGCGGCGGAACATCCCGCCCGGCCCGTCGTCCGCCGACAGCACCGCGTGCCGGACGCCGAGCTCGCGCAGGCAGTAGCTCGTCTGCAGACCACCCGGGCCGCTGCCGACGACGACCACGTCGTAGTCGCCGGGCGGGAACGGGCGCTCGACTACGCCCGCCACTCGAGCGCGGCGCGCAGCCTGCGCACCTCGGCGTGGAGCAGGCGAAGGAGGAGCCGCGGCCGCTCGAGTAGGAACTCCTCGAGGTCCGGAGCCGGGACGACGACGCAGCGCAGCATGGTCTTTGCGACGACGTCCGCGGTCGGCGCTTCCCCGCTGAGCGCTGACACCTCCCCGAAGAAGTCGCCCGGCCCCAGCGTCCATGGCTCCTCTCCGCCGATCTGGATCGCGGCCTGTCCATCGAGAATCACGTAGAAGCCGCTGCCGCTCAGGCCTTGCCGCAGCACGCGCTTGCCTTCGGCGAAGACCTGCTCGTCGACCGATTGCGCGACCGCCTCCAGCTGGGGCGGGGTTAGGTCGGCGAACAGGGCGAGCCGGCCGAGGGTATCGAGCAAGGAGGAGCGGCCCTCCATCGAGCCCCCACCGTACTCGTAGAACGCGGTTCGCCGCCACGAGACGAGCCGTCACAGGACAGGACATGGCACAGAAGAGCCCCGTCCACGAGCTGCGCGTGGCACTCGCGGTCCGCTACTACGCCCCAGAGCAGCTACACTTACTACGATGTAGCGATGAGTAGACGAAGACGGACTCCGAAGACACAGCCCTTCTCCGTGCGGCTCGGCCCGGCGGCGAACGTGCTTGTCACCGAGGAGGCTCGGCGTGTCGGGCGTTCTCGGAGCGCGGTCGTCGAGGAGCTGGCGGAGGAGGCGGCCAAGATGCGCCTCTTCCCGGGGATCGGCTACCGCGGCCGGCCACGTCGCGCCTGGGTGATCGGAAGCGGGCTCGACGTGTGGGAGATCGTCGACCTCATTCGCTCGTACGAGGGGAACGCTGAGACGCTTCGCAAGAGCCACCCACTCGTTGGCGATCGTCATCTGAGGCTTGCCCGGGCCTACGCCGAGCGCTTCCCGGAGGAGATCGAGGGGCACCTCGAGGCGAACAGGCGCCCGCTCGAGGAGCTTCGGGCTCTCTACCCCTTCCTAGAGATTCCCGAGTAGGCGCCGATGCGTTTCCTCCTCGACGCCCACGTCTCGGGGCCGAGCGTCGGTGGACCGCTCAGCGACGCCGGCCATGACGTGCGGGCGCTCGATCAGGAGCCCGAGCTCGAAGGGCTCGACGACGAGGACGTGCTGGCGCTGGCGAGCGAGGACGGGCGCATTCTCGTGACCCACAACGTCGCCGATTTCCCCGAGATCCTCCGAGAGCGGGCCGGTGGGGGCCGCTCGCACGCCGGGGTCATGCTCGTCTACGGGATCGAGCACAGCGAGTTCGGCCTCATCCTGCGCGGGATCGAGCGCTGGCTCGAGCTCCGACCTCGGCAGGAAGAGTGGCTCGACTTCCCGGCTGTCGTCAGCCGTGAGTTCGCCTCCTCGTAGTCGCGGGCTTCACTCGGCGCGCGGAGCTCGAGCGGATCGTTGCCCCGCGGTCGGTTGGCCACGAGAAACAGGGGCGGCAGGACTCGAACCTGCAACCCCCGGTTTTGGAGCCCTAGCCTGCTTCGCTCAGTGAGGCCGTTTCCGCCTGCTGCGCGCCACTGTGCGCGCCAGTCGGGAGCGGAACGACCTTGCCGGCCGCTGCTCCTGACAGGTAGGCGTCGAGCTTGGCTGCGTCCTCGGCGAGCTGCCTCGCGAGCTGGTGGGGGTAGCGGCTTGCGACCGAGTGGTTGGCGTGGCCCATGTAGCGGTCGGCGCGCGTCTCCGAGACACCAGCGGCGTCGAGGTAGCTCGAGCTCGCGCGGCGACAGAAGCAGGCCGAGGTCGACCTGGCGGAAGCGTCGCTCCGGGCCCTCGAGGAGCCGGGAAAGGAGGCGTGAGGCTTGGCGGCGCTCTCCGCAGTGCGTCCGGCCAGGGGCTGCCTTAATCCATTTACCCGAGAAGCGACGGCAGGGCGCCCTGGCATGATCGTGTCATGCGCTGGCTCTGGAAGAAGGGCGTCCGTTTTTACCGATTGTGCGAACGAATCGCTGCGGCGATCGGGGCCCTCAAGGTCATGGCAATCATCCTCGGAGGCGTGCTCCTGGTGTTGGCAGCGATTGCCCTGGTAGCGGCGCTCGTTCTTGGTTATGCCGTCGATTCCCTCGGGCTGTTGAAGCTCGGCCTATTCGTGCTCGCCGCCGTGCTCGCTGTCGCCGGGTTTGCCTTCATTGGGGTCGGCATCAAGACCCGGTCCTCGACCCATGCGCCGGCGGCGGCCTCTGCGCTAGAGCCGTCGACAGTCCGCCCCCCCGAACTCTTGGGCTTCTTCAGCCTCTCAGTGCTCAGCGGTGACCTCTACATGATGACGCTGACGATCAAGAGCACTCTCTTGGCGGATCTCGTCAATCCGCTGGTGAATCTAACCATGCCAAAGAACGCGTCGATTTTTCGTCCATGTGATCACAACGGCATCGAGCGGAAGCTCGGAGATGTGAAGTCGAAGGGCCAGGAATGGCTTTGGACGTACGACCAGCCCCTAATCAGGACAAAGGCAGAAACGGAGTTCTACTTCCATGTCGAGCGTCAGCGATCTTTAGGTGCCATACCGGTGCGCGTAGAAGTGGTGCATACCGATCTTCCGGACGGCTCGTGGGTCTACGAGGCTGTGCTTGGGCTGCCAGCGGCTCAGCAGGGCCATGTCGACGATCTGTCAGTTGAGATCGACCGCGAAGATTGGGACAACTACAAGTGGAAAGCGCGAATCCTTGAGATACGCGTCAAGGTGACGAATCAAACAGACAAGCGTAAGAAGATGACCAGCTTTGCCGTGATCGTGCATGGAGGCCCCAATACGGATGTGTCCTCAACTGGAGACATCGAGCTACTCAGGGAGGTCGAACGTCGCAAGCAAAACCATCCACTGCTTGAGGGAGTCTCAATTATCGAGCCTGATGATTTCGCCAGGGGGTGGATGGTGTTTCCATTTCCCTGGACGCCTGATCCGGGTCCATCTCGGTACAGCTTCATCGTTCGCGACGAGCTCAACATCGACTACGCGGCACAAGGCGGATCGGCGTTACCCCTGCCTGAGGTCGATGAACCGGCGTCGCCATCCGAGCCAAGCGAGGCCGAGAACGTCGTCGCCGAACTTGATGACATCGGCATCTACATCATCCGAACACAACGGGAGGTCGAGTCCAAGGCACGGCTTGACAGCGATTTTGTTGCCGGTCCATTCGCGCCCCCGCCCCCTGGCGTGGGCGGTCGCTTCGGACCGTTCTCCAACGAGGAGGCTCGGCGAGGCTTTGAGCGCTTGCGAGAACTAGGGGTCATTGAAAGGGAGTCGTTTGATACCGAGCGAGCTCTTACCCGGTATCGGTGGACGGACCTAGGCCGAATTGTGGCGGAGCGGCTATGAGAGACCTGGCCCCCGTGGGTGGCCCCGGCCGGATTCGAACCAGCGACCTCTCAGTTCGGACGTGAGCGCTCTATGCACCTGAGCTACGGGGTCGACAGCTGGCGGCGCTGCGCGCCATGACCTTCTACGCCCTCACCGACTTCCGCCTCGCTGACAGCGAACTCGGCGAAGTCGTCGAGTAACTTCGCCTCACGGTGCGCGTACGACTCGGCTCAGACTGGCACCGCCGATCCGAACCACGAGGCGCAGCCGCGTTCCCGCCCGTACGCGCCGTGGAACTCTCCAGTCAAAAGAGCTCGACTCCGTACTCCCGAGAGAGTTGTACTCGCGCCTCCGAGCCGACCACAAGCGCCGGCCCGCAGGCGTGGAGAGCGAAGTCTGAACGACAGGCTGGCGGACGTTCGAGCGCCAGCGAGCCTCGATGCTCAAGAGACGTAAGTAGTGGTAACTGTGCGTCCTTAGGCCGACGACGCTGTTCGCGGCCGGGATCGTGAAGTCAATCGGAGCACTGCGGTAACTCTGGTAGGTGTCGATGTCATACGACTCAACGACCCACCAGTAGTGGCCGGCGTAGAGGCCGGACGTGGGCGACCATTCGCGCGGGTCGTTGGGGTAAAAGACTCCGATATCGACCACGTTCTCTGTGTAGAAGCCTCCGTCGGGCGTCGTATCAGGCTTGCTCGCTATGTAAATCGCCTGCGAGCGCTCATTCGTTGGCATCGTCCAGGTAAAGAGAGGATGCGCGGTGCGGACGATGGCTCCCGCTGCGGGTGAAATGGGCTGGCCGGTCGCCCAAGCAGATGCAGCACTCAGTGACAAGCCACCAACGAGGGCGACCAGCAGCAGCCGGCGCTTTGGCTTCACGGCACCGAGTCTAAAGGTGGCCGGGCTTCCTTCTAGGCCAAGCCGCTGAGTTCGCGCCCCGAATAGAGATGCCAGGTCACGCTCTTACAATTCGCAAAGTGATGACCTTCTACGGCCTCACTGACGCCCGCCTCGTCGGCAGCGAACTCGGCGAAGTCGTCGAGTTCTTCGGATCACGCGAGGATGCTGAGGAGGCACCACGGCAAGTGCTCACGGACGAGCCTGATTGGGATGGTGAAGTCGCCGTCGTCGAGGTCGAGCTTGGACCAGGTTGGGTTGCGAACTAGCTGAACGCGCGCGGCTCCACGGCCTCAAGCAACTGACGCTGATAGGTCACATGCGGGGCCTTGCGTTTCTTACTCGAAAAGGGGCAACTGGCCAAGGCCGAGGTTTCCGAACTCGATCCCATCTAGACAGCCCTGGCAGAGTGCCTCGACGTCCCCAGGGCGCTCCCGGCCGAGCGTGTCGTACCGAAGGTGATGGAGCAGCACCGAAGGAGCGTCGCACAACGACCGCTCGCAGACGCGCCGCGACGCAAGCTGCACGTTGCTCCACCCAATCCACCAGTCCGAGTGGAGGTAGCGTCGATACTTCTCGGGGTCGCGCAGTAGCAGCGCGTCGAGGCCGTACCGAACGGCGGCTTGAACGATGAACCGTGGGTAGACCCAGAACATGCTCGCGAGCCTCCCGACCCATCGAATCTCGTGGTGTTTGATCGCGAGCCGAAGCGGTCCCACAGGCACGAGCGCCTCAAGCGCCCAGGTGTCCGCGCCAGCTTCCATTACCGGCGAGACGCCCCATGCGCCCCTCATCGGTCCGCGGGCATAGAGCACCGGCTGGTTTGGCCCAACATCGCCGTTTGCGACATGGCCCAGTTCATGGGCTCCCTGCTGCCGCGTGAACTCAGGCTTCTTACCGTGAGGCAGCACGGCCTTCGTTTGGCCGGTGTTGAGGTCGTAGACGGTTCGGGCCGCGCTCACGTCCGAGAACGCAAGCTCGACACCGAGGTAGTCCGCATAGGACCGGACGTGGAACGGCGGCTCGACAAGGCCGAGATCCGCGCGGATTTTGTGAGGCGAAACAGGTCTGTTCATCAGGACGCCTATCGTAGAGCGCCCTCAGGACGGCTCCCTCCTTGACGCCTCTGGGCTCCGCGACTTGCGCCCTCGCCTGCCCTCAGTGAGACGTCCTATCAGCGACTTAGCTCGTACTCGCGCCGCAGCTTAAACGCGAGGTGCGCGCCAGTTGCGCGCCAGTGAGCGCCAGTCCCAGGCGGTCTGTAGCGGTTTCAAGCGCTAAAGGGAGAGGGAGCCCCGGAGAGGCCGAAACCCGCCTAACCAAGCGGGTTTCGGCGCTACTAGCGGGTCAGGGGCGGCAGGACTCGAACCTGCAACCCCCGGTTTTGGAGACCGGTGCTCTGCCAATTGAGCTACGCCCCTACGGTTCGGCCGACTGATTGTACTGGCGGCCTTTCCGAGTAGAGTCGCGCCGTGGCCGCCCGTCAGCGCCGCGCGCTCGGCACGCTCTTCCTGCTGCTCGCCGTCTTCTTCGCAGGCATCGCCATCGCCGCGGCGTGGGGTGGAGGCACCGCCTGGGTGATCGCCGCCGCCGCCGCAGTCATCTCGCTCTGGCTTGCCAACATGGCCCGGTACGCGCTCCGGCGGCGCGCCCGCTAGGAGTCCCGGGGACGGGGCCGTATTCTCTTACCCGTGGCGCAGACGGACGAGACCCACTCCCTCTGGCTCGAGTTCCGGAAGACCCGCGATCAGGGGATCCGCGACCGCCTCATCCTCACCTACGCGCCGCTCGTCAAGTACGTGGCCGGCCGCCTCGGGAGTGGCTTGCCCGCGCACGTCGACGAGGGAGACCTCGTCTCGTACGGGCTCCTCGGGCTGATCGGCGCGATCGAGCGCTACGACCCCGAGCGCGACGTCAAGTTCGAGACGTACGCGATCGCGCGCATCAAGGGGGCGATCATCGACGAGCTGCGCGCCATGGACTGGGTGCCCCGCTCGATTCGCGCGCGCGCGCGGCACATCGAGCGGGCGATCGGTGAGCTCGAGGCGAAGCTGCACCGGGCGCCGACCGACGACGAGATCTCCACGAAGCTCGGCGTCACCCCCGACGAGCTCGAGGAGAGCCTGACCGAGATCTCTCGCTCCTCGATCGCCGCGCTCGACGAGCTCTGGACGATCTCGTCCATGGGCGGCGACCAGGTCGCCTTGATCGACACGATCGAGGACACTCAGGGGCCCGAGCCTCAAGCCGCGCTGGCGCAGACGGAGCTCAAGGAAGCGCTCGGCGAGTCGATCGCACGCCTGCCCGAGCGCGAAAAGCTCGTCGTCACGCTCTACTACTACGAGGAGCTGACACTGCGCGAGATCGGCGAGGTGCTCGGCGTCACCGAGTCACGGGTGTCGCAGTTGCACACGAAGGCGATCCTGCGGCTGAAGGCGCGGCTTGCGGGCTCGCCGAGCCGGAGTTCGGAGGAGTAGACCCCGCTAAGATCGCGGCAACCCGCCCGAGGAGGAGTCGCCGCATGCCCGCAGTCGAGTCCGGCAAGATCCGCAACGTCGCCGCCATCGGCCACCGCGGTACGGGCAAGACCTCGCTCGTCGAGGCAATGCTCTTCCAGGCCGGCGCCACGAGCCGGCTCGGGGTCGTCGAGCAGGGCACGACGATCTCCGACTGGGACGAAGACGAGCAGCAGCGCGAGATGTCGATCTCGGCCGCGCTTTGCCACCTCGAGTGGCAGGGACGGAAGATCAACCTCGTCGACACCCCCGGCGAGCCGAGCTTTCTGGGCGACGCGATCGCCGCCATCCGGGTCGTCGAGGGCGCGCTCGTAGTCGCGAGCGGCGTCATGGGCGTCGAGGTGCAGACGAGCCGGTCCTGGCAGCGCGCCGAGACTCTCGGCCTCTCGCGAGTCGTCTTCGTGAACATGCTCGACCGCGAGCGCGCGGAGTTCTTCCGCACGCTCGAGCAGCTGCGCTCGCAGCTCTCGCAGCAATGCGTCGCCGTCCACATCCCGATCGGCGCCGAGCACGAGCTGACCGGGATCGTCGACGTTCTCCACCTGAAGGCCTACATGAGCCCGGAAGGGCAGCGCGAGGAGGACACCGTCGAGATCCCCGGCGAGCTCGAGGCTCAGGTCGCCGAGTACCGCGAGAAGCTCCTCGACGCCGTCGTCGAGACCGACGAGAAGCTGATGGAGCGTTACCTCGAGGGGGAGGAGCTCTCACCCGACGAGGTCGCCTCCGCGCTGAAGGGCGCAGTCACGCGGGGCGAGCTCTTTCCGGTTGCGTGCGGGGTCGCGACGAAGAACCTTGGGACGACCGCGCTCCTCGACCTGCTCGTCGAGGGGATTCCGTCGCCGGCGAAGAAGGGCTCGCCGATCCCGGTGGAGGGAGACGGCACCGCGGCCTTCGTCTTCAAGACGATCGCCGACCCGTTCGCCGGCCGCATCAACGCCTTCCGGGTGCTCACCGGCAAGCTCGGCTCGGATTCGACGATCGTGAATGCGCGCACACACGGCAAGGAGCGGCTCGGCCAGCTGCTCGCGCTCCAGGGCAAGGAGCACGAGCCCGCGGACGAGTTCGGCGCGGGCGACATCGGCGCGGTTGCGAAGCTGAAGGAGGTCACCACCGGCGATCTTCTCCTCGACACCGATCGTGAGACCGAGCTGCCGCAGCTCGACCTCCCCGAGCCCGTGATGAGCTTCGCGATCACGCCCAAGGCGAAGGGAGACGAGGAGAAGGTCGCCTCCTCGCTTCGGCGTCTGAGCGAGGAAGACCCGACGCTCATCCTCAGGCGCGATCCGCAGACCGGCGAGCAGCTGCTCTCGGGAATGACTCAGATGCACGTCGAGGTCGCGGTCGACAGGCTCAAGCGCCGCTTCGGGGTCGAGGTGGATCTCCGCCAACCGCGCGTCCCGTACCTCGAGACGATCCGCAAGGAAGCGAGGGGACACGGTCGCTACAAGAAGCAGACGGGCGGGCGCGGCCAGTTCGGCGACTGCCAGATCGTCCTCGAGCCGCTCGAGGAGCACACCGGCTACGAGTTCGTCGACAAGATCGTCGGCGGCGCCATCCCGCAGGGGTTCCGCCCCGGGGTCGACAAGGGCATCCAGGAGGCGATGCAGAAGGGCGAGCTCGCCGGCGCGCCGGTCCAGGGCGTGCGGGTGCTGCTCGTGGACGGTTCCTACCACACAGTCGACTCGTCGGAGATGGCGTTCAAGATCGCCGGCTCGCTCGCCTTCAAACAGGCCTACGAGGAGGCCGACCCGGTGCTGCTCGAGCCGATCATGGAGGTCGAGGTGTCGATCCCCGACGACACGGTCGGCTCGGTGAACGGCGATCTCAACTCACGCCGCGGACGGCTTCAGGGCATGGAGCCCCAGGGTGGCATGACGCTCATCAAAGCCGAGGTGCCGATGGCGGAGATGCTCACCTACGGCCAGGCGCTCACTTCGATGACCGGCGGGCGTGGCGACTACCACATGCAATTCCTCCGCTACGACGAGGTCCCCAGCCACGTCGCGCAGAAGCTGATCGAGGAGACGAAGAAGGAGCGCGAAGAGGCGAAAGTCTGAGCCTCCGCCCCTCGCTCCTCCTAGCGATGGCTTAGAGGCTCCAACACAATGAGTCTTGTGCCGCCGGGCCGCGCTGCTCGCCCCGAGGCGGCGTCCTCTCTCGCGCCCAGGCTGACCAGCCTGGTCGCTCCCTGCGTCCTTGCCTCGGAACGACCATCGCGCCCCGGCGACGAAGCGTCATCATGTTGGAACCTCTTAGAGCTTCACGGTCTCGGGGTTGTCCTTCTTGAGCCGGCCGATGAGATCGGCGACGTCGGCGAGCTCCTGCTCGAGGTCGCGCTGGTACTCCTCGAGCCGCTCGAGGACTCGTGCGGGCTCGTACCAGCGGCTGCCGACGCCGTGCCGGCCGAACCGTCTACGTCCGTGGTGCATGGTCACCTCCCTTCAGCCTGATAGCGCTTGACGAAAGCATCGATCTGCTGCTCGATCTTGCGGAAGGCCTCGACCCACTGGTCGAGCACGCGTCGGCCCGACGGCGTGATCACGTAGGTTCGCTTCGCGGGCCCAGGAAGCTCGTCGTGCCAGGTCGAGGCGACGAGGCCCTCGCGCTCGAGGGAGCGCAGAACGCGGTAGAGATTGCCCATATCGATTCGATCGCCGGGCATCAGCGCCTGGAGTTGCTCGAGCAGCTCGTAGCCGTGCCCCGGGTTGTCGCGAAGGACGAGGAGCACGGCCGGCTCGGTGAATCGCTCCAGCCGGGCCCGTACGCGCCAGCGGCCCGGGCCGACGCGGCGCCGGCACCGCGCGCCGCGCGGAAGCCCCGCGCGCCCCCTCACGACCTCTTTCTTAGCAACTTACAGTGTAAAACACAGATAAGGGCAGACTAGCAGTTGGGCATCTCGGGCACCTCGGCCACGTGGTCTATAGTCGCCCTCCATGCGTCCCTCCCGCACACTCGCAGCGCAGACGTGCGCGATCTGCGAGCGGACCCTGCTCGTCGGCGAGCGGACGACCCGCTTCGCGCCGGATGGCGAGGAGTTCGTCGACGTCTGCCCGCTCTGCCAGGAGATCGCGGCCGAGCAGGGTTGGCTGAAGGAGGGAAGCCCGACGACGCCCACCTTCGAGGAGGAGTCGCGGCGCCGCCGCTTCAGCCTGGCCGCTTTGCTCGATCCCCGCCGGGTCGTCCCCGAGGAGACGATCGCGCCGGAACCGATCCTTCGCCGTCTCTCCGGCAACGAGCGCGCGATGGTCGAAGCGGCCGACCTCTTCAACGCGAGCGCCTACCGGCGCACGGTCGGTGGTATTGCGAAGAGCCTCGGCAAGCCGCGGGCGAGCATCGTCCCGCTTTCGGGCGTGAACACCGAGGTCGTCGTCACTGTCGCCTGGGACATCTCCTGGTACCAGTACCGAGTCCTCTTCGACTCTGCGCAGCCGGTTCGCCTCGCCGAGCGGGGCCTCGAGCTCGAGGAGCTCGAGCCTTCCTTCAAGGCGTGGAATGCGCGGGTCGAGCCCGACGGCCGCGTCGTCCCGGAGATCGCCCGCCTCTAACTCGGCACGGCGCGCCTTACAATCCGAGACAGGATGATCTATTGCGTGATCCCGCGCCAGCTCGTCGACGAGCTCTACGACAAGATGGTCGAGTACTACAAGGACAACCCGAACGTGACCGTCATCATCGAGCGCCGCGAAGGGGACGACAGGCGCAAGGGCCGGAGCCCCGGAGGCAAGCGCGAAGTCCGTGACCGGCGCCGGCCGCGGCTGCCGGGCACATTCCCCGAGACCGAGGCGCCCAAGAACGGCGACTAGAATCCCCGCCGTGGCCCTCCTCGGCGCGAAGACCTTCCAGAACTACATCGGCGGCGAGTGGGTCGACGCCGTCTCGGGCGAGACCTTCGAGAGCGTCAGCCCCGCCGACGGCGAGACGCTCGGCGTCTTCCCGCGGTCGGGCGCCGAGGACGTCGACCGGGCGGTCGCCGCCGCCAAGGAGGCCTACGAGGAGTGGCGACTCGTGCCCGCGCCGAGGCGCGGCGAGATCCTCTTCCGCTTCGGAGCGATCCTCGCCGAGCAGAAGGAGGACCTCGCGCAGCTGATGACGCGTGAGATGGGAAAGGTCCTGCCCGAGGCTCGCGGCGACGTCCAGGAAGCGGTCGACATGAGCTTCTACATGGGCGGCGAAGGCCGCCGGCTCTTCGGGCAGACGACGCCCTCCGAGCTGCGCGACAAGTTCAACATGAGCGTGCGGATGCCGATCGGGGTAGTCGGCGCGATCACGCCCTGGAACTTCCCCATCGCGATCCCGTCCTGGAAGATCCTGCCCGCCCTCGTCTGCGGGAACACGGTCGTCTTCAAGCCGGCGACCGATACGCCGTTCCTCGGTGAGCGGTTCGTCGAGCTGCTGTCCGAAGCCGGGGTGCCACCCGGTGTCGTCAACGTCGTCCACGGCGGCGGCGGCGTGGTGGGCGACGCGATCGTGCGCCACCCGGACGTGCCCGTGATCACGATCACCGGGTCGCGCGAGACGGGCGTCGCCGTCACCGAGGCGGCCGCGACGTATCTGAAGCACGTCCACCTCGAGCTCGGCGGCAAGAACGCGATCATCGTCATGGAGGACGCGGACCTCGACCTCGCGCTCGAGGGCATCGTCTGGTCCGCCTTCGGCACCTCGGGCCAGCGCTGCACCGCCGCTAGCCGGGTGATCGTCCACGAGGCGGTCTACGACGCGCTCGCGTCGACGCTCGTCGGCGCCGCAGAGAAGATGCGCCTCGGCGCGGGGTGGGAGGAGGACACGGACGTCGGCCCCGTGATCAACGAGGCCGCGCTCGAGAAGATCCACTCGTACACCGGCATCGGCCGGGAGGAGGGCGCGAAGCTCCTCACGGGCGGCGAGATCGCATCGGGCGACGGGCTCGACAAGGGCTTCTACTACCGGCCGACGGTCTTCGGCGACGTCGAGCCGGGGATGCGCATCGCCCAGGAGGAGATCTTCGGGCCCACGACCGCGCTCATCCGCGTGCGCGACACGGACGAGGCGATCCGCGTCTCGAACGGGATCAAGTACGGCCTCTCGTCGTCGATCTACACGCGGGACGTCAACCGCGCGTTCCGCGCGATGCGCGACCTGAAGGCGGGCATCACGTACATCAACGCCGGCACAATCGGGGCCGAGGTGCACCTCCCCTTCGGCGGCACGAAGGACACCGGCAACGGCCACCGCGAGGCGGGACAGGCGGCGCTCGACGTCTTCACCGAGTGGAAGGCGATCTACGTGGACTACTCGGGCAAGCTCCAGAAGGCCCAGATCGACACCGCCGAGTAGCCATTTCGCCGCCACTCAAGATCGCCGTCGTCGGGACGAGCTGCTCGGGGAAGACGACAATCTCGAACCGGTTGGCCGAGGAGCTCGGCGTTCCACACATCGAGCTCGACGCCCTCCACCACGGGCCGGATTGGGCGGAGCCTCCGTTGGAGGAGTTCCGCCAACGGGTGGAGGCCGCCATCGCCGGCGACGGCTGGGTCGTCGACGGAAACTACGGGGGAAAGCTCGGCGACCTCGTGCTCGAGGGAGCGGATCTCGTCGTCTGGCTGGACCCGCCCCTGCGGACGATTCTCCGCCGCCTCTGGAGGCGGACGCTGCACCGGATCCGCAATCGCGTCGAGCTCTGGAGCGGGAACCGCGAGACCTGGCGAAACGTCTTCCTGAGCCGCGACTCCCTGTTCCTCTGGGTGCTCAAGACGCACTTCCGGCGCCGCCGCGAGCTGACCGCGAAGCTCGCACGATTCCAGGCCGTCCGTCTCCGCTCGCCCGAGGCAGCGGATGCGTGGCTCGAGCGCTTCACCGGGATGAGGCCGGGCCGCACGTGAACCGCAAGCTCGTCGTCTTCGTCCCGCGCGAGGCGCTCGACACGGTGCGCGACGCGCTCTTCGCAGCGGGCGCGGGCCGGATCGGCGACTACGAGCGCTGGTCCTGGTACACGGAAGGGACCGGGACGTTCCTCGGCGGCGAAAGCACCTCGCCGACGGTCGGCAGGAGCGGCCGTGAGGAGCGCGTGGCGGAGCTTCGTCTGGAGACCGTCTATCCCACCGAACGCGAGGCCGAGGTAATTCGGGCGCTACGCGAGGCGCATCCCTACGAGGAGCCCGCCTTCGACCTCTACCCGCTCGTGTGAGGGCGAGGCTCTACACCGACGGCGGGGCTCGGGGGAATCCTGGGCCGGCCGCCTTCGCCTACGTGCTCGAGACCGAGGACGGCACAGTGCTCGCGGCGCACGGCGAGGCGATGGGGGTCGCTACGAACAACGTCGCCGAGTACCGCGCGCTCGTCGAAGGACTGGCGAAGGCGGCCGAGCTGCAGGTCGACGAGGTCGAGGTCGTCTCCGACTCGGAGCTCCTCGTCCGCCAGATGCGCGGCGAGTACAAGGTCAAGAACGAGGCGCTGCGCGAGCTCTCGCTGCAGGCCGCGCAACTCGCGCGCTCCTTCGCCAAGGTCGCCTACAGCGCCGTGCGCCGCGAGCACAACGAGCTCGCCGACCGGCTAGCACAACGAGCTCGCCGACCGGCTCGTGAACGAGGCCCTCGACGCGGCCTCAGAGTAGGGAGAAGGCGCGGCTATACTTCGCGTCCTCGCGGATGTAGCTCAGTTGGCTAGAGCGTCTGCTTGCCATGCAGAAGGTCGAGGGTTCGAGTCCCTTCATCCGCTTCGAAGGCGCTGCAAACTGGCTAGTTTTGGTAAGCGTTCAGGTCCCCGCGCTCACGCGAGCGCGGGGACGGGGTCGCCTCGGATGCTCGCGCTGAGGACCTCGGCGAGGTAGGCAAAGAGCGAGCGGCGCTGAAGGCGGCAGGTGACGGAGGCGGAGAGGAGCCGTTCGATGGTGCGTTCGCCTTGCTCTGATTGGCTGCCGAGGGAGAGCTTGCGGTAGATGACGGCGCCGCGCAGGCCGCGTTCGGCGTGGTTGTTGGTCGGCTCGACGCCGTCGGTGTGGGTGAAGGTCCAAAGCGCTGGCCAGCGCTTGAGGAGGCTCTTGGCGAACACCCGGTGGTACTTCGTTCTCGGGCTCTTGCGGGTGGCGTGTTCGAGCAGCGCGTCGAGCTTGCCCTGGAGTGGTGCGATCTGCGCTTGCAGCCGGGCGCGGTCGCCGTCGGCCTGGTAGCTGTCCCAGGCGGCGAAGACGTCGCGGGCGATCTGCAGGCCCTCGTTGCCGAAGCGTTGCTGCTCGGCCATGCCTTCGCTGTGGGCGATGAAGTCGCGGAGCAGGTGCGCCCAGCAGAGCTGCCGTCGGGTGGGGTCAAGGTAGTCGTAGCCACGCCAGCGGTCGGAGCAGACGATCCCGGCGAAGCGCTCGCCGAGGAGCGCCCGGGCCTCGAAGCCGTGGCGGCCGGCCGCGATCCGGAAGACCGCGCTGCGGGCGCTCAGGGCGCCCCACAGCGTCCGGCTGCCGCCGGCGGTCTTCCAGCCGGTCTCGTCGATGTTGACCACCGGCGCCGACTTGATCTCCTGCTCGAGCCGGGTGTGTGGCGCGGCGAGCGCCTCGCCGGCCCGGTGGATGATCGCGTCGACCGACCCGGTCGCCAGCTCGAGCCCGAACAGCTCGCGGGCGAGCTCGGTCGTGTCGCGGCGGGAGACACGGTTTCTCACCGCGAGCGTCACGACCGCGGCCTGCAGCCGTGGCCCGAACGCCGACCGTGGCACCTCGCGGGGAAGCTCGGCCCGGGTCGGGGTGGCGCACTCGGGGCAGCAGAAAGCGTGCAGCCGGTGCTCGGTCACGCGCACCGCGGTGGCGGCAGCTCAGCGACCTGGTGCCGTGATGGCTCAGCAACAGCAACGCGCTCCGGCTCGCCGAAGACGTGCGAACAGGCCCGACACCGCTCCGGCCAGTGCTCGACGATCGCGTCGACCTGCTCGAGTGGAAGCAGCCGCCGATGTCTGCCCTCGTGCCCGAGCTGGCCGCCACGCTTGCGTCCACTCGCCGGCTGCTTCGGCCGGGGCGGCGCCGACGGCGGGTCCTGCGAGGGCGGCAGCGACGAGTTGCGCGAGTTCCGACCCAGCCGCCGCTCCAGCTCGGCCACCCGCGCCTCCAGCCGCTGGTTCGCCTCCACCAGTTCGCCGATCCGCATCAGCAGCGCGACCGCCGTCTCCCGGTCGCCGTCGAGAATCGCCTCCGCCTCAACCCGCTCCACACCCCGAAGTTCGCCTCACTCCGGTGGGTCCCTTCCGGGGAGGTGAACGCTTACATGTTTTGTTGCCCGCCGAGGCGCAAACGACCGCCGGCCTCCCTGCATGCTGCGCACATCCCGCACGGGAATCCCCGCAGAGAGCGGGTCGTAGCCGGTAATACCCGCAGGCATTTCGCCGGTCGCAACGACCGGCGGTCGAGTGGCTCTTTTCTAGGGGGACGGCGCTTGGCGTAGTAGCGGGGGCGGGACTTGGACAGACATTGCGACCACGTACCGCTTCGTCGAGGTCCGCCCGCTGCCCTAACAAGCGGGGAGCCGCGCGGTTGGACGCGGCTCCGTCAGATTCCCGCCGGCACCCTGAGACCGGACGTCTCCGCTGTTCCAAGGACGAACAGGGTCGAGCTCATGATCCCGAATCGCTCGGTGTCTCGCCGTGAACTTGACGATGTCGATCTCGTGGAGACGGAGCTTGCGACGGTGGCGGCACGTGACCGTCCCCGGAGGGCGGTCTACTCGTTCTGGATGAGGCCCGCGCAGCCGTGGTGGGGCGAGCCGGACGAACCGGCTTGCGCGGCAGGACGAGCCTGAACTCGCTTCCCGCTCCCGCCTCGCTGTCGAGTTCGATTCGCCCGCCGAGCGCCCGTGCCGCGCGCTGCGCGATCGCGAGGCCGAGACCGGAGCCGCCGCTCGCGCGGTCACGCGCCTCGTCGACGCGGTAGAGGCGGTCGAAGATGCGCTCGCGGTGCTCCGGTGCGATGCCGATGCCCGTGTCGCGGACGG
>WNGA01014247.1_pt1 | contig 26367 bp, 25 predicted proteins | sample 5400061 | NCBI WGS metagenome assembly WNGA01 (sample SAMN13153366, study PRJNA577476) | soil metagenome | isolation source: 100 cm soil or saprolite under grassland replicate 2 | place: USA:California | collected 2016-06-15 | reverse complement strand
GCCACGTCGCGATGATCGGCAACATCGAAGCACCGGGGAATCAGACGCGCTACTCCGAATTCAACGCCTGGTGCGATCCGGAAGCGCTGGCGACGGTGCTCGCCGCCGAAATCCCCACCGAAATGATCGGGCTCGACGTGACGCGCAAGCTGATCATGAAGGCCAGTGAAGTCGACCGGCTGGCGCAGTACTCCCCCTGGCTGCACGATGCGTTGCGCTTCTACGTCGAATTCCACCGCAAACAGGAAGGACTGGACGGCGCCGTGATCAACGACGTGCTCGCGATCGCCTACCTGCTCCGGCCCGAGGTGCTGACGTTCAGCGATCTGCGGCTCCACGTCGAGCTGGACGACGGCCAGAGCCGCGGCCGCACCAGGCTCGACCCCAAGGGCGCGTTCGCCCGCGTCGCCATGGACGTGCACCCACCTCCGGTGCGGCGGCTGCTGTTCGAGCGTGTGCTGGCGGGTGCGCTCGTCGAGGAGGCCCTCGCGTGACGATTCCCCGCAAGGTCACCGTGATCGGCGCCGGTGACATCGGCGTGGGATGGGCGGCGCTGTGCGCGTCGGCCGGCTGGCCGGTCGCGATTTTCGACCTGAGTCCCGCGACGATGGCGCGCGCCTCGATCGAAGTCGAGCGCCGTACCCGCGCGCTCGTCGCGCTCGGCCGCGCGCCCGACTCCATCGTCGAGCAGGGCCTGCGCGAGCTACAGCGCGCCACGTTTTTTTCGGAAGCGATCCAGGATGCCGACTGGGTGATCGAGGCGATTCAGGAGGATGTCGGCGCCAAGCAGAAGCTGTTCGTGGCGATCGAGGAAGCCGTCAGCCCGGAGGCGCTCATCAGCTCCTCGTCGAGCGGCCTCCCGCCGAGCGAAATTTTCGGCCGGATGCGCCGCCTCGACCGCTGTCTCGTGACGCACCCGCTGAACCCGCCGGAGCTGATTCCCCTCGTCGAAGTCGTGCCCGAAGGCCGGACCTCGCCCGCCAACATCACGCGGGCGGTCGATTACCTGCGCGCGCTGGGCCGGTTTCCCATCGTCCTCAAGAAGGCGATTCCGGGCTACGTCGTCGGCAGAGTCTCGGCCGCGGTGTGGAGGGAGTGCATCGATCTGGTGTTACGGGGCATCATCAGCGTCGACGATCTCGATCGCGCCGTGTCACTCGGCCCGGCGATCGGCTGGGCGGCGGCGGGCCCGCACCTGACCTACCATCTGGCCGCGGGAGAAGGCGGCATCCGCTACTTCACGCAGCAGCTGCTCGCGAGCTTCGAGAGCTGGTGGCAGCAGCTCGCCCACTGGGCGCAGCTCGACCCCGAGCAGCAGCGGGCGTTGATTCAGTCGATCGAGAAGTCCTACAAGGGAAAGGTGGAGTTTCTGCGGGAAGCGCGGGACCGGCGGTTGAGCGCGATCCTCAAGGCTCTGGAGCAGGCGCGCGCACCATCAGGATCGGAATCCGGCTGACGTGTCGCAATGCTGTCGCGGTGGTGCCATGAACCACGTCGCCCAACAGCGAGTGCCCATGCGTCGCCATCGCGATTAAATCGACCATCTCCCGCTCCGCCGCCGCGGCGATCTCCTCCGCCGGGTCACCTGCCGCCAGCACCGCATCCACGTTGATTCCCGCCTGCCGCAGGTCCTGCGACATCCGCTCCAGATACGCTCGATCGTCCTTCATTTCCTGCGACTCGCGCAGGTTGAGCTGCTCCATGTTGCGCGCGGCCCAGCCATCGGCGACGTGCAGCAACAAGACCTCGGACCCCAGCAGCTTCGCGAGACCGGTGACGTGCTTGAGAATCGCCTTGTCGGCGGGACCATTCTCGAGCGGCACCAGGATCCGCTTGTACATCAGCTGATCCAACCGCCGAAGATCCGCACCAACAGCCACGCATTGAAGCTGGCGATCGCCACCGCGACGACGTAGGCGAGCACTTTGAGCCAGGTGGGGTTCACGAACTCGCCCATTTTCAGGCGGTCCGAGGTGAACATCACCAGGGGAAAGACGGCGAACGAGAGTTGCAGGCTCAGGATCACCTGGCTGAGAATCAGGAGTTGGGCCGTGCCGTGCTCACCGAAGAAAATAGCCGTCAGCGCGGCGGGCACAATCGCGATCAAACGGGTGATGAGCCGCCGCAGCCACGGCCGGATCCGGATGTTGAGGAATCCTTCCATCACGATCTGGCCGGCGAGCGTCCCGGTCAGCGTGGAATTCTGGCCCGATGCGAGCAGCGCAAACGCGAACACGGCGCTGGCCCCCGCGACGCCGAGCAGCGGGGTGAGCAGGCGGTACGCATCCTGAATCTCGGCGACGCCCATTTCGCCGGCGCGGTGGAACGTCGCCGCGGCGACGATCAGGATCGCCGCGTTGATGAACAGCGCGAACGACAGCGCGACCGTCGAATCGAGGAAGGCGTATTTCACTGCCTCCCGTCTCCCGGCTCCTGTTTCCTCATAGCTCCGCGTCTGCACGACGGACGAATGGAGGTAGAGGTTGTGCGGCATCACCGTCGCGCCGAGGATGCCGATCGCGATGTACAGCTTGTCGGGATCCTTGAGAATCGACGCGCTCGGGATGAAGCCGGCGAATACGGCGCCGGCATCGGGCTTGGAAATCAGGATCTCGAACAGGAAGCAGCCGGCGATGGTGGCGATCAGCACGACGACGAGCGCCTCGAGCAGACGAAAGCCCTTGTGCTGCATGTAGAGGACGATGAGCACGTCGAGCGACGTGATCGCGATCCCCCACGCGAGCGGAATGCCGAACAGGAGGTTCAGGGCGATCGCCGAGCCGATCACTTCGGCGAGGTCGCAGGCGGCGATCGCGATCTCACAGATCACCCACAGGAAAAACGACACCGGCCGCGAGTAGTGGTCACGGCACGCTTGGGCCAGGTCGCGACCCGTCACGATGCCGAGCTTGGCCGCGAGACCTTGCAGCAAAATCGCCATCAGGTTGGACAGCAGAATGACGGTGAGGAGGGTGTACCCGAAGCGCGCGCCCCCCGCGAGATCGGTGGCCCAGTTGCCCGGATCCATGTAGCCGACGGCGACGAGATATCCGGGCCCTGCAAAGGCGAGCGCTTTCTTCCACCAGGCACCGGGCTTGATCGGGACGGTGCGATAGACTTCCGCCAGGCTCGGTGTGAGCCGCGGGTGGCGCCAGCCGGCGTCGAGGACGCTATTCGCCATCGACAGGCCGGCAGAGGAGCAGCAGCGCGAGCTCCTGGCCCACGACCCGCGTCGTGCCGTCGGCCATGCGCACGATCGTGGGACCATTGAACGGCTGCCGGTCGACGACAGTCAGCTCTACACCCGGCCTGAGGCCTTGCTCGGCGAGATAGTGGAGCCGGGCGGGATTCTCGTCGCCCACTTCCTGCAACATCACGCTGCGTCCCACTTCGGTCTCCGCCAGCCTCACCAGCTCCGCTTCTTCGATCTCACCGGCGGCCGTCGGAATCGGCGCGCCATGCGGGTCGTAACGCGGCTCACCCAGCGCGTCGGCCATCCGCTCGATCAGCTTCTCCGACACCGCATGCTCCAGTCGCTCTGCTTCGACGTGTACGTCACCCCAGTCGTAGCCGAGCTTGCTCGTGAGATACGATTCGAGGATGCGGTGGCGACGGATCATCTGCAGCGCGGCGCGGCGGCCCTGTGCCGTGAGCTGTACGCCGCGATACGGCACGTGCTCGATCAGGCCCGTCTCGGACAGCCGTTTCATCATGCCGCTCACCGAAGGCGGCGCGACTTCGAGCATTTCCGCGATATCGCTGGTTGTGGCAAAACCACCTTGACTGGTGAGATGGAAAACGGATTTGAGGTAGTCTTCGACGGACCGCGTCAGAGGCGGTTGTGGGGATCGAATCGCGGCGTTCATAGGCTCTCCGTATGCAAACCACTGTCAACGAGACAGGGTATTAGGCTAGCCTAATCATCAAATATTGTCAAGCGAAGATGTGGATTTTGTAAGGCTAAGAAACCAAGCTAATTAACGGCGTGAGAATGCGCTCGCTCATGCCCCAGATAGTGTGTTTGCCGATGGTGTATGCAGGCAATACCCGTGGCGGGATGCCAGGATGATCGACCGTGATCTCCCCCAGCACCCCCGGGGCTTGGAAAGCCCGGAAGGGCACCCAAAAGGCGTCTTGCACCTCCGGGTTGAGCGTAATTGTAGGGCGTTGTGTCAACGCGAATACAAATGGCCGGACGACGACGGGCGGCAACACCGGCGTTCGTGGGTAAAGGTCGTCAAGGACGCCGAGGCGCTCGGCAGCGGACAAATCGACGCCGATTTCTTCCGACAAATCGACGCCGATTTCTTCCATCGTTTCGCGGATCGCGGTCGCCAGGAGATCAATATCGGTAGGTTCGCGGCGGCCGCCGGGGAATGCGATCTGGCCCGACCAGGTGTCACCGGCGCGCACGGCGCGATGGATGAAAAGCGTCTCCAGTCCTTCGTCACGATCGTGCAGCACTACGGCGACCGCTGCGGCAATCATCCCGCTTTCGAGTGGGACCTCGGTGGGCCGGTAATCACGCAACGCGCGACGTGCGTCCTGCAGTGTGGGCACCCTTCCCTCGTCCCCCGTCCCCCTTCCCCGTTTTACGCCGACACTTCCTCGCCGCCGTCCACGTTGATCACGTTGCCGGTGATCCAGTCGGCGCCGGGCTGTGACAGGGCCACGATGGCGCCCCCGAGGTCGGCGGGCGTCGTCAGCCGGTGGTGCGGATTCCGCTGCGTCGCAATCTCGATGAGCTTCTCGTTGCCGGGGATCTTGCGCAGCGCCGGCGTGTCGGTCACGCCGCCTCGCAGCGCGTTCACGGCGATCCCGAGCGGGGCGAGCTCCAGCGCCAGTTGCCGCGTATGGGATTCCAGCGCCGCCTTCGCCGCCGAGACGGCTCCGTAGGTTGCGAAGACCCGCGTCGAGCCGGACGACGTCATCGAGAAGATCCGGCCGCCCTTCCCCATCAGCCCGTGCCGCACGACGCCCTGAGCCCAGTACACCAGCGAATGGGCCATCACGTCGAGCGTCATGTCGATGTTGGCCTTGTTCAGGACATCCTCGCCGATGTAGGGCTTCAGCGTCCCGAAGGCGAGGGAGTGCAGCAGCACCGCGACGTTGAGCTGCTGCTTCGCCAGCTCGGCGAGGACTTCGTTGCGCTTCTCTTCGTCGGCCGCGTTGATGTTGAAGTACTGCGTCTTCCGACCCAGCTTCTCGATGTCGCGGCGAATCTCGGCGACGTGCTCGAGTCCGGCCTTGCGGTCGAGGTGGACACCCACGATGTCATAGCCCGCCTGCGACAGCGCCCGCGCCGCCCCCTCGCCAAACCCGCTCGAAGCCCCAAGAATGAGCGCCCACTTGGGCGTTTTCACCTGCGCGTGTGTGTTATCGGACATGGCGGTATAATAGCCCACCTCCGATGAGACGCCACGTGTGGATGGGAATCGGCCTGATCGCGGGCCTCCTGGTCGGCCTCATCGCCGCCGGGCTGGCGCAGCGCGGCCACCCCGGCTTCGCGGATCTCGTCGGCACGATCCGGCCGATCGGTTCGCTCTTCCTTAATCTGCTCTCCATGGTCGTGATCCCGCTCGTCGCCACCGCTTTGTTCGCGGGGATCGCGAAGCTCGGCGACCTGCGGACCGTGGGCCGTCTGGTGGTGCGGACGCTGGCGTTCTTCTGGGCGACCGCGCTGGCGGGGATCGTGCTCGGCTTCGTTGTCGCCGCGGCCGTGCTGCCGCGCGCCGCCGTGACGCCGGAGCAGCAGGTCGCGCTGCGCGCCGCCCAGGGCGGCGATCAGGGTCTGATCCAGCGCGCCGCCGAGACCATCCCCAGCGGCGCGCAGTTCATCGTGCAGCTCGTGCCGGCCAATCCGTTCAAAGCGGCCGCCGAGGGCAATCTGCTTCCGGTCATCGTGTTCGTGACGATCTTCGGCATCGCCGCGGCGTCGCTGCCGATCGAGAAGCGGGCGCCGCTCACCACGATTGCCGACGCGACCACCGAAGCGCTGATCAAGATCGTCCATTGGGTGCTGCTGTTCGCGCCGATCGGCATCTTCGCGCTCGTGGCACCGATCGTGACGCAGTTCGGCTGGAGCCTGGTGCGCGCGATGCTGTGGTTCATCCTGGCGGTGATCATCGGCGTGATCGCGTTCATCGCCCTCGTGTATCTGCCGAGCATCGCGCTGATTGCCCGGCTCGCGCCCGGGCGCTTCCTGCGCGCCGCCTTGCCGTCCATGCTGATGGGGTTTTCGACGACCTCGTCGCTCGCCACGTTGCCGACGATGATCGAGGCGGCGGACAAGGACCTGCAGATTCCGCGCCCCATCTCCGGCTTCGTGTTGCCGCTCGGCGCCAGCTTGAACCGCGGCGGCAGCGCCGTCTTCCAGGCGGTCGCCGTGGTCTTCATCGCGCGGCTGTACGGCATCCCGTTCGGCATCGGCCAGCTGCTGGCGGCCGGCGCCGCGGTGTTTCTCGCATCGCTCACCGTCGCCGCGGTGCCGTCCGGCAGTGTGATCAGCCTGTTCCCCGCCTTTCAGTCCGCGGGCCTCCCCATCGCCGGCATCAGCATCCTGATCGGGCTCGACCGCATCCCCGACATGTTCCGCACGATGACCAACGTCACCGGCCATCTCACGAGCGCCGTCGTCGTCGCCGCCATCGAAGATCGAAAATGAGCTGGCTGTTGGCGGCGCCGTGGATTCTGGTGCTGCTGCTGGTCGTCTACGGTTACGCCACGCGCCGTCCCCGGCTGCGTGACTACGAGCCGTCGACGACCGGGCCGCTCGTCTCCGTCATCATCCCGGCGCGCAACGAGGCCCGCAACATCGAGCGCTGCGTCCGTTCGGTGCTCGCGACCCTGTACTCGCCGATCGAGGTGATCGTCGTGGACGATCGCTCCACCGACGGCACGGCAGAGCTGGTCGAGCCCGCCACGGGCGGAAGGCTGCGGCTGGTCCGGGGCACCGACCCGCCGCCGGGCTGGTTCGGCAAACAATGGGCGATCATGCAGGGCTACCGCGTCGCCACAGGCGAGCTGCTGCTCTTCACCGACGCCGACACGCGGCACGAGCCCGAGCTGCTGCCGCGGTCGGTACGTGCGCTGCAGGCCGAGCGCGTCGATCTCTTCACGGTGCTGCCGCGCCAGGAAATGCGGACGTTTTGGGAGCGACTCATTCAGCCGCACGTCTTCTTCGCGCTCGGGGCCCGCGCCGGCAACATCGCACGCATCAACCGGACGCGCGTCGATTGGAACGCGATCGCGAACGGACAATTCATCCTGACCACACGCACGGCGTACGAGAGTGCCGGCATGCATGAGGCGGTGAGGCACAGCATCGCCGACGATCTCGCTCTCGCGCAAAACTACGTGCGATCGAGCAAGGACATCTTTCTTGCCCACGCGCCGGAGTTCATGACCACGCGGATGTACGGCTCGCTGCGGGAAATCATCGCCGGCTGGTCGAAGAACCTCGCGCTCGGCGCGCCGCTGATGATGCCGCCCATCCCCTTTGTCCGCGCGCTGCTTCCTTACGTGATGTGGCTGCCCGCGCTGGCCTGGGTCGCGCCACCCGTCGTCTGGCTCCTGACGGGTGGTTGGGGATTCGCCGCCATCGCCACGCTCGCCTCGCTCCTCACCTGGATCATCATCTACGCCGCCGAGGGCGCACCGGTCTGGTACGCGCTGCTCTATCCTCTTGGGGCGGGCATGGTGGCGTTCATCATGATCAGATCGGCTATCCGAGGAAAACGAGTGGAGTGGAGGGGGCGCAGCTATCACGGCGGGGACATGCAAAGACTAGACGCACCGACGCACCGCCGGGACCCGTAAATGGTTGACGGGACCACCCTACGGAGGGTTGCGGTGCGTCTGGTGCGTCTAGCTTTTGCACGTCCTAACTCGACAATACGCTCCAACCCACAGCTACTCCTGCCACGACACTCCCCACGGCAGCGCCCACGTGCAGGACCGTCGCCCAGCGTGCGCCGCGCTCGGCGGCAAACCGCACGAGCACCGAGAGCGTCAGCGACACCCCCAGCATCCCGACGATCGTCCCGGCTCCGAACGCGGCGAAGTAGGCGATACGCGTCGCCGCATCGGGCGCCGCAGCCACCAGCAGCGCCGCAATCGCGCCACTGCCCGCCAAACCGTGCGCAATCCCGAAGCCCAGCGAGCGCCGGGCGTCGCCTCCGGTGTGGCTGTGGCCGTGATCCGGGCTACTGGCATGGCTGTGCAGATGAAAATGTGGGCTGGCAGCGACGTGTGAGTGTGTATGCATGTGCCAACGCCCTCGCGCGTAACGCCAGATCACCACGCCACCCAGCAGGACCAGCAACGCCGCGACGAGCAGCTCGGCAGCCGGCCAAAACCGGTCCGGGAGCCGAACGCCGAGCGCGATGATCAGCAGGGCCACGGCACCCACCGTGACGGTGTGTCCGAGTCCCCAGACCAAACCGAGGCGCGCGGCGCTCCATAACCGTGCCGCGGGCCGGGTCGCTAAAGTCGATACCGCCGCGAGGTGATCGGGCTCAAACGCGTGCCGCACGCCGAGCACGCCGCCGACGGCGACGATCATCGGGATGCTGTTCACTGGCAGGGACAGCATTGGCGTACCAATCTAATGGGCCATGGACGCCACGTCGCGGCTGCTGCATCAGATCCACGCCCGTTATGCGCCGGTAGATGCGCGCGTCGCCGAAGTCCTCGATCACATCCGCCAGGACTGCAAGGATCTCGACCTCAAGCAGTGCAACGCGGACAACGAGCGCCAGCTCGAGCAGTTCATCGCGCGCGTCGAGGCCGAGTTCCCCGGACGGGCGATCGTTCAGCGCCAGCGGCTGTCGAAGTGGGCGGTGCGCACCACGCGCTGGAACTACCTGTTCACCGTACCCGGCGAGTCGGACGACCAGGTGGTCCTCGTCGCGCATTACGACACCTGGCGCGGGCCGGGCGCCGACGACAACACCACCGGCGAGGAGATCCTCAAGCAGTACCTGCTGAGCGACCTCAAGGCCGGCGCGCGCCCCCACCTCACCCACGTCTACTTCTTCGCCGGCTCGGAAGAATGCGGCCTCGTAGGGCTCTTCTCTCAGCTGCTGCTGTCATTCGGCCTGTTCGCCGGAAACTTTGCGCTCACCTACGGCGATTGGGGGATGCTCGCCATCGCCATCGCGCTGCTGCCGCTCGCCAGTTACCGCTTCGGCGTCTCGGGATCGCGCGAATATGTACGCACGCTGTCGCCCGCTGCACTGCGCCAGATCCGCGCGGTCGTCTCGATCGACTCAGTGGGTGAAGGACGCCTCTACATTCCGCGCGAGACGATGGGCGCCGACTTCATTCGCGTGTTGATCCCCTTCGGGGACTACGACTCGCTGAACGATCTGCTCGAAGAAGCGGCGCACCTGCACGGCATCAAGTACAACAACTTTCTGGCCGGCGGGACCACCGACCACGTCTCGTTCCTGGAAGTGAACAACGGGCTCTGGGCGCGGGCGAAGGACGGCGTGCGCCGCCTCGCGAGCGCCGTCACCGGCCGGCCCTACACGCCGCCCCTGCGCATTCCCGCGACCGCCCTCGTCGCGATGCGGCCGGGCAAAGCCTCGCCCATCGTGTTCGGCGGCAAGATCCACACACCCAACGACACGCCCGATCGCGTGTACCCCGAGCCGCTGCGGCAGACGCTGCTCATTCTCGATTATCTGTTTTACCGCATCGAAGGCGGCCCACGCATCAGCCAGCCGCGCGAGCTGGATGAATTCCACTACGCGCGGCTCTACAAGAGCGGTGCCGGCCACCTCGTCGCGCTCAAAGACGCCGTCGAGCCGAATCGCCGCAACTTGAACGCGGTCTACCACGCCAGCGTGACTCGCCAGGATGGTCGAGCGGTAGCCACGCTGGGCGAGATTGTGAGCTGGGGAGTCGAGAGCCGGCTGCCGCGCGAGGTCCGGGAAGTCTGCGCCGACGCCGAGCTCGCCTGCCGGCCCGAGCGGGTGCGGGACCTGGAAGTGAGGAGCGGCGAGACGACGCTGCACTTTACCCAGCATCGGTCGGTGCTGGCTGCCCTGCGGCGTGCCTACCACGAGGCGATCACCCTGGCGCAGGGTGTCGTGCGGCGCTTCCTCTTTGTCACCTTCTTCGCCCTGGCGTACGTACTGGCGAGTGTCACGGGGTGGCTCATGGACGTGGCATTCGAGCGCTGGCCGGGTTTTGCCCTGTGGGTGGCTGACCACGTCGGGATCACCCTGACGGCCGTCATGCTGCTCGAAGTGGCCGTCCTGCTCCACCTCATGGCGCGGCGCATTCCGGCATGGATCGACAATACGTACAAGCACGCCAACCGGGCCGATAACTTGGGCAGTCTCAGGCGGATATAGCCCTACAACCTTTTGCCCCACTTGGATATCCAAATCCGTGCATGCCCCGACAGGTGCTCGAGGATACTCTGACTGCTGACTCCATAGCGGCCGATGCGGCTCTCGCGGGAAGCGGGGACCCCAGTTGGTGCGCCGCATGCTCGACGCCGATGAAGCCGATGACGTCACGCAGGACGTCTTCATCCGCGCCTGGAAAAAGCTCTCGACCTTCCGCGGCGAGTCGGCGTTCGGGACGTGGCTGCACCGGCTGGCGGTGAACGTGGTCCTCGCCCGGCGCAAGAACGTGGGGATCGAACGGGGCCGGTTCATCGCCGATGAGGAGCCGCTCAAGGATGTGTCGGGGCGGCCACATACGCCGGAGCTATCGATGGACTTCGAGGAAGCGCTCGCGAGCCTTCCCGAGGGAGCCCGGCAGGTGTTCGTGTTGCACGACGTGGAGGGGTATCGCCACGACGAAATAGCGCGCATGCTCGGTGTCGTACCGGGCACGTCGAAATCGCAGCTGCATCATGCGCGGATGGCGCTGCGGAGGCACTTGGAACGATGAACGATCTCTGGACGAACCGGCTCTCGGAATACCTGGACGGCGAGCTCGATAGCGCCGAGCGCGCCGCGCTCGAGGCGCACCTCGCGACCTGCGGGGCGTGCTACGCGACGCTGAGCGAGCTGCGCGGTGTCGTCGCCTACGCGAAGACGCTCGTGGACAGTGAGCCCGCGACCGACCTCTGGCCCGGAATTGCTAAACAGATTCGGGCGGAGCGCCTGCCCCAGCGACGTGACCGCCTTGTCCGCCGCCGTTTCAGTTTGACCGTCGGGCAGTTACTCGCGGCAAGCATCGCCCTGGTGTTGCTCTCGGCAGGCGGCGCCTGGATGGGGTTGCGTAGCGACGGACAGTCCGCGAACCGGATCGTTGAGATTCCGTCGCCCGCCCCGCGCGTCATGCCGGCCGCCCGCTGGAAGGTCCAGTCGGACATGGCGATCGCCGAGCTGCAGGATGCGCTCTCCGCCAACGAGAGTAAGCTCGACACGGCCACGGTTCGCGTGGTGCGCGAGAATCTCGTGATCATCGATCGCGCGATCGCGCAGGTGCAGAAGGCACTCCGCAACGACCCGGGGAATACGTACCTGAATCTCCATCTTGCGAACACGATGCGGCAAAAGATCGAGCTGCTCCGGCGCGCCAACGCGCTGGCCAGCCAAAGCTAGGGAGAGGAAACGAAAGACATGCTGACGACACTCGCGACACTGGTAGCCGTCTCACTCACGCTGCAACAGGGCGAAGGCCGCGGTGAGGGCCGCGGCCAGGGGGGGGGCAGCGGAGATACGACGGTTGCCGTGCAGAGCGGCGCCAGGCTCGACGTCAACAACTTCGGCGGCGAAATCGTCGTCCATACCTGGAATCAGAACAACGTGAAGGTCCGTTCCAGCCACTCGAGCCGCAGCCGGGTCGACGTGTCCACCTCGGCTTCCACCGTGCTGGTGCGGACGGCCGGCCGGCGCGGCCCGCCGTCCATCGTGGATCTCGACATCACGGTGCCCACCTGGATGGCGATGTCGCTGAGCGGCACCTACACCGACATCAGTGTGGATGGGGCGGGCGGCGCCGTGACCGCGGAGTCGGTGCAGGGTGATATCGAGGTCACGGGCGGCACGGGCAACGTCGCCCTCAAATCGGTCGAGGGCGGCGTGACACTTGCCAAGACCAAGGGCCGTATCGAAGTGAACTCCGTGGAAGGCGACATCACGATCACCGACGCGGCCGGCGACATCACGGTCGAGTCCGTCGACGATCAAGCTGCGCCGCCCCGGAGAGGTGGAGATCGAGCTGCCCGGGCACAAGGGCAAAAACCACGACAACGACAACGACAACGATTTCAACTTCGAGTTCCATTTCGACTCGAGCAGCGTACGCAGCTACGCCACCCAGTACGCACGCCAGTACGCAACCAAATACGCGAAGCAGTACGCGCCGAAGTACGCCCGGACCTACGCGCGCACCTACGCCCGTCAGTACTCGCACTGACACTGGAGAGACGATGCGGACCCTCCTGATCGCGACGGCGCTCTGTCTGGCGGCTGCCACCACGGCGGCCGCTCAGGATTTCAACTGGCATGGCCGGATCGCCGCCGGCAAGCGGCTGGAAGTGAAGGGTGTGAACGGCGACTCGAGGTGCAGGTGCCCGCGGGCATCGAGTTCGACGGCCAGACCGTGAACGGCGAGCTGTCGGCCGAGGGATTAAAGGGCGACGTCCGGGCGAGCACCGTGAACGGCAGCGTGCGCGTGAGCACGACGGGCCTCGCCGAGGCTTCGACGGTGAACGGCTCGGTGTACGCGGAAATGGGTCGCGCGGACTGGACCAACGATCTCGAGTTCAGCACGGTGAATGGCGGGATCACGCTGATTCTTCCCGGGAAGCTCGACACGGAAATTCGGGCCAACACGGTGAACGGCGATATCGAGACCGATTGGCCGCTCACGATCTCCGGGCGCATCAGTCAGCGCCGGCTGCGCGGCACGATCGGCGCGGGTGGGCGCGGGCTGACGCTGAGCACGGTGAACGGGGAGATCCGGCTGAAGAAAGGCACGTAATCGTACCGTGTCGCAGTCGTTCGGTACCTAATCGCTAAGCATCCAGCTTCACCTTAACCCCCTCGCTGCAAGAGGGGGTTTTTGGTGCTGCGGGACATTCTCGCCCGCACCAGGCAGATCGACGACCTGCGCGATCTCTTCCGCGTGCTCGGCTATGAGCTCGCGTGGGAGGACGTGCCGGCCGCGGCCTGGCTCGGCGAGTCGGCGTCAACGGCCGCGGGCATCACGCGCGCCGCCCTGATCGCGCGCTACGGCGCGTTTCGGGTGTTCGCGGTCGAGGCGTTGCATCCCGAGGACGCCGCACGAGCGACCGCGCGGCGGCTCGCCGCGGGCGCCGAGCGTGGCTTGGCATGCGCGCTGGGCGGTCAACCGCCGCGGCTGGTCTGCGCCGCGGGGCCGGTCGGCGTTCGACTGGCGTCGATTTCCATTCCCAGCCCGACCGGCTCGGCATTGGCGACCCTCGAGCGGATCGCTCCGACGAAGGGCGAGTCGGCGCTCGCGCTGTCCCTACGAATCGGGGAAGTCCTGGCGAGCGAAGGCGTCACGCCGCGCTTCTTTCGAGCATTTCGGAGCACGCTGGATCGGTTGGCGGAGCGGCTGCGCACCCCACGCTCGCGCCTCGATCGTCACGCCCTGACGCTGACCGCGCTGACGCGCGTCCTCTTCCTCTATTTCATCCAGTCGAAGGGCTGGTTGAACGGCGACACCCGCTACGTCGCGCGGCTGCTCGACCGCGCGCTCGCCACCCGCCGCCACTTTCATCGCGCGTTCCTCCACGCGCTGTGCTTCGGCGCCTTGAATCGGCCGCCGGCCAGCCGCGGCTGCGCGGCGCGCGCGTTGGGCAATGTCCCCTTCCTCAACGGCGGTCTGTTCGAGCCGTCGCGCCTGGAGCGGGAACATGGGCCCGCGATATGGAGCAACGCCGATTGGCGGGAGGCCTTCGACGATCTGTTCGAGCGCTTCCACTTCTCCGTGCGCGAGCACGATGCCGGCGAATTCGTCGCGCCCGACATGTTGGGCCGCGTGTTCGAGGGCGTCATGGATCCCGACGAGCGCCACACCAGCGGCAGCTACTACACACCGGCTTCGTTGGTGCGAGAGCTCGTACGCGCGGCGCTCGAAGCGTTGTTGACTCAAGCGTTCGGACTGTCGCCGCGCACGGCCGTTCAGTGGGTACACGACAGCGTTGCGCCGCGCCCGGCACCCGATCTTCAGGGGCTCACGGTGCTGGACCCCGCCGCGGGATCCGGCGCCTTCCTGCTGGGAGCGCTCGATGAGCTGGTCAGACTGCGCAGAGCGGCCGGAGACGGGCCGGCCCTGACGGTGAAGCGCGACGTGCTCGCCCACTCGCTGTTTGGCGTTGATCTCACTCCCACAGCCGTCCGCCTGACCGAGCTGCGACTGTGGCTGGCCCTGGTCGCCGACGAAGACGGCGCCGATCTCGCGTCGATCGCCCCGCTGCCCAACTTGAACGGGCACGTGCGGCAGGGAGACGCGCTCCTCGACCCGCTGATGCTGGCAGCCTCACTGGGCGGGCGTGCGATCCGTGCGGGAGGTGCCGCAGCGCGGCGCCTCGCCGCGGCGCGGCGCACCAATTTTCTGATCACTGGCCCGGAAAAGCGTGCCGGGCAGGAAGAGCTCGACTGCTCGGAAGCGGCGCTGGCCGGGAGTTTGTTGGACGAAGGCCGCGCCGCTCTGGAGACGGCGATCGCCGAGCTGCTCGGCGACGCGCGCAATCGCGACTTGTTCGGCGGCCGGCGCGGGCTCGACTCGGAGCGGCGAGTGCGGCTCGCCCGGTTGCGGCAGAGCTTACGCGAGCTGCGTGGCGCGCAGCGTACGCTGCGCCGCGAGGGCGGCGCTCCGTTCTTCGCTTTTGAATCGCACTTCGCCGACGTCATGCTGCGCGGCGGGTTCGACCTCGTGACGGGCAACCCGCCCTGGGTGCGCGCGGAACGGCTCGCACCGCGGGTCCGCGAGACGCTCACAGCCCGTTATTCATGCTGGCAAGCCACCGCAGTGCGCGGCTTCGCCCATCTCCCCGATCTTGCCGTGGCGTTCACCGAGCGCGCCTTCGAGCTGGTGCGGCCTGGCGGCGTGGTCGCATTGCTCGTTCCCGCCAAGCTCGCGACCAGCGGTTACGCCGAACCGCTGCGCCAGCGGCTCGCGCACCGCGCGCGCGTCGAGCGGGCGGTGCCGCTGGGCGAGCTGGTCGCGCGAACGTTCGGTGCCGCGGTATACCCGATGGCATTGGTGGCAGCACGTGCCGAGCCGACGGGAACCGAGCTGACGGCGACCACATTGGGAGCAAAGCCTTCCGCTCCGGTGGTCCAACAGCGGCAGCTGCAAAGCGACGGTCCGTGGATTCTTCTCGCGGGCGCGGATCGTATCCGCCGGCGTCTGCGGGCCGCCTTCCCCACCGTTGCCGATCGCTGGGCGCCGCAGCTCGGGGTGAAAACGGGAGCCGACGACTTGTTTCTCGTGGATCGCCAATGCGTGGGTGCGAGGCCTGCCATCCGCGGCCGCGACATCGCGGCATGGCGTTGCAAGCCGGGGCGCTACGTCCTGTGGACACACCGCGCCGATGGGACACCCTTCGACCGCCTGCCGCGCGAGCTCACGGAGCGTTTGTCGGGTCATGAAGACCGGTTACGGCGCCGCGCCGACTATCGAAGTGGCCCGCCCTGGCAGTTGTTTCGCACCGGTCTCGCGTCCGCGCCACATCGGGTCATCTGGCCGGACCTCGGCCGCCGTCTGAGCGCCGCCGTGCCAGCCCCGGACGGCGTCCCCCTCAATACCGTCTACGGCATTGCAACGCGCGATTCCGCCGATGCCGCAGCGCTCGCCGCTTTGTTCAACTCGTGCTGGCTGACGGCCTTGGCGCGGCTGGTGGCCGATCCCGCGCGGGGCGGCTTTCGTCGCTTCAATGCGCGTGTCGTGCGCGGTTTGCCCGTGCCGGCCGCTGGCTCCGCAGTCTGGGCGGAGCTCGCGCGCCGCGGTCACCGCTGTGAGTCCGCTGACGATCTCATCGCTGATGCGTTCGAACTCGATGGCGCCGACCGCCGCGCGCTGGCCGCGGATTCTTTCTGAGCATCTCGTCCCGGTCCCGGAGCCCTTCGCCGTGGCGCTCCGGCCGGCGGGGGAAGCACAGCCGTGCGACGTCGTCGGCAGCGCGGCGCGGGCGCTGCTCGACGGGCCGTCGCTGGCGCCAGACGCCGCGGCGGCCTCGCAATGGCCCCCCCCGGCGTGGCTCGCGCCACACCAGGTCCCCGCCGCCAGGCGGCTGACCGCGATTATCGCGCGGCACGGCGGCGCGCTTCTGGCCGATGCGGTTGGGCTCGGGAAATCATACGTCGCGCTCGCCGTCGCTCTCGCCCGCCAGGAACCGTTCACGCTTGTCGTCCCCGCCGTGCTCGTTTCGCAATGGCGCGACTTGCTGAATCGATTCGGCGTACAGGAAACGCCGATCATTACACATGAATCGTTGAGCCTGGGTTCCCGGTCTGTAGGGGCACGACATGTCGTGCCCCTACAACCCCCAACCCGTCTCTTCGTCGTCGACGAGGCCCACCGCTTCCGCAATCCAGACACGAACCGCTATCGAGCGTTGGCCCGCCTCGTGGTCGGCAGCCGGGTGCTGCTGGTGTCCGCCACCCCGATCCACAACAGCATCGCCGACCTCCTACACCTGCTTCGCCTTTTTCTTCGGGACCACGCGCTCGCCGCGCTGGGCGTTCCGTCCTTGCGCAGCGCCGCGGCGCGCGAGGCCGATCGCTCCCTGGCTCACGGCGCGGTCGCGCGCGTGATTGTCGCGCGTTCGCGCGAGCGCGTGCAGCACAGCTACGACGGTGGACCGGTCAGCATGGTGTTCCCGCGATCGACCACTGAAGCGCTGCGCGCCGGTCCGGCGGCCGACGCACTGCTCGGTGAGCTCGCCGCCGGCGTGACGCGATTACGCGCCGGTGGCGGAGCGGCAGCGTTGCTGCGCCTGATGTTGCTGCGCCGCCTGGCATCGAGCCTGCCGGCTTTCCGCGCCGCGCTGATTCGCCACGAAGCCTATCTGCAGCTCGCGATCCGCGCCGCGACCGAAGGGCGTGCGCTGACGTCGCGGGAGTTTCAGCGCTGTTTTCCACGCGCGGCCGAATCCGATATTCAGCTTGTGCTCTTTCCGCTCTTGCTCGAGCGTCCTGCGTCGAACGGCGCGCGCCTAGTAGACGACCGTCGTGTCCTCGACCGGCTGCGTGAGTTGCTCAAACGTGCGCCGGCAACCGATCCCAAGGCCGACGCGCTGGACCGGGTGCTGACCGCGCGGCCCGCCAAGACCATCGTCTTCACGGATGCGCAGCCCACGGCCCGCTACCTGATGCAACGGTTTCGCCACCGGCGGGTCGCGGCGGTCTTCGGGCACGTCGGCCGATTTGCCGCGGGGGACGCCGCCCGCCGGGACGTGCTGCGAACCTTCGCGCCCCGCGCGCAGGGGGCCCCACTGCCGCCCGCGGCCCTCGAGACCGACGTCCTCATCGCCACCGATCTCCTGAGCGAAGGACTCAACCTGCAGGACGCCGAACGAGTCGTGCATTACGATCTACCCTGGAGTCCGGCGCGCCTGGCGCAGCGCGTCGGCCGCATCGATCGGCTCGGCTCGTCGCACAGCGCGATCTCGACCATCACCTTCCTGCCGCCGGCGCCTCTCGCGGGAGCGCTCGCCATCGAAGAGCGCCTGGCGACGAAGGTCGGCGCGCAGCAGGCCGCGGGAACCGGCGGCCGGCTGGATTGGTGCGATCAGCTCGCCCTGCTTGCCGCTCCAGACCGCGGCGCTCCAGGAGGATCGTGCGCGGCCGTCGTCGGAGAGCCGGGCACCGTTCTCATCGTGCGCATTGCGAACCTGATCGAGGCGATCGTCATCGAAGGCGATGTCGCGCGCGCGAGCCCCGCTGCCGCTACACGGATACTGGCAGCGGCGGCGACTGCGCGGTCCATCCCCTGCGACCGCGACTTGCTGCGGCAGGCCATCGACGTCGCTGTGCCGCTCATCCGGTCACGACTCGCCGCTGTTCAGGACGCCCGCTGGCGCGCGAGCGATCGCGACCGGTTTGCGCGCCGGCTGATTCCGTGGGTCTTGTCGGCCGCCCGGCGCGCGGCCCGCCGCGGCGATGGCGAGCAGCTCGGCGCACTCGATGCGTTGGTGTCACGGCTCGCGTTGGGGATGACGGCAGGTGAAGAGTTGTTGCTGGAGGACGTGCTATCGCGTCGCGAGCCGCTCGCGATAACCGACCTGCTATCGTGGCATCAGCACCTGCCGCCGGCGCAGACGGGCGAATGCTGTACCTCGGTGGAGCTCATCGCCGTGGTGATATCCGTCGCTGGCTAGCTCGCTGTAGATTCTCCCTTGTGACGCTCGACACTTTCCTCTTCGACCTCGATGGCACGATCATCGACTCCATCGAGCTGATCCTGCGCTCCTACCGCCACACGATGGCGCTGCACCGCTGCAACGAGCCGATGCCCCCCGATGACATGTGGATCAAGGGCCTCGGCACGCCGCTGTGGGCGCAGTTCGGCCAGATCACGGACGATAAGGAAGAGATCGAGGCAATGGTCCAGACGTACCGGACCTACAACCTCACGCACCACGATGCACTTGTACGACCATATGAGGGAGTCGTCGAAGAAATACTGCGTCTAAAAGAAAACCGTAAACGACTCGGCCTCGTCACCAGCAAGCTGCGCGACGGCGCCATGCGCGGGCTGCGCATTTCGGGGCTCGATCAGGCATTCGATCTCGTGCTCGGTTGCGATGACGTGACGCATTCCAAGCCGCATCCCGAGCCCGTTTTGAAAGCCATGGATGTATTGGGGGTTCCACGCGAGAGCACCGTCTTCGTGGGGGACTCGCGGCATGACATGGAATCGGGTCGAGCGGCGGGCGTCAAGACCGCGGCCGTGCTGTGGGGCCCGTTCGACCGTGCCGACCTCGCAGACCTCGCACCCGATTACTGGCTGGAGAAACCCCGGGACTTGCGCGAGCTTTACGAGCCATGAGCCCTAAATTCGTCCCCTTCGAGCTGGAACGCTGGCAAAGCACCTGGGAAAACCGGGTGCGCTTCAACCTCTCCGAATCCGGCGTGCATCCGCTGACCATCCAGGAGCTGCTCGGCCTCGCCGGCGCCTCCGCGCTGCCGCTGCTCGACGTCCGGCTCGGCTACGCGCAATCGAACGGCACCGACCTGCTGCGCGAGCGCATCGCGGCCCTCTATCCCGGCGCATCGCCCGACCATGTGCTCGTCACCACCGGCAGCTCCGAAGCGAACTTCGTCACCTGCTGGCGGCTGCTCGAGCCCGGGGGGGGGGACAAAGTCGCCGTAATGATGCCGAACTACCTCCAGACCTGGGGGCTGGCGCAGAACTTCGGCGCGGAAGTCCGGCCGTTCCAGCTGCACGAGAAGGAAGCGTGGGAGCCTTACGCCGAGGAGATTCGCACCGCGATCGCGCCGGGCACCAAACTCGTCGTCGTCACCAACCCGCATAACCCTACCGGCCACGTGCTCAGCGACGCGTCGCGCAAGGTGATCCTGGACCGCGCGGCGGAAGTGGGCGCCTGGATCCTGGCCGATGAGGTCTATCAGGGCGCCGAGCGCGACGGGAAAACGACCCAGAGCTTCTGGGGCTCGGGCTATAGCAAGGTGATCATCGTCAACGGCCTGTCGAAGGCCTACGGCCTGCCCGGACTGCGGGTCGGCTGGATCGTCGCGCAGCCCGCGTTCAGTCTGGAGGCGTGGACTCGCCACGACTACACGACGATTGGTCCCTCCGGCGCGTCCGATCACCTCGCGACCGTCGCGCTCGAGCCGCACGCGCGCGAGAAGCTCATCGAGCGCACCCGCCGCATCCTGCACGCGAACTATCCGGTGATGGAGGCGTGGCTCAAGACGTTTGGCGACACCTTCACCTGGCATCCGCCCCACGCGGGCGCGATCTGCTGGGCGCGCTATCGCGGCGCGATCCCGGCGCTCGAAGTCGTCGAGAAGCTGCGCGCGCAGCACAGCGTGCTGCTCTGCCCCGGCGATCATTTCGGCATGCCCGGATTCCTGCGATTCGGCTACGGCGGCGAGCTGCAGCACTTCCAGGAGGCATTGGCCGAGACAGAGCGGGGCCTGCGGAGGCTGTTCTCCGACTGATTATGACGACATCGACCCTGATTCGTGCACCGCAGGACAACAGTGAAGTAGGAGCGGTCAAGCTCGCTGGGCCGGAGGAAATGCGTGCGGCGCTCGACGCCAACGTCGCCGCCGCGCGCGCCAGCCGCGACATGCCCGCCCATGCGCGGGCGGCAGCATTGCGAAAAGTCGCCGACGGGCTGGAGGCGGCTCGCACCGACCTCGCGCGCACACTCGCGCTCGAGGCGGGCAAGCCCATCTCCCAGGCGCGCATCGAGCTCGACCGTGCCGTCTTCGTGTTCCGCGACGCCGCCGAGGAAGCCACGCGGATCGGCGGTGAAGTGCTGCCGGCCGACGTCGTGCCGGCGGGCACGGGCCGGATCGCCATCACGCGCCGCTTCCCGCTGTCTCCGGTCGCGGGGATCACGCCGTTCAACTTTCCCGTGCTGCTCGCTGCCCACAAAATCGCCCCGGCGATGGCGTGCGGCGCCACGATCACCCTCAAGCCGCCGCCGCAGGATCCGCTCACGACGCTGCGCCTCGCCGACCTCGTCAACGCGTCGGGCTACCCGGACGGCGCCGTCAACATCGTCCCCTGTTCGGTGGAGGTCGCGCAAATCCTGATCGAGGATCCGCGCGTCCGCGTGATCACGTTCACCGGCAGCGCCAAGGCCGGCTGGGCGATCCGCGCCAAGGCCGGCAGCAAGCGCGTGCTGCTCGAGCTGGGCGGCAATGCGGCGGTGATCGTCGAGCCGGATGCCGACCTCACCTGGGCGGCGTCGCGCTGCGCCGTCGGCGGCTTCACCTACGCCGGCCAGTCGTGTATCTCCACGCAGCGCATCTACGTCCACGAATCTGTTTATACCCCGTTCCTCGACGCCTTTACTCGACGGGTTCAGCAGTTGAAGGTCGGGAACGTGCTCGACGAACAGACGGACGTCGGGCCGATGATCGCGCTCGAGGCGGCCGAGCGGGTGGAACGCTGGATTGCGGAAGCGGTGGCGGGTGGCGCCAAGATCGAGCAGGGAGGCAAGCGCAGAGGCGTGTATCTGGAGCCGACCGTCCTGACCCACACGAGCGCCGACATGAAGGTGAACTGCGAAGAGGTTTTCGCGCCGCTCGTGACCGTCACGCCGTACCAGTCGCTGCACGACGCGATCGCGTGGGCGAACGCATCTCCTTATGGATTACAGGCGGGCGTGTTCACGACCAATCTGCAGACGATGTTCCGGCTCCACGCCGAGCTCGACGTCGGTGCGGTCAACGGCAACGACATTCCCGGATTCCGCGTGGATCGTCTGCCGTACGGCGGCGCCAAGGCTTCGGGGCTCGGGCGTGAGGGCGTGCGCTACGCAATCGAAGAAATGACGGAGCGGCGGGTCCTGACCCTGAAGCTCGACTAGACGACCGCCCGCAACAGCAGGTAGGTCAGCCCGCCGATTCCCGCCGACGCCGGGATCGTCAACATCCACGCCCACACGATGCGCTGCGCCACGCCCCACCGCACGGCGGAGAAGCGCTGCGCCGCGCCCACGCCCGTGATGGCGCCGGTGATCGTGTGCGTGGTACTCACCGGGATGCCGAAATGCGAAGCGACAAACAGGGTGATGGCACCGCTCGTCTCGGCGGCGAAGCCACCGAAAGGCGTCAGCTTGGTGATCCGCTGGCCCATCGTCTTCACGATGCGCCAGCCGCCCGCCATCGTGCCGAGGCCGATCGCGGCATGGGCAGCGAGGATTACCCATACCGGGATGTGGTCGGCGTTCGTGAGGTGAAACGCTTGGATCGGGAAATTCACGAACAGTGCCTGGCTCGTCACCAGTAGCGCGACGATGATGCCCATCGTCTTCTGCGCGTCGTTCGTCCCGTGGCCCAGGGAATAGGCCGCCGCAGAAACGAGCTGTAACACGCGGAATGCCTTGTCGACTCTGCGCGGCAGTGATCGTCGCAATGCCCACGACAGCGCGACGGTCAGGAGCAGCGCCAGCATGAAGCCCATCACGGGCGCGACGACGATGAAGATCAGCGTCTTGGTCCAGCCGCTCGCGATGATCGCGGAAAATCCCGCTTTGGCGACGGCGGCGCCGGCATACCCACCGATGAGCGCGTGGGAGGAGGACGTCGGCAGTCCCAGCCACCACGTCACGAGGTCCCAGATGATGGCCCCAAGCAGGCCGCCGAGCACGACCGTCGAATCGACGACGCTCAAATCGATCAGGCCCTTGCCGTGGCGATGGAGTTCGCCGCGTCGTGAAAACCGTTGATGAAGTCGAACGTGAGGGCGACCAGCAGGATCGCCAGCACGAACCAGACGGAGGCCGGCATCAGGCGTGCTTGATCGTGATGGACTCGACCACGTTGGCGACGTCCTCGGCCTGGTCGAGCGTGCCCTCCAGATTGTCGTAAATCTCTTTCCACTTGATCAGCTCGATGGCGTCGCGCTCTTTTTCGAACAGCTGCCCCAGCGCCTCGTGGTAGATCGCGTCGCCCTCTTCTTCGAGCTGCTTCGCTTCGACGCAGTACTTCATGACGTCGTCGCCCTTTTTCAGCCGGCTCACCGCCTCCAGCAGGACGCCCATCATCCGCTCCAGCACATCCAGCAGCCGCAGCACGCCCTGGGGCGCCGCGCCCAGGCGGAAGATCTGCGCCCGCCGGCCGGTGCCGTCCATCGCGTCCATGACGTCGTCGAGATCGGAGGCCAGTTGATGGATGTCTTCGCGGTCGAGCGGCGTGATGAAGGTGCGATCGAGGCGGTTCACCACCTCGTGCGTCACCTGGTCGGCTTCGTGCTCCAGCCGCTTCAACGCTTCGATGTGGGGCGTTCGCCGGTCGGCGGGTGCCTCGAACAGCTTCCGCAGATACCCGACGGCTTCCTTGTTCCGATTGGCGACTTCAGTGAACAGATCGAAAAACTCTTCTTCGCGCGGCAGGAGACGCACGGTATCTCCGGGAGGCGGTGAACCGCAAAGATAGCGGCCTCCGGGAATGAGAACTAGGTTATCAGCCTCATGACTGCTACCCCCGTCCAACCGCAGCGGGTCGAGTTCGTCCGCGCGATTTCGCGTCTCGACGCCACCGCGCTCGTCGTCGGGTCCATGATCGGATCCGGCATCTTTATCGTCGCCGCCGAGATCATGCGGGAAGTGCACAGCCCGTCGCTGCTGCTGATCGTGTGGGCGCTCTCCGGTGTCGTGACGCTGCTGGGCGCGCTCAGCTATGGCGAGCTGGCGGCGATGTTCCCCAAGGCGGGCGGCCAGTACGTCTATCTGCGCGAGGGCGTCTCCCCGCTGTTCGGCTACCTCTATGGCTGGACGCTGTTCGTCGTGATTCAGACCGGCACGATCGCGGCCGTCGCCGTGGCGTTCGCGCGGTTCACTTCCGTGCTCATTCCCGGGCTCACGCCCGACGTCTTCCTCGGCACGACGCTGCACCTCCCGCAGCCGATCGGCGACATCGCGGTCGGGTTGTCACCGCAACGCATCTTCGCGATTGCCTCCATCGCGCTGCTGACGTGGATCAACGTCCGGGGCGTGCGCACCGCCGCATTCATTCAGACCTCGCTCACCGCGATCAAGACGGCCGCGCTCGCGGGCCTCGTGCTGCTCGGCATCACGATCGGCCGGAACGCCGCAGCGATCGCCGCCAATTTCGGCGCGAACTTCTGGCCGCAGGGCGGCCTCACGCTCGCCATGATTCCGGTGATCGGCGCGGCGATGGTCGGTTCGCTCTTCTCGATGGACGCCTGGAATAACGTCGGGTTTGCGTCCGGAGAGCTCAAGCATCCCGAGAAAGACGTGCCGTTCGCGATGGCCGCCGGCGTGCTGACCGTCACCGCGCTGTATGTGCTCGCCAACGTCGCCTATCTCGTCGTGCTGCCGGCCGACGCCATCGCCAACGCCCCGCAGGACCGCGTCGGCACGGCCGCGTTGCAAGCCATGCTCGGGGCGCCCGGGCTCTACATCATGGCGATCGCGATCATGATCTCGACCTTCGGTTGCAACAACGGGCTGATTCTCTCCGGTGCCCGCGTGTACTACGCGATGGCGCAGGACAATCTGTTCTTCAAATCCGCGGCGGTTCTGCATCCCACCTATAAGACGCCCGCCGTCGCGCTGATCGTGCAGGCGGTGTGGACGTGTGTGTTGTGCCTGTCGGGCACGTACAGCCAGCTCCTCAACTTCGTGATCTTCGCCGCCGTCGTGTTTTACGCCGTGACGGCGATCGGCCTGTTCCGGCTGCGGAAACGGCGTCCCGATCTCCCGCGGCCGGTGCGCGCGCCGGGATATCCGTGGCTGCCCGCACTGTACGTCGGTCTCACCGGGCTGATCGCCGTGGACCTGCTGGTCCAGCATGCAACGCGGACCTACGCGATGCTGGGGCTCGCGCTGGTCTTGCTGGGTGTGCCGGTGTACTTCGCCTGGAGACGGCTAGCCGCTCGATAAGTTTCGGGTTATATTCGGGGTGTATGGCGGTCCGAAAGCCCCGGGAATCCCCTCCCAAAGCTCCTCCGCACCAACTTCCCCTTTTGCCGGCCGACAGGTCGTCCGGCCGTCCGCCCGTCATCCTGGACGAGCGCCTCCGTGGCACCCGGTTCGTTTCGCTCACACCGCATCGTGTCCTCAATCCGCCCTCCGCAACCGGCATGGATTATTGGTCCCTCAACCCTTACGTCGGGTGCGAGTTCGGCTGCAGCTACTGCTATGCGCGCTATACGCACCGTTACGTCGTGGAGCGGGCGCACGACGCCGGCAAGCTCACCGACGCCGAGTTCGCCGATTACCGTGGCGCACACGGCTGGGAAGCGTTCGAACGGCGGATTTTCGTAAAGGAGCAAGTGGTCGGTGCGCTCGACGCCGACCTGAAGCGGGTGCCACTGGGCGAGTGCGTCGTCGTCGGCACGGCGACCGATCCCTATCAGCCCGCCGAGCGACGATTTCGCCTCACGCGGGCAGTGCTGCAGCGCCTGACGCGCTGTGAAGGGTTGTCGTTCGGCATCATCACCAAGAGTCCACTCATTGCCCGCGATTGTGACGTGCTCCTGCGATTGCAGCAGCGCAACGAGCTACAGGTGCACGTCTCGCTGATCACGCACGATGCGCAGCTCGCGCGGAAGCTCGAGGCGCGCTCGCCGGTTCCGGCAGCCCGGCTGCGCGCGCTGCACAAACTCGTCGCAGCCGGCGTCAATGCCGGACTGATCGTGGCGCCGGTGCTGCCGGGCATCACGGACGACATCGCGCACCTGGACGCCTTGTTCGCCGCCGCGCGGGACGCCGGCGCCCACTTTGTGCATGCCGGGACGCTGCGACTTTATGCCGCAGTCCGCGACCGCTTCTTGCCTGTTCTTGGTGAGCATTTTCCGGATTTGGTGGCGCGCTACACCCGAGCCTACGCGCGACAGGCAGGTGCGCCGCGCGAGTACACGGAAGCGCTCTCGCGACGCATCGAAAAGCTACGGCGCAAATACGGCTTCAAGAACCACACCGGCATGATCGACCGCTACCGCCCCGCCAACATGCCGGTGCAGGGCGAGCTCGAGCTGCGCGGCAGCATACCGTAAGAAGCGCTAGAATGTTAATACAACAAGGCGAGCGCTTTTTCTCTACTGAAAATGAACCACTCGACATGATATCGACACCGCTGATCGCCGAATTCGACAGCAACGTCGCGCTGCACGACCCGGCTCGGCAGTGAAGCCTGCGTCACTCGCGGCAGCGGCAGACGAACGCTGGCAAGGACGGCGGGCTCATCGGGTGGACACGACCGATCAACGATGGTCGCGCCATTCTTCCAACTACACCAGTAAAGCTTCGCGCTCCATAGCCCATTCTTGATGATGACGGATGCCGCGGTCTCGATCTGGCAACGAGAGATATGGGCGACCTCTTCGACGACGGTGAATGACGGTACCCGAGGATCCACCCAATCTCGCAGCCATTCCAGCGGCAGTAACAATTCCTCGGCACAGATATCACAAAGCCGCTCTATCTCGGTGTAGGAAAAGGTGCCAATCGCGGCACGGATGCTGGGATGCGGTGTCGGCACCAGGTTTTCCAAAATGAGATGCGCGATTTCGTGTGCGAGGACAAACGTCTTTTCGGACTCGTCCAATGTTTTCTCGATCTCAATGGCGGTCGTCAGCGTGTCCTGAATGACTCGGCCCTTCATGGCCAGGGAGGTTTCCTTGATGGAAACCCCGAGGCATGCGGCGAGCTTTCGCAAATCGGGAGGCGGCACGGCGGGAATGCCGGCGGTCGCCGCGATC
>WNGA01002889.1_pt1 | contig 26371 bp, 29 predicted proteins | sample 5400061 | NCBI WGS metagenome assembly WNGA01 (sample SAMN13153366, study PRJNA577476) | soil metagenome | isolation source: 100 cm soil or saprolite under grassland replicate 2 | place: USA:California | collected 2016-06-15 | reverse complement strand
CTTGCCCTTCGCTGCCTGGACCGTGGACCTGAGGAGGTCCGCCTTCTCCTTGTGCGTCAGCGTCGGCGACTCGCCGGTGGAGCCCGCCACGAACACAGCGTCGGAGCCGTTCTCCAGCAGCCACGTCGCCAGCGACTGGACGCCGTCCAAGTCCAGCACGTAGTCGTCGCGGAATGGCGTCGCCATCGCCGTGATCACCGAACCGAACCGACCGGCCATCGTTCCTTCCTTTCTGCTCGGCAGGTTACCCCGGGATCAGGGCCTTGGCGTCCATTTCGAGCACGGCCTGTGGCCGGCGCCCCGGATGGGAGGCCGGGCCCCGCTCAGGAGCCCTGGCTTGCCCGGCGCCGCGCGAGCCAAGGGTAACCCGTTGCACAATGCTTAACAAGCGCCACATGGGGCACATGTTGAACCCGTTCAAGGTGACAGGCGGCCCCCGCACCTGCCTTGGGGAGTCGGGTTCAATGGCTATCCTAGCCCCGGTGCGCATCTACACGAAGACTGGCGACGACGGAACCACCGGGCTCTTGTACGGGGGCCGGATCTCCAAGGCGGATCCGACGGTCGAGGCCTGCGGGAGCGTCGACGAGGCCGTGGCGGCCCTGGGGATGGCCAGGGCCCTCTCGGAAAAGGGCGGCGCGTTGATCCTTCGGCTCCAGCGAGACCTGTTCGTGGTGGGTGCCGACCTCGCCACGAACCCGAAGGAACGCGACAAGCTGAAGCCCGGCGTCTCGCTCGTGACAGCCAAGATGGTGGAAGAGATCGAGCGCCTGATCGACATGTCCGTGAAGGAGCACCCCCTCCCCCAGGAGTTCGTGGTCCCCGGGGCCACCGTCCCCTCGGCCGCTCTGGACCTGGCCCGATCGCTCGTGCGACGAGCGGAGCGCCGGACGGTCGAGATGCACGACGGGGGCTCCCTCGTGAACCCGGACGCTCTGCACTACCTCAACCGGCTGTCGGATCTGCTGTTCGTGCTGGCGCGCCGGTTGGCAGGTGGGCCTGAAGAACCCAGCCGGTCGCGCTGAGGCCGACGGGCGTCAGCCCTGAGCCGCACCCCTTCCGGCACCGACGGCCAGGGCGACCTGCACGATGTCAGACCGAACGGCGGCAACGCCCGCGTCCAGGCGTGACTCCACCCTCGCGATGTCGGCCTTGAGCCCCGTCTGGAGATCTGCCAAGTCCCCGCGAAATCCGTCCAACTCGCGGCGGAGCGCCTTGAAACGGTCGGTGGTCACGTAGGTCAGCACGGCCCCGACGGCCACGACCACGAACGTGTTGAGAAACGTCGCTACCAGGTTCACATCTCCTCCCTCGCTCGAGAGGGGGAGCGCTCAGAGGAACCATAGCAGGGGCAAGCGACATGTTCGGGACAGGGGTTCGAGCGATTCGGGTAGGGCTAGATTGATCGGGCGATATGGGTGGCGTAGGTCACTAAAGCCCTGTCAACAGGTCAGGAAGTTCGACGAGTGAGTCGATGCGAGCGTCGGCGTCGGCCTCCGGCCGGGTCGAGTGGAGCAGTCCCCACGGGCCTCGACTGATGAACACTCCCACCATGCCGACCCGCTGGGCCGGTAGGGCATCGTTGTCCAGGCGATCGCCCACGTACGCACACTCGCCCGCAGCCAGGCCCGCCAGAGCGGCCAGTCCTCGGAAGAACGCCGGAGATGGCTTGGCTGCTCCCAGGCTCTCCGCGGTGGCGACCACGTCGACGGGGCAGCCCGCCTCGGCCAGCACGTCTCCGCCTTCCCAGGCGGTCTGGCCGGCCACACCCAGTACGTAGCCTCGGGTCCGCAGGGCCTGGAGGCACGGGACAGCGTCCGGGTAAAGGTCCTCGCCGGAGAAGAGGTCGGGATCGCCGGCATCGGCCCGTCTCTGTTGCTCAGCCACGACGTCGAGACCCGGCCGAAACCGCTGAAACACCTGCAAGTGGTCCTCGTCCCGATCGATGAAGGCGCCGAACATCGCCATAAACGTGAACCGCGGAACGCCGAGCCAGTCGGCCCGCGCCGCCCACACGCGAGACTCATCCATCAGCGTCTCGCCGACATCGAAGAACACCGCGCGCACACTCATGCCGTCACCGCTAGCATTCGCACCATCCGATCGAGGGAGGCCCTGGCATGGTGCGGGTTCACATCTGGCTGCGCAAGAAGGAGGGCATGTCGGCGGAGGAGTTCCGCGACTACTGGCTCTCGAAGCATGCTCCGATCGCTCGTGACGGCTACGAGCACCTCCGCGGCTACGAGGTCGAGCTGGTGACGCGCGTGCCGGAAGGCCAGCAGGCCCCCTACGACGGCGTGGCCGTGCTGACGTGGGACGAGCGGGAGGGGTTCTCGGCCGACATGAAGAGCCCGCCGGCAAAGCAGGCCACCGAGGACCTGGCCAACTTCACCAGCGGGTTCGGCCTGCTGTTCGTCGAGCACGCCGTCGTCAAGTAGAGGTCGCCCCGAATGCCGATGACGCAGCAGGAGATCGAGGCATTCCTCGCCGAACCGCACCTGTGTCACTTCGCCACCGTGGACGACCGGGGCCGCCCGCGCGTTCGGCCGTTGTGGTTCCTGTGGAAGGACGGCGGATTCTGGCTGACCACCCGCCTGGAGGTCCGGCACACCGGCCGTGACCTCGCGTCCAGCCCGTGGGTGGCTCTCTCGGTGGCCTCCGAGGACCGGCCCTATCGCGCGGTCATCGCCCACGGCCGGGTCGAGGTGGTGGAGCGGCATGAGGACACGCTGCTGGCCATCTCCGCCCGGTACGGAGACGCTGAGGGACGGCAGTGGGCGGCTCGCGCCATGAAGGAGCCCGATCGAGTATTGCTGAGGCTGGTGCCCGAGACGCTGCTGTCCTGGGACTACAGCCGGGAGGGCACGGAAGGCGCGAAGCGGACCGCGCTCCGAACCTGACCGGACGAGCTCAACGCCCGGAGAACCCGCCCCCGAACCCTCCGAACGTCCCGGTCCCGAACGGGCGGCAGCGCTGGCGGAACGATCCCTGCAGGTCCGACGCCTCGAACGGCGGGGCCGCCTCACCGGTCGTGGCGAACCGGTATAGCGCGGCGTTGAAGATGCCGCTCATGGTGGCCCCGATGGCGACCAACCCGCCGATCCCGACGATGCCAACCAGGATCCCCAGAGGTACGCTCAGGACCCCGATGATGACCGCGACCACGATCACGGGGATCGAGAGGACGACCACCGCCAGGCCGATCCCGCCCGTGCCCACCAGGGTCTCCCCCCACCGCTGCTTGAAGATCCCCGCCGAGCGCTTGACCGCGTCGGTCGCGCCGGCGTCCTCGAACAGGATGACCGGCACGACGAAGAACGTGACCGCGCTCCAAGCCACGCCCACGATGGAGATCACGATCCGGCCGATGATGCCTGCCTTCTCCTCGAGCGCGCGAAGGATCATCCCGACCGTGGCAGCGATGGCCGCCCAGGCGACGATGGGGCCCAGCTTCGCCCGCGCCGCCCGCAGCCCGTCCGCGAGCGTGGGATCCCCGCCCTTCAGGCGGATCATGGCGGCGGCGACCACCGCCGCGTTGAAGAAGATCCCGACCAGGTACGCGCAGAAGTAGAAGAGCGCCAGGAGCAGATAGGACAACGCGCTCGGGTTCTGCCCGCTGCGAATACCGCCCGTCCCCCACGCCGCGGCGACGAAGCTGCCGGCCACGACCAAGGTGATGACGCCCGAGACGACGGGCAGCACGATCAGCTCGCGGTCCTTCTTCAGGACCTCCCAGCTGGCCCGAAGCAGGCGGAAGGCCCGTTCGACTCGTTCCATGGACCCCCTGACGATGCGCATCGATCGTATCCCGGCAACAGCGGCGCGGCCACGACCGCCCCTGGTTCGTTCGGGCCGGCCGGATCAGACCTCGAGCCCCTGGAACAGGCTGGTCAGGACCGGTTCGCGGGTGAGGTCCGGCGGCGGCCAGGCCTGGACGAAGCACTCCTCGCCCAGGATCTCCGGCTGAACGTCCTCGGGTAGGTACTCCAGCTCCACCTGTTGCGTCCGGTGGGCTCTGATCGCGTCGATCTTCCGCTTGACGACCTCTCCACAGTCGACACGGACGGCGATCATCTGGTCGGGGACGCCCCTCGGCATGAAGGGCCCTTCGGGGTCCCCGACGTCGATGCCTCTGGCCCGCAGGGTGTTCCAGAACTGCTCGAGCTCGGACTGCGGGATGGCGTTGTAGTACAGACGCTGGAAGGCCCGGTCCCCTCCCCCCGCTCCCAGGGCGCGGTGGAAGGCGTCGGTGGCCGCCTGTCCAACGGTGATGTGGTCGTCGTGCTTGGTGATCCCCTCCGGCCCGAATGTCACCACCAGGTGGGGCCGGACCGACCGGAGGACCTCGGCGATCCGTTCGATCAGCTCGTCTCTGGGAACGTCCTTGAGTCCACCGTCCGGGTACCGCAGGAAATGGATCGAAGCGTCTTTCACACCGAGGACCTCGAGCGCTTCCCCTTCCTCGGCCTCCCGGACCTGGGCCAGGTTCTCCCTGGTGGCGAGCGAAGGGTCGCTGATGACTCCCGCCTCGCCGCTGGTCGCCACGATCAGGGTGTAGTCGACGCTGCCGCCGTGCATGGCGACCGTCCCGCCCAGCCCGTATGTGTCGTCATCGGGATGAGCGAAGACCGCCGCGAGGCGGATCCCCATCTAGAGGCCCGTGTCGTCCAGCCCCAGCAACGGCTCGAGACCGACGGTCAGGCCGGGCCGGCGGATGACCTCCTTGACGGCGAGGAGCACCCCGGGCATGAACGACACGCGCTGCATGGAGTCGTGGCGCATGCTCAGGGTCTGGCCGACACCTCCCAGGATCACTTCCTGGTGGGCCACGAGCCCCGGGAGACGGACCGAGTGGATCCGGATCCCCTGCACGTCCCCCCCGCGGACCCCATCGATCGACTCGCTGCTGGGCCCCTCCCAAGCTTCCCCCCTGGCCTTGGCCATGCGCTCGGCGGTGGCCAGGGCGGTCCCGGAGGGAGCGTCGGCCTTGCCCTCGTGGTGCAGCTCGATGATCTCGGCCGCGGGAAACACGCGGGCCGCCATGGCAGCGAAGCGCTGAAGGAGCACGGCCCCGATGGCGAAGTTGGGGGCCACGATCACGTTGGACTCCTTCCCCCCCTCTTCGAGCAGCCGCTCGATCTCGGCCAGCTCCTCGGGGCCCAGCCCCGTGGTTCCCACCACGATGTGCATGGCGTGCTCGATGGCCCACCGCACGTTGTCCATCACCACATCTGGCCGGGTGAAGTCCACGGCGACCTCGGTCTCGGCCTGAAGAAGGGTCTCGATCTCGTCGGAGATCCGCACGTCGATCTCGGGATGGCCGATCATCGGCCCGAGCGGCTTGCCGTCGAACGACGGATTGATCCCGGCGACCAACGCCAAGTCCGGGTCCTCGGCGACCGCCTGGGAGACCAACCGTCCCATCCGCCCGGCCGCCCCCAGCACACCGACTCGGATCACGGACGCCCCTCTGCGTGAGCCGCCACTTCGAGGGAGGCATCGCCCGGCAGGACCCCTCCCGCGGCGTCTTCGTCGAAGGCACCCTCGTCGAAGGGGCCGATCACGGTCAGCGCCATGGCGCGAGAGAACACGTCTTGAGCCACCCCCTCCGCGTCACCCTTGGTCACCGCGTCCGTTCGGGCCAGCACCTCGTCGACCGTGAGGATCTCGCCGTGGCTGATCTCCGAGCGCCCGACCCTTGACATCCTCCCGCTGGTGTCCTCCAGGGACAGGACCAGCGAGCCCTTGAGGTGGCCCTTGCCCCGCTCGAGCTCCTCGTCGGTGAGGCCTCCCCCCGCGATGTCGCGCATCTCCTGCCGGGCGATCTGCAGGACCTCGTGGGCCTTGGCGGGGGTGCACCCGGCGTACACGGCGAACAGCCCGGTCTCGGCGAACATCGTGTGGTAGCTATACACGGAATACGCCAGCCCCCGCTTCTCCCGGACCTCCTGGAACAGGCGCGACGACATCCCGCCGCCCAGCGCCGAGTTGACCACGCCGAACGCGAACCGCTTGGGGTCCTTGCGCGAGAAGCCACTCGTCCCGAGCGTGATGTGGGCTTGTTCGGTGGGACGGCGCTTGACCAGCGTGGCCCTCGCCACCGCGGGGATGTCGCCGCCGGCTCGAACCTTGGGGGCCTGGCCCGTCGAGACCTTGGGGCCGGTGTCCATGTGGCCTTCGACCAGCGCGCAGAGCTCCTCGTGGCGAAGGTTCCCGGCCGCAGCGATCACGAAGTGCCGCGGTTGATAGAGGCGGTCGTAGAACCGCTTCACCTGATCGCGAGAGACCGAGGTGATGGTCTCGCGGGTGCCGAGGACGGGCCGGCCCAGGGGGTGGCCCTTCCACAATGCCTCGGCGAACAGGTCGTGGATCAGGTCGCCGGGATCGTCGTCGCGCATGTTGATCTCTTCGATGATCACCATGCGCTCGGCCTCGAAGTCGGCCTTCGCCAGGACCGAGTTCTGCAGCATGTCGCTCATGTAGTCCACGGCCATCGGGAGGTCCTGGTCGCGGACGCGGCAGTAGTAGCACGTGTACTCCTTCGCCGTGAACGCGTTGAGGTCTCCCCCGACGGCGTCGAAGGCCTCCGCGATGTGCCGCGCCGACCGCGTTCGGGTGCCCTTGAACAGCAGGTGCTCCAGGAAGTGCGAGGCCCCCGCCACGCCGGGACGCTCGTCGCGGGAGCCGACGTCGACCCACATCCCCAGGGCCGCCGAGCGCATGCCGGGCATCGTCTCGGTGACGATCCGAAGGCCCGATGCGTATTCGGTTCGGATGAGCTCAGGCTCGGCTGACGCCCGGCGAGGACTCAAGGCTCGCGCCGCCCTCCGCGATCACCTTCCCCCCGGTCGCGGTCGCCGCGATCCCGGCGGGGACGGAACCCCCGGCCGCCCCGGCCGTCGCCCTCGCGGCGAGGACGTCGCTCGCCCTGGGCTTCCTCCCCCTCCACTCGGGGCCAGCCACCTTCGGGCGGATCCCAGCCCTCACCGACCGGCTTCAGGCTGACCTTGCCCTGCGGATCGATCTCCTGGACCTCCACGGTGAGCTTGTCGCCAGACTTGACGGCCTCCTCGACCGCGGAGAGTCGCCTGCCCCGTCCGAGCTTGGAGATGTGCACCAGGCCATCTCGCCCCGGAAGGATGTTGACGAAGGCGCCGAACGTCGTCGTCTTGACCACCATCCCCTCGAAGCGTTCCCCGACCTGCGGCAGGCGCGGATTGATGATGGCTTCGATCATGTCCACGGCCCGCTCCGCGCTCTCGCCGTCACGGGATCCGATGAAGACCCGGCCGTCGTCCTCGATGTCGATGTCGGCGCCCGTCAGCGCGATGATCTCGTTGATCCGCTTGCCCTTCGGCCCGATGACCTCGCCGATCTTGTCCACCGGGATCTGCTTCATGATCACGCGAGGAGCCTTCTGCGAGAGCTCGCTTCGCGGCCCCGAGATCGTCCGAGCCATCGTCTCCAGGATGAACAGACGCGCTTCTTTCGCCTGCTTGAGGGCCCCGTTCAGGACCTCCGAGGGAAGGCCCGCGATCTTGGTGTCGAGCTGCAGGCCCGTAACGAAGTCCTTGGTGCCGGCGACCTTGAGGTCCATGTCGCCGAGGGCATCTTCCGCTCCGAGGATGTCCGTCAGCGTGACGAACTCCCCCGCCTCCGCGAGCACGCCCATGGCGATCCCGGCCACGGGTGCCTTGATGGGGACGCCGGCGTCCATCAGCGAGAGCGTCGAGGCGCACACGCTGCCCATGGACGTCGAGCCGTTGGATTCGAGTACGTCGGACACCAGCCTGAGCGTGTATGGGAACTCGTCCTCATCGGGGATCACGGGAAGCAGCGATCTCTCGGCAAGGGCCCCATGCCCGATGTCCCGACGCCTGGGGCTCCCGATGCGACCCACTTCACCCGTAGAGAACGGTGGGAAGTTGTAGTGGTGGATGTACCGCTTGGAGTCCTCCGGGTCGAGGGTGTCGATCATCTGGGTCATCCGGAGCATCCCCAGGGTGGCCACGTTCAGGACCTGGGTCTCGCCCCGCTGGAACAGCCCCGAACCGTGGGCCCGGGGGATCAGCCCGACCTCGCAGGAGATCTGGCGGATCTCATCGGTCTTCCGGCCGTCCAGCCGGGTCCCCTCCTCGAGGACCCGCTTGCGCATGGTTCGCTTCTCGAGCTCCTTGAAGGCCGGCGAGATCTCGCCGGCCAGGGCCGCGTACTCATCGCCCCAGGTTGTCGCGAGGTACTCCTTCATTTCCTTCTTGAGTGCGTCCAGATTGGCCTCGCGTTCAGCCTTCGCCTGTACGAGGGCCTTCGCCAGCCGAGGGCCGGCGAAGTCCCGCACGGCCGTGTACACGTCGTCCGAGTAAAGATGCCTTGGAGCGAATTCGGCGGGGGTGACTCCTGCCTTGGCGAGGACCTCATGCTGGAGCTCGATCACTTCGGCGATGGCCTGCTTGGCTACCTCCAAGCCCTCGGCCAGAACGTCTTCCGTGGGGGAGGTGTCACCGTCCTGGATGCGCCCCCAGGCGCCCTCCGGAGCTTCGCCCTCCACCATGAGGATGTCGACGGACCTCTGTTCGTTCATCCGTCCCGCCACTACGACGTCGAACGTGGCCAGGTCGAGCTCCTGATAGGTGGGGTTGATCTTCCACTGGCCCCCGATCAGCCCGAGCCGCACCGCACCGACCGGACCGTCGAAGGGCAGCGCCGCCAGGCACACCGCCAGGCTGGCCGCGTTGATGCCGGGGATGTCGTACGCGTTGGCCAGGTCGGCCGAGAGGACGGTGATGACCACCTGGACCTCGTCGCGGTATCCCTCCCTGAATGTGGGTCGGAGAGGCCGGTCGGTGAGGCGGGCCGTCAGGATGGCCGTCTCGGATGGCCTGCCTTCCCGCCGGAAGAAGCCGCCGGGGATCTTGCCGGCCGCGTACATCCGCTCCTCGACGTCGACGGTGAGGGGGAAGAAGTCGATGCCCTCGCGGGGCGCCGCGGTGGTGCACGTGGCCAGGACCTGGGTTTCTCCCAGGGTCACCACGCAGGAGCCGTCGGCCTGCTTGGCAAGCTTGCCGGTCTCCGCCACCAGGTTCGTTCCACCGATGGTCTTGCTGGAACTGATCATTGTTTTCCTCCTCGAACGCGGGAGCCGCGGTGGCGCGGCTCGGATTCTTCCGTTCGAGGAGCCCGGTCGAGGTTCTGGCGTTCCGGCCAGTTCTCAGTGGTGGGCCTCGGCCGGCTGACGCCGTTCCGGGGTCCGCAACTGATAACTGACCGCGCCTCGCCTGGGCTCCCCTGCGGTCCTGCGGTTCGCTCCTCTGGTCTGCCTCCCTCTCGATGCAAGCGGGCGGCTCCTCCGAGCCGCCCCTTCGTCCTTCCCTAGCGCCTCAGTCCCAGGCGCTGGATCAAGGTTCGATACCGCTCCACATCCTCCCGCCTCAGGTACTCCAGCAGCCGCCGGCGCCTCCCGACCATCTGGAGCAGGCCCCGCCGCGAATGATGGTCCTTTTGGTGGGTCTTGAGGTGCTCGGTGAGCTCATCGATGCGCTTGGTCAAGACGGCGACCTGGACCTCGGGCGAGCCGGTATCGGTCTCGGCTCGCCTGTAGTCGCTGATCAGCGCGGATTTCTGCTCTTTCAGAAGTGCCATGGAGTCCCAAAGAGGTTAGCACAGAGCCTGAACCGGCTCAGGACCCGCTGATCACGGGGTGGCCGGCGGCTTGGATGAAGGCCGGGACCAGCCGGCCGGTGAAGGTGCCAGATCCGGACACGGTGACCTGGGCCACCGCGGTTGTCGAGCCCGCCAGCGTGGTGTTCGGCCACACGAAGTTGCCCAGGCTGTAGAAGATCGGCCGCCCCTGATAGGTCTCCATGGGCTGGAGGCGGTGGGAGTGGCTCCCGAAGATCACGTCCGCTCCCGCCTGGACCAACCGATGGGCCAGGCTCACGTCGGTCACGGTCGGCGCGGTCTTGAGCTCCACGCCCCAGTGGATCACCACGATCACGATGTCCGCCACCCCGGCTGCGGCCTTCACCCCCCCAACCATGGCCTCCTGGTCGTGGCCCGCGGCAACCCCCGGATGCCCCCGCCCGGCCACCGAATCCGCGCCGTCGATCACCTCGTCGAAGCCGACCACGGCGATCCTCCACCCCTTGATGGTGAACAGGGCCGGCGCCAGCGCTTGCCGGTTGTCCTGGCCGGCTCCCACCGCGGCGATATTGTTGGCTGCCAGGTTCTTCCTCGTGTCGAGCAACGCGTCCGGGCCATAGTCATAGGCATGGTTGTTAGCCATGTTGGCGACATCGACGCCGGCCGCCCGCATGGCCGGCAGGGCGTTCGGGTCGGCTCGGAAATGGTAGTCCTTGGTCAGGACCTGGCTGCCGAGCCTCGACACCGGACACTCCAGGTTGACCACAGTGAGGTCGTCCCGCTTGAAGAAACCGTCCAGCCCCGACCACGCGTACTCGTAGCCGTAGGTCCTGAAGTTCGGGATGAAGTCGGAATCGAGATTCACATCTCCCGTCCCTCGCAGCACGAGCTTGGACCGGGAAAAGGTCTCCGCCAGGGTGGGCGATGGGGAGGGAGTTGTTGGCACGGGGATCGTCGGTGTCGAGCGCGTCGCGGCCGGTGAGGGCTGGGCGCTCGGGATGATGGCCGCTTTGGCGAAGACGCCCGCCAGCCCGAGGACCACGGCCATCGCCAGGAGCGCGCCAAGGGACCGCGCTGCCCCCCCTCGCCTTCGGTGCCGCCCTCGCATGAACACCGAAGGCTACCCCACCAGGGCCCTGGCCCGTTCGACGTCGTCCTGCATCTGCCGGACGAGGTCGTCGGGAGATTCGAACCGGACCTCGTCCCGGAGGCGCTGCCAGAACTCCACGGACATGTCCTGCCCCCGGATGTCATGGTCGAAGTCCAGGAGGAACGCCTCGACGTGGAGCGGCTCCCCGCCGAACGTCGGATTGGTGCCGACGTTGACGGCGGCGACGAACGTGCGGTTCGCCACGTGGGCCTTCCCCGCATAGACGCCCTCGGCCGGCAGCAGGATCCGGGGCGGCACCGTCAGGTTCGCGGTGGGGAACCCCATGCCTCTTCCGCGCCCCGCTCCGGGAGTGACCCGGCCGTCGACCGCGTACCGCCTGCCGAGCGCCAGGGTGGGCCAATCCATGTCCCCGGCGGCCAGCGCCTCCCTGATCGAAGACGACGACACCGGCCGCCCGTCAAGGGCCAACAACCCGACCCCTTCCACCGTGAACCCGTGCGCGACACCCAGTTCGCCCAGCGTGGCGAGACTCCCCGCCGCCTTGTGGCCAAAGGTGAAGTTGGATCCGACGACGGCGTGGGCGGCGTTCATCCCCTCAGCCACCACTCGCTTCACGAACTCCTCGGCCGGCCACCGCGAGAACTCCTCCGTGAACTCCAGGACCACCAGCACGTCGATCCCCAGCGATTCAATGAGCGCGGCCTTGCGCTCCAGCGTGGTGAGGAGCGGCGGCGCCTTCCCCGGCGTCAGGACCTCTCGAGGGTGCCGGTCGAAGGTGACGGCGACGGGGAACAGCCCGCGGCCCTCGGCCACGTCGGCGGTGCGGCGGATCACCGCCTGATGGCCCAGATGGACTCCGTCGAAGAATCCGATGGTGACGGCCGATGGCCCGGTCCCGAGCGGGAGCGAGCCGATCCCGCGAACGACCTCCATGGCCGAGCAGGCTACAAGATGCCGGTCGCCGCTCCAGGTTTGCCCGCGATCTCTGCCCACCGCTCGGCGATGGCCTCGGGGGCGATCACTTCGACACCAAAGTTGACGCCGCTGCTGAACTCATATCGCGCCACGGAGAACCGACCCCCCGCCGCGCGAAGGATGACTCCTGAGAAATCGCAGGCCGCGGAGGCCAGGAAGGCCACGCCTGGAGCGACCTGCTCCGGGGCCATCGGCGGGGCATCCTCGCTCATCGTCATGCGAGTGGTCGCCACCGGCGAGACAGCGTTGACGCGTACCCCGAACGGATCCCCCTCGGCCGCCAGGCTCACCATCAGACCGATCTGGGCACCCCGGCCGACCGCATAGGCTGTGAGCCCCTGCAAGGCTGCGTTGATGTACATCGCCCGGCCGGACGTGGTGACGACGATCCGGCCGTAGCGCCGCCGCTTCATCTCGGGGAAGGCTGCCTGGGAGAGCAGGAACGGCGCCTCTACGCTCACCCTGACCATTCGGGAGAAGAGTTCCGGCCCGACCTCCTCGATGGGGGCGTGGCCGAGCAGGCCCGCGTTGTTGATGAGCACGTCCAGGCGGCCGTAGCGGTCCAGGGCGAGGTCCACCGCTCGCTGGCATGCGCCGTCGGCGGTGAGGTCCTCGTAGCAGGCCGTGGCCTCGCCGCCGGCCGCATGGATCTCGGCCACCACCGCGTCGGCCACCGAGCGGTCGCTTCCCAGCCCGCTCAGATCGACGCCGGCGTCATGGACCATCACCGCGGCCCCTCTCTCCGCCAGGAGTCGCGCGTAGGCGGCCCCCAGTCCCCGGCCGGCCCCAGTGACGACGGCCACCTGCTCGTCGAACCGGATCGGGTCGGTCACGTCCCCACTGACGACACGACGAGGAAGCCCCCAGCGCTCATCCAGACGAAAGAATCACCTCTGGCACCGCCTTTGTCCCCTCGTCTCGATAGATGCCGATCAGCATGCCGTCGGGAGCGAGCGCCCGGTACGGTCCGGCGATCCCGGCCGGGCCCAGGATGGAGCCGTGCGCGGCCACCCTCGCCTCCTCCTCGTGCAGCGTGACGGCGGCGAGATGCGCGACGGCGCGCTCCACAGGGAGGAGCGGACCGGGGTCATCCGGGGGGCCAGCCGCCTCCACCTCGAACGGCCCCACGGCCGTCCTGCGAAGCGCAGCGACGTGGGCCCCGCATCCGATCGCGTGGCCCACGTCGGCAACCAGCGACCGCACATACGTCCCACCGGAGCACCGCACCCGGAAGTCAAACCGCGGCGGGTCGAAGCGCCTCACGTTGAAGGCGTACACGTGCACACGACGGGGCGGGGCGTCCACGGCTTCGCCCCTCCGGGCCGCCCGGTACGATCGCTCGCCTCCCACCTTGACCGCGGAGTAAGCGGGGGGGGCCTGTTCGATGTCGCCCTCCAACGAAGCGACGGCGGCCCGGAGCTCGGGCTCGCTGACCGCGACCGGCGCCTCACGCACCACGTCGCCTTCCGCGTCCAGCGTGGTCGTCTCCACACCGAGCACGCCGGTCCCCTCGTAGAGCTTGGGGAACTCGCCGAGGAAGCGCAGCAGTCTCGTCCCACGGCCCACACCCATCACCAGCAGCCCAGTGGCCATGGGGTCCAGGGTCCCGGAGTGCCCCACCTTACGGACGCCGAGAGCGCGCCGGACCCGGCTCACCGCGTCGTGTGAGGTGATGCCGGCCGGCTTGTCCACGAGCAGCAGCCCGCTTGAAGCCGGATCACCCATCCGCTCGTCGGGTCCGCCCCCGGCACAGTGCGTCGATCAGGCGCAGCGCGGAGTCCTCGAGGCCGGTCGTCGACGTGTAGCCGGCAGCCAGGCGATGCCCGCCCCCGCCGAACCCCTGCGCTATGGCGCCGACGTCCGTGTTCCCTCGCGACCGGAGGCTTACCCGGAACCGGCCGTCGGCCTGTTGCTTGATGACGCAGGCCACGTCGGCCTCCCTAGCCCTGCGTATCACGTCGATGACGTCGTCCAGCTCCGCCACGTCCACCGACACACGGGCCAGGTCCGCCTGGGTGACGTAGGTCCACACCAGGTCCGCCTCCGGCACGTGCGTCACGCGATCCAGGGCCACCCCGAGCACCCGAAGCGACGCGATGGACCCGTCCTCGAACAGCGCCTGGCCGAGCCGTGCGTGATCGAACTTCCGCCGTCGCAGCTCGGCGGCGACCCGGAGCGTCTCCGGCGTTGTGGCCTCGTACTGGAACCGGCCCGTGTCCGTCACCACTCCCGCGTACAGGCAAGCGGCCGCCCCGTCCGGGAGCTCGCCGCCCATGGCTTCGACCAGCCGGAAGACCAGTTCCGCCGTGGAGGACGCCGCCGGGTCCAGCACCAGGATCGAGCCAAACCCCGGATTGGTCCGGTGATGGTCGATCACGATGACCTGCCTCGCCAGCTCGGCATTCACCTGCAGCAATCCGAGGCGGTCGGGGGAGGCCGTGTCCAGCGCCACCAACACGTCCGGCTTCCCCGGGAAATCCTTCGGTTCGACCAGGTAGCCCGCCCCGTCCAGCTCGGAGAGCCACCGCGGCGGGGCGAGGGGCTGATTGCCCCACGAGCAGACCACCTCCTTCCCCTGCACCGAGAGGAAGCCGGCCAGCCCCAGCATCGACCCGAGCGCGTCGGGGTCCGGGTTGACGTGGCAGGCGAGCGCAACGCGCGGCGAGTCCTTCAGCACCCTGGCGGCACGTTCGAGCGCCGCTGCGAGAGTCTCACTCACCTGTGGCGCCTTCCTTCCCCACATCGCCTTCCTTCCCCACATCTCCGTCCTTTCCGCCGGCCCGAGGCGGTGTTGCCTGCTCGCCGATCTCCTTGAGCAACTGGGTGACCCGCTCGACCTGGGCCAGCCCCACGTCCTCTTCGAACTCGAGCTCCGGGGTGAACTTGAGCCGGACCTGCTGTCCGAGCACGCTCCGCAGGTGCGACCGGGCCGACTGGAGCCCGGCCCTGGTGGATCGCTGGTCGCGGTCCTTCCCCAGCGCCGTGTAGTAGACGGTAGCCCGGCGCAGGTCCGGGCTCACGTCGACGTGCGTCACCGTGACGAACCCGACACGGGGATCCTTCAGGCGCGGGATCTCTTCGGCCAGGATCTCCCGGAACTCCTCAGCCACCCGCTCGGGACGAGCCCCTCCGCCCATCTCTCAGCTCCTCGATTCCATCGCCATTCGCCGTCAGTCTTCCAAACCGTGCAGCGAGAGGTCGACGTCGATGATCTCGACCTCCCCCCACCGGTCGATGTGTCGTTCCACCTCGTGCATCACGCGCTTCAGGTGATAGCCGTCGCCGGCCACCGAGGACACCCCGATCGTGGCCCGCTGCCAGAGGTCCTGATGGTCGACCTCGGCCACCGCCACGTTGAACTTCTGCCGAAGGGATGCCGTGAGCGTCTTCACGACGTGCCGCTTCTCCTTCAGGGAGGCCACGCCCGGGATGCGGAGGTCGAACCGGCACAGCGCGACCAGCATCGCAGTTGAGCCTCCCTCTCGGCCGCCCCCTCCTACGCGAGGGTTCGGGCGATCTCGCGCACCTCGTAGGCCTCGATCACGTCGCCCTCGTGGACGTCCTGGTAGTTCTCGAGGCCGATCCCGCATTCGAACCCTTCGGACACCTCGCGCACGTCGTCCTTGAACCGGCGCAGCGACCCGACCCTCCCCGTGTAGATGATGGCGCCGTCGCGGACCAGCCGGGACAGGGCGCCCCGGGTGATGGTCCCCTGGGTGACCATGCAGCCGGCCACCACACCCAGCTTCGGCACCCGGAACAGGGCCCGTACCTCCGCCCGTCCCAGTTCCACCTCTCGCTCCTCCGGGCTCAGCATTCCGGTGAGCGCCTGACGGATGTCGTCGAGCGCCTGGTAGATGACCCGGTACAGCCGCAGGTCCACGCCCTCTCGCTCGGCGAGGTCGCGAGCCCCCGGATCAGGACGGACGTTGAACCCGATCACCACGGCGCCCGACGCCGCCGCCAGCGACACGTCGTTCTCGGTGATGCCGCCCACACTCTTGTGGACCACCTGGATCCGGACCTCGCTCTGGGGGATCTTCTCCAGCGCATCGAGGATGGCCTCGAGCGAACCCTGGACGTCCGCCTTGACGATCACGTTCAGCGCTGGGATCTCCTGGGCCCGGGCCTGCGTCAGCAGGTCCGCCAGCGAAGCCACCGGCCTCGACGCCGCGAACTCGGCGGCGCGGGTCCGAGCCTCCCGCTCCTGGGCGATGTGCCTGGCCTCCCGCTCGTCGCCCACCACCCGGAAGTCGTCGCCTGCCTCTGGCACGTGGGACCATCCGAGGACCTGGACCGGCTTGGACGGCCCTGCCTCGTTCACCGGCAGTCCGTGCTCGTCCTGCATGGCCCGGACCCGGGCCCACGCCGTTCCGCACACGACCGCGTCGCCGACCCGGAGGGTTCCTCGCTGCACCAGCACCGTCGCGATCGGCCCCCGCCCCTTGTCGAGGTGCGCCTCCAGGGCGGTCCCCCGCGCGTGCCCGCTGGGGTCGGCCTTCGGCTGGCTCTCCACGTCGGCCACGAGGAGGATCGTCTCGAGCAGCTTGTCGAGGTTCTGCCGGGTCTTGGCCGACACGTCGACGAACTCGAACTCGCCGCCCCACTCCACCGGCACCAGACCCTGCTCCACGAGCTGTTGGCGAACCCGCTGCGGGTCGGCTTCGGGCTTGTCGATCTTGTTCACCGCCACCACGACCGGGACGTTCGCGGCCTTGGCGTGGTTCAGCGCCTCGACGGTCTGCGGCATCACGCCGTCGTCGGCCGCCACCACCAGCACGGCGATGTCGGTGGCCTGGGCCCCGCGGGCCCTCATCGCCGTGAACGCCTCGTGGCCCGGCGTGTCGATGAAGGTGATGATCCGTCCGTCATGGTGCACCTGGTACGCCCCGATGTGCTGGGTGATGCCGCCGAACTCCTGGGCCACCACGTCGGTCTGGCGGATGGCGTCGAGCAGGAGTGTCTTGCCGTGATCGACGTGGCCCATCACCGTCACCACGGGAGGACGAGTCTGCAGCCGGCTCTCGTCGACGGCCTCTTCCTCTTCTTCCTCCTCGACCTCCTCGGTCGGAGCCACGACCTCGACGTGATGGCCGAGCTCCGTGGCGACCAGCTCGATGGCATCGTCCGGCAGCGACTGGGTGATCGAGACCATCTCGCCGAGCTGAAAGAGCTTCTTCACGATGTCCGCCGGGCTCACCGCGAGGCGCGCGGCCAGGTCCTGGGCCGTGGATCCCCTGGGGACCCGGACGGCCGGAGCGGTTGGAGCCGCCGCGGCCGGTAACGGCGCTTCTGGCTCGGGCTGCGCGGGCGCTTCCGCGGCGACGGGCGGAGCCAGGACGGCGGTGGCCACGCCGGCCTTCACCTTGCCGTCCTCCGTCCGCCGTTTCTGTTCCTTCCGAGCCTCGACGGCGCGCGTCGGGAGCTGCTCGGCGGTGGCCGCCCGCGGCTTGCTGCCGGGCTTGACCTTCCCTCCGGAGGCCCGAAGCCGGGGCACGGCCTCCTCGGGGACGGTGGATGACGCCGTCCGTCCCTCGTAGCCCATGCTCTGGAGGGACTCCAGGACGTCCTTGCTGGTGATCCCCAGTTCTTTCGCCAGCTCGTGGATCCTCAACGCTCATCTCCCGCTCGGCTTGCCAGTTCGTCCACTAGCCTACTGACCTCCGCGTCGTCCAGAGAGGCCTTCAGGGCCTTGGCCAGCGACCCTCGGCGGATCGCCCGTCGCACGCAGCTCTCGGTCCTGTGCACGTAGGCTCCTCGTCCCGGAGATATCCCCGTCGGATCGACCGAGACCTGGCCGGCGGGTTGCCGCACCACCCGAACGAGTTCGCCCTTGCCCGCCCGCTCCCGGCAGCCCACGCAGGTCCTGACGGGCTCCCGGCCAGGCGGCACCGTCAGGCCGAAGCCGAGGCCTCCGGCTCGGCCGGCTGCGGCTCCTGCGAGACCGAACCGTCTCCGGGGGCCGCCAGCTCGACCGCGCGGCGATCGCGCTGGACCCGATCCTCGTCCGCCGACTGCGTCTCGCTCTTGATGTCGATCCGGAAGCCGGTCAACTTGGCCGCAAGCCGCGCGTTCTGCCCCTCCTTGCCGATGGCGAGGGAAAGCTGATAGTCAGGCACAATGACCTTCGCCGTGCCCGTCGCGGGGTCCACGTGGACCTCTTTCACCTTCGCGGGGGCGAGCGCGTTGGCCACGAACCGCTCCGGATCGTCGATCCACTGAACGACGTCGATCTTCTCCCCGCGCAGCTCGTTCACGACCATGCGGACCCGCGAGCCCTTCGGTCCCACGCAGGCCCCCACGGGATCGACCCCGGGCTCATGGGACAGGACCCCGATCTTCGACCGATGGCCCGGCTCCCGCGCCACCGCCTTGATCTCCACGATGCCCTGGGCGATCTCCGGAACCTCCAGCTCGAAGAGCTTCTTCAACAGGCCGGGGTGGGTGCGCGACACGACGATCTGCGGGCCTTTGGTGGTGCGCCGCACCTCCACGATGTAGGCCTTGAGGCGCTCCCCGTGCCGATACGGCTCGGAGGGGACCTGTTCGGCCTGCGGCAACAGCGCTTCGACCTTCCCGAGATCGAGCAGCGTGTAGCGATGGGAGTCCTGCTGGATGATCCCGGTGACGATGTCGCCCTCCCGGCCGGAGAACTCCTCGTAGGTCATCTCGCGTTCGGCGTCGCGGAGCTTCTGGTAGATGACCTGCTTGGCGGTCTGGGCAGCGATGCGGCCGAGGAAGTCGGGGGCCACCTCCTCTTCCTTCTCCGTGATGACCTCCTGCGTCTCCTCGTCCAGAACCTGCATCCACGCCTGCATCTCACCCGATTCCGGGTCGAGCTGGACGCGAACCCCGGTCGTCTCCTCCTCGAGCTCGGGGTCGTGCCCGCGCTTGTAGGTCTTGTAGGCGGAGGCCAGGGCCTCCTCCAGCCCGGCCAGGATCGTCTGGAACGGGATCCCTTTCTCCCGCTCCAGCTCCTTGAGCGCCACGATCAGTTCCTGGTTCACCTTCGCCTTCCACTCTGTCGGGCAGAAGCCCCCCACTCGAACACCGTCTTGGCGGAGGTGATGTTGTCGAACGCCACCGTCCGCTCGCCGCCCTCGGTGGCGATCCGGACCTCCCGGTCGCCGGCGGAGGTCAGCGTTCCGGTCAGGGTCCGCGAACCCTCTACCGCCTGGGCGGTCTTCACTTTCACCTTCTCGCCGACCCGCCGGGCGAAGTCCCTCGGGTCCTTGAGGGGCCGCTCCAAACCCGGCGAGCTCACCTCGAGCGAATACGGCCCCGGCTCGAACCCTTCCAGGTCCAGGCGGCGACCGATCCGCCCGCTCACCTCGGCGATCGAGTCGAGGTCCACGCCGCCGTCGCGGTCAACCGTCACTCGAAGGAGCTGTCGACCGCCTCCATGGTGGAAGACCACCTCGACCAACTCCAGCCCCGAGGCCGCGACCACGGACCGGATCGTCGCCTCCAGGTCCATCTCGCTCCCCGCCGTCACAAAAGAACGTGGGCGCTGGCCCACGTTCGGTCGTGCCCTCACGTCTGTCTGGGCCGAGTATAGCACCGGGGGTTTTCACGATCGCGCGAGGGGTAGCGTCTCAGTTTGGGTTACGGTCGCGATTTGAAGCAGAAGCTGTCGCCGGCCCATCTCGTATGGCCGATCATCTTCCTGCCGCTGTCGGCGTGGCTGATTGCCGTCCTCGCCCTGGCGGTCGGCCTGTTCCTCCTTCGAAGACTTCCCCGCCGGCCTGCGCAGTGGGCCGACAGTGGGTACGGTGAACAGAAGCTGTCACTGGCGAATCTCCTATGGGCGGCCCCGGTCGCACTTCTTTTCGGATGGCTGGCTTATGGGATCGGGGTCTGTCCGAGTAACCCGCCAGGCGACCCCCTGCTGGGCTTGACGGAACTTGCTCCACCGATCTTGCTGGTCGGCTTCATCCTCACGCTCCGATGGGCTCTCGGTCCGCCATATCGTTGGGTGCACATGCTACTGGCCGTCGGGTTGGGAAGTGCCTTCCTTGCTGCGTGCGGTTGGGGTCTGTGGTGGGGCCTATTGGGCGTGGGCATGGGACAGTGCCTCGCCTAGTTGTTTCCAAACTGAGACACTACCCGCGCGAGCGCGCGCGAGAAGGGAGCGAGGCCGCATTACAGAGCCCGGCGCTGGCCGCCCGGTTCGTTCCAGTGGTCCCGCTTGCTCATCCGCTTGGTCATGCGGTCGTCCCAGCCCCGATGGAGGCGCACCTCGAGGTCCCCGGCGACGGCCACGGCCCCTTCCTCGGTGGTGAACACCCACCGCGTCCAGTTCCCGTCGAGGTCGATCAGCAGGAGGTCGTAGGTGTCCAACCCACACCGCTGGAGGACGGCCTCGACGTCGGGACGCAGCAAGACGAACTGCCGAAGCTCGGTCGGCGTTCGCGCGGCCATGGGCGCGAGCGTAGGGACGGACGGAGGGAACAGCAAACCAGCCGGTCAGGGCGCGCCGGCGAGCAGTTCCTGCGCGGCATGGACCGCGCCCTCCAGGGGAGCCTGCTCGCGTTCGCCTGTGGCGCGCACCTTGAGGTCGACCTTGCCCGATTCGATGCCGCGCTTGCCGATCACGACCTGGATCGGGAAGCCGATGAGGTCGGCGTCGGCAAACTTCACGCCCGCCGATTCCTCCCGGTCGTCCAGGACGACGTCGAGGCCGAGGGCCGACAGCTCCTGGTACAGCCGTTCAGAGGTCTGGACCACCGCGGGGAGGTCCATGTTCGTTGGGATGACCACCGCGTCGTACGGCGCCAGCGCCTTCGGCCATTTCAGACCGCCGTCGTCGTTGAACTGCTCAGCGGCGCCGGCCACGATCCGGGTGAGCCCGATCCCATAGCAGCCCATCTGATAGGGCTGCTCGGTCCCGTCCTCGTCGACGAACGTGGCCTTGAGCGGTTTGGAGTACCGAGCCCCCAGCTGATAGGTGTGGCCGACCACCATCCCGCGAGCCAACCGGAGGGTTCCGCCACAGCGCGGGCAGGGATCGCCATCCCGGACCTGCGCCACGTCCTCCCAGCGATCCACCCGGAAGTCCCGGTCGAGGTTGGCGCCCGTCACGTGACGGTCGGCGGCGTTCGCCCCGGTCACCCAGTCGTGCCCGGCCCGCACGGACCAGTCGGCGATGATGGTGACGTCGTCGGACAGGCCCTGGGGCCCTACGAAGCCCTTCACCAATCCACGGGCCTTGAAGTCGGCGTCCTCGAAGAGGCGTACCGGGGCCGGCCACATGACGCGGGCCACCTTGTCGTCGTTGACCTCGCGGTCGCCGGGGATCAGCACGGCCACCGCCCGTCCGCCGGCGTCGTACAGGATGCACTTCAGCATGTCTGCAGGTGGTCGCCCGAGCAGGTCGGAGACGGCCTGGATGCTCGAACGCCCGGGCGTGTCGAGCCGGGCCATCGGCTCGCGATCTCCGGGAGGAGCGGGCGGGGGCGGGCGTGCCGTCGCCGCCTCGAGGTCTGCGGAGTAGTCCCCGTTCTCGCAGGACACGAACTCGTCCTCCCCGACGGCCGCCACGGCGATGAACTCGTGGTTGACGTCCCCGCCGATCTCCCCCGGGTCGGCCTCCACCACACGGTAGTCGAGGCCGCAGCGGTCGAAGATCCTCTGATAGGCGTCGACCATCACCTCGTAGCTCGCCGCCATGCTCCGGTCGTCCCGGTCGAAGGAATAGGCGTCCTTCATGAGGAACTCCCGAGCGCGGAGCAGACCGGATCGAGGGCGGAACTCGTCGCGGTACTTCCATTCGATCTGATAGAGGTTGACGGGCAGGTCCCGGTAGGAGCTGAACTCGCCGGCCACCAGCGGCGTCACCACTTCCTCTTGGGTCGGGCCCAGGCCCAGCTCGCGATCGTGGCGGTCCCTCAGCTTGAACATCAGGTCGCCGTAGGTCTGCCATCGCCCGGTGACCTTCCAGGGCTCCGCGGGAAGGACGATCGGCATGCGGACCTCCTGGCCGCCCGCCCCGTCCATCTCCTCGCGGATGATCCGCTCCACCTTCCGAAGGGTCCGCCACCCCAGCGGGAGCCACGTGTACACGCCGGCCATGAGCTTGCGGATGAACGCGGCTCGGATCAGGAGCTGGTGCGAGGCCACGCCGGCCTCGGCGGGGGCCTCCCTCAACGTGCGGGCGAACAGCTTCGACATCCGCATGGTTATGCAGGATACCGGCCGGTGATGCTTAGTCTTGGGAGGGCCGGCTGATGGAGAAGACGAAATGGTCGAAGCCGGCGCGCGGGATGTGCTTCCACACCGTCATGCCAAGCTTGCGGGCCACGCCGGCCGACGGTTCGTTCTCCACCCGCACGAGGGCGATCACGCGGTCGACGCCGACCACATCGAAGGCGTGGTCGCGGCACGCCAGGGCGGCCTCGGTGGCCAGCCCCCGCCGCCAGTGGGCCCTCTTCACCACGTAGCCGACCTCCACCAGCTTCTCCCCATCCACGTCCTGCAGGGTGAGGCCGCAGTAGCCGGCGAACTCTCCGGTGTCCTTGAGGACGAGGGCCCACTTCCCGAAACCGTCCTCGCGGTAGGAGCGCAGGGCCCGCTCGATCGCCTCCGAGGTCTCCTCGCGGCTGTACGGATGCGGATAGAAGCGCATGGTCTCCGGGTCGCCCAGGATCTCGGAGAACGCATCGAGGTCTTCCTGCGCCATCTCCCTGAGCCAGAGCCGCTCGGTCTCCAGGACCACCTGATCCATGCCCGGCAGTTTCTATTCGCCGGTCTGGCCGTCGATCATCTTGCGCAGGATGTCAATGCGTTCAGCGTCTCGAGCTCCGGCGCGGCTGCGGGTGGCATCAGCCGCCCGTGCTCGTCCGGTTCGCGCCATCCGGCCATCGGTCCCCTCCCTCACTCAGCAGCCGACGCGGCTTCGAGTTCCTTCTCCGAGGCCAGCTTGCGGGCTTCCTCGAGCAGAACCTCCACGATCTGGTCCTCGGGGATACGGTGCTCGCGCACTTCGCCCTTCACGATGAGCTGTCCGTAGCCCTTGCCGGCGGCGATCCCGAGGTCTGCCTCCCGGGCCTCCCCCGGGCCGTTGACCACACAACCCATGACGGCCACGCGGATCGGCGCCTTCAGGCCCTCTCGCTCCAGCGCCTCGTTGACCTGCTTGGTCAAGCCGAGGACATCGACCTCGGCGCGGCCGCACGAGGGGCACGCCACCAGGTCGAGCCCGCGCTTCCTCAGGCCGAGGGACTGGAGGATCCAGTTGCCGACCTTCACTTCCTCCACGGGGTCGTCCGTCAGCGAGACACGGATGGTGTCGCCGATCCCCTCGGCCAACAGGGTCCCGATCCCAACGGCCGACTTCACCCCACCCGCCGGCAGAGGGCCGGCCTCGGTCACCCCCAGATGCAGCGGGTAGTCGCATTTCTCGGCCAGCATCCGATAGGCCTCGATCATCACGCGTGGGCTGGAGTGCTTCACGGAGATCTTGATGTCGAAGAAGTCCTCCTCCTCCAGGATCCGGGCCTCGTTCAGCGCCGACTCGACCAGCGCCTCGGCCGTGGGCCGCCCGTACTTCTCGAGCAGGTCCCTCTCCAGCGAGCCGGCGTTCACCCCGATCCGGATCGGCACGCCCCGGGACTTCGCCTCGCGGGCGATCAGCCGCACCTTGTCCTGATGCTTGATGTTGCCGGGGTTGATGCGCAGGCCGTGGATGCCGCCCTCCAGCGCCGCCATGGCGTACTTCCACTGGAAGTGGATGTCGGCGACCACCGGGATCGTGGCATGTTCCGCGATCGACTTGAGCGCCTGAGCGTCTTCCCAGTGCGGGACGGCCACACGCACGATCTCGCACCCGGTCGCGACGAGGGCGGCCATCTGCTGGAGGGTGGCGTTGACGTCGGCGGTCTTGGTGGTGGTCATCGACTGCACGCGGATCGGCGCCTCCCCGCCAACCTCGACCCAACCGACTTTGATCTTCCGCGACTTCCGGCGTTCGGCGACCATCACGGTTCCAGTATGTCAGTCACCGAACACGTGGAAGACGACCAGGCGGTCCTTCGGCTCGTCGAGCTCGACCAGCAGCAAGCGCTGCCATTGGCCGAACATGGGTTCGCCGGCCGCCACCGGGACGGCGTGCGAGGTCGCCCCGAGCAGCATCTGCGTGACGTGAGCCTGACCGTTGGCACGCTCGTGTCCTTCCTGCAGGTTCTGGGTCCGACGTTCCAGGTCGTCGTGCGCGTAATACGCGTCGCCGGGCACGATGCACTCCACCCTGCGCCGGAAGTCTTCCAGCGCTCCGTCCTCCCACTCGTTGATGATGAGGGCGCACGTGGTGTGGGCGCAGAAGGCCACCACGCACCCCGCGGTGATCCCGGAGTCCTTGATGGCCCGTCGCAGCTCATCGGTCAGGTCGACGAAGGCATGGCGGCGCCCTGGACGGACCTCGATCGTCACGGTCGAAGACTTCACGCTTCCTCCTTCGCCCGTCCCGCCAGGACCTCAGGGACCGCGTCGGGCGCCGCGCCATCGAACTCCGGCGGCCGATCATCGCTGCGGCGGGGGACCGGAGCGTTCATCGGCACCACGAACCGGAAGGTCGCGCCTCTCCCCGAGCCGCTCTCCGCCCAGATCCGGCCGCCGTGCGCCTCCACCACCGACCTGGCGATGGCCAGTCCGATCCCCGTCCCCCCGTCGTCACGGGAGCGCGACGGGTCCACCCGGTAGAACCGCTCGAAGACGAGCGGCAGGTGCTCGTTGGGGATCCCCGGCCCGGTGTCTTCCACCGATACTTCGCACGACCCGTCCTCGCGGACGGCGCGGATCCGGATCGACCCGCCTGCCGGTGTGAACCGGAACGCGTTGTCCAGGATGTTGAACAGGACCTGGTGGAGCCGTTCCCGGTCGGCCTCGAGTGGGGGCAGGTCAATCGGCACGTCGTTGTGGATCTCGAGCGACGTGCCCCCATCCGGCCTCGACACCGCCACCTCGTTGACCACCTGTTCGACCAGCGGCGCGAGCGGCACGGCCTCGATCTGGAGGGGCACGTCTCCGGACTCCATGCGGGACAGGTCGAGGAGCTGGTCCACCAGGCGGGTCAGGCGGTCGGCCTGGTTGAGCATGACGGCGAGCAGGGCCGGGTTGGGTTCCTCGACACCGTCCAGGAGATTTTCGAGGTGGGCGCGCAGGGCGCTGATGGGAGTCTTCAGCTCGTGCGACACGTTGGCCACGAGGTCGCGGCGAAGCCGTTCCAGCCCTTCCAGCTCTCCGGCCATCCGGTTGAAAGCCGCGGCCAATTGGCCCACCTCGTCCCGGGACCGGACGGCCACGGTGCTGCCGTACTCGCCCCGAGCCATCCTTCGGGCCGCCCCGGCCATGTCGCGCAGCGGCGCGGTCATGCCCCGGGCCAGGATGCGGGCCAGGAAGAGCGCGATGAAGGCCGCGATCGCCCCGCCCAGGAGGAACTGCCACCACACCCTCTGGAAGAAGTGAGCCGTGCCGGCCACGGCGCCGAGCGGTCCTCCTCCCTCCACTCGGTGGGAGAGGTACACGGCTCCGACGACGGCGTGCTGCCGGACCACCGGCACGCCCACGTACTCCTGCGTCCCCACCGTGCCGGTGTCGATGTTCCCCTCGAGGGCTTGCTGAACGGTTGCCGGGACCTTGAACTCCCCGGCCAAGGGCTGACCGTTCGCGTCCACCACCACGACTGCGTTGGGCACCTGCCCGATAGCCCTGGCCAGCGAGCGGGACGGGGTCCCCGCCGCCGTGAACGACAGCGCCGCGACCCCCTTCGCCTCCCCGAGCAGTTCCCGGAACTCCCGGTCTCGCTCGGAACGACGCAGCGCGAAGCCCATCGCGACGTACAGGATGAGGATGGTGACCGCGACCGCGAACACGATGACCGAACCGAGCTTGGCTCGGATGGAGGGCAGCCGGTCCAGCGGCCGCATGGCCATCAGCGTCCGTCCTCTCGGAACGCGTAGCCGACGCCATGCACGGTTCGGATGTACCGCGGCTCACCGGCTTCGTCCCCGAGCTTGCGGCGGATCCGGGCGACGTGGGAGTCGACCACCCGGCCCCCCGCGTAGTCCCGGTATCCCCACACCCGGTCCATGAGCTGGTCGCGGCTGAAGACCACGCCGGGGCTGCGAGCCAGCGTCAGGAGGATCTCGAACTCGAGGGGGGTGAGGGGGACCTCGTCGGGTCCTTTCACCACGCGGCGGCGAGCGGGGTCCACCATGAGGTCGAATCGGTTCACGGGCTCGGTGGGGCTGGTCTGGCGGATGCGCTCCATCCTCCGAAGGATCGCCTTCACCCGGGCGGCCAGCTCGCGAAGGCTGAACGGCTTGGTCAAGTAGTCGTCGGCGCCCACGGCGAAGCCGGCCACCTTGTCGGTCTCCTCCGTGCGCGCGGTGAGCATGAGCACGGGGACCCAGTCGGTCCTCTGGATCTCCCGGCACACCTCGAGCCCGTCCATGCCGGGCAGCATGAGGTCGAGGACCACGAGGTCGGGACGCTCCTGGGCGGCCGCGCGCAGCGCCTGGGGGCCGTCGTGCACCACGTTCACGCGGTAGCCCTCGCTGGCCAGGCGAGCCCGGACGGCCTCCGCGATGGCCTCTTCGTCCTCGACGACCAGGATGCTCTTGCCGGTCATGGTGCCAATTCGTCCATCGT
>WNGA01002800.1_pt1 | contig 26373 bp, 25 predicted proteins | sample 5400061 | NCBI WGS metagenome assembly WNGA01 (sample SAMN13153366, study PRJNA577476) | soil metagenome | isolation source: 100 cm soil or saprolite under grassland replicate 2 | place: USA:California | collected 2016-06-15 | reverse complement strand
CATTAAAGCGGTACGCGAGCTGGGTTTAGAACGTCGTGAGACAGTTCGGTCCCTATCCGCTGCGCGCGTAGGAGACTTGAGAGGGGCTGTCCCTAGTACGAGAGGACCGGGACGGACGAACCTCTGGTGTGCCAGTTGTCCTGCCAAGGGCACTGCTGGTTAGCTACGTTCGGAAGGGATAACCGCTGAAAGCATCTAAGCGGGAAGCTCGCCTCAAGATGAGGTCTCCCTCGGGGTAAACCCGGTAAGGCTCCCAGCTAGACGACTGGGTTGATAGGCCGGCGGTGGAAGCACGGCAACGTGTGCAGCTGACCGGTACTAATAAGCCGAGAGGCTTGGCTCTATACACTGCTGCCCGGAGGCAACTCCGCAGCAGCCGGACCGGATACGGTCCGGTGAGAAGCTCGCGTTCACTGTGTGGTTCCCGAGATGCGGTCGGCCGGTGCCCAGTTAGGGACATCCACACATCTCAATAGCGTTACGGCGGCCATAGCGAAGGGGAAACACCCGGTCCCATTCCGAACCCGGAAGTTAAGCTCTTCAGCGCCGATGGTACTGCGCGGGGGACCGCGTGGGAGAGTAGGACGCCGCCGGACAATCTTCGTTGAGGGCCGCTCCTGCAAGGGTGCGGCCCTCGCTGTATTTAACGGCGTTTACGCGCGGTGAATGGTGGAGAGATCAATTGAACGGTGACCGGCGTACGGACCGGGCGTCCGGCGGCGGGTCCGGAAAGAGGCGGCGGGATTCCGGTGGTGGGCGGGCGGATTCGGCCGGCGGGCGAGAGAGCAGGCGGCGGGATTCCGGCGGTGGGCCGGCCGATTCGGCCGGCAGGCGAGAGAGCAGGCGGCGGGATTCCGGCGACCAGCCCGAAAAGGAGCGGCGTCGCTTTTTCGACGACGCGCGCGAAGGACCGGCACGGTCCAGTCGCCCGGCTCCATCCGACGGCAGGCGCCGTGACCGGCAGCGAGGGGCGCGAGGAGACCGGCCCGGCCGTCGCGACGCCGATGCACCCCCGCGCGCCCAGCAATCCGGTGCGAGCCCGGAGATCCCGGCAGATATCAGAGCCGATCAGTTGCACGCGTCAGTGCGCGCCGAGCTCCGGACGCTCCCCCGCGACCTCGCGGACTTGGTGGCGCGGCACCTTGCCGCTGCTGACGAAGCTACCGACCCAGAAGAGGCCCTGCGCCAGGCGGCTGCCGCTCGCCAACTCGCTGCCCGAGTGGGCGTCGTCCGCGAAGCATGTGGCGTGGCTGCCTACCTCGCCGGGCATTGGGCCGAGGCGTTGTCCGAGCTTCGCGCCGCTCGACGGCTCACGGGCCGAGGCGGCTACCTCGCAATGATGGCCGACTCTGAGCGGGCGCTGGGCCGTCTCGACCGCGCCTTGGCGCTGGTCACGGGTCCTGACGCCGCTACGGCGGACCGCGCGGAGCAAGTCGAACTGCGCATCGTCGAATCAGGTATACGACGGGACATGGGCGCTTTCGATGCCGCTGTGGTCGTCCTCCAGATTCCTGAGCTGGCGGAACGCAGGCTGCGGCCGTGGTCGGCGCGTCTGTTCTACGCCTACGCAGACGCGCTCCTTGACGCTGGGCGCACTGATGAGGCATATGAGTGGTTCAGGCGAGCAGCTGCCGCCGACCCCGATGGCGAAACAGACGCCGCGGACCGGTTCGATGAACTCGATGACGTCACGATCGAAGACCTTGAGGGAGACGCGGACGAAGGGGATTCCCCTCAAGCACCCTGATGAGCTGATCGATCCAGCCATCCCATGATGCCGGCCACATTGGCGGCCTCGCTGGTCAGCCTCCCGAACTTGACTGCCACTTCCCGGTCGGTCTCAGGTCTGAAAAGGCCGTACCGCTGCATGGTGCGCTCGCGGACAAGAGCGGCCGCATGGTCGAGATCAAAGCCACGCCCCCGGGCTTGCCGGACCTGGTCCACCCACACATGGAGTTCCTCGGCCGAGCGTCGAAGCGTTTCATCGACCGCATCAACGGGGCCGAAATGGCTGAACAGCAGCCGTGTCGGCCGCAAAGAAGCAAAGGTGCGCAGCGACCCAAGCGCCCTCTCCAGGTCGAAGTCGGGCGGCGGTGTCGCCGGGCGAAGGTCGGCGGTCTCGGGAATGTAGATACCGGCGGCGTCGCCCACATACAGATCGCCGCTTAGCGAGTCGAGCAGGCCTATATGGTGTTTCGCGTGGCCAGGCGAATGGTAGCTGTCCAGGCGGCGACCGCCGCCAAGGTCGATGCTTCCTTTCTCTTCCACCGCCCGGATGCGGACCGCGGGGGTCGGGGCAAGCTCACCGAAGAGCTCGTCGAGTTCGTCTCCGTACACCATGCGGGCGCTGTGCATGAGGCGGCTCGGATCCGCCAGATGTCGGGCGCCTCGTTCGTGCACCACCACCTCTGCCTGGGGAAACATGGCAGACAGATCACCCGTTCCGCCTGCGTGATCCAAGTGAATATGGGTGACCACGACGGTGGCGAGGTCCTGCGTGAGCACTCCAAGCGCGGCCAGGGCATCGCGTACGACGGGGGCGGATGGCCCGGCGCCCGTTTCCACCAGGCAGGGCCGCTCGGCACGGATCAAGAAACCTGCGGTGATTCCTGGGTAACCCGCCATGCGGGTGTCGATCTGGAAGACATCGTGCCCCAGCTCGGTGATCACTGACGGGTCGTACGCGATGTCAACACCCATGCCGTCATCCTCCCAGACTGCTGGAGGTGACCGAATGCTTGGCTTGCTCCCTTATTCGGAGATTTGTCATCGCACGCGGCCAGGGCCAGATGCTCGTCGGGGTGCTGGGCTCATGCTGAAGTGCGCTAATGCTCGCTGCCCGCCTGGCTGTCCGCGCGGCTAGCGGCAGCGCGGGGGCGCGGGTGCGGCGCAACTTCGGTGCCGACCGAGCGGCCCGTCGGCTCGGGTACCCCAACGAGTCCATAGACTACCGAGCCGTCCACCGTTTCCTGCTCCACCAGAAGTGTGGCGAGCCGATCAAGCTCGTCTCTATGCTGCGTGAGAATTTCTGTGGCGCGTTGTTCGGCGTGCCGCAGGAGGCGCGCCACATCGGCGTCGATCGCCGCCTGGGTCTGCTCGGCGAACGGGCGGCTGGACAGCTGACCCCCGCCCTGGCCAAGGAAAACCGATCCGCCTTGCGGGTATCCGACCGGGCCGAGCGATGCGGACAGGCCGAACTCACGGACCATCTTGATGGCAAGGTCGGTCGCCTGCGCGAGGTCGTTCGCGGCCCCAGTCGATCCTTGGCCGAAGGCGACAAGCTCAGCAGCCCGGCCGGCCAAACGCACGGCCAGACTGTCCTGCAGGTAGTCCTCACCGTAGAGATGACGCTCCACGAGCGGAAGCTGCTCGGTGACGCCGAGCGTCTGGCCAGCCGGCAGGATGGTCACCTTCGCCACAGGATCGGCACGCGGCGATAGCGCGGCAACAATAGCGTGACCGGCCTCGTGCACGGCCACGGCATTCTTCTCCTCTGGCAGCAGCACGTTGGAGCCTTCGCGCCGTCCGAGCAGGATACGGTCGCGGGCCTCAGCGAAGTCGGCTTGAGACAGCACATCGCGCCCCGCGCGCACCGCGAAGATGGCCGCTTCGTTGACGAGGTTGGCCAGGTCCGCGCCGGAGAACCCGGGCGTCCCGCGGGCCACCACGTCGATGTCCACGTCGTCACGGAGCTTCTTGCCGCGGCAATGGACGGCGAGGATGGCGGCCCGCTCGGCGAGGTTGGGCAGCGGAATGGTTATCTGGCGGTCGAACCTGCCGGGCCGGAGCAGAGCAGGATCAAGCACCTCGGGCCGGTTGGTCGCGGCGAGCACGACGATTCCCATGGTTGGGTCGAAACCATCCATCTCAGACAGCAGCTGGTTGAGCGTCTGCTCGCGTTCGTCGTTAGCCACCACAGCGCCGGTTCCGGCGCGGCGCTGTCCGATGGCGTCGACCTCGTCCACGAAAATGATGCATGGCGTGCGCTTGCGGGCCTCCGCGAACAGGTCGCGCACCCTGGCCGCGCCGACGCCGACGAACATCTCCACGAAGCTGGAGCCCGCGACGGAAAAGAATGGCACCTCCGCTTCGCCCGCGACGGCACGCGCGATCAGCGTCTTGCCCGTTCCTGGCGGGCCAATCATCAGCACGCCACGCGGCGTGGCGGCCCCGGCGCGGCGGTAGCGCTCCGGCCGCCGTAGGAAGTCAACCACCTCGGCGATCTCCGCCTTGGCGCCCTCATATCCCGCCACGTCGGCGAAGGTGGTGTCGGGCCGCTCAGCGTCGAATACCTTGGCGCGCGATCTGCCTGCCCCAAGGACACCCTGGAGCTGACCAGCCGCGCCACGGGACAGCCGCAGCCACAGCCAGCCGAGCACAAGAAATGGCAGCAGCAAGATCACCCACGAGAGGATCTCGGAACCGAACGACGCGCCCTGCGGCGTCGCAGTGATCGAAACCTTGGCGGCCTGGAGCTGATCGAGCAGCGACGAACCAGCCTGCGGAGGGATGACCGTGGTGTAGTCATTACCGTTCGTCAGCTTTCCCGTTGCCTGACCGCTCTGCTGGATGTCAACCGTCTTGACCTTGTGCGCGCTCACGTCGCTCAGGAACTGCGAATAGCTCAGATCCACATTCGGCGCGTTGTGCAGCGCCGGGAGCACAAACCAGAGGAGCACCATCGCAAGAAGGGCGATCGGCAGCAGCCAGTGCCGCCAGGCCGGTGGCGGTGGCGGTGCCGGTGACGTGGGCCGATCACCCGGAGGGGGCGGGTTCGCCTGCTTACTCATAGACTCCTCCGTCGGGACCGCTCAACCTGGCCCGATGACGAGCTCGTCGGTCGGGGTCGGGTTCAACCATATGCGAAGGACCGCATCACCAGCCCGGTGCGAGGTTTCGGCCCAAACGACGTCGACTTGCGGGGCATCTTTTCCTTGCCCACCGCGACCGCGAGCACATCGTTAACCAGCGGCGGGTTGCAGATAACAGCGGTTCCGCCGGGCAGCGCCGCCTGAATCGCGGCCGGCGCGTCGTCGTGCACCACCCGAACATTCGTTTGGTCGTCGTGTACGCGCCAGACTGCCCCGAGGAGCAGTTCGTGCAGCACGGCTGCGTCCAGCCACTGCCAGCGCTCACTGCGCCCGGCTGGGACGGCCGCGCGGAGCTGTGCCGGATCAGGGTCGGTGAGGAGATAGAACCTGCCGTCGCCCGCGAGCAGGAAGGCGACCCGATTTCCGGCGTCCCGTCCGGCGTCCCGTCCGGCGTCACCTCCCGTGCTTGATCTCCCGTCACGTCCGGCGCCAGGTCCCGCGTCACGTCCCGGGCCAACATCACGTCCGGCGCCAGCGCCGCGGCTGGCGTCGCGCAGCCGGACCAGGGCCGTTGGCAGATCGGTCCCCTGCGGCAGTTCGCGCACACTGAACGCCGACCTGGCGAGCTTGACAGCGGTCGTGGGCGGCAGACGAGGGATCACCCGGTGGATCGGGTCAAGGCGCGGCGGGTGGGCCAGCGAATCCACCAGCAGCGCCAGGCCATAGTCCCATGGGCCGCGGCCCGTCCCCCCGGCATGCCGCCGGGCCTGGATATCCAGGTACGCAGCGTAACGGTGATGGCCGTCGGCGATCATCGCATGTCGGCCGGCGAGGTCAGCGGCCACGGCGGCGATCTGTGATGTGCTGGTAACAGCCCACAGGCGATGGATGGTGCCACCTGCCACCGCCTCGATCATCGGCTGACGAGTCTCGGTCATCTCATCCACTAGCTGGCTTGCGGCCCCACCGCCCTCGTAGAGCAGGAAGATAGGCTCCAGGTTTGCCGCCGTGGCCTCCATGATCTTGCGACGGTCCGCAACCGCCGCCGCTACAACATCCTCGTGCGGCAGCACGATTCCCGCCTCCGGGTGTGACAGCTCGAGCGCGCCGATCAGCCCACGCTGGTGGCCTGTCCGTGTGCCAGTGTCATCGGCGCGTTCCTCGTACACGTAGAGGCCGGCTGCGACGTCCGGCACGAGCACACCCTCCGCGATCCATCGGCGCATCGTGGCACCCGCCGTCCGGTACCTGTCGTCCGGCCTGCGTTGTGCATCGTCATCGGCCGGAACGGTCAGGCGGATCACGTTGTGCGGGTCGCTATCCCGCAGCCGCGTGGCGGCTGCGGCTCCAACGACGTCGTACGGTGGAGAGGTGACCTTGGCGAGGTCGCTCACGCGATGCGGGGCGTAGCGGACCCCGCGAAATGGAGCGAGCATGAGACCGGCTGGTCCCCGGATCGCCGCTGGCGGGCGGCGCCCGGTATGGGGCCCTCGATCGCGGGGATGGCTCATGTCAGGGTGCCGTCATGACGAAAGGTCTGCACACATGTCACAAGGATTGGGTGGCGGCGGAGATTCCCAGCCCGGCCTTGGCGCAGCAAACGGCGACCGTGACGCAGGTGCGCCAGCTGGCGATGTGTACGCCTGGTACCGGCGTGGGCTCGATCTGCTTACCAAGGGCGATGCCGCCGCGGCGGCCCACCTTCTGGAGCGTGCGGCGGCGGCCGAACCGTCGTCGCGCAGCATCAGGGAAGCGCTCGCCCGCGCCCAGTTCGACACCGGCAGGTACGCCGCGGCTGCCGACAGCTTCCAGCGGATCGTCGACAGCAGCCCATCGGACGACTACGCCCGTTTCGGCCTTGGCCTGTCGCTCGCTCGCGCTGGTGACCCGGCTGCGGCGGCGGGGCACTTGGCCCTCGCCGTAGCGATGTGCCCGCACGTGCGGCACTACACAAGCGCGCTTCAGGGTGTCCGTGCCACCTTGCGTGCCCGCGAGCACCGGTGACCAGCCAACCGGGCGCGAATCAGGCCGCGTCGCCACGATCAGCCGGGGGACGGCACGATGCACCCGGCCTGCGTGGCTGCCCTCGCCCGCTCAGCGAGATGTATGACACCGCGCTACTCGACCTGGATGGTGTGGTATACCTCGGCGGTGCGGGGATCCCTGGCGCAGCCGAAGCCCTGCACAAAGTCGCGGCCGCCGGGATGGGCCTCGCGTACGTGACCAACAACGCGTCACGCACTCCACGAGCCATCGCCGAGCAACTAACGGCCCTGGGCGTCCCTGTCCGGCCAGGGTCGGTGATTACCTCTGCGCACGCTGCCGCAAGAGTACTTTCCGAACGGCTGCCGCCCGGTGCCCCCGTGCTTGTGATCGGCGGCAGCGGCCTGAGGCTGGCCGTCCGCGAGCGCGGGCTTCGCCCGGTCACCACCGCAGCCGATCGGCCGGCCGCCGTGGTGCAGGGGTACGCGCCCGATGTTGGCTACCTGTTGCTGGCCGAGGGTGCGCTCGCGGTTGCCGCGGGCGCACTGTTCGTGGCGTCCAATGCCGATGCCACGCTGCCCACCAGCCGGGGCCGCCAGCCAGGCAACGGGTCCATGATCCAGGTGATCGTGACGGCAACGGGTCGGCAGCCGATCGTCGCAGGCAAGCCGGAACCACCGATGCACGCCGAGGCCGTTCGGCGGGCAGGCGCCCGCCGGCCACTGATCGTGGGAGACAGGCTGGACACCGATATCGAAGCCGCGAACCGGGTAGGCGCCGACAGCCTGCTCGTGCTGACCGGGGTGAGCCGCCCATCCGACGTCGTGCTGGCGCCACCGCCCCGGCGCCCGGCGTACGTGGCCGCTGATCTCACCGGACTGCTCGAAGCGCACAGCGTGCCAAGCGGCAGGCCGAATGAGCCGTTCAGCTGCGATGGCTGGCAGGCGCGTTGGCTCGCCGGAGGCGACGCGAGCGGCCCCAGGGAGCGGGTGAGCCTGACAGGATCGGGGAACCGGATCAACGCGCTGCGCGTGCTGTGCGCGGCGTCCTGGTCGCGCGGGTCGGTGACGTTCGACATGATCGCGGACGCGCTGGCCGTCCCTGGGCTGGAGTAGCGCAACGGTTGTGCGCCAGTCAGCCATTCGGTCGCTACCGGTCAGCCTGGAGTTGCACACTGGAACCAGCGTCTGGCTTGATGTGCCGTGCGGTCGGCAACCGCGAGACGGCCCTGTCCTCCGGCGCTTCCGGGGGCCACGCATGCGACGGCGGGAGGTAACACCACATGATCGAGGCACGAGGCCTCACCAAGCGATTCGGGGACAAGCTGGCGGTGGATCAGCTCTCATTCACCGTCGAGCCAGGGAGGGTGACGGGGTTCCTTGGCCCGAACGGCGCCGGCAAGTCCACCACTATGCGGCTGATTCTCGGGCTCGACCGGCCGACGAGCGGCAGTGTGACGGTCGAGGGCAAGGCGTTTAGCCACCTGGCGCACCCCATGCGCGAGGTCGGGGCCGTCCTCGACGCACGAGCCGTGCACGGCGGCCGCAGTGCCCGGGCTCACCTGCGCTGCCTCGCCCAGGCGGGTGGCCTGCCCAAGCGGCGCGTTCACGAGGTGCTCGAAATGGTCGGCCTCAAAGACGTGGCCGGAAAGCGGGCGGGTGGATTCTCGCTCGGCATGGGGCAGCGCCTGGGCATCGCCGCGGCGCTGCTCGGGGACCCGAAGATTCTCATGTTTGATGAACCGGTCAACGGCCTCGACCCCGAGGGAATCCGCTGGATCCGCAACCTGATGAAGGCTCTCGCGGCTTCAGGACGCACGGTCTTCGTGTCGAGCCATCTGATGTCAGAGATGCAAAACACGGCGGATCATCTCATCGTGATCGGCCGAGGCCGGCTGATCGCCGACTGCAGCATGGATGAGTTCATCGAGCGCAGCTCCGGGCAGACCGTGCGCGTTCGCACGCCACAGCCTGACCTGATGGCGAAGCTGATTGCCGATGCGGGCGGGCTGCCAGCGCGCGGCGACGGTGGCGCGCTCATCGTGCACGGGCTCACTGCGCAGCGGATCGGGGACCTCGCCTTCACCGGCGGCCTCCGGCTGCACGAGCTCGCCCCGGCGCAGGCGTCGCTCGAGGAGGCCTTTATGGAACTCACGGCGGACAGCGTCGAGTACCACGCGGAGGGGTTCGGCCAGCCCGGCCAGCCGGACCGCGGCGGGCAGTCGGGGCACGGCGGGCAGCCGGGCCAGCCGACCGGGCTAGCGGAAAGGAACTGACCATGGCGACCACCACAGCGCAGGCCCGGCCGCCCGCGCTCCCCGCACCACGAAGCCACGGACAAAGCCTGGCGCGCTTCGCCGACGTGGTGCGCTCCGAATTCACCAAGATCCGTTCTGTTCGTTCGACCTACTGGACGCTGCTCGTGGTGATCGTGGTCACCGTGGGCCTGGCCGCGCTATTCGGCTGGGGAACCGCCACGCACTGGGACGAGATGGGCCCGGGGGGCCAGGCGAACTTCGACGCGGCCGCGACGAGCCTGGCTGGCCTCATTCTGAGCCAGCTGGTCATCGTTGTCCTCGGGGCGCTGACGATTACCTCGGAATACTCGACAGGAATGATCCGCACCTCGCTGACCGCCCTGCCGCGCCGCAGCCTCTTCTACGCGGCGAAGGCCCTTGTCTTCGCCGTGGTCGCACTGATCATCGGGCTGGTCGCGAGCTTCGCCGCCTTCTTCGTCGGGCAGGGTCTCCTCGCGAGCAAGCACATCGACGTGACCCTCGCACAACCAGGTGTCGCCCGGGCCGTGATCGGGGGAGGACTCTTCCTCGCCGCCTGCGGGCTGCTGGCGTTCGGTATCGGGGCAGTGCTGCGGCACACCGCTGGTGCGATCACGGCATCGATTGGCCTGCTGTTCGTGCTGTTCATCCTGGCGAACTTCCTGCCGCAATCGTGGCAGGAGCACGTCGACAAGTGGCTGCCGTTCAACGCGGGCGCCCAGATCTGGACCGTCAAGCCCTCGGCGCACATGTTCTCGCCCTGGGCCGGGTTCGCGGTGTTCTGCGGCTATGCAGCCATAGCCCTGATCGCAGGCCTGATCGTGTTCCACCGCCGCGACGCCTAGCCCCGTGACCCGTGGAGTGCCGCTACGGGTCACCTACGACCCGTGGAGTGCCGCTACGGGTCACCTACGACCCGTGGAGTGCCGCTACGAGCCCCAGCGGCCCGGCCCTGGTCCGCCCGTCACCCGCCGGCGCCCGCGTGCGGCTGCGGGCCGGTGCCTGTCACATCGAGCAGGCGGTCATCCGCGGGCTCGGGGAGTTCCAGCGCCCCGGCGCCGGCGCTCGGCCGTCGCGGCCGCCGTGAGAGCGCACCCGCACGGCCGCCGCGCCCCCGGTAGATCAGCAGGCCGTTGACGCGGTCGGGTACGGCATCGAGCGCGGCGCACACCTGCGGCAGGCTGCGGAACGCCTCCCAGCTCGCGTCCTCTTCGAAGCTGACCTCGAAGACCACGCCCCACTTGCGGCCATGCCACCGCCAGTCCACCGCGCCGTGTGTGATGGCGGACTCGATCAGGGCTGAGCTGTAGGAGTCACGCCACCGGTCCGCGGAGAATTCCCCGTGGAATACCTCGATGGACCACCATTCAGCCACGCCACCACGTTAGGCGAGATCGGAGCATTCCACTAGAAACCTGACCGCGGAAGTTATCCGTCCCTGGCGAAAACCCAAAACGGCAGGGCGTGGTCCAATCTAGCGCTGGCATCGCGGGCACCAGAAAGTGATCCTTTCGCCGACGGGGGAGTCCATGGCGCCCTGGGCCTGGTTGCGGATCGGCGTGTGGCACCGGCGGCCTCCACGACACTGGTAACCGAGTGCCGTCCAGCTCGCGTTGCCGAGCACGAGCCGGATCCGGTGGCTGGCCGGGATGAATTCGGCGGCTGGGCGGATTCGCCATGCGCCGTCCATTCGCAGGTGGGTGTGGACGCTCACGCCACCATCCACGCGGATGAAGAGGTGCCTGCCTCGCGATGTGACCTGCGTGACCATGCGACCCGTGAGGTCAGCGGTGGCGAATCTGGGCACGCGGAGGTCGCTGCGGGTTAGAACGTGCCCGGCGAGCGCGCTACGGAGCCTGCGCGCGTACCACCAAACAACATCGCCCTCCGGCATGTCTCCTCCACCCTGCTCACGTCACACGCCACAAGGCAATCGCACCACTAAACGTGTCGGCAATCGGGCCTCACTGCGGCAAGCCCTCCCCGGTATGGGGTGGCAATCTTCGCGCTCGCGGATCACATCCAACTTCGTTACGTCCCGGGGGGCGGCAGACGTAAGGTGGCGTTGTGGATGTGCCCGTCACGTGCCGCCTCAATGAAGCGACGGCGCGATCTCAGGTGGTCAAGTGGCGCGAAGCGCTTGATGTGTCGATTCGGGCAGCCGAGAGAATTTCGCCGGCTGAACTGGCCCTGCGCCTGCGTGATGACCTCGCCGGCGTCGGCGACCTGCTGCGGCTCGCGCAGCGGGAGCGTGAGTGCTGCCCCTTCTTCGGCTTCACGCTGCAGGTGGAGCCGCACGTCATCACCCTGACGGTGTCCGTGCCGGATGATGCCATCCCCATACTGGACGAATTCGCCCAGCTGGCGAGCTGACCGGCTGTCTTGCGCTTCGAGGCCTCAGATGGGGGCGGTGGTGCCATCGACATGGCCGGGGGTGTCGCCTTCGTGCTGATCACTCACGCGGTCATTGCCGCCGATGACCATCTGGCATCAGGAGATGCGGCCGCCCTTCCCAAACCGGAGGGCGGTCACGCTGAGCACAGGAACGTTTCCCGCGCACGCGGCGAACGTTCGGTGGATGTCCACCGCGGTGGTCTGGCCAGGCGGGAAGATCTGGAGTACGTGCGCTGTGGTCGGACGGCAACGCGATGCCGGATAGTTGCCAGCTGCGACAACACCAACCACGGCGTGCGCCGTCGCTTTCGGGGCTAGCAACACGGTGATGGGGGAGTAGAGCGGATTGCGCTTGGCGGCGATGCCGACCTGATGGCCGGGCACGCTGCTGAGGAACGAGACGCCGGGGTAGCCATACAGCGTGCAACGCTCGGTCGAGGTATTGGTAAGCCGGAGCGTATAATAAGCGGTTCCTGCGGCCGCGCCCGATACGGCCAGGCTCGGCGTCAAGGTGGAGTTGGCGCACGCCTTGGCGGCGGCCATGCTTCGCAGTGGCGGTGATGGTGCCGCCGTGGCTGTGCTGGACGGCGCGGTCGTCGTGGCGCCAGGAGAGGCCGTCGTGCTGCCCGAGGCGCAGGCCGCCACCTGTGCGACCGCCGAGATCATGGCTGCGGCGGCCAGTAGCCGTCTTGCCCGTCTTGCCGAAGGTGTCATCGAGCCGCCCCCGTTGTCGATGCGAACCTGTCCATCGTAGGCAGGCGCCGTCGGTCGGCTGAGGACAGACACGCCACCGGACTACTGGATGGTGGGTTTAGAGCACGCTTCGCAGCCGCAAAAGGTCAAAAATGCTCGCCTTTACTTTGAGGCGGCCGGCCGCCAGCGCCCTGGCTAGGTGCAGCCGTTCGTCGGCGAGGGCCACAAGATCGTCGCTAGCCGCGGTGAACGTTACCTGGGCAGGGCCATCTCCCGGGTGGGCCTGGCTGATGGGGCCTGCGCCGTCCGGCCCGAGCCTGGTGCGGAAGTCAACCCCGAGGTCGGTGACACGGCAGCTGATCGTGCGGTCGACTAGGTGCCTCTCCCGGTCCTCCGGGCTCATTCCCGTGATCCGGGACGCTACTTTCTCGAGTGCCATGCGGCATTCGTCAACGGTCGCCATCGACGCGCTCGCTCCCCGCCGAAGTGTCGTGCCAGGACGGTACCGTTCCTTGTGGGTCCTGTGCACGGCGCTCCCTGCTCGCCCAACTCAAGGAGTCTGAAACGGATGATGAACGAGAGTACCCGAACGGCTGCCGCGGCCAGCGAGCAAACGCAGCCGACGGCAATAACGGGGGAGCCCACCGTGGACGAGGCGCTCGCCAGGCTGGCCGGCCTCCCGGACGAACCTGATGCCGGGCACGTCGAGGCTTTCGAGCACGTTCACCAGCGCCTCCACGGCCTGCTCGACGAACTCGACACGCGGCAGAACACCGGTGAGGTACCGGATGACCAGGCGGAACAGGCTTGACGCCGAACTCGTACGCCGCGGCCTAGCGCGATCACGCGAGCACGCCAGCGAGCTGATCTCGCAGGGCCGGGTCCGGGTTGGCGGTGGGCCAGGTGCACTTAAACCGGCCAGCCAGGTGGTGCCAGCGACGCCGATCATCGTCGAGGATCCCGGCGACGGGACCGCGGATTATGTTTCCCGTGGCGGCCACAAGCTAGCCGGTGCCCTTGCGGCCTTCCCTGGTCTCGCCGTGCGCGGCCGCAGGTGCCTGGACGCCGGTGCCTCTACGGGAGGGTTCACGGATGTCCTGCTTCGGGCAGGCGCTGTTCACGTGACGGCGGTCGACGTTGGATACGGGCAGCTCGCCTGGCAGTTGCGCACCGATTCCAGGGTCGCCGTCCTTGACCGGGTAAACGTGCGCGGGCTGCGGCCAGAGCAGGTCAGCTATGCGCCAGACCTTATAACAGCCGATCTTTCTTTCATCTCGCTCACCCTGGTGCTTCCCGCTTTGATCGCTTGTGCCGCAGCCGACGCGGACTTTCTCGTTCTTGTGAAGCCGCAGTTCGAGGTCGGCAAGGCGAAAGTCGGCGCGGGCGGAGTGGTCAGGGATCACGCGACGAGGGAGGAAGCAGTGATGGCCGTGGCGCGGGGCGCCGCGAGCCACGGCCTTGGTGTCATGGGGGTCACCGCCAGCCAGCTTCCGGGACCGTCTGGCAACGTGGAGTACTTTCTCTGGCTGCGGGTCGGGGCGCCGCCGGTAAGCCCGACCGCCGTGGCACGCGCGATTGAAGACGGACCCCGCTAGTGTCTGGCCCAATGAGCAGCGACAGTGCGCCAGCCGACGGTGATCTACGCCTGGAAACGTCGGCACGTACGAAGCGCGCCGTCTTGGTGGTTGCGCACATAGGCCGGCCAGAAGCGCTGCGCACGGCCCGTTCGGTGGTGAACAGGCTCAGCGCGGCGGGCATGGTTGTGCGCGTGCTCGCGCCCGAGGCGGACGAGCTCGACTGCGAAGGTGCTGAAGCCGTTCCGGCCAGCCCGGTCGCGGCAGAGGATACGGAGCTGGTAATCGTCGTCGGTGGGGACGGCACTCTGCTGCGGGCGGCTGAGCTTGCGCGGCCCGCCGCAGCGCCGCTGCTTGGTGTGAATCTCGGACATGTTGGGTTCCTCGCCGAGACCGAGCCCGATGATCTCCTCGCGACCATCGACTACGTTGTCAGCCGCGGCTACGTGCTCGAGGAGCGGATGACAATCGACGTGCTCGTCCGCCAAGACGGCACGGTGACGTCCGCGACGTGGGCGCTCAACGAGGCGACGGTCGAGAAGGCGGCACGCGAGCGGATGGTGGAATTGGTCACGGAGATCGACGGACGGCCACTGTCCAGGTGGAGCTGCGACGGTGTGGTCTGCGCAACCCCCACTGGATCAACGGCATATGCGCTGTCGGCCGGTGGGCCAGCGGTGTGGCCGGATGTTGAGGCGCTTTTGCTGGTGCCGATTTCCGCCCATGCCCTCTTCCGCGGGCCGATGGTCGTCTCACCTAACTCGGTTCTCGCGATCGAGCTGATCGGTGGATCCGGCCGGGGCGCGGCAGGAAAGTTTGCGTCGCCGACCGCGTCGAGCGGGCGTTCCGACGCGTCCCGGGCCGTTATGTGGTGCGATGGACGCCGTAGGGTCGAGCTGTCGCCTGGAGCGGGGGTGGAGGTGCGCCGTGGCGCGTCCCCGGTCGTTCTGGCCCGGCTGCCCGGCAAGTCCGGCAGCACCGGATTCACCAACCGGCTTGTGGAGAAGTTCGGGCTGCCGGTGACCGGGTGGCGGGGCAGGAGGGATGCCTCGTGAGGGGTGCGGCCCACCCGCGCGTCTGCGAACCATCTGGCAAACGAGCAAGGGAGCACTGAGAGCACCATGCTCGAGGAGGTCCGTATCACCGGGCTCGGGGTCATCGACGATGCCGTCCTCGAGCTTTCCCGCGGATTCACCGTTGTCACAGGCGAGACCGGCGCGGGCAAGACGATGGTCGTCACCGGTCTCGGGCTGTTGTTCGGCGGCCGAGCGGACCCGGCGCGGGTCAGACCGGGCGTGGACCGTGCGACGGTCGAAGGTAGGCTCCGGACCGACCCCGGCGGGCATGTCGCCCGTCAGGTGGAAGAGGCTGGCGGTGAACTTGACGAGGGTGGCGCACTGATCGTCAGCCGTTCGGTATCCGCCGAGGGACGCTCACGGGCGTTCGCCGGGGGGCGGTCCGTACCCGTCGGCTTGCTGTCCTATCTGGCCGACGACCTGGTCGCCGTGCACGGTCAGGCTGACCAGCGGCAGCTGCTCAAGACCGGCAGACAGCGGGAGGCGCTGGACCGGTACGCGGGTCCGGAACTCGCCGTGGTCCTCTCCGAGTATCAGCGCCTCTATCAGCGACACCGTGAGGTGCGTGATCAGCTCGGCGAGATCACCACAAAGACCCGTGAACGCGCGATGGAGGCTGACGCCCTGCGGTTCGGTCTCGGTGAGATCGAGCGGCTAGGGCCGACCGAGGGCGAAGACGACGACTTGCGGGCCGAGGAGGACCGCCTCGCGCACGCGGAGGCCCTGCAGGTGGCGGCCACGACGGCGCACGAGGCACTGTTCGGTGACCCAGCCAGCGCGGTCGGCGGGCCGGACGCGGTGGCGCTGCTCGGCATGGCACGCCAGGCGCTTGACGCGGTGAGCCAGCACGATGCGGCGCTCGCCGAACTAGCGGGCCGACTCTCCGAGGCGGCTTACGTGATCTCCGACGCGGCGACCGAACTGGCCTCCTACGCACAGTCGGTGGAAACCGATCCCACCCGCCTGGCCGCGGTGCAGGAACGCCGGGCCGAGCTGACCCGGCTGATCAGGAAGTACGGGGGTTCCTGGGCGGAATCCGGGCTGCCGGTGGGCGGCCCAGCTCCGCCGCGGACCAATGCTGGCCGGGCACCCGCGGAGCCGCGGCGCATGGAAGAGGCCCACCGGTCGGGCACCGTGGCGGCCGTGCTCGACTGGGCCAAGCAGGCGGCGGCGCGGCTCACCGAACTGGATTCCGACGATGACCACGTCGAGCACCTCACCGGCGAGGAAGCAGAACTCGCTGGCCAACTGGCGGCGCTCGGTGGCAGGCTCACCGAGCTGCGCGCCAAGGCCGCGGAGAAATTCGCCACAGATGTCACGGCGGAACTAACCGCGCTCGCCATGCCGCATGCTCAGCTGAAGGTCGCGGTGCGGCCATTGGATGAGCTTGGCCCGTGCGGCGCCGACGAGGTGGAGATCCGGCTGGCGGCGCACCCTGGAGCGCCGGCGCTGCCGCTGCACAAGGGTGCATCCGGTGGCGAGCTCTCGCGCGTGATGCTTGCCATCGAGGTGGTCTTCGCGGGCGCCGATCCGGTGCCCACCTTCGTATTCGACGAGGTGGATGCGGGAGTCGGCGGTAAGGCAGCCGTGGAGGTCGGCCGGAGGCTGGCACGGCTGGCGCGGCTCTCTCAGGTGATCGTGGTTACTCATCTGCCGCAGGTGGCGGCCTTCGCGGACAACCACCTGATGGTTGAGAAGTCTGGCGGCGGGCTCGTCACCAGCAGCGGCGTGACCCGGCTCGACCAGCAGAGCCGGATCAGGGAGCTGTCCCGGATGCTGGCCGGACTCGAGGACTCAGAACTCGGCCAGGCGCACGCCGAGGAGTTGCTCCACCTCGCCGCCGAAGAGCGGGCGCAGCTGCGCGCGGGCTAACGTCAATGGCACGCGGCACCTGTTCGTGGTGCGCAGCGATGGGTTCGGGGACCGCCGGGTCACAGGAACTGTCGGTCTGCGGCGGGCCGGACAACCCGGACCTGCACGGTCGCCTGTCCCAGCGCGGCGTGCTGGGCTTTCAGCGTCACGATGCCGGTCCTGGCGGGCAGCGAGCGGACGAAGGCGCCGCCCACGCCGCCGTACTCGCCGAACGGAAACGGGTTGTCGCCGACGAGTAAGGCGGGTCCTGTCAGCGACATGATCACGCCGCCGGTGACATAACGGCGCTGGTTGCCATACTCATCCACCGCCCGGAATGTCACTCGGGTGGCGTCGGACCCGTCCGCGGCGATCGAGGCGTGATCCGCGGTGATCGCGAGGCGGTCTTTGGATGTGTCGGCCGACATGCGCACGGTGGCCACTCGGCGCCCACGGACGTAGCCGTCGATGCGAAGCTCGGGCGGCCCGGTCTCGCCGGCCATCAGATCGACGAACACGGGGCTGAAGCTGAGATCCACGAAGACCGGCGGGTGGGCGAGATGGCCGAACCGCGCGGCGTCGGGATGGCCAGTCGCCGCGTGCAAGCCGCCGATGTAGAACTCGAGCCTGTCGCAGTTCGTAGCGACCATGGAATTCGATCCTCGCCCGCGTGAGGCTGACGTCGGCTCGAAGTCCCAGAAGAACACGGGAAGGATTACCGGCTGCGTGCGCGGGTCTATCTGGGACCGGTAGAAGGCGGCGCCCGGCTTGGCTACCCGGAACGTGTCGGCGACCCCCGGCCATTTGACATTGTCCCAGGTATGGCCGTGCAACGATGCATAGTCAAATCCGCTCCAGCCGAGCAGACCCGTGTAGCGGGCGTCGGCCTGCGCGATTTCGTGCACCTGGGCGTGCATAAACGCCTGCCTGGCGAGTACCTCCCCGTTGTCGGTCCAGCGGAAGTACGGAACACCGTCCAGCGCTCCGACCGCCTCGCTGACGAAGTACGGCATACCTGGCAGCGGCGGAAGCAGTTGCGCGTTCCCAGCGTCATCGACGTGATAGTCGTTGAAGGCAAACACGTCCCCCGTCCAGTCCACGGCGGAATGGACCCGCATGGCGCCAGTGGTCTGGCGGGTGCCATCAAGCTCGCGGGCAAGATCCACGGTCCGCCGGTACAGGTCGACGTGGCCAATGGTCTCGTTCACCCGCGTGCCCCAAATGATCACTGATGGCCGGTTCCTGTCCCGGATGATCATTTCACGCACGTTCTGGACAATGAGTTCCTGCGAATCCAGGCCGCCCACGTAACGCCATCCCGGCGGCTCCTCCCAGACCATCAGGCCGAGTTCGTCACAGGCGTCGAGGAAGTGTGGCGACTGAGGGTAGTGGGAGCAACGCACCATGTTGCAGTTGAACTGGCTTTTCAAGATCTCCGCGTCCCTGCGCTGCAGTCGGCCCGAGACCGCCATGCCAGCGAACGGGAAGAGCTGATGGCGGTTGAGGCCGAAAAGCGGTATGCGGCGGCCGTTGAGGTAAAAGCCGTCCAGTTCGAAGCGTGCCTCGCGGAAGCCGATTCGCGTCAGCGAGGTATGCTCCGCGCCGCCCAGGAGCCCGGACAACGTGGTGCGCACCGTATAGAGCTTCGGCTGGTCTGGTGCCCAGAATGTGATGTCCTCGAGACCGGTGAGGCTCAGCTGCGTGGTGCTGGCGCCCGGGGCGCGGATGTGCAATGTGGCCGATGCGGACGCCAACGTGGCAGAACCGTCCAGCAGGTCGACCGTGACCTGAAGAGGCGACGGCGGGACCCGGCTGGCATCGACGGTGCACGCCACGTCGACCCGCCGGTCCGGCCTGAGCACGTCGACCGGCTTGGCGAAAACATCGTGGATGAACGCCTCAGGTACCACGCGCAGCCGCACGTCGCGGTAGATCCCGCCGGGCTGGAGAAAGTCGATCGCGGCGGCGCGGTTTGACGCGGTTTCCGGTGGCACCGGCAGCCAGCGCGAGTCCACGATCACGGCGAGCACGTTGTCCCCGGGCACCACAAAGCCCGTCAGCTCCACCGACCAGGGAAGGTAGCCGCCCTGATGGCTGGCGAGCTGGCGGCCGTTGAGCACTATGGTGGCGCTGGTCATGACGCCGTCGAAGTCGATGAACACCCGGCCACCCGGAAGCGCCGAGCCATGGAAATGGCGTCGGTAGATCCAGACGTTCTGCCACGCCTGCGCGTCCCAGTCGCGCCAGGACAGCGGTGTGACCGTGTGCGGCAGGGTGATCTCGGTGAAGCCGGTTTCCTGATGGCCCAGGTCCGCGCTGCCGTCGGTGTACGCGCCACCGAAGAGCCAGCCGTGATTGAACTCATAGATTCCTGCCGCCCGATCGCTTGGTGTGGTCGGCAGAGGCGCGGACCCGCAGGCGGCCAGGCCAGCGAGCGCGGCGCCGGTCGTGCCGGCCAGCGCGGCGCCCGCGCGAAGCACAGTGCGGCGGGAAACGAGTTGCTTATCCATGACCTGCCCATGGGCGCGCGGTAGCCGCGTGCGGTACGACAAGAAAAGGCGATGAGCGGGAAAGCCCCACGGCCAGGACAATAGCCAACCGGAAGGACCTTTCGGTGCTTCTCGGCCAGAGCCGCGCCGCGTTTTTTCCGGGCAGCCGGTTTCTGAGCGGACTGGGCGGGGCGGGCACCAGGGAAGGGCCGGTGATCCAGGTCCGGCTCAGGAACCGGCATACCGGTAGAAACAGGGAGAATTGGAGCGATAGGTGGACAGGTAAGGTACGGTCCCTAACACGCCCCATCTGGCGTGTGGCGATCCGCACCTGCGCGCTCTGGCAGGATGTCTATCGATGAAAGTCCCGTTTCCCAAGGTGCACAAGCCCCGCCGTGCCGCGTCAGACGACCTGCCGGGGATTACGGCTGTCGCCAGGCTCGACCGCAGGACCAAGAATCTCTCCAAGCGGCTGCAGTCCGGTGAGATCGCCGTCATCGACCACGTGGACCTGGATCGGATGGCGGCGGACGCCCTGATCACACGGCAGGTGGCGGCGGTGGTGAATGTCGCGGCCAGCATCAGCGGACGCTACCCGAACCTCGGTCCACAGATGCTGGTCGATGCGGGCATCCCGCTGGTGGACGACATGGGGCCGGAGGTCTTCGCCAAGGTTGGCGAGGGCGACGTCGTACGGCTGGACGGGGAGACGCTCTACGCCGACGGCCAAGTGATCGCCAAGGGCACGGTGCAGACCACCGAGTCAGTAGCGGCCGCCATGGCAGAAGCCAGGGCGGGAGTCGCCATGCAGCTCGAGGCGTTCGTCGCCAACACGATGGAGTACATAAAGCGCGAGCATGAGCTGCTCCTCGACGGTGTCGGCGTCCCCCGGCTGAAGACCAAGCTGGAGCGTAAGCACGTGCTCGTGGTGGTGCGTGGCTACCACTACCGTGAGGACCTGGCGGTGCTGCGCTCCTACATCCGCGAGTTCCGGCCGGTCATGCTCGGTGTGGACGGGGGGGCTGACGCGCTGCTCGAGGCGGGTTACGTGCCTGCCATCATCGTCGGCGACATGGATTCGGTCTCCGACAAGGCACTGACCTGCGGCGCAGAGCTTGTCGTACACGCCTACCGCGACGGCCGCGCGCCCGGCCTGCAGCGGCTGCAGGACATGGGTCTGGCCTCGGTGGTTTTCCCAGCCGCAGGCACCAGCGAGGACATCGCGCTGTTGCTCGCGGATGACCTGGGCGCGAGCCTGATAGTCGCCGTCGGAACCCACAGCAACCTCGTCGAGTTCCTTGACAAGGGCCGTTCGGGTGCGTCGAGCGCCTACCTCACCAGGCTGCGGGTTTCCGACAAGCTGGTCGAGCCCAAGGGAGTGAGCAGGCTCTACCAGAGCCGGATATCCGGATGGTGGCTGCTCGCCATGGTCGCCGCGGCCTTCGTCACGCTCATCGCGGCAGCGAACACATCGGGTGCCGCACACGTACTCTTCGACTATCTCCGCGCGAAGTGGGACGCATTCGTCTACTGGCTGACCGGAATGTTCTAGTGATCGATTTTCGTTACCACCTGGTTTCCATTGTCGCGATCTTTCTGGCTCTCGCGATTGGCCTCGTGCTCGGTACTACCGTGCTGAATGGGCCGGTCACCGAGGCGCTGCAGAGGTCAAACACATCGCTGAACGCCGACGCGAACAACTTGCGCGCGCAGAACGCCGCGCTGCAGCAGCAGATCGGCGCCGCGGGCACGTTCGCCCAGGAGGCCGCACCGCAGTTGGTCGGCCATCTGCTTGACGGGCAGCGCGTCGTGCTGATCGAGGCTCCCGGCGCATCCGACCAGGTGCTGCACGGCGTAACCACCGTGCTGCGGCAGGCGGGCGCCACCATTGGTGGGCAGGTCCTGCTGCAGAACAAGTTCTTCGACTCGAGCGCGACCACGCTCAGCTACATGGATCAGCTGTCACAGGGTGTCAAGCCCACCGATCTGACCCTGCAGGGCGGTACGCCGCAGCAGCGCGCGGCGCAGGTGCTGGCGAGCGCCTTGGTCACCAAGACGCTTTCAGGGTTCGTGGACAGCGGTGGTCAGGCGATCTTGTCAGGTTTCGCCGGCGGAGGTTTCCTGACGGCCAGCGGGCGGCCGGCTGCCCGTGCCACACTCGCCGTCGTGATAACGCAAGCAGATCCGCTCACCGGCCAGAACGCCGACGCGGCGAACCAGACGCTGACCGCGCTGGCCGCCGCGGTGAGTTCCGCCAGCGTGGCCACTGTGGTGGCCGGGCCCGCGAGTTCGGCACAGCCCGGCGGGGCGATCGCCGCGCTGCGCAGCAGCTCAAGCGCGCGCCAGGTGTCGAGCGTGGATGACGCCGACCTGGCGTTCGGCCAGATTGTCGTCACGCAGGTCCTTGCCGCGCAGATGAAGAGCCATACGGCCGGCAGCTACGGCATGGGGCCAGGCGCGAACCTGGCTGCCCCGAGCCCCATGCCGAGCGCCTCTCCTACGGTCACCGGATCGGCTTATCCGTCACCAAGACGCACGAACGCGCAGGGGCGGCAATGACCAGTGCAACGACCGCCAGCGGCGCGCTTGAGCGGGCCCGCCGGTCAATGCTTACCGCGCTGCTTGCGGCAGGAACGGCCCGCGCAGCGTATGCGCTGCTGACCGCCCGCGCTCCCGGTGGCGCGAAAACCTGGACCAGGACCAACCACCGCGGTGAGCCTGTCACGCTGCTCGAAGGCCCGGCGGTAGCGGCAGGCGCGATCGCCGCGGTAGCCATTGCCACCGGTTCACCGGCCCGGGCGCGCGCGGCGGCTGCCCTCGCCGCGGCGGGCGCGGCCGCCTTCGGTGGCTACGACGACCTCGCCGGGTCCGGCGCCAGGCGGGGCTTCCGCGGCCACCTGGGGGCGCTTCGCCATGGCGAGTTGACCACCGGCGCGGTAAAGCTCGGCGGAATCGGTGCGACCGGGCTTGCCGCTGCCGCCGCGCTCGGCGGCGAGCCCGCTGATGTTGCGATCAACGCTGGTCTCATCGCGGGCAGCGCAAACCTGCTGAACCTGTTCGACCTGCGGCCAGGCCGCGCGATCAAGGTAACGCTCGCCGCCGCCGCGCTGCTCGCGGCTCCGGTGCGGCCCATGGCTGCGGCTGCCGCGGGTAGCGCGGCCGCCTTGCTCCCTGCGGACCTCGGCGAGAAAGCGATGCTCGGTGACGCGGGCGCCAACGCTCTTGGCGCGGTACTCGGCGCCGCGGCCGCGGAGAGCCTGCCACGCGCCGTACGCCTCGCGTTGTTGGGCGGCATCGCGGGCCTGACCGCCGCCAGCGAGGTGGTCAGCTTCACCAAGGTGATCGAGCGGACGCCGCCGCTGCGATGGCTGGACATGCTCGGACGCAGGCCGCCCGGCCTCCGGCCAGCGTCGCCGCCGCCCGCGCCGGGCGGGCCGCCCGCACCGCCCGGGCCGGCCGGACCGTCCGCGTCGGCTGGGGAGTCACCTCTGGTCGGCGCGACCGGCAGCGGCAGCCGTTCGGGACCTGATGGGGAGCAACCGTTCACGACGGGTCGCGCGAGACCCCTGCGGTCACCGAACACGACGTGAGGCGAGGGCTCGGCCGTGCGGCGGTACTGATCGGCGCGATCACAGTACTCGCCCGCATCGCCGGGTTCGGGCGCACACTGGTGTTCGCGCACACGGTCGGCAACACCCACCTCGGGACCGCTTACGCGACCGCCAACCAGGTTCCGAACATCATCTTCGACATCGTCGCGGGCGGTGCGCTCACCGCCGTCGTGGTGCCCGTGCTGGCCGGGCCCGCGCAGCGGGCGGGCCGCGATCCCGCCGCGGCGGCTGACACCAGCCGCACCGCGTCCGCGCTGCTTACCTGGGCGATCGTGGTGCTCGTGCCGCTGTCGGTGGCGCTGGCGCTGGTGGCCGGGCCGGTGGCAACCGCCCTGCTGGGCCCCGGCGGCTCCGCGAACGCCGAAATCGTGGCCGTGGCGACCCAGATGCTCGTGGTGTTCGCGCCGCAGATCGTGCTGTACGGGCTCGCGGTGGTGCTGTACGGCATCTTGCAGGCCAATCACCGGTTCACCGCGCCCGCGCTCGCGCCGCTGCTCTCGAGTCTGGTGGTGAGCGCCGCGTACGTTGCCTTCCTGCCGCTCGGCGACGGCTACCAGAATCTGCGGCACGGTCTGCCCCGTGCCGCGGAACTCATGCTCTCTGTCGGCACGACCGCTGGGGTGGCGGCACTCGCCCTGACCGTCGCCGTGCCGGCCTGGCGGATCGGCCTGAACCTGCGACCCACGCTGCGCTTCCCGCACGGGGTGGCGGTGCGGGTGCGCGGCCTTGCCGCGGCCGGGATAGCGACGGTGGCCGCGCAGGACCTGGCCCTTGTCGCGGTGATCGTCCTGGCCAACTCGCGCGGGGGAACGGGTGCGCTTGTCCTGTACAACTATGGCTGGCAGATGTTTTTTCTTCCCTATGCGGTGCTCGCGGTGTCCGTGGCGACAACCGCGTTCCCGCTGCTCTCCGCCCATGCGGCACCCACGGGAACGGGCGAGCTTGTGGTCGCGGACGCCGCTGGAACGGGCGAGGTCGTGCCGGCCGGCGCCACGCGGTCAAACCCCGCTGACGGGCGTTTCAACGCGGTTGCCGCCGCCTCGACGCGGGCAGCGGTGCTCGCGTCCTTCCTCGGCGCCGCCGCGCTGGCCGGCGCCGCGGCACCGGCGGCCCGCGTGTTTGTCACCCATCAGGCGGCCAGCGCTCGTGAGCTTACGCTCGCGTTCGTGGCGTTCTCGCCCGGCCTGGTCGGGTACGGGCTCGTCGCGAATCTCAGCCGCGTGCTGCTCGCCAGCGGGCGAAGCACGTCCGCAGCTGTGACCACCGTCACCGGCTGGCTGGTGGTCATGGCAGCTGACCTGGCTATAGTGCCTTTCGTGCCGCGATCGTGGGTGGTGCCAGCGCTCGGCTTGGGTAACACCATCGGGCTCACCGTAGCGGGAGCCGCGCTGCTCGCCGCCGTCAAGCGGGCTCATGGCGCGGCATGCCTGGCGGGCTTGCCGCGCGCCCTTATCGCCGGGCTGGCCGCCGCCGTCGCCGGGGGAGCGGCCGGCGCTGCCGTGGCTGCGGCAGGGACCCGCGCGTTCGGCCTCGGCGGCGCGCTGCCCGCGGCTGGGATGGCGATCGTGGCGGGTCTGGTCACGCTGGCGGTCTTCCTAGCGGTCGGCTACCTCGCCGACTCCGGCGACCTGCGGGCGGCGACCGCGCGTGTACTCCGGCGGCGGACCGGATGATGGGAAGCCACCGGCCACTTCCGACGGTGGAGTTTGTGCTCGGTACGACAACCGGCGGGACCGGGGCGCACGTCCGTTCACTCGCCGTTGGCATGACCGCCCGCGGAGGCGAGGTATCCGTGCTCGGGCCGGCTGCCACGCAGGCCCTCCTGGGATTCACCGCGGCGGGTGCCAGGTTCACCCCGGTGGAGATCGCAGACCGGCCCCGGCCCGTGCGCGACCTTGCCGCGGTGCTGCGCCTGCGCCGGTTGCTGCGTCAGCCAACGGGGAGCCCGAGCCAGGCGCCGCGCGTGGTGCACGCGCATGGGCTGCGGGCAGGCGGGCTTAGCGCGCTCGCCCTCGGCGGTGTGATTTTCCCCATGCGCCGCCGCGGGCCGGCCTTCGTGGTCACGCTGCACAACGCTCCGCCAGGCCGGGTCCGCTTGGCCGGAATGATCTATGCCCTGCTGGAGTGGATAGTGGCCCGGCGTGCCGATCGTGTGCTGTGCGTATCGGGTGACCTGGCGGCACGCATGCGCCGCCGCGGGGCACGCCACGCCGGGCGTGCGCTCGTTTCCGCCCCGGCCACGCCCGGTGTTTCCACGGAGACGGCGCGTGTCACCCGGGCGGAACTCAGCGATCACCGGCGGCCGCTCGTGGTGGCCATCGGCAGGCTTGCTCCGCAAAAGGGGTTCGGGACGCTGGTGGCTGCCGTTGCTCGCTTGCAGGCGCACGAACCCACCCCGCTCGTGGTGATCGCAGGTGAGGGTCCGCTGCGTGCGCAACTAGCCACCCAGATTGATTCCGAACGGCTGCCGCTGAAGCTCCTCGGCCAGCGCAGCGACGTTCCAGCTCTGCTGGCGGCGGCCGATGTGTTCGTGCTGCCGAGCCTCTGGGAGGGGCAGCCGCTTATCCTGCAGGAGGCGTTGCGGGCTGGTATTCCGATCGTGGCGACGCGAACCGGCGGGATCCCCGACATCACCGGAGATGACGCCGCTCTGCTCGTGCCCCCGGCCAATCCTCCGGCGCTTGCCGCCGCGGTCGCGAGAGTGCTCAGCGAGCCCGGTCTGGCGGCGCGGCTCATCGCGGCCGCCGCCGAGCGGGCCCGCTCGCTGCCGGGGGAGCAGGCCGCTGTCGACGCGGTCCTCGCCGAGTACTGCGCGGCAATTGGCTGAACGGTGAGTCGTGCCAATCATGGCGGGTTGGACCGGCACCCCGTGGGGTGAGGGACGGCGGCGTAGCAGCCAGTTAGGGTTCGTCCTGCGGTGCAGGCGTCTCCGAAGCTACGGTGTCCTTGCTGTAATCACCCCGTAGCGCGAGGACCTTGATGTGGATGTTGGTGCCGTGCGCTGGCAGTTCGCTCTGGAAGATCAGGCCGATCTCCTTGCGCTCAAAGTACCGTGCCGCGTCTTCTAGCGAGTCGAAAGTAAACTCGATGACGCGATGTGGTGTCGCGGAGAAAATGTTGTCATACGATGCCACTCGCTTCAGCTCGCCGGGAGCCTGCAGAGTTTCCGAGATCGAGCGGACCCACTCCAAGTACTTGCGCTTTTCTCCAAGCGGATAATCGATCTCGTAGACGTATTTGATCATCGCGGAAGCCCCCTTCCTTCTGTGCCCTGCCCCGTTGCGGGCATCGACGGCACCCAGCTATGGTCCGTCTCGAATCCGGCAACGGCAAGGGCGGGTGCCTTCGACGGCCCTCTGGTCTGCTGCGGTGACCGGGCACATCCTGGGCGGACAGACAGTTGAACCAAATCGGCCGAGCGCGGACTCACCGACGATGACCACGCGGCGGAGGCCGGGTGAACCGCGCCATTTCCCGGGCCAGGTAATCCCGGGTAGGCGCGAGAGCGGCTGTGGGTGACGATGGCCAAGTGAGGCCATCATCACGCGACAGCATTCACGTGCGCGTGGCGCGCGCCAGCGACGAAACCGACCTCGCCGCCCTTGACGCGATGGCG
>WNGA01008441.1_pt1 | contig 26376 bp, 23 predicted proteins | sample 5400061 | NCBI WGS metagenome assembly WNGA01 (sample SAMN13153366, study PRJNA577476) | soil metagenome | isolation source: 100 cm soil or saprolite under grassland replicate 2 | place: USA:California | collected 2016-06-15 | reverse complement strand
GCCGCTCCGCGGCGGCGGGGGACTTGCGTCCCACGGCAACAAACGAACCGCCCGATCCGATTCGGGCCGCAAGGTAGCAGGTTCTTTGCACCCGGTGGCAAAGCCATGGCTCCTGCTCGTAGACGAGCGAGCGCCTTGCGAGGGGGGCAAGAAGGCTGCCTGAATGGGGCCGGATTGCTCGGTTGTGTGCACCGGGTGCAAACGCCACGGGATTCTTGCGCCACGTGGAAGAAATCGCCAAGGTGCAACGCGTATTACCGAACGCGTACAACTGTTTGACCCGGGCTCGACCCTCGGCTAGACTCCGGCGGCCCTCGACGGCCGATCCACTTGGCGGACGTGTGAGGGGCCGCTGCGGGACTCGGCCGGCCCGGCATGGCGAGACGACTCTCGGCCGTGGGAGGTGATCACTCGATTGGCAGAAGTCCGAGTGGGTGAGAACGAGACGTTCGAGAGCGCCCTTCGCCGCTTCAACAAGAAGATCCAGCAGAGCGGCATCCTCGCGGAGGCTCGCCGTCGCGAGCACTACGAGAAGCCGAGCGTGAAGCGGAAGCGCAAGGAAGCGAAGCGCAAGAAGAACGCCCGCACGCAGCAGGGCTGATCGACCGGTCGCCGACCACGTCGGCGCGATCGACGAAGCCAGCGGGCGGACCCGCCCGAGGTGCCAGATCGGTGTCCCTCAAGAATCGCCTCCAGGAGGAGCTGACCGCCGCGATGCGGTCGCGCGACGCGTTGCGTCGCGACACGCTCCGGATGGCCACGAGCGCGGCATACAACCTGGAGAAGCGCAATCAGAAGCCATTGACCGAGGACGAGCTCGTCGGCGTGCTCGCGCGCGAGGTCAAGACCCGCCGCGAATCGGTCGATGCCTTTCGGAAGGGCGGCCGCGAAGACCTGGCCGGCAAGGAGGAGGCCGAGATCGCCGTCCTCAGCGAGTTCCTGCCGCAGGGGCTCACGGATGCGGAGCTCCAGGCGCTCGTCGACCAGGCGATCGCCGCCACCGGGGCATCGTCGGCCCGCGATCTGGGCAAGGTCATGGGCTGGCTCGCTTCCAGGACGCGCGGCCGGGCGGACGGCCGCCACGTGAGCGAGCTCGTTGCCCGCACGCTCGCCGGGCGCGACCTGGCCGCGCACGAACCGGCTCACGTCGCCGGGGCAAACGGCACTCCGAACGGTACTCTGGCCGGCGGAGCGACCGATCGGAAAGGCCGGGCCGCCGGCTAGCGCCGGCCGCCAGCAGCGGGGGTACGACCGGGATGCTTACCCAACGCCCCAGCCAACCAGCCCCGTTCACGCGCCACGACGCGGGACGGTTGTTCGTGGCCGCGGTGATCCTCATCCTCGCGATGACCGCCATCTTCGCGGTCGACATCGTGCCGAGCGGCCTCGCCCTCGAGGTCGGCCAGGTTCCCAAGGACGACATCGTTGCTCCGCGGCAACAGACCGTGACGAGCGACATCCTGACCGAGGAGAAGCGCGAGGCTGAACGCACGAAGGTCGAACCCCAGTACGACTACACGCCCTCGGATGCAGCCGCGGTCGCCGAGGAGCAGGCAGCGGCGTTCGCTCGCGCGGTCGAGCCGATCGACGCCGCCTTTGCAGCCGGCGTCAGCGCGGCCAACCGGGCGACGCTCTTGAAGGCCGTCCTGCCGTTGCTGTCCGAGTCGGCCGGCAAGACGTTGCTCGGCCTGACACCGGCCGAATGGAAGGTCCTCCGTGCGGAGGCCGCCCAGGTGCTGGATCAGCTGGAGCGAGCCGAGCTGCGCGACTCGGACGTGGCGACCACCCGAGCCGCGCTGCCGACCCGGATCGCCGGCGGTCTCAGCCGCGACCAGCGCGATCTGGCCAGCGAGCTCATCGCTCCGTTGCTGGTTCCCAACTCGTCGTTTAGTTCGTCCAAGACGGAGGAGGCCCGCGTCGCCGCTGCCCAGGCTGTTGCGCCCGTCACCGAGGTGATCAAGCAGGGCGAGGTGATCGTGGACCAGGGTCACCGGATCACCGACCTGGACATGGAGGAGATCGTGGCGTTCGGGCTGAACAAGCCGACGCTCGATCTTGCGCGGCTGGCCGGCTACCTGATCCTGGCCAGCCTGCTCATGGGGCTGCTCCTGGCCTGGTTCTGGCGGTTCCGGCCGGCCCTCTGGCACCGCAACAACGTGCTCGTGCTCATCGGCCTGATCCTGGTCGTCATGACGTTCGCGTTCAAGCTCACCGCCGGCCGCCTGGGTCTGCCCTTCCTGTTGCCGGTCGCGGCGGGGGGCATCCTCGTCGCGATCCTGCTCGACGCGAGCGCCGCGATCGTCCTGACGGCGGTCCTCGCGCTCATCGCCGGAGCGGTCAACGACCGGTCGCTCGAGATGGCGGCCTACGTCCTGCTGGGCAGCGTGGCCGGGATCGTGGCCGTCCGACGAGGCGATCGGCTCAACGCCTTCGTTCAGGCCGCGGTCGCGATCTTCATCGTCAACACGCTGGTCATCTCCGCCTTCTCACTGCTCGGCGTGCGCGACGTGACCGGCACGATCCAGCTGTTCGGCGCGTCGGCCGTGGCGGCCAGCGCCTCTGCGGTGGCGGCGGTGGGCTCGTTCGCGGTGCTCGGCAACCTGTTCGGCATTCTCACGGCGTTCCAGCTGCTCGAGCTGGCCAATCCCTCGCAGCCGTTGCTGCGCCGCCTGCTCGTGGAGACGCCCGGCACCTACCACCACTCGATCATGGTCGGCAACCTGGCCGAGCGGGCGGCCGAGGCGATCGGCGCGGACGCGCTCCTCGCCCGGGTCGCGGCGTACTACCACGACATCGGCAAGCTCGCCAACCCGCTCGCGTTTACCGAGAACCAGGCGGGCGCGGAGAACATCCACGACCAGCTCGAGCCCGAGGCGTCCGTCCAGCTCCTCAAGCAGCACGTGGCCGACGGGATCGACCTCGCCTATCGCTCGAAGCTGCCCAAGACGCTCATCGCGTTCATCCCGCAGCACCACGGAACCGCGATCATGAGCTACTTCTACGTGCGGGCACGGGAGGCCGCCGCGGAGCCGTTCGGCGGTCTGGCAACGCCCGAGGGGATGAGGGCGGCGGACGCGATCGATCCGCGGCGATTCCGCCATTCCGGCCCCAAGCCTCAGTCGCGGGAAGCCGCCCTGCTGATGCTGGCCGATGGCGTGGAGGCGTCGGTCCGCTCGTTGTCCGCCCGCGACGAGCCGGCGATCCGGGCCATGGTGTCGCGGATCATCGACGAGCGGCTGTCCGATGGGCAGTTCGACGAGTGCGACCTCACGCTGCGCGACGTGGAGCGGATCCGGGAGGCGTTCATCCAGCAGCTGCTGGGCATGTACCACCAGCGCATCGCCTACCCGCAGAACAAGATCGTCGAGCTCGAATCGAGGCGGGTGGCCGTCTCCGGCGGCGGGCCGGGCTTGTCGGAGCCACCCAGTGCGCCGCCGATCGTCGGGATCGGACCGGCGACGCCGGATGGGCGACGCGACCGAAGGCGACGCTGACGTCGTCCGAGAGAACCAGCTGAGCGCAGTCTCGCTCCCGCGGTCGATCTACCTGCCTCCGTGGCGGATCGACCTCGACAGGCGCGAGGGAGTGCCCGAACTCGTCCCAGAACGGCGACTGGCCCGCGCGATCGCCGAGGCGCTCACGGCCGCTGGCGCTCCATCGCCGGCGTCGATCGGGGTCATCCTGGCCGACGATGCCACGCTCGCGGAGCTCAACCGGGCGCACATGGCCGTCGAGGGCCCAACGGACGTACTGTCGTTTCCGCTGCAGCCCGCCGCGGCGTTCCCGCCCCACGCGGGCGGGCCTGGTCGCACTGGCGCGGCGGGAGCCGTCAACCCCTCGTTCGCACTGCCGCCGGGCCGGCGGATCCACCTCGGCGACATCGTCGTGTCGGTGGAGCGAGCGGTGGCCCAGGCGGTGCAGGGACGCGGCGGCCAGACGGGCGACGTTCGCTGGTCTCCGGCCGACGAGCTGCTGCTGCTGGTGACCCACGGCGCCCTCCATGTCTGTGGCTGGGATCACGCCGAGCCCGCCGAGGAGGCCGCCATGCGGGCCCTCGAACGACAACTACTGGGGGTGGGCGGCTAGAGCCGAACCCGTCCCCCGGGCGGCGCCCGGAGCGCGACTGCTACCATCGATGCAGGCCCTCCCGGACGGGATCGGGCCCCTTCGGCGTGCGTACGCGCGCCTTGTCTCGGAGGTTTGGTGAAGATCGTCGTGGGCCTCGGCAACCCGGGCGGCCAGTACGCGGATACGCGCCACAACATCGGCTGGATGGTCCTGGATCGCCTGGCCGATCGCGCCGGCTGGACCGGCAAGGGCCGGACCAAGGACGCCAGCGCGGTGGTCGCCGGTCGGTTCAGGGGCCTGGACCTCACCCTCGTCAAGCCGCTGACCTACATGAACGACAGCGGCCTGGCCGTGCGGAAGGTCCTGGCGCGGGAGCATGCCCCGCTCGGCGACCTGCTCGTTGTCGTCGACGATCTCGCCCTGCCGTTCGGCAAGCTGCGGTTCCGCGAAGGCGGCGGCCCGGGCGGCCACAACGGCCTCCGCTCGATCATCGAGGAGCTGGGGACGGAGAAATTCTCCCGATTGCGGGTTGGCATCGGGACGCCCGACCGAGGCTTCGTCGACCACGTGCTCTCGCGGTTCGAGCCCGCCGAGCGAGCCCGACTGGGCGAGCTGCTGGATGCCGCGGCCGACTCGGTCGAGACGTGGGCCAGCGTGGGCACGAACAAGGCCGCCAACCAACACAACCCGTTCGAGCTGCGTCCAGCGGACGCGGACCGGCTGGCGGCGCCGGGTGAGATCGACGGCCCGCCCGGCGAGGACGGCATCCGCCGAACGCGCACGGGCTGGCGCAAGACGCGCCCGGCGGAGGAGCGATGACCGCCTCGACCATGCGCGGCAAGCGCGCTCGGGAGCGACAGGCAGGCGACGCGGCGGTCGTCGAGGCGGCGGATCGTGCCCTCGAGCCGGCGAGGGGCGCACGGCGAATCCCGGACCTCTCGGCATTGCCGCCGTTGCTCGCGGAGACCGGCTCGTTCGCGGGCCTCCGGGTCCGGCTGGGCGATCCAGCGGAGCCGCTCCGCCCGGCGGGTCGTCACGCCGGCCTGACGTCGGTTCCGCACGGCGCCAAGTCATACCTCGCGGCGGCGCTGGCGATCGGCGAGACGGGCGAGCGGCTGGTCTGGGTCGCCCGCGACGCCGAGATTGGCGATCGAGTGGCGGAGGAGCTCCAGGCGTGGCTGGGCGACCCTGCGGCCGTGTCCGTCCTGGAGCCCCGCACCGCGCTCGCCTACGAGCGCAGCGAGCTGGTCCCGGACGAGACCGCGGCTCGCGTGGCGGCGCTGGCGGCCTGGCGCAGCGGACAGGTGCGCATCCTGGTGGCCAGCGTCCAGGCCCTGCTCCAGCACACGCTCGCGCCGGCTGACCTGCCGGATGACCCGCTGACGCTCGAGCCCGGCGGCCGGCAGGGTCTCGACCGGCTCCTGGCCGAGCTGCTCGACCTCGGTTACGTCCCTGTCGTCGAGGTCGCCGGGCGAGGTGAGTTCGCCCGGCGGGGCGGCATCGTGGACGTCTTCCCGCCGTCCGCCGCGCTGCCCGTGCGTATCGAGTTCTTCGGGGACGAGATCGACTCGTTGCGCGCCTTCGACCCGGCCGACCAGCGAACGGTGGGCCGGATCGACGACGTCACCCTGATCCCCGCCAGCGAGATGCTCCTGCCCCAGGGCGGGATCGAGGCCGTGCGCGCCCGCCTCGGCCGAGCCGCCAGCCGGCTCCCGGAGCGCCTCGCGACGGACATCGCGAGGTTCGAGGCCGGCGCTTCCGGCCGTCATCGCGGCACGACCCGCGCGATCGACGTGGGCGACGCCGCCGAGGTGTGGGCGGGCGTCATCTGTCCTGCGACGGGCCTGGATCACCTGGACCCAGAGACGCTCCTCGTCCTCGACGAGCCGGGCGACCTGGCCGATGCGGCCGAGTTCCTGTGGCGCCAGGCCGACGAGCGACGTGCCGACCTCGTCTCGGCCGGCGACCTGGCGAAGGACTGGCCCTCGACGTACCTGCCGCCGCGTGACTGGAAGACCCGGCTGCTTCGCGGCCGAACCTTGGAGCTGACCTGGGAGTCCGAGGCGCCGGCCGGCAGCGCCATTGCCGGCGGCGGGCTGAGCTCGGGCGACCTGTTCGGCTGGCGGGAGCCGGTCCTGCCGCCCGGTCGCACCGGCCAGCTCTCCGACGCCGTGGACCGCTGGGCGGCCGACGCCGAGCGAATCGTCCTGGCCTCCGACCAGGCGCCTCGGCTGGCCGAGATCCTGGCCGATGCCGGCCGTCCGGTCGGGGCCGTTCACCGGCTGTCCCAGGCGCCGCCACCGGGAGCCGTCGCGCTAGTCGAGCGGAGCCTCAACGGTGGCTTTGGCGGCGGGCCCGATCGGGTCATCTTCGTCACCGACCGGGAGCTGTTCGGCAGCGTCCGGGTGCGCCGCCCCAAGGCGCTCCGACGGGTCGTACCGCGCGACATCCTGGAGCGGCTTACGCCGGGCGACCTCGTCGTCCACATCGACCACGGCGTCGCCCGCTACGAGCAGATGCTCCGGCGCAGCTCCGGGACCGGGGACGAGCGTGACTTCCTGGAGCTGAGCTTCGCGGGCGGCGACCGGATCTTCGTGCCGGTCGAGCAGATCGCCCGGGTCAGCCGCTACTCGGGCGGCGAGCACCCCCATCTGTCGCGCCTGGGCGGCAGCGAGTGGCTGCGGACGAAGCAACGCGTCAAGAAGGCCGTTACAGACCTCGCGCAGGAGCTGCTGGCTCTGTATTCGGCGAGGGCTTCCGCGCGTGGCCATGCCTTCAGCCCTGACGGCCCCTGGCAGGGGGAGATGGAGGCCAGCTTCCCGTACGAGGAGACGGTCGACCAGCTTCGCGCGGCGGCCGAGGTGAAGCTGGACATGGAGGCCGTGCGGCCGATGGATCGGCTCGTCGTCGGCGATGTCGGCTACGGCAAGACGGAGGTCGCCCTGCGGGCCGCGTTCAAGGCGATCCAGGACGGCAAGCAGGTGGTCGTCCTCGTTCCGACGACCGTGCTCGCGGCCCAGCACTTCCAGACGTTCAGCCAGCGGTTCGGAGCGTTCCCGATCGAGACCAGGCTCCTGTCGCGGTTCGTCGCGCCGGCCGAGCAGGCGCGTACGGTCGATGGGCTGGTGGACGGCAGCGTGGACCTCGTCATCGGGACGCACCGGTTGCTCAGCAAGGACGTCCGGTTCAGGGATCTTGGCCTCGTCGTCGTTGACGAGGAGCAGCGCTTCGGCGTGGCGGCCAAGGAGCGCCTCAAGCAGATGCGCAAGGAGGTGGACGTGCTGACCCTCTCGGCCACGCCCATCCCGCGAACGCTCAACCTGGCGCTGGCGGGCATCCGCGACCTGTCGGCCATCGAGACGCCGCCCGAGGACCGGCTGCCGATCCAGACGCGCGTCGCGGAGGCGTCCGCCGGCCTCGTGCGGGACGCGATCCTGCGCGAGCTCGACCGGGGCGGCCAGGTTTTCTACGTCCACAACCGGGTGGAGACGATCGAAGCCCAGGCGGAGCAGCTCCGCGAGATGCTGCCGGGGGTCCGGATCGTCGTCGGCCACGGCCAGATGCCGGAAGGCCTGCTGGAGCGGGTGATGCTGACGTTCGCGTCGGGCGCCGCCGACGTCCTCGTGTGCACGACGATCATCGAGTCCGGCCTGGACATCCCCAACGCCAACACGATCGTCATCGACCGGGCGGACACGCTGGGTCTGGCCCAGCTCTACCAGCTCCGCGGCCGTGTCGGCCGCTCGTCGCGCAGGGCCTACGCGTATCTCCTCTATCGCCGTCGGGAGCGGCTGTCAGACGAGGCCCGCAAGCGGCTCCAGGCGATCTTCAACGCCTCCGAGCTCGGCGCCGGGTTCCAGATCGCGCTGTCCGATCTGGAGATCCGGGGTGCCGGCAACATCCTTGGAGATCCGGGGTGCCGGCAACATCCTGGGCGGCGAGCAGTCGGGCCATATGGCGGCCGTCGGATTCGACCTCTATAGCCGGCTGCTGGCGGAATCGGTGGAGGAGCAGAAGGCATCGTTCGAGGGCCGTCCGGCGGTGGTCGAGCGGCCCCAGGCCGTGCTCGACTTGCCGATCGAGGCGCACCTGCCGGACGACTACGTCCCCGACGAGGCGCAGAAGCTCGAGCTCTACCGGCGGCTGGCCCGATCTCGGAGCGCCGGTGACCTGGCCGCCTTCCGCCAGGAGGTCACGGACAGGTTCGGGCCGATGCCGGCTCCCGTCGCGCGCCTGGTCGAGGTGGCCGAGTTGCGGCTCGCCGCCGAGGCGGCCGGTGTCAGCTCGATCTCCCGCGAGGATGGCCTGCTTGTCGTCCGTTTCGGCGCCGCCTTATCGCGCGCCACTGCGATGCGGCTGCTCGGCAGCGGTGGACTGCCCGGCGTCCGGCCGGGCGAAATGACGTTCGCCTCCAACCAGGTCCGGATCCGCCTCCCGCGGGACCCTGCCCGCTCCTGGCCTCTGACGCAGGCCGTCGTCGCCCGCCTCTCAGCCGCCGAGGGAGCAATGCCCATCGAGTGACGTCACGCTGACGGATACCTCGACGCCTACACTCCCGCCGTGCGCGACGATGATGCGGCCCTTATCACGACGCTTCGAGATGAGCTGCAAGAAGGCGTGCAGTTTCTTGCCCTGAAGGGTCATCCAGGGGCCACGTTCGAAGTGTCCGGGCCTGGCTCGATGGAGGACTGGACGGCCGAGATCGGCGCGCGATTCACCGTCCTTCCCGACCGCTTCGCTGGAGGCGTGATCAACTTGGATCCCGGGCGAGTCGGCTGGCGGATTGAGGCCGGTCTTTCGGTTAGGCGCGACGATCAGGATGTTGCGGATTACTTGGATCTCGGGAGTGCCGGCGGAGTCACCCTAGAGGAATGTCAGTCTTGGGTGCGCGTTCTCTGTCGCCGCGCCTATGTCAGGCTTTGGGAGTATCTGGAAGGCCACCACCGAGGCCCTTGGGAGGCCGACGGCGGGACCGATCCGCACACGCGCCCCGCGTGACATTCGCGAACACTCGACGATCGGAACGACCTGTACCCTCAAGCCTGTGGATGTGGCGATCAGCGAGATCTTGTGGGCATTCGAGGTCGGAGGCCACCCGCATCAGCTGACGTGCCTCTATGACTCGCGGGCTGACACATTGGCATTGCGCCTTGAGCGCCAGCCCATCGGCGATCTCCTGGATGCCGACGCCTGGCGGTCGGGAGCGACGATCCGTTTCGACGTGGATGGCGCGGTCGTGACCGTGGCCGTTCGGTCCCGCGCGGTGGCAATGATCCCACCCACTGACGTTCCCTTCCTGCGAGCGTGGCTCGATGGGCGTCCGCTCATAAGTCAGGAGGCCCGCGAGTTCGCCGTGCTCATGTCGATGCTGAGCTTCATTCTTCCGATTCTGCTCGCTATTGGCGCGGTCACGAGACTGCCGCCGTCGTTGCTCGCACCTGGCCTCGCGCTGGTCGCGGCCGCCGCAACCGCCTGGGTCTTCGGGATCCCATGGTGGGCTCGCCGGCAGTGGGTCGAGATGGCACCTTATGGCCGGGCCCGCGGGCTACCTTGGAGCGTCCCAGCATTCGCGCTTGTCATCTTCTTCGTCGAGGCCGCAGTCTTGGGCGCTGTTTTCCTGCTCCCGCGGTGACACGGATCGTGCGGCGAATGCGATGCTTGGAACGCCCAGGGAGTTGAGTCGGCGGCATGCCCTGAGGTCCACAAATGCTGCTCGTCATCGTCGGCGCTGGCGCCTCATACGACTCCGTGCCTCCGGCGGTGGGAGCTGCTCCATGGGATTGGGCATCCGTTGATTGGATGCCACCCCTGACCAAGGACCTGTTCACAGACAAGGCGGTCTTTCGAGACATCCTCAAGCTCCTGCCAGGCGCTGCTCCGGCAATCGACCGCGTGCTCAGTGGGCTCGAGGGTGAGGGGAGCAGCGTCGAGCAGGAGCTGCAGAAGCTCGTGGACGAGGCCACAGCCGGGGACCCTCACCTGCCACGACAGCTTCTCGAGGTTAGGTACTACCTTCAGGCAGTCCTGTGGAATTGCTCGGCGGACTGGTCGACCCGCCGCGGCGGCATGACCAACTACGTGACCCTCGTTGGCGCACTAGAGCGATGGCGTCATCGGCATGGCACCAAGATCGCCTACGTCACCTTCAACTACGACACGCTTCTCGAAGCAGCTCTGACACGAGTTACTGGCGAGACCTTGGCCGGTCAAGCAGCCTATGAAAAGACGCCAGATTACGCGCGGCCGGACTGGGCCGTATTCAAAGTTCACGGGTCGATCGACTGGGCTCGGACCATTCGCGCGCCGACCGCCGAGGCACATGGAGCCACTCATCCTTGGGAGCTCTCGCCATACGCCGGCACGATGGAGGTGACGGATGACTTCGTTGTGTTGCGGGCGGTTTGGCAAATGGGTGTCGATCAGCGCCTCGTAGTGCCTGCGATCGCAATACCTGCGGCGGGCAAGAGCGGCTTCGTCATGCCTGCGACGCACCAGGAGCTGCTGCGGTCGTCCCTGGGCGAGACGACACACATCCTGGATATCGGATGGAGAGGAGTTGACGACGACTTCAGAGATTGCATCCGAGCCAACCTCGCCTCGGTCAACCCGAACGTCCCCGTCGACGTCGTCGTGAGCTCTCCCTCGGGTACTGCCGAGGTCGAAATGAACCTGCGTGCGGCCGGACTCAGCGGGGTGATCTCTGGCCGTGCGCCTCGTCATCGGCCACGAGGTTCAGCTTGAGTTCAGCCACGCCGACTCTTACGCGGCTATCACCCTGGGCGGTCCCTTTCAATTAATCGGAGCATCCGGCTCCATCGACGATGCCGACCCTGCGCATCCTGACACGCTCGGTCCCGCTCTCAGACTGCTGCGATCGCAGTTGTCCGAAGTAGCCATCGCTGACCCCGGGGTACTCACCGCAACCTTCGCCGACGGCCGATCGGTGGTCATCGGCCCTTGCGACTACGAGGCCTGGGCGTTTGTCGGGCCCGGAGGCAGCCGCGTCGTCTGTATGCCCGGGGGTGGGCTGGCTTACTGGCTATCGGCCGACGACGCAGAGGTCCTCTGGTGACATTCGGGGACACGCACGAGGCCGTGGGACCGGGAAGCGACAGCGACGTGACGACGCGTCGCCTTGAGCTCACGAGGACGCAGATCCTCGCGTACCGAAGGAACGTCCAAGCGCTCGACGAGCGGCTACCGCCCGGGCCGGAATCCCTCCGACATGCCGCATGGGCCGGCCTGCAGGACAGCATGCCCCGCGCTGCGCTCCTGTCGATCCATGCCCGCGTCGAGGTGACGGGGCCGTCCACGTGGGAGGACCCCTCGCTCGTCCAGCTGTGGGGGCCGCGGTTCAGCGCATACGTCATCGCGCGATTAGACGTCGCGGTCTTCACGCTCGGGAGGCTCCCGGACGACGAGAAGGGCCGCCGCTTCGCAGAGGAACAGGCAGCACGCCTCGCTGCTTTCCTCGCCGGCAGGACGATGGCCTACGGCGAGGCAGGGCGAGGGCTCGGCGTCCACCCGAACTCCCTCCGGTACGCGGCACCGACCGGCACGGTCCTGATCCGTTGGGATGGCGCGCGACAGCCGACCGTCTGGACCGTCCCGGCACCCGAGGTCGACCCGAGCGAGGCTCGCCTCGAGCTCGCTCGCCGGTACCTGCACGTCTTCGGACCAACCTCGCCCGAGGCGTTCGCTCAGTGGGCCGGCATCGCGCCTGCCCGAGGCCGCGCGGCGTTCGATGCACTCAGCGGGTCGCTGACGCCGGTGCGAACACCGGTCGGCGACGCATGGATCCTCACCCGCGACGAGCCGACGTTCCGAGCGCCCGCGGGGCCCACCGCCTCCGCTCGGCTCCTCCCGAGCGGCGACGTGTACCTCCTCCTCCAGGGAGCCGATCGCGAGCTCCTGGTGCCCGAGGCGGATGGTCGCCGCGTGCTCTGGACCCCGCGCGTCTGGCCTGGCGGCGTCCTCGTGCGAGGCGAGGTCGTCGGGACGTGGCGACGTGCCGGGGCCGAGGTGACGATCCAATCCTGGCGTCGGCTCGCGCGGGAGGAACGCGATGCGATCGAAGCGGAGGCGGAATCCTTGCCGTTGCCCGATATTCGAGCGCGAATCGTCGTCCGGTGGGACGTCTGAGGCCAAGGGACGTCCACGCACCCTGTTCGAGCGCGCTGTGCCCTAGCCTTCCTGGAATGAAGGCGCTACCGGACGAGTTCGAGACCAGCGCGCTGATCGGTTCCCTGGCTGCCGGTTGGGGCTTCGACGTCGAGACGATCGACTACGCCGCGGTCGGGTTTGGGAGCTACCACTGGGTCGCAACTGACTCGGAGGGAACGCGCGGCTTCGTCACCGTCGACGACCTCGAACAGAAGCCCTGGCTCGGCGACACTCGGGAGGCCGCGTTCGACGGCCTGATGCGCGCATTCGACACCGCCGTTGCGCTCCGCGATGCGGGCCTCGGCTTCGTTGTGGCACCGATCCTGACGAGCGACGGCGAAGCGGTGCGTCGAATTGGGGCGCGCCACACCATCGCCCTGTTCCCGTTCGTGGAAGGTCGAGCCGGCCGGTTTGGCGAGTACGGCAGTGCCGAGGAGCGTGCGGCTGTCGTCACGATGTTCGCCCAGCTCCATCAGGCAACGTCCGCGGTCGAGTCGATTGCACGCAGGATCGATCTCCAGCTGCCCGGTCGCGGTCATCTCGAATCAGGACTCCGGGACGTGAACCAGTCGTGGTCTGGTGGGCCGTTCTCCGAACCTGCCCGCGAGGCCTTGGCCAGGCACGCCTCCGACGTGGCCGAGCTGCTCGACCTGTTCGACCGCCTCTCTCGCTCTGTGGCCGCGCGAAGCAGCAAATGGGTTATCACCCATGGGGAGCCCCATGCCGTCAACCTGATCCGGATCGACGTCAGCCAGATGCTCGTCGACTGGGACACGGTGGCCCTGGCTCCTCCGGAGCGAGACCTGTGGATGCTCCTGGGCGACGCCCGAGACGACGCGACCACCTACGCTTATCTGACGGGCCACGAGCCCGATCGAGTTGCCATGGACTTCTTCCGTCTCACCTGGGACCTCGGCGACCTCGCCGCCTACACCCAGGTGCTTCGATCAGCTCATCGCCACAGCGAAGACACGGAGAAGGCCTACGTCGGCCTGACGAAATGCGTCGCGATTCGAGATCGATGGGCGGCCTTGCTCGCAGGCGATATCTGAGCCTTGCAGTACGGTGTGGACATGACTGACACGCTGGTGCGCGGTAGAGCCGCGCACCGCCTACGTGCCCTGCAGCGCAAACCGCGGCTCGTGACCGACTTTCATTTCCGGTCCGGGTCGGTCCGATGACCAGGTTCGTCGTCGACGCCGGCGCCGTCGTCCACTTGGCGAGCGAGAGGATCGAGGTCAGAGGGGAGCACGAGCTCCTGGCACCGACGCTCCTGCGTTCCCAAACCTTGTCGGCCCTGCACGAGGCCGTCCAGCGGGGCGAGATTCCGGCCGACGTCGCGCGCGACCGTCTCGCACGCATCGGGCGGATGCCGATCAGGCTCCTCGGCGACGCGGTGCTCCGGCGTCGGGCGTGGGAATTGGCGGATCAGTTGGGATGGGCCTCGACCTACGACGCCGAGTACGTTGCGCTCACGCAGCTGCAGGCAGACGCGTTCGTAACCCTGGACGTGAAACTTGCGCGTAGCGTCGAAGGGATCGTCGCGACCGCGTCGATTGACGCGCTGAGCTAGACGCTCGTCGGCGACGGGGATCGGCCAGGGCGAGGCGCGCCTGTCAGCCAGGCTCTTCGTCGCTCGACGCGTCCTTCTTCCAGCCCAGGTGCTTTCGGAGCCAGCCGACCGAGGCGAGGTGGTAGGTAGCTACGTCGTCATACGTCGGGAGCGCCTCGATGGCTGAACGCGAGAGGCTCGTCCCCACGCCGGCGGACGTCATCGTTGTCACGAGGTCGGCGGGAACCATCACGTCTCGACGGTCCGAGCTGAGCTCCACTCTCAGCCCATGGAAGATATCCTCGGCGTCGGAACCGAGCACCTCGCGAACCGTCCCGACTCGAACCCCCTCAGACGTCGTGACCGGAGTGCCGTAGACGAGGCCTCGCCAGCCAATCGGATCGGTCTCGGGCACGGTCATCTCCTCCAATTGTCGAATGTGCCGCCAATGCCAGGGCGATAGTGTCCCTCAGTCGCGGCCTGGGCCTCCCCGCAGCAGGTTGACGCCGTCGACCGGGGTCAGCTCCACGCCGAGCACGGGCGCGAGCGTCGGCGCCCAATCGATGAGACGAGGCGCAGACCGTTCGATCGCCTGTCCCAGGGCGCGTGCCGCGGGATGGCTGCCGCCCACGATCGCGATCGTCCTCGCCGTCGCGGGACCCCCGTGAAAGCCACCCGGCGGCAGGCGCTCGTCCTCGAAGATGAATCCGGGGTGCGCCACCGCTAGGGCGAGTCCCTGCCCGGCCTGCAAGACGTCCGCGATGCCCACCTCCCCATTCAGCCTACGGGCAACATCGGCGGCCGTGACGCCCTCGCGCAGCCGGAGAAGGGCCGCCCCGCCGTCGGGCACGAGGTCGTCGACCGAGCGTGCAATACCGGGCGCCGCCAGCAGGCGAATCGGCGCGTGCTCGGTCCGCGGCTCCATATCATGGTCGGACACGATCACCACGATGCTCCGTTCCCAGTCCGGGGCGAGGGCATCGAAGAGCTCCCCCAGCAGGCGATCGGTCGCCTCGGCGCACGCGAGCGTCAGCGGATGGGCGGGTCCGGATTCGTGACCCAGCGTGTCCGCCTCGTTGAGGTGGACGAACGTGAATCCAAGCGCATGGTCCGCCATGGCGGCGATTGCCGGACCTCGCACCGCCATGTTGACCGGATAGCCGTGGCCGTCCAGCTCGGCGTCGTCGGGCGGCCGGCTATCGGGTGGCCACATGACGTCCGCCGCGCGCTGGGTCTCCAGCACCGCGTGCAGCTGATGGTCACCCTGGATGGCCGCCGAGCGGACGCCCGCCGCCCGGCACGCGTGGAACAGCGTCGGCACCTGGACGCTCCGCGCGCCGGCCCAACCGCCGGGAATTCTTAGCCCCTGCCGAGCGGGCCCAGGCTCTCTGGTTACCCTGACGCCGTGCCGCCCGGGAAGGCATCCGGTGAGCAGCGACGCAAACCCAGGATAGGTAGACGAGGGCAGCGCGCACGTCCCACCGTTCGCGGCCCGCCCGCCGGTCTCGCCGAGCGACCACAGCAGCGGTGTTCGTTCAGGGGTAACGGCCGCGAACGGTAACCCGTCCAGGCCGATGAGGACGACCCGCGGCTGGTCGGGGCTCACCCCTCGGTAGCGAACGCGCGGATGTCGGCGGGGTCGATTCGGACTCGGACCGGGGAGCCGGGCTGGAGTGCGGCGGCCTGGCGGCTGGGCAGATCGGCGTAGAACCGGGCCGCCTGGCCGCCGACCTCCGTGACGAGGTGGAGGCGGCTCGTCGAACCGAGGAAGATCTTGAACTCGACGGTGGCCGGGTGGCCGGCCCTGCCATCGACCGAGACCTCCACATCCTCCGGCCGGAAGAACACGGTGGCGCGCCGGGCGCCGGCCGGTGCGGCAACGTCGAATGCCCCACCCAGGTTCAGCCGGCCCTCCTGCACGGGCAGCTCGAGGGCGTTGCGGCTGCCAACGAACGTCGCGGAGAACTCCGTCGCTGGCTGCTCGTAGAGCTCTGGAGGCGCCGCGATCTGCTCGACATGACCGTGGTTCATGACAACGACACGATCGGCGATGGCCATCGCCTCGGACTGGTCGTGGGTCACGTAGATCGCCGTGGTGTTCACGAGCTGCTGAACTCGGCGGATCTCGTCGCGGAGCCGGGTTCGGACGAGGGCATCGAGCGCCGACAGGGGCTCGTCGAGGAGCAGCACGTCAGGACTCGGTGCGAGTGCTCGTCCAAGCGCCGCTCGCTGCGCCTGACCACCCGAGATCTGGTTCGGGTAGCGGTCGGCCTGGGGCACCAGTCGAACCAGCTCGAGCAGCTCATCGACCCGCTGCTTGATCTCACTCGCCGGCCGTTTCCTGACGGCGAGCGGGAAGGCGATGTTCTGGCGGACCGTCATGTTGGGGAACAGGGCGTAGCTCTGGAAGACCATGCCGATCGGACGCTCCCGTGTGGGAACGTACGTCACGTCCTTGCCACCGATCTGGATCCGCCCGCTGTCCGGCTTCTCCAGCCCGGCGACAGATCGGAGCAGCGTGGTCTTCCCGCAACCCGAAGGTCCCAACAAGGCGATCAGCTCGCCCGGCAGGACGTCGATCGAGATCCCGTCGAGCGCCCGCACCGACCCGAAGGATTTGGTGACGTCCTGGAGATTGACGCCGCTCATGGCATGTCGCCGGCCGCGCCGACCTCGCCAACCGCCGCCGCTCCGGGCAACAGTCGAAGGTTCTGATTCCTGTTCCAGTACACGATCACCGCCGAGAGTACAAAGAGCAAGACGAAGGTGACGAACGTGATGACGGCCAGCTGGTTGAAGGTGCCCGGCGCGCTGATATAGCTCCGCAGCGCCTCGGCGCTCCAGATCGGGACGGTTCGGACACCCCGACCCACGACCTGCGCCATCGCGAACTCGCCGAAGCTGGTGGCAAACGCGAGGATGGAGCCGGTCACCAGGCCCGGGGTGACGTTCGGAAGAATGACCGAGCGGAGGATCTGGACGGGTGACGCGCCGCATGCCTCGGCCGCCTCCGACAATCGCTCCACCCCCGCTGCCGCCATCGCCGCATCCACAGCCCAGTAGACGAATGGGAACGCGATCGCCGTATGACCGAGCATGAGCAGGAGGAACGTCCCTTGCAGCGCCGGCACCGCGATCCCAGATAGCTGGAGGATCCCGAAGGCGATCACGATGTAGGGCAGGCAGAAAGGAATGGCCGCTCCCAGCTCGATGATTGGCCGAAGGCGCGGGTTCCGGACACGCGCCCAGTAGGCGGCCGGGACCACGAACAGGAGGTCGAGGATCGCCGTCCCCGATGCCAGGAGGAGCGACGTTGAGAACGAGCCGACGAGATCAGGGTTGCCGAGCGACGCCTTCCACCAGTCGAGCGTGTAGGAATCCGGCAGGATATTCGCCGTCCACCGGCCGGCCAACGTGACGATGAGCACGGCCAGCATCGGCACGATGAAATAGACCGCCGCGAGCAGGAAGAGAATGCGCGTCGCGAGGCGTCGCTCCGGCCGAGGCTTGCCAGCCGCCACCGTCACAGCCATCGCAGTGCCCGCCGAAGCAGCATGCGATACACCACGAGCGAGCCGGTAGCCATCGCCATGAGCAGCACGGCCAGAACAGCGGCGCGACCCGCGCCAAACACATCGGTCGAGAGGATGTTCCCGATCTGGAGGGTGATCAGGGCGATCGCCGCGGCTCCTCCACCACCCGCCAGACCGTAGGCGATGCCATAGATCCCGATCGACCAGGTGAAGATGAGCAACCAGCCACCGGCGATGAACGGAGTCAGAACGGGAATCCCGACCATCCGCCAGAACTGCCACCGCGTCGCGGAAGCGGTCTGAGCCGCCTCCCACCATTCGTTGCGGAGAATGCCCATCGCTGGAATCGTGAGGAGCACGAACAGGGGGATGTTGGTATACGAGTAGGCCGCGAGAAGGCCGATGAATGACGACGGGCGCGGTGGGACGAACCCGGTGCCGAGGCCCTCCAGGCCCAGCGTGATCATGCCCTGGGTTCCCAGGACGGCGATGTAGGCGAAGGCCAGGCCAATCCCACCGAAATTGGCCGCAACATTGAGCAGCGCCAGCCACGCGGCTCTGCTCCTCGGGATCATGCGGCTGATCAGCCAGGCCATGGGAGCGCCGACCAGGGTCGCGATCGAGGCACAGGCGACCCCCAGTACGAGGCTGGTGACGATGGCCTGTTGATTGAGGGCCACGCTGAGCCCTTTGGCCCAAAGTTCCAGTGAGGGGCCGTTCGGACCCAGGAAGCTCTGAATGATCAGCAGCAGCGCTGGCGCGATCAGCAGGGTGCCAACGAGGATGAGCAACGGGAGCGCCGGCAGCCAGCGAGCCAGCCAGCCCTGCGCGAGAGAGGAACGCGGCCGGGCGGGTGCGGTCACCGCTCCCGCCTCGGCCGGCGCTCGTGTGGCCAAGAGGCTCTCCCTGTGCCGGAGCGAGCGGCGTCAGCCTCCCGCTAGCACCTTATTGTTCCAGATGTCCGCGACGTCTTCGATCTTCAACTTGGACAGGTCGATGTTCTGGACCTTGGCGTACTGGTCGTCCGGGAGCCACTTGGTCTTGGCATCGTCGCCCAGCTTCAGGTCACCCAGCACGTAGCGGATGGGGCGGGCGCCGAACTTGGCGAACACTGTCTGGCCCTCGTCGCTCAGGACCCAGTCCATGAACATCTTGGCGAAGTCCATGTGGGCCGTGTCGTACTTGTTCGCCATGAGCGCCGATGGCGCGTAGATCGAACCGTCCGTTGGGATCACGACCTGGGCTTCGATATTCTTCGCCTTGACCTGGTTGGCCAGCGCGATGAGGTTGAAGTCGTACTTGATCTGGATCGGGACTTCGCCCTTCTCGAACTCGTCCGCGTTGCCCTCATGGACGCCCTTGATGTTCGGCAGGAGTTTCTTCGCAAAGTCGATACCGGGCTGCCAGTTGTCGAGTGACCCGCCATGGGCGTACGTCATCGCGACGAACGCCGTCGTCGCGGTGCCCGAGCTGCCTGGCAGCGGGATGCCCACGAGGCCCTTGTAGGCGGGGTCGGCCAGTGCGTCCCACGTCGTCGGCACCGGGATGTTCTTGGACTTCAGAAAAGCCACGTTGACGACATATCCCGGCACGCCCACGAAGGTCGCCACCCAACCGCCGTTGGCGGCCTTGAGCCCCGCGGGCAGTTTCGACGCGTTTGGCGGCAGATAGTCGGGGACGACCCCGGCGGCCACGGACGGGCCGGCAAACAGGATCCCGATGTCGGCCAGGGTTGCCTTCGGGTTGTTCTTCTCGTCGCTGTAGGCCTTGATCTCCTGGGCCGAGGACATGTCCTCGCCCAGTGACTGGCGATGGTCCTTCGTGTTGCAGTCGAATTGGAAGTTCTTCTGGCAGAAGGCGGTGAACGACTCGCCGTAGTTCGCCCAGCTGTCTGGGATTCCGTAGGTCCCGAAGTTCTGGGCCTGCTGCTTGGCCTTGTTGGCATCCGGGGCGGACTTCCAGTCACCACCCCCGCCTGCGCTGCAGGCACCACTTGCGATGACGGCAGCCGCTCCGAGCGCGAGTAGCCGCGCATGAGGAACCCTCACGCTGGACCTCCTCCTTGAACAATTGGCCCACGGCCCCACTCGGCCGCACGATACGCTCCGGCCCCCTCGATGTCCATACCGGTTCGGGCAGTGCGGGCGAGTCCCGTTAACGACGCAACTGCTGAGCGTTTTCCGCTGGGCGAGACACCGCCCCCCGGCGCGAGACGCTGCCCCGGGCGTGGCTTGTCACGGGCCGGGTTCCGATGTTATTGTCCACTTGTATGGACAAGATTGCGGCCGGGCATCCCGTGATCCGGATCAGCCGCTTCAGCCCACTGCCACTGCATTACCAGATCAGCGAGCAGCTCCGCCACGAGATCGGGAACGGACGCTATGCGACCGGCCAGCCCCTGGCCTCCGAGTCGGAGCTGATGGCTCGCTTTGGCGTGGCCCGCGGGACCATCCGCCAGGCTCTGGCTGCACTCCGCGCGGACGGATCCATCGCGGGCGGCCGCGGGCGCCCGCCGACCGTCAGGGGCGCGCGCCTTTCGCAGCCCTTCACCGAGCTCCTGAGCTTTTCCGCATGGGTCAGCTCGCTCGGGCGGAAGCCGTCCGGGAAGGTCATCGAGTTCGCCAGGCGTCCGGCAGATGTCGAAACCGCCGAGGCACTCGGCGTCCCGCGAGGCGAGCCGGTCTTTTATCTGGTGCGATTGCGCTTCGCCGACGAGGAAGCGCTGATGATCGAGCGAACGGCCTTTCCGGCGGCGGTCGGGCAGCTCGTTGGGGGCCTCGAACTGGACCGACAGTCGATCTATGCCGAGCTTGCCGAGCAGGGCGTGGTCTTCGATTCGGCGCGCCAGATCATCGACGCGGTTGGGGCGTCACCGGTCGATGCCCGGCTCCTCGGGGTGCCGCCGCGGACCCCGCTCCTCCGCGTTCGACGCCATTCCCTCTCACCGGACGGAGCGCCGCTCGAGTGGTCGGAGGACCGCTACCTGTCCGAGCGCGTCGTGCTCACGATCGACAACAGCGCCACGCACCCGTCGCTCAGCCGGCGGCTGGCGTCTGTCGGCGGCCGCTAGATGCCCAACGCTGCCACTGCCGACACCGCCCATCGCTGGGCGACCAACCGTGCGATCGACTTGTGGGTCCTGTTCGAAGGCGATCTTGACGCCGCCACCCTGGCCGTCATCCACGGCCAGCTCGCAGAGATCCGGGCGGACGCGGCGCGCGCGGCGGTCATCGCACCGTCCGGCTGCGAACCGACGTCGGGCGAGGCGAGCGTGGCCGATCTCATCGTGGCGGGGCCGCGACCACCCTCGCCCTTCGGTGTGTTCACGGCTCTCGAAGCCGTGGGCCTGTCCGACGTGCGGCGGGTCGGCATCCTCGGCGCATCCGTGCCTGCACTCGAGGCGGGACACCATGCGGGCGTCGGGGCGATCGTGGGCCTCGCCGCCGCGGACAGCGACGCACGGCGCGCGCTCCTCGGCGGCGAGCCGGACGTCATCGTGGAGGCTGGCCGCCTCGGGGCCGTCGTCGCAGACCGGTGGGGCTCTGGTCGCCGACGACGTGAGCTCGTCCTCCTGAACCCGGGTCCATCGGTGACGTCGGAGCGCGTGCACCGGGCGATCGGCGGGCCCGACCTGTGTCATCGCGAGCCCGAGTACGTCGAGCTGTTCGCCTCGGTCCGGACCAAGCTGCTCCGCGTTGCCGGGGTCGACGACGAGTGGGGCGTCGTCCTGATCGGAGGCAGTGGCACCGCCGCGCTGGAGGCCATGACCGGCGCCTTCGTGCGGCCTGGCCGGCGGTTGCTCGTCTGTCAGAACGGTCACTACGGGGAGCGCATCGCGACGATCGCGTCGCGCCTGGGCGTCGACGTCGTCGCGGTGAATGCCTCGCACACCGAGCCGATCGATCCGGCGGAAGTGGCCCGCGCGTTGGAGGCGAATCCGGGGGTCGACGCCGTCGCGGTGGTCCACCACGAGACGACGACGGGGCTGCTCAACCCCGTCCAGGAGATCGCCGCGGTCGCCGACAGCCACGGCGTCCTGTTGCTCACCGACGCCATCAGCTCCTTCGGCGCGGAGCAGCTGGACCTCGACGGCCGCGGGATCGACGTGGTTGCCGGAACGTCGAACAAGTGTCTCCACGGCCTGCCCGGCGTCGCCTTCCTGCTGGTCTCGCCGCGCGCCCAGGCACGCGCCGACCAGGCTCCCGCCAGGTCGCTCTACTTCGACATCCCGAGCTACCTGCGCGCCCAGGATCGCCGAACCGTGCCCTTCACCCCGGCGATCCCGGCGATCTATGCACTCGACGCCGCGCTCGATGAGCTCTTCGACGAAGGGCTCGAACCACGCCGGGAACACTACCGCGCGCGGATGGCCTACCTGGATCGCGAATTCGAGCGGCTCGGTTTCACACCCGTGGTCGCCGCGGAGCATCGATCGGCCTCCGTGCGCTCGCTGCCGCTACCGAGCGGTGTCCGCTATGAGGATCTGCACGATGCGTTGAAGGCCCGCGGATACGTGATCTACGCCGGACTCGGCGAGGCGGCCGCCACGAGCTTTCGGGTCTGCGCGCTCGGCAACCTGGAGATCGGTGCGCTGCAGGGCTTCATCGGATCGCTCGAGGGCCTGCTCGTCGGGAGCGTCCTACCCACCAACCCATAGCCGTGCCGGCGCCGACCGGCTGAGGAGTGAACCAATGTCGATCGCGTCCGCCTCCCCATCCACGCAACCAACCGCCAGGGCATCGTCGCCCTGGATCCGAGACGAGCCGTCGGGCCGCTTCACCTATGAGCGCGTCTATCGCGGCCCCATCCAGGCGGTGATCCTGGATTGGGCCGGCACCACGCAGGATCATGGCGTGTACGCGCCCGCCGTCGTCTTCATCGAGGTGTTCCGGAAGTGGGGCGTGGAGATCACGATGGAGGAGGCCCGTCGTCCGATGGGTCTCTTCAAGCTCGATCACATCCGGGTGATCGCGAAGATGCCGGAGGTCGCCGCGCGTTGGAAAGCTGCCCACGGCCATGAGCCCACCGAGGAGGACGTGCAGGCGATGTTCCGCGATTTCCAGCCGATGCAGGTGGCGGCTATGGCCCGCTACGCGCAGCTGATTCCTGGAACCGTGGAGACCGTCGACGAGATGAAGCGCCGCGGATACAAGATCGGTTCCACGACGGGGTTCATGCGGGCTGCCGCCGACGTGGCGATGTCCGAGGCGGCCCGCCAGGGTTACGTCCCGGACGCGACGGTATGCGCCGACGAGGTGCCGGCCGGACGCCCGGAGCCCTGGATGGTCCTTCGCAACATGGAGCTACTCCGCGTCTTTCCTCCCGCGGCAGTGGTCAAGATCGGCGACACGAAGATCGACATCGACGAGGGTCTCAACGCGGGCACCTGGACCATCGGCCTGTCGCGGACGGGCAACTACGTTGGTCTCACGGCAGAGGAACTCACGGAACTTCCTCTCGAGCAACGTCTCGAGCTGGTGGTGACGGCGGACGATCTGCTTCGGCGTCAGGGCGCCCACTACGTGGTCGAGACGATTTCGGAGGTGATCCCCTGCCTCGACGATATCGAGAGACGACTCTGCCGTGGAGAGCGGCCCTAGGGATTCGATAAGGGAGGGCGGCGATGCAGACCGGCGAAACCCCCGCAAGCTGGCAGCTCGCCGAGGGCGATTCGAACCAGACGTCCCGCCGGACCGCCTGGCAGGCAGAGCACCTGGACGAGGAGACTCGGGAGCTCCTCGCGGAGGACGCGCGCTGGTTCCTCCATCAGTCTCTGTCGACGCCGTGCCTGAATGCCCTCGGGAGCGCGGAGGGGGCCTGGATCGAGGACGTCCAGGGACGGCGGTATCTCGACTTCCATGGCAACAGCGTCCACCACGTCGGGTTCTCGAATCCGCGCGTCCTCGCGGCGATCCGCACGCAGCTCGACCAGCTGCCCTTCTCGACTCGACGCTACACGAATCGGCCCGCGGTCGAGCTCGCCCGAAAGCTGGCGAGCCTTGCGCCCGGCGACCTGAACCGGGTGCTCTTCGCGCCGGGCGGCGCCGAGGCAAACTCCATGGCGCTCCAGCTGGCGCGCCTGGCGACCGGCCGCCACAAGACGATCTCCATGTGGGACGCGTTCCACGGCGCGACCCTGGACACCGCCTCGATCGGAGGCGAGGCGCAGTTCCGCGCAGGTGTCGGTCCCTTGCTATCGGGAGCCGACCACGTTCCGCCATCCGACCCTTCGCATTGCCCGTTCTCATGCCTCGATCGTGCCGGCCAGTGCGATCTGGCTTGCGCCGGTTATATCGAGTACGTGCTCGAGAAGGAGGGCGACGTCGCGGCGGTCTTCGCGGAGTCAGTGAGGAACACGCCATACATCCCGCCGGCGGCCTACTGGCAGCGCGTCCGCGCGGCCTGCGACCGACACGGCGCCCTCCTCATCCTCGACGAGATCCCACACGCCCTAGGGCGAACCGGCGCCTTCTTCACCTGCGAGAACTTCGGCGTGGTCCCGGACATCCTCGTCATCGGCAAGGGCCTGGGAGGCGGCGTGATCCCGTTCGCCGCCCTCATCGCGCGCGATGGGCTCAATGTCGCGGGCGATCGGGCCATCGGTCACTTCACCCATGAGAAGAATCCCGTAGCCGCGGCCGCCGCGCTGGCAACCATCGCCGAGATCGAGGAAGACGGCCTGGTGGCGCGGGCCCGGGAGCTTGGCGAATATGCCCTGGGCCGGCTCCGCGATCTCATGGCGACGCATCCGTTGATCGGCGACGTCCGCGGGCTCGGGCTGCTCATGGGCGTGGAGCTGGTGCGCGACCGCGGAATGCGCGCTCGGGCCGTCGAAGAGACCGAGGCCGTCATGTACGAGGCGCTCTCGCGCGGGTTGAACTTCAAGACGACGATGGGCAACGTGATCAACCTGACACCGCCCTTGACCATCAGTCGGGAGGAGCTCGATCTGGCGGTGTCAATCCTCGACGAGGCGATTGGCGCCGTCGAAATGGAGTTCGGGTATTCGAGCTGACGTCGCCCTCGGCCGTGCAGAAGCGCCCAAGATCGCCAGGCGCGCTGACATAGGGCTGCAAGCCGGCTGGTGACGTTGTCGGAGCATACGTGGCGGCGGTTCGCTTCCAATCCGTACGATGACGAGCAAGACCCAGACGCTGGACTCGCTTCCGGCTGCCGCTCGCGATTCTGCGACCAAGGCACGTCGCATCCTCGTCGTGACGGGCGAAAGCGACGATGAATATGCTCGAACGCGCGCTGCCGCCTTCGACATCGCAGCCGAGACCGGCGCCGAGGTCATCCTGTACGACCACAGCGCCGAGTCGCACTTCGTCGACCCGTACCTGGCGGGCCCGGTGGCCGCCGACGTTCGTGGCACGCACGGCGAAAGCCTGCTGGACGAGCAGAAGGTGGAGACACTCGGTCGTGCGTATCTTCCCGAGACGCTAGCGAAGGACTCCGACGTGGGCGTGCCGCTCCTGGTCGTGGGCGCGGACGGAGCGATCGGAGTTGCGGAGTCCGACGGCAAGCCCGCCGACGCTCCGGTCAAGAGTTAGCTCAGGTCGACGAAGACGTTCTTGACCTCCGTGTAGAGCTCCAGGGCGTGCATGCCGAGCTCGCGCCCGACGCCCGACATCTTGTAGCCGCCGAACGGCGCCTCGGTGTGGACCGAGCTGTTCGAGTTGATCGACAGGACGCCCGCCTGGACGCCGCGCGCGGTCCGGAGCGCCTTGCCGATGTCGCGGCTCCAGATCGAGCCCGACAGGCCGTATGGCGTTGCGTTGGCGAGCCGGACCGCCTCATCTTCCGTGTCGAACGGGATGACGACCACGACAGGCCCGAAGATCTCCTCGGCCGCGATGCGCATGTCGTTCCGGACGCGGTCGAAGACCGTCGGCATGAGGTAGGCGCCGCCGGCCAGTGCGGGATCGTCGGGCGGCGCGCCACCGACGACGATCTCGGCACCCTCCCGCTGCCCGACCGCGATGTAGTCCATGACCCGCTCGCGCTGGCGGAGGCTGACGAGCGGCCCCATTTCGGTCGATTCGTCGGCAGGGTCGCCCACCTTGAGGCGGCGGGTGGCACCGGCCAGCAGCTCGACCACCCGGTCGTGCGCTGACTGCTCGACGATGATCCGCGACCGGGCGCAGCAGTCCTGGCCGCAGTTGTCGAACACCGAGCCGGTGACCGAGCCTGCCCACGCCTCCAGGTCCGCGTCGGCGAAGACGATGTTGGGGCTCTTCCCGCCGAGCTCCAGGCTGATCTTCTTCACGTTGCCGGCGGCCAGCCGCATGATCTCCTGGCCGGTCGTGGTCTCGCCGGTGAAGGCGACCTTGCCGATCCCGGGATGCGCGGCGATGCTCGCGCCGGCCGTCCCGCCCGGGCCCGTGACGACGTTGAAGATCCCGGGCGGAATGCCAGCCTCGAGCGCCAGCTCGGCCAGCCGGGTCGCAGTCAGCGGCGAGTAACTCGCCGGCTTCAGGATCGCGGCGTTGCCAGCGGCCAGCGCCGGGGCCACCTTCCAGCTGGCCATGAGGATCGGGAAGTTCCACGGCACGATGAGGCCAACCACGCCGATCGGCTCACGGAGGGTAAAGTCGAGGCCGGGCTTGCTGACCGGGATCGTCTCGCCGAACAGCTTGTTGGCGGCGCCGGCGTAGTAGTCGAAGACGAGGCTCGCGCCGACGACCTCCCCGCGAGCCGCGCTGATCGGCTTGCCCACGTTGCGGCTCTCGAGCTTTGCCAGTTCTTCGCTGTGGTCGCGGATCAGGGTCGCGAGCTTGGCCAGGGTCCGCCCGCGCTTGCCGGCCGGCCAGTTGGCCCAGCCGGTCTTGTCCTCGAAGGCCTTCTGAGCCGAGTCGACCGCCTTGTCGACGTCCGCCCGACCGCCCAGCGGCGCCGTCGCGATGACCTTGCCATCAGCCGGATTGATGACCTCGAACGTCCCGCCCTCCGCGGCACCCACGTGCTTCCCGCCGATCACCATCTGCTCCTGGATGACGCTCCCGTCCCTGGCGGCCCCGGCGGCATCTGGCGTGGACTCGTGGACGGTCATGACGATGT
>WNGA01002799.1_pt1 | contig 26378 bp, 28 predicted proteins | sample 5400061 | NCBI WGS metagenome assembly WNGA01 (sample SAMN13153366, study PRJNA577476) | soil metagenome | isolation source: 100 cm soil or saprolite under grassland replicate 2 | place: USA:California | collected 2016-06-15 | reverse complement strand
CCCACTCGATCCGCCCAGTGACTGAGCTGGTCGGCGGCGGCGGCGCGGAACGTGTCGGCGGCGGCGAGGAGCGCCGGGCGACCGTCAGCGATCTCGCGCTGCGCGAGCTTCGCGATCGTCGTGGTCTTGCCCGTCCCGTTCACCCCGACGAACAGCCACACGGTCGTTCCGTCCGGCGCATGGTGCAGCAACCGGTCGGCGCCGGCGAGGTCCTCGACGAGCTCCTCGCGAAGCAAGGGAACGAGCTGCTCGGGATCACTGACCCGGTTCGCAGCGGCTCGGGCACGCAGGTCGTTGATGAGCCGCGACGTCGTCGCCACGCCGACGTCGGCGACGAGGAGCGCCTCCTCGACGCTGTCCCACGCGTCGTCGTCGATCGCACGGCGTCCGGTGAGAGCGCCGAGCGATCGCGACAGCGTGGCGCGCGTCTTGCCCAGCCGGTCTCGCAGAAGCGGCGGACGCGCTGGAACGGCAACGGCGGAGCTCGCCGCGTCGGCCGTGTCGGCTCCGGTGGGAGCGGCTGGACCGCCCGCCTCCTCGAGTCGCTGCGCACGGCGCGACAGGCCGAGCCCGAGCGCGATGAGCAGGCCGGCGAGCACGAAGATGCCGATGAGGAGGACAGCGGCGAGGGTCGGAGACATCGCCTACCCATCGCCCCCGCTGTCACCGGCAGCCGGGGGCGGATCCTCGCCGCGCCGGTACGTGATCGTCTCGCGCGGCGTCTCGATGCCGGCCTCGTCGAACGCCGCCTTGATGCGCGCCCGCAGCTCGCGAGCCACACGCCACTGCTGCAGCGGAAGGGTCTGGACGACGAGGCGGATCTTCACGCTCTGCGCGCTGAGCTCCTCGACGCCCCACACATCGGGCTCGTCGAGGATGTCGTCACGCCAGCCGCCGTCGTGCCACATGCTGTCGGCGGTCTGCTTGATCACGTTGATGGCCTGAGCGATGTCGGAGTCGCGGTCGATCTCGATGTCGAGCAGGGCGCGCGACCACTGCTGCGACTTGTTCCCGACCCGCTTGATCTCACCGTTCGGGACGTGCCACACGACACCCTCGACGTCACGGAGGCGTGTCGTTCGCAAGCTCACCCCTTCGACGGTGCCGCTGACACCCCCACCCGAACCGCCGACCGCACCGCCGACGTCGATGACGTCGCCGACGCCGTACTGGTCCTCGACGAGCATGAAGAACCCCGAGAGGAAGTCGCGCACGAGGCTCTGGGCGCCGAACCCGAGCGCGAATCCCAGCACGCCGGCACCGGCGATCAGCGGCGCGAGGTTGATGCCGAGCTCGCCCAGTGCGACAAGCACGGCGATGCTCCAGATGATCGCGTTGGCGAGCCTCCCGAGGACGTCGGCCAGCGTCTTGGCCCGCTGGGCGCGGCGTGCCGTCGGTGCCGCGTTCGTGTCGATGAACCCGAACGCCGCCCGCTTCGGCTTGTCGTTCTTCGCGTTGCGGTTCGCCGGCGGGGTGACCATGCGGCGGATCACCCGGTGCACGAACCGCGTGACGATCCACGCCACGAGCAGGATGATCACGACGCGCAGCGGCTTGGCGAAGTAGTCGGCGATCTCGGCCCCGCGCCGGTTGTCGGTCAAATCGAACACCGTCGAGCACAGCCAGGACCGCTGGCCGGCGGGCCCACAAGCCTGGGTCTCCGGGTTCACCTGGGCCGGGACGGACGCGGCAGCGGGCAGCAACGCGAGGGGCGACATGTCCGCCCGAAGCTACCGCCGGGGGCGGCGCCGGATCGGGGCGCGGTCAGGCGGGCGCCGGCTCGGCGTTCCGGATCGCTTCCTCGACCCGCTGGCTGACGACCTTGCTCGACCCGCCCGGTGGCATCGAGACGCCGTAGAGGATGTCGCCCGCCTCCATGGTGCGCTTCTGGTGCGTGACGATGACGAGCTGCGCCTCGTTGCGGAACTCGTCGACGAGGTCGAGGAACCGGTGCAGGTTGACGTCGTCGAGCGCGGCTTCGACCTCGTCGAGCAGATAGAAGGGTGACGGGCGGGCCCGGAAGACGGCGAACAGGAATGCGAGCGCGGTGAGCGACCGCTCCCCGCCCGAGAGCAGCGAGAGGCGCCGCACGTTCTTGCCGGACGGGCGGGCTTCGATCTCGATGCCGGTGTTGAGCACGTCGTCGGCGTCGGTGAGGATCACGCGTCCCGAGCCGCCCGGGAACAGCGTCGCGAACAGCGCACTGAAGTGCTCGCTCACGTCGTCGAACGCGGTGCGGAACACGGTCACGATCTCGCGGTCGACGGCCCGGATCACGCGCATGAGCTCGCGGCGACTCTCCTTCACGTCGTCGAGCTGCTGCTGAAGGAACGCGTGGCGTTCGGCGAGCGCGTCGTGCTCCTGCAGCGCGAGCGGGTTGATGGGACCGAGCATGCGCAGCTCGCGTTCGAGCTCGCGGGCGCGGCCGGCGAGGGTCGTGCCCTCCGGGACCTCAGGCTGCGGCGCGTCGAGGGCGACGTCGGGCTCGACGTCGAAGTCGGCCCGAAGCCGCTCGATAGCGTTCTCGAGCCGCATGCGGGTCTCGGCCTCGTCGATCTCCGCGCGGTTGAGCTTCTCGCGCGTCTCGGCAACCTGCTGCTCGAGCGTGGCCCGCTCGGTCCTGAGGGCGTCGAGGCGTTCGCCGGAGGAACGCGCCGCCTCCGACTGGCGGCGGCGGTACTCGCTCAGCCGGTCGTGCAGGCTCTCGACCTGGGTCAGGGAAGCGGTCAGGCGTCGTTCGACCTCGGCGTACGCGCGCTGGCGCCCCGACAACGCGCCGCGCCGGCGCTCGGCCTCGGCGTGGGCGGCGGCGTCGCGGCTCGACAGCCGGGCGTCGACGCCCTCGAGCCGGCGGGTCAGCAGCGCCCGCCGCTCCTCGAGCGCAGCGGCGCGCACTTCGAGATCGCGGCGCATGTCGGCGACGGCGGCCGCCCGGCGGTCGAGGTCGGCGGCGGCTGCGTCGCGCGCGGCGCGGGCGTCGAGGTCACGAGAGCGGACGGCTGCGAGGCTCGCTGCGGCTTCCGCCCGAGCCGCTTCGGCCGCGGCGCGCGCCGTCTCGGCGGCGGCGGCGTCGGCGACCGCCTCGTCGAGCGTCGCTTGCGTCACCGCCGTTCCCGCTTCGCCACCGAGGCGCCACGGACCCGCGCCGCCGAGCCGGTCGCCCTCACGGGTCACGACAACGAGGTCGGGACGGGCGAGCACCGTGTCGAGAGCGGTCCGCCAGCCGCCGTGGGCGAGAACGATGCCGTCCAACAGCCGCTCGAGCACGACGTCGAGATCGGGTCGGCGCGCGTGCAGGCACTCCGTGAGTGCCCGCGCGCCGGGCGGCACGGACGCGCGAGTGGCATCGCGAGGCACCAGGCCGAGCGAGTCGGCGACGAGCACGAGCGCGCCGGTCAGCGCTTCGCTGTCGCCGTCCTTCACGCGCTCGAATGCTCGACGCGCCGTGTCACCGCCTTCGAGCACGATGGCCTGCAGCGCGTCGCCGAGCCCGGCCGCGACCGCGGCTTCGGTGCCGCGCTCGATCTCGACGTAGTCGGCGAGCGGCCCGGCCACCCCGTCGAGCTCCGCCAGCATCTCGGCGCCGGCGCCCGCGCGCGCTTCGCCCAGCGCGAAGTCGAGCGCCTCGGCCCGGGCACGACTCCGCGCCGCCTCGGCTTCCGCCTCGCGCCATTGCTCGTCGGCGTACGCAAGCTGCTCCTCGGCCGCGGGAACGCCGCCGACCGTCTGTTCCTCGCCCTGCCCGAGCTCGTCGCGGGCGGCGGCCAGCTCCTCCTCGCCGCGCTCGACCTCGGCGAGCTGCGGGGCGATCCTGAGACCCGCCTCGTTGTCGACTTCCTCGAGCTCGCGGCGCAGAGCATCGGCGTCGGCGACGAGTGTCTCGATGACGCCCTCGTCGGCGGCCGCCGTGAGCTCGCGCTCGAGACCACGCTGCTTCTCGGCGAGCAGTGCACGCAAGCCGCGGCCGCGCTCACGCAGTGTCTCGGCGCGTACGAGCGCGTCGGCGGCGTCGTCGTGGCCGAGCGACGTGAGCGAGTGCTCGATATCGAGCACGGCCGTGTCGAGCTCGCGTACGCGGGCCCGCAGCGTGCGCTCCGTCTCCTCGTTCTCGTTGCGGGCGTCGTGGAGCCGCTCGAGCCGTGTCTGGCGCCCGGCGATCTCGTGGCCGGCGAGGTACAGGCGCGCCGCACGCAGCTCGGCCTCGACGCCGCCGTAGCGACGAGCGGCGTCGGCCTGCTTCTCCAACGGCCGGAGCTGGCGCGCCACCTCGCGCACGAGGTCGTTGAGTCGCAGCAGGTTTCCCTCGGTGGCCTCGAGCCGGCGCTCGGCGCGCTCGCGGCGCTTGCGGAACTTGAGGACCCCGGCCGCCTCCTCGATGATCCCCCGCCGATCCTCGGCCTGCGCGGTCAGCACCTGGTCGAGCTGGCCCTGACCGACGATCACGTGCTGCTGGCGGCCGATTCCGGTGTCGGACAAGAGCTCCTGGATGTCGAGCAGGCGGCACGTGACCCCGTTGAGCTGGTACTCGGAGTCGCCGTCGCGGAAGAGCGTGCGGGTGATCGTGACCTCGGTGAACTCGATCGGGAGCAGCCGCGCCGAGTTGTCGATGGTGAGCGAGACCTCGGACCGGCCGAGCGCCGACCGCTCGGGAGTGCCGGCGAAGATGACGTCGTCCATCCGGCCGCCGCGCAGCGTGCGCGGCCCCTGCGCGCCGAGCACCCAGGCGACCGCGTCGACGAGATTCGACTTGCCCGAGCCGTTGGGCCCGACGACCACCGTCACGCCGGGCTCGAACTCGAGCACGGTCTTGTCGGCGAACGACTTGAACCCTCGGAGCGTCAGCGACTTGAGGAACACCCGGGCGGCTCTCCTTTCCCCCGCCGGGATCGTAGCGAGGAGGATCGCGCTGCCAGTGGACATCGCGACGTGATCGCGGCGGCGACTCCTTACCGGACGCGGAACCCCTGCTCACCGACCGGGGGCTCATCGACGACCTCGACCCGATTCACCCGCGCCCGGCGCGGACCCCGGTGGCACCACGCCACGACCTCGTCGACGGCGGCCACCGGCCCTTCGAGGATCACCTCGACGCGGCCGTCGTCCAGGTTGCGGACCCAACCGCCGGCGCCGGCCCGCGCCGCCTCGTCGCGGCACGACTCGCGGAACCAGACCCCCTGGACCCGACCGGACACGTAGAGGCGACGCCGGACCCGCTCGGCGCTCACTGCCGACGGATCCCGCTCAGACCTGGCACGCCTCGCAGAAGAAGGTGGAGCGTCCGCCGACACGCTGGCGGACGAGCGGCTGGCGGCACCGCCGGCACGCTTCGCCCTCCCGGGCGTACACCTTGTGGTGGAGCTGGTACTCGCCCGGCTTGCCGTACAGGTCGACGTACTGCTCGTCGGCGAGGGACGAGCCGCGGTACTTCACGGCGTCCTGGAGCGTCTCGACCATGGAGCGATAGAGCCGGCGGATCTCCTCGCCCGACAGCGAGTCGCTCATGCGGTCCCACCGCAGCCCGGCGCCGAAGAGGATCTCGTCGCTGTAGATGTTGCCGATCCCGGCGAGGAACCGTTGGTCCATCAGCAGCGTCTTGAGCTTCATGTGCTTCGACGCCACGAGGCGTCCGAAGTGATCCCACGACATCGCGTCCTCGAGCGGGTCGATCCCGAGGTGCCCGAGCTCGGTCACCTCCTTCTCGACGCCGTCGAGCTCGGTGACGAACATCTCGCCGAACGTGCGTGGGTCGATGAAACGGAGCTGGCCGCCCTGCGTGAACGTGATCACGACGTGGGTGTGCTTCGAAACCGTCTCGCGAGTGCCTTTGGCCCGGATGAGCTGCCCCGACATCCCGAGGTGGATCACCAGCACGTCGCCACCGTCGAGGGTCGCGAGGATGTACTTGCCCCGCCGCTCGACGCCGGTGATCCGCTTGCCCACCAGCTTGTTCGCGAACTGCTTGCGGTTGTGGTGCCGGCGGATCGACCGCATCCCGTCGGCGTCGACCGACTTGACCCGCTTGCCCACGATCTCGCGTTCGAGGTCGCGGCGAACCACTTCGACCTCAGGTAACTCCGGCATCGTCTGCCTCCGTTGAGGACCCGTCGGCCCCCGTCGTGACCGCGCGCCGCTGCTCGCTCGGCGCCGCGATCTCCCGCTCGCGGAGATAGCGCCACGCCACCCGGGCGGCCGCCTGCTCCGCGTGCTTCTTCGATCGACCCTCGCCCGTCCCCCAGGGCTCGCCCCGCAGCATCACGGTCGCGAAGAACCGCCTCGAGTGGTCGGGTCCCTCGTGGCGCACCTGGTAGCGGGGCAGCTGGTCGAACGTCTGGGTCGCCAGCTCCTGCAAGCGCGTCTTGTAGTCGTGGCCACCAGGGCCGGACGCGCCCTCGATGATGCGCGGCTCGAGCAACCGCAGCACGAGCTTGCGCGCCGAATCCCACCCGCCGTCGAGGTAGATGGCGGCGATCACGGCCTCCATGGCATCCGCGAGGATCGACGGCTTGTCGCGCCCGCCGGACGCGTCCTCGCCCTTGCCGAGCAGCAACGCCGCGCCCAGGTTCACCTCGCGCGCCACCTCGGCGAGCACCTCACTGTTGACGACCGAGGCGCGCAGCTTCGCCAGCTCGCCCTCGGGCATGTCCGGGTACTCGGCGAACATGTAGTCGGTGACGATGAGGCCGAGGACGGCGTCGCCGAGGAACTCGAGCCGCTCGTTCGACAGCGTGTCGGGGTGCTCCGCGCAATATGAGCGGTGGGCGAGCGCGCGGTCGATCAACGCCGAATCGCGGAACTTGAACCCGAGCTCGCTCTCGATGTCGCGGGACCGGGCGTCCTTCTTCCGTCGGCGACGTGGTGCACGCATCGCTAGCTCCCGAGCCGCGTCACGACGTAGTCGACCGCCTCTTGCACCGTGTGGAGGTCGCCGAGGTCCTCGTCGTCGATGCTGAACCCGACCGTGCGCTCCCCGAGATCCTCCTCGAGCGCCTCGACGAGCTCGATGAGCGCGAGCGAGTCGGCGTCGAGGTCCTCGGTGAAGCTCGAAGCCAGCGTGATTCGGTCCTCGTCGATCTCGAGGATCTCGGCGAGCCGCTCCCGCAGGATCCGGAACACCTCGTCGGGGCCGATCGGGCCGCGCTCGACGTGCGTCTCAGCCGGCATGGATCGCCTCCTTGAGGCGTCCCACCACGCCGGTCTCGACGCACTCCTGCGCGACCCGCACGGCGTTGACGATCGCCCGGGCCGACGACGACCCGTGGGAGATCACGCACACGCCGTCGATCCCGAGCAGGACCGCGCCGCCCGTCGACTCGGGGTCGAGCACGTCGGCGGCGTCGAGCAGCAGCGGGGCGAGGACCTTGCCGGCTTCCTTGGCCTCGGGCGTCGAGTCGAGCACGCCGAAGACCAGCTCGACGGCGGCGCGCAGCGCGCCCTCGAGCGTCTTGAGGACGACGTTGCCGGTGAACCCGTCGGTGACCACCACGTCGACGGTTCCGTGCATGAGGTCACGGCCCTCGACATTGCCTTGGAATCCCTGCACCTCGCTGAGAAGGGAGAACGCCTGCTTGCGCAGCTCGTCGCCCTTGCCCGGCTCCTCGCCGTTCGACAGGAGGCCGACGCTGGGCTCGTCGACCGCGAGCCGGGTGCGCGCGTACTCGCGGCCCATGCGGGCGAACTGGGCGAGCCACTCGGGTGTGCAGTCGACGGTCGAGCCGCCGTCGATGAGCAGCTGATGGCGCACCCCCGTCGGGACCGGGATCGGCACCGCGATCGCCGGGCGGGCGATGCCCCGGATGCGGCCCATGCGCAGCAGCGCTGCCGCCATCGTGGCGCCCGTGTTGCCGGCGCCGACCATCGCCTGCGCCCGGCCCTCGCGCACCGCCTGGGCGCAGCGCACCAGCGACGAGTCCTTCTTCCGCCGCGCCGCGGACGCGGGGTCCTCGTCCATCGCCACGATCTCGGCGGCGTGCTCGACCTCGACGGCGGGAACGGGTTCGCCGTCGCGGCGGAGCAGCGGGTCGATGGCGTCCTTCTGCCCGACGAGCAGCACGCCGACGCCGAGATCCGACGCCGCCTGGAGCGCACCGCCGACGATCTCGCCCGGGGCGTTGTCGCCGCCCATGGCGTCCACCGCGACGGTGATGGGGTGCGTGCTCACCGGCGCTACTCGACCTCGATGGCTTGGCGGTCGCGGTACCAGCCGCAGTTGTCGCACACGACATGCGGCCGCTTCACCGCGCCGCAGTTCGCGCAGATCGAGCGAGGAGGGGCGGCCAGGCGCCAGTTGGCGGCGCGCCGGCTCCGGGTCCTCGCCCGGGGGGTCTTGCGCTTGGGAACAGCCATGGGGTGCCTTTCGGTTGGGACGGCGGCTCAGAGGTCGAGCTCGGACAGCGCCGACCAGCGCGGGTCGGGTGGCGGCTCTCGGTCGGGGATGGGATCCGGCTCGCAGGGCGGGCGCCCGGCGATCTCGCACGTCGGGGCGAGGGGCAGCTCGAGCAGGACGGCGTCCCGGACGAGCTGCTCCAGGTCGATCTCGTGGCCCTCCAACGGGTAGGTGTCGCCCTCGAGGGGCTCGGGCTCGAACAGCTCGCTGACCGCCGGGGTGACGGCGTGCTCGAGGTCGGTGAGGCAGACGCTGCAGGCGCCCCGCCAGACCGCCCGGACCGTGCCCCGGACGACCACCCCGTCGGAGACACGCTCCAGCACCAGGTCGAGCACCACGGGCTCCTCGACGGGCACCCTGGCGCCCGAGCCCGCCAGCGCGTCCACCTGCGCCTCCACATGGAGGGCGCGGCGGGCTGCCGCGTGGGTGAGCAGGTCGGCGACGTCGATGCGGAGCGCCGTGGTGTCGGCCGTCATGTGTGACGAGGGGCGGAGAAGGCTGGTTCCGGCCCGGCGTCGCCCCGTAGGACGCCGAAGCTGGGTCAGGATACCAGGCCCCTCGATTTCCAGAATCTGGGAACCAAGGGAAATGGCGCCGCCGCAGGGTCGTTCGCCGCTACCGCGCGTCCTGGTCGAAGAAGCTGTCCTCGAAATCCTCTTCGCCCTCGGTCGGCCCGGGCGCCTGTTCCGCCTCGAACTCGGGCTCGGGTTCGGGCTCGATCACGACCTGGAGTCGCTCGCGGCCTTTCTCGACCGCGTGCATCGTCCGCTCGAGGACGACCTCGAACGCGGCGAGCTTCTGGTCGACGTAGTCCTCGGCCTCGTGCTTGAGCTGGCGGGCCGACGCCTCGGCGTCGTCGACGACGGTCTGGGCGACCCGGCGGGCCTCGCGCACGATCTCGGTCCGCTCGACCATGCGCTCCGCGCGCACCCGCCCCGCCTCGATGATGTCGTCGGCTTCGCGACGGGCCTGGCTCAGGAACTCCTCCCGCTCCTTGAGCAGCCAGCGCGAGTGGCGCAGCTCCTGGGGCAACGTCGCGATCGCCTCTTCGAGCAGCTCCAGGAACTCCTCCCGGTTCACGAGCACCGACGCCGACATCGGCATCGAGCGACCGGCCTCCACGAGCTCCTTCAGCCGCAGCATGATCGTCTCGACGTCGTACGCGGCCTGGTCGCTCACGAATGGTCTCCAGGCGCCGGATTCCCGAAGCGCTCCACGAGCCGCTTGGCGACCGCCGGCGGCACCATGTTCGTCACGTCGCCGCCGAAGCGGGCAACCTCCCGCACGAGGCTCGACGAGAGAAAGGAGTACTGCGGGCTGGTCGAGATGAAGAACGTGTCGATCCCGGAGAGCCGCTCGTTCATCTGCGCCATCTGGAGCTCATAGTCGAAGTCCGACATAGCTCGGAGCCCCTTCACGATCGCCTGGGCGTCCTGCTCCTTGGCGTAGTCGACGAGCAGTCCCTTGAAGGACCCGATGTGGATGTTGGCGAGGTGCGCGGTGACCTCGCGCAGCATCTCCTGACGCTCGTCGAGGGTGAACAGCGACTCCGACTTCTGGGGGTTGCGGATCACGGCCACGATGACGTCGTCGAAATGACGCGCGGTCCGCTCGATGATGTCGAGGTGGCCGTTCGTCACCGGGTCGAACGAACCCGGACACAGGGCGGTAACCACGCGCCGCAGCTCCTCAGTCGATGCTCAGTCGATGCACTCGTCGGTTCCGTCAGCGGTCAACGGTCGGAATCGTCGCAATCGCCACGAGCGTATCCCCGTAGGCCCGTTCCCACGTGGCCTGCCACGCCTCGGGGCTCGGCAACCGCCCTGCCCCCGACGGCCGCTCGACCATCACGACCGCCCCCGCTGCCAGCCACCCGGACTGGTCGAGCCCGTCCAGGACCCGCCGGAGCTCGCCGCCGGAGGTGCCGTAGGGCGGGTCGAGGAAGACGAGGTCGAAGGGCAGCTCGGCCGGCGGCTTCCCCGCGAGGAAGGTGGCCACGGTGCTCGCCTGCAGGCGCGCCTGACCGCGCAGGCGCGTGGTCGCGAGGTTGCGGCGGATGGCACCGGCGGCGGCGTGGTCGCGCTCGACGAGCACCGCCCGGGCCGCGCCGCGCGACAGCGCCTCGATCGCCAGCGCGCCACTCCCCGCGTACAGGTCGAGCACCGATGCGTCCACGAGGATGTCAGGTCCCAGCGCGGCGAACACCGACTCCTTGACCCGATCCGTCGTCGGTCGCGCCGCGCCGCCCTTGGGCGCGACCAGCGGCAATCCGCCGGCCGTGCCGGCAATGACGCGCAGTCCCCCGCGTCGCGCACGCGCCATCAGGCATCAACCCCATCAGCTCTTGAACAGGAACTCGACCGCGTCGCCGAGGAGGTCCTCGACCTCCTCGCGCAGCTGCGCGTGCCCGGCGAGCGTCGGATCGTCGTCGAGGATCCGCTCGGCGACCGCGCGCGCCTCGAGCACGATCGGCTCGTCGCGCGGTATCCGCCCGAGCTTGAGATCGCTGAAGCCGGCCTGCCGTTCGCCGAACACCTCACCCGCGCCGCGGATCTCGAGGTCGCGCTCGGCGAGCAGGAAGCCGTCGGTCGACGCCGAGACCGCTTCCATCCTGGCGATCGCCTCCGGCGTCGACGGCTCGGCGAATAGGAAGCACCACGACTCGCCGCCGCCGCGCCCGATGCGGCCACGCAGCTGGTGCAGCTGGGAGAGGCCGAAGCGGTCGGCGTCCTCGACGATCATGACGGTCGCGTTCGGGACGTCGACGCCGACCTCGATCACGGTGGTGGCGACGAGCACGTCGAGATCGCCCGCTCGGAACGCGTCCATCACCGCTTCCTTGTCTCGCGCGGGCAGCTGTCCGTGCAGCAAACCGAGCCGCAAGCCGGCAAGCTCCTCTTCGCGCAGCCGCTCGAGCTCCTCGGTCGCCGCCTTCGCCTCGGTGCGCGCGGACCCCTCGACGAGCGGGCACACCACGTACGCCTGCCGCCCGGCCTCGACGTCGGCGCGGAGGCGCTCGTACGCGACCGATCGCTCGAGCGGGCTCGGCCCGATCACCTGGGTGGCCACCGGCGCCCGTCCCGGGGGCATCTGGCGGAGCTCCGACTTGTCGAGGTCGCCGTAGACGAGCATGGCGGCGGTCCGGGGAATCGGTGTGGCGGTCATGACGAGGACATCCGGCTCCTCTCCCATCCCGCGCAGGAGCGCGCGCTGCTCGACGCCGAAGCGGTGCTGCTCGTCGATCACGGCCACGCCGAGCTTGGCGAAGTCGACGTCGCCGTAGATCAACGCGTGCGTGCCGACCACGATGTCGATGTCGCCCGCCCGGAGCCCCTCGGCGAGGCGTCGACGGTCGGCGGCGCCGGTGCGGTTCGTGATGAGCTCGACGCGCACCGGCCGTTCGCCGACGAGAGTGGTGTCGGTCGGGACGACGAGGCCCTCGAGCAGGCGGCGCGACGTGACGTAGTGCTGCTCGGCAAGGACCTCGGTGGGAGCCATGAACGCGCCCTGATAGCCGCCCTGCACGGCGACGAGCAGCGCGCTCAGCGCGACGACCGTCTTGCCCGAGCCGACGTCGCCCTGCAACAGGCGGTGCATCGGCGCGGAGGAGGCGAGGTCGCGGAGGATCTCGTCGATCGTCCGGCGCTGGTCGCCGGTCAGCGCGAACGGCAGCCGCTTGTGGAACGACTCGACCAGCGGGCCGTCGACCGTGTGGCGGATACCCGTTTGTTCCTGCTCCAGAGCGCGCTTGCGCGCCACCAACCCCACCTGCATGCGCACGAACTCGTCGAACTTGAGCCGCTGCGCGGCGCGGCGGTGGTCGTCGTGCGCTTCGGGCCGGTGGATGCCGCGGTACGCGCGCGTCCGGTCGACGAGGCCGTGCTCATCGAGGAGCTGCGTCCCCAGCGGCTCCGCGAACCCGCGCGGCTTGGTCTTCTGGAGACACGCGGCCACCAGCTTCCGGAGCTGCCACGTGAAGACCTCAGCCTTCCCCGACTGCGGGTACACCGGGACGATCGCGCCGGTGTTCTCACCGACGCGGTCGAGGATGTCGACGATGGGGTTGGTCATCTGCATCCGGGACCGCCGGTATTCGACCCGTCCGAAGAACGCCGCTTCGGTTCCCTCCGGCAGCTGCTTCTCCCGCCAGCCCTGGTTGAAGAAGACGACGCGCAGGTACGACGAACCGTCGAACACCTCCCCTTCGACCATGGCGCGGCCCTGGCGCGTCCGGAACCCCCGGATCTTCTTGACCTCGGCGAAGACCGTCGCCTCCTCGCCCATCGTGAGCTCGGCGATCTCCGCTCGCTTCGTGCGGTCGTGGTACCGGCGCGGGTAGTGCTGGAGCAGGTCCAGGACGGTTCGGATCTCCATCTCGGCGAGCGACGCCTCGAGCTTCGGGCCGACGGCCTTCAGCTCGGAGACGGGATGCGCGGCGAGCTCGCGCAGTGTCAGTCCGTCCGGGTGTCCCACCACCTACTCGACGCCGACGAGATACGGGTACAGGGGCTGGTCGCCCTCGTGCACCTCGACCTCGAGCTGCGGGTATGCGAGCGCGAGATGCTCCTCGAGGCGAGACGTGTCGGACGTGACGGCGTCCGCGCCCACGAGCACGGTCACGAGCTCGCTGTCATCATCTGCGAGCTGTTCCACGAGCCCCATTGCGGCGTCGACCGCGGTCTTCTCGACCACGCACACGCCGTCGCGGCTGACCGCGATCCAGTCGCCGGCCGCGATCGGCCCGCACTCTCCGACGCCGTCGCGCACCGCCTGCGTGATCTCCCCCGTCCGCACTCGCTGCACCGCTTCCGACATCGACGCCACGTTGGCGTCGATGCTCGCCTGCGGGTCATAGGCGACGAGCGCGGCGAGCGCCTCCACCACTGCTTGCGTCGGCACGACGTCGACTCGGCGTTCGATGAGCGCGTCGACCTGCTCGGCGACGGCGACGATGTTCTTGTTGTTCGGCAGGACGATCACCGAATCAGCCGGGCAGCGCTCGACCGCGTCGAGGATCTGCGCCGTCGACGGGTTCATCGACTGGCCCCCCGCGACGACGCCGTGCACGCCGAGGCTGCTCAGCAGCCGCTGGACGCCCTCACCCACCGCCACGGCGACGACCGCGGTCGTGCACAGATCGGCGGCGGCGTCCGGCCCTGCGGCGTCAGCGGCGGCCGTCGCCAACGCGCCCGGCTCAGCCACCGTCGTGTGCTCGCGCACCCACTGCTCTTCCTCGACCTGGTCGAGCAGGTCGGTGACGCGGATCGTGCGCGGCCGCCCGGCTTCGATCCCCGCTTCGATCGCGGCGCCGACGTCGTTCGTGTGTACGTGGCAGTTCCACATGCCGTCGCCGCCGACCACGACGATGGAGTCACCGAGAGCAGCCCACGTGTCCTTGAACGCGGGGATGGTCACGTCGTCGGCTTCGAGCAGGTACATCACCTCGTACCGCAACGACGACACGTCGCCGCCGTGCAGGTGGGCCTCGACCGCCGGCGGCGTCGCAACCACCTCCGGCTCCGGCAGCGGGCGGCCGTCCACGACGTTGAGGAACGCGTCGAGCATGAGCGCGAAGCCCCGGCCGCCGGCGTCGACGACGCCCGCCTCCTTGAGGATGGGGAGCAGGTCCGGCGTCTCGTCGACGGCGTCGCGGGCGGCGTGGGCGGCGCGCTCGAGCAGCGTCGCGAGGTCGTGCTGACCGTCGTCGTACGCGGCTTCCACGGCTTCGGTCGCGGCGCGCACGACCGTCAGGATCGTGCCCTCGACGGGGCGGAGCACGGCTTGGTACGCGGCGTCCGTCGCGCGCCGGAGCCCGACCGCCAGATCGTGGCCGGTCGCGCTCTCGGTGTCCGAGAACGTGTCGGCCAGGCCGCGCAGGATCTGCGAGAGGATCACACCCGAGTTCCCGCGCGCGCCCATGAGCGAGCCGTGCGAGATCGCGCGGCACACCTCGGGCATCGCGTCGGCCGAGTCGAGCTCGCCGACGACCGACTCGAGCGTCAGCGCCATGTTGGTGCCGGTGTCGCCGTCGGGAACCGGGTAGACGTTGAGCCGGTTGAGCTCCTCCTGGTGCGACCGCAGCGCGTCCCGGTAGGACGCCACGACGCTCCGGAGGTCCCCTGCCCCCAGCTTCTCCAGCGCCTTCATTGCGCAGAATGTTACTGCCGTCACATTCCGTGCCGGCTGAGTGTCATTGCTATCCTTCCGTGTTCCGAACCGTTTCGAGAGGTGCTCCGGTGGCTTCTGTATGCGACGTGTGTGGCAAGCGGCCACAGTTCGGCATGCGCGTCAGCCACTCGCACCGGCGTACGAAGCGCCGCTGGAACCCCAACGTCCAGCGCGTGCGCGCCGTCGTCGACGGCACCCCGAAGCGCATCCACGCGTGCACCTCCTGCCTGAAGGCAGGCAAGGTGCAAAAGCCGTAGAGCACGCGGAGCGCCCGTGCAGGGAGTGATCCGCTCCTACGACCCGCAGTCCAAAGAGGGCGTGGTCATGCGCGACACCGACCGCGAGGAGTTCACGCTCTCGCTCGACGCCCTCGAGGGCTCGATCTTCCGGATGCTGCGCCAGGGCCAGCGGGTCGTGTTCGAGCTCGACGACGCCGGCCGGGCCACGAACGTTCGCATCGGCGCCGAGGTCGACATGGGCCTCCCGACCGCCGAGGTCTGACCGGCTCCCGCAGCGCCACGTTTTGGCGTCAATGAGGCACCTATACGGGTCCTAGCTGACGCCAAAACGACAAGCTCACCTCCCGGAGGCGGCGAGGATCGCCATCCAGTCGTCCCCCGCCGGCGGCAGCCCGCCCAGCACTCGTTCCCACACCGGGACCAACGCGTGCACGACCGGCGAAGGCGGCCGGTAGCGCCGGCGAGTGGCCGGCGCGAGGTCGTCGTGGTGGATGGCGAGCTCGTCGAGCGCGAACAGGATCTGGAGCCCGACCGGGATCGGGCCGAACTGGTGCGCGATCAGCTCGTCGGGATCGGTCGCCTCGTGGAGGAAGCGGAACGCCGAGGCATCGAGCGCGGCGAACGGGTCGCCGCGGAACGTGCTCACGGCGCGCTCGTTCTCGGTCGCCAGATCGTCTGGCGCGAACGGCCGATCGAAGTCGCCCGCGCGGCTGCGGCGGAGCAGATCGAGAAACCGCCGGAACGTGAGGGCGAGGTGCGCGGTGAGGTCGGAGACGTTCCACCCCGGGCAACGCGTCGGGAGACCGCGCAGCGCGGGGTCGGCGGCGTCCTCGAGATACGCCGTGAGCTCGGCGTGGACGAGGTCGGTCGTCAGGGGCCAGGGGCCGTCGGTGTCGCGTCGCGCTTCGATCACGTCGGGCCGCGTGTTCAGGAGACTCTGCGGCCGCGACCCCCGGTGAGCGCGCTGTAGATGAACAGCAGCGCCGTGGCACCGACGAACGCGACGAGCAGCGAGTACAGGCTGAATTCGTTGATGCCCTCGCCCCCTGCCGCCGAGAAGATGAGCCCGCCGATCAGACCGCCCGCGATCCCGATGAGCACGGTTCCGATGCAGCCGGCGCCTTTCACTCCTGTGACGCCTTTCGCGAGCGCGCCGGCGATGAATCCCACCACGATCCACGACAGCCAGCTCACGTAGCCCTCCCGGAGGACCGATTCGACAGGAAGCCACACGCTACCCGCATGGTTCGCGGCGTTCCCGGGTGCGCGTGAGACGGTTCGGCCGTTTTCGGGGGCCGTCGATAGACTGATTCGACCCCTTCCGGCAGGATCGGGAGAGAAGGAGTCGGTTTCGTGGCCGTCACGCTCAACGCTCCGCCCACCCGCAACCAGAAGCTGCTGCGCTGGGTGGACGAGATGGTCGCCCTCTGCGAGCCGGACGCCGTCCACTGGTTCGAAGGCTCCGACGAGGAATACGAGCGACTCTGCGCGCAGCTGGTCGAGGCGGGCACGTTCGTCGAGCTCGACTCGGCCAAGCGACCCGGCTCGTACTGGGCGGCGTCCGACCCCGGCGACGTCGCTCGGGTCGAAGACCGGACGTTCGTCTGCTCCGAGCGCGAAGACGACGCCGGCCCCACCAACAACTGGCAGGACCCGGCCGAGATGCGCGCCCGCCTCGAGAAGCTGTTCCGGAGCTCGATGCGCGGCCGCACGATGTACGTCGTGCCGTTCAGCATGGGCCCGCTCGGCTCGGCCCTGTCGTACATCGGGGTCGAGATCACCGACTCGCCCTACGTCGCCGTGAGCATGCGCACGATGACCCGGGCCGGCACCCCCGCCCTCGAGGTGCTCGGCGACGGCGAGTTCGTGCCGTGCATGCATTCGGTCGGAGCGCCCCTCGACAAGGGTGAGACCGACGTCGCCTGGCCGTGCAACAACGAGGAGAAGTGGATCGTCCACTTCCCCGAGACCCGCGAGATCTGGTCGTACGGATCGGGCTACGGCGGCAACGCGCTGCTCGGCAAGAAGTGCTTCGCGCTCCGGATCGCTTCGGTGATCGCCCGCGACGAGGGCTGGCTGGCCGAGCACATGCTGATCCTCAAGCTCACGAACCCCGAAGGTGTCAGCCGCTACGTCGCCGCTGCGTTTCCGTCGGCGTGCGGCAAGACCAACCTCGCCATGCTCATCCCGACCGTCCCCGGCTGGGAGGCCGAGACCATCGGCGACGACATCGCGTGGATGAAGTTCGGCGACGACGGACGTCTCTACGCGATCAACCCGGAATTCGGGTTCTTCGGCGTCGCTCCCGGCACGGGCATGGATACGAACCCGAACGCCATGCTGACGCTGACGAAGAACACCGTCTTCACGAACACCGCGCTCACCGACGATCGCGATGTCTGGTGGGAGGGCATGACCACGGATCCGCCCGAGCATTGCACCGACTGGCGTGGCGACGACTGGACACCCGAGTCGGACGCCCCGGCCGCGCACCCGAACTCACGGTTCTGCGTGCCGGCGTCGCAGTGCCCCGTGATCGCGCCCGAGTGGGAGGACCCGAAGGGTGTGCCCATCTCCGCGTTCCTGTTCGGCGGGCGCCGCGCCACGACCGTGCCGCTGGTGTTCGAGGCGCGCGACTGGCAGCACGGCGTGTTCATGGGCGCCACGATGGGCTCCGAGAAGACCGCCGCCGCCGTCGGTGGCCTTGGCCAGCTGCGACGCGACCCCTTCGCGATGCTGCCGTTCTGCGGCTACCACATGGCCGACTACTTCGCCCACTGGCTGAGCATGACGGGACGCACCGACGAATCGAAGCTGCCACGGATCTACGGCGTGAACTGGTTCCGCAAGGACGCCGACGGCAAGTTCGTGTGGCCCGGCTTCGGTGAGAACTCGCGCGTGCTCGAGTGGGTGTTCGGGCGGTGCGAGGGCACCGCCGGCGCGGAGGAGACCGCCGTCGGCTTCGTCCCCGGCGCCGACCACCTCGACGTCGAGGGCCTCGACGTCCCCGCCGAGGCGATCGAGACGGCGGTCCGCGTCGATCCCGACGAATGGCGGGCCGAGGTCCCGCTCATCCGCGAGCACTTCGAGTCGCTGGGTGACAAGCTCCCGGCCCCGCTGTGGGACGAGCTGAGCGCGCTGGAGGCCCGGCTCGGCTAGAACGGTCCCGCACGGAGGGAAAGGGGCCCATGCCGGACCGCGTGATCCACGACGCCGACGCGCACCTGATGGAGCCGCCGGACCTCTTCACGGAGTACGCCGATCCCGACGTGCGCGACCGCATCGCCGAGCTCGTCGTCGGCTTCCGGATCGGCGACGACGGCGCCGACGAGAACGAGATCGTCGAGCACTTCCGACGCCGGCACGAGGACCCCGAATTCCGCCGCCACGACGCCGAGCGGATCTGGCTGCGCAAGAACTTCGAGGCGACGGGGTCGTTCATCGCCGACGACCGGCCCGCTGCCCTTGACATGCTCGGGGTCGCCAGCCAGCTCGTCTTCAACACGTTCACGAACAAGACGCTCCAGCGCGTCGAGCACGGCAACGATCTCGATCTCGCGTACGGCCTCGCCCGGGGTCACAACCGCGCCATGGTCGATTTCTGCTCCGTCGACGCGCGTCTCCTCCCCGTCGGGTACGTGCCGCTCGCCGACCTCGAGCGTTCGGTGGCGTTCGCGGGCGAGGTGCTCGACATGGGCTGCAAGGCGCTGATGATCGCTTCGGCGTGCCCGCCGAAGCACTCGATGAGCCACGTCGGCCTCGACCCGGTCTGGGCGCAGGCGCAGGAGGCGGGGATCCCGGTCGTCTTCCACGTGGGCGGCGGCGGCCGGCTCGTGGACCCGGCGATCTTCGAGAACGGGCTCCCACCAGTTCCGGACTTCCACGGAGGCGACGGCAACTTCCGCTCGGTCGACTACATCGCCATCCAGTACCCGGTGATGCAGGCGCTCGGCACGCTGATCATCGACGGAGTGCTCGACCGCTTCCCCACGCTCCGCTTCGGCGTCATCGAGCAGGGCGGGACCTGGCTGCCGGGGCTCATGCGGACGCTCGACTCGGCCGCCGAGGCCTTCCGGAGGAACGAGCAGCGCCTCCAGCAGCTCGACCTCCTGCCGAGCGAGTACATCAAACGACAGGTGCGGGTGACCCCGTACCCGCACGAGGACGCAGGCTGGATCATCCAGCAGTCGGGCGAGGAGATCTGCATGTTCTCGTCCGACTACCCCCATGTCGAGGGCGGACGGAACCCGCTCGGCCGTTTCGAGCGGAGCCTGGCCCCGGTGTCGGAGCGCGCCCGGCAACGCTTCTACTGCGACAACTTCGTCGACATGATGGGCGCCGGCCTGCCCGTCCTCGCCTGACCGTCGCCGTGGCAACCGGCGCTACCATGCGCGCGCCGAGCCGGTTGCACAGGGGGACTGCATGAACGTCACTGCGTACGTGCTCATCCAGACGGAAGTCGGGAAAGCCGTCAGCGTGGCCGAGCACGCCCGCAAGATCACGGGTGTCCTGTCGGCTGACGACGTCACCGGGCCCTATGACGTGATCGTGAAGACCGAGGCGCCCAGCCTCGACGAGCTCGGCAAGATGGTGGTGTCGCAGATCCAGGCGGTCGAGGGCATCACCCGCACCTTCACCTGCCCGGTGGTGAACCTTTAGCGCGCTTACTCGTCGCGCTGGCGGCCGGCGCGCTTCGCCCGCCGCTCGTGGCGGGCGAGGGCCAGCTCGATGAGCCGGTCGAGCAACTCGGGATAGCTGACGCCGGACTCCTCCCACAGGCGCGGATACTGGGAGACACCGGCGACGAATCCCGGGATCGTGTTGACCTCGTTCGCCAGGAAGCCGCGGGCCGGCACGCCGTCGGCGCGCTCCTCCTCGAGGAAGAAGTCGACGCGCGCCATTGCCTCGCACCGGCACGCCTCGAAGGCACGGATCGCGAGGCTGCGCACCTCCTCACTCAGCTCGCCGGAGAGCGGCGCCGGGATCAGGAGCTGCGCGTCCTCGTGCTCGTACTTGTCGGCGTACGAATAGAACTCGTCGCCGGGGACCACCTCACCGGGTACGGAGGTCTCGGGCGGGTCGTCGCCGAGGACGCCGACCTCGATCTCCCGACCGGCGATCCCCTCCTCGGCGATCACCCACTCGTCGAAGCGCAGCGCCAAGTCGAGCGCGGCGTCGAAGCTGGCGCGGTCCCGAGCCTTGGAGACACCGACCGACGAGCCCAGGTTCGCCGGCTTCACGAAGCACGGGTAGCCGAGCTCCGTTTCGACGTGCGACGCGAACGCGACGCGGTCGTGCCCGTCGCGGAACGTCGCGTAGCGGGCAATCGGGAGCCCGCACGCCTCGAACGACCGCTTCATGACGATCTTGTCCATCCCGACCGCCGAGCCGGTGACGCCCGACCCGATGTATGGCAGGCCGGCCAGCTCGAGCAGACCCTGAACCGTGCCGTCCTCGCCGTATGGGCCGTGCAGCAACGGGAGCACGACGTCCACATCATCGAGTGCCGACCGCGCGGAAGCCTCCTCGAGGGTTCCGAGGTCACCGCGCGCGACGAGGTCACCCAGATCCGACACGGGCTCACCGCTCACCGGGAGCGCGGCCGGCAGCGCCTTCGGGCCCTGCTCGATCATGCGCTGCGCTTCGTCGGCGAACAGCCATCGTCCGTCGGTCGTGATCGCGACCGGAATCACGTCGTAGCGCGCGGGATCGAGTGCCTTCGCGACCGCGACGGCCGTGACGCGCGAGACGTCGTGCTCGGCCGAGCGTCCGCCGAACAGCAACAGCACGCGCACTCGACGATGTGAGGAAGACATCACGCAACCTGGAAGACGGCTCGGATCCCCAAGCCCATCAGGAACAACCCGACGAGACCGTACAGCAGCTCGGTTCGGCCCCGCATCGCGTCGCGGTACTGGTACGCGAGGCCGACGGTGAGGAACACCAGGAAGCCGTAGAAGTAGTGGACGTTGGGCGCCCGAAGCTTGAAGCCCGCCACGAGGATCGTCCCGATGACCACCTCGACCATGAACAGCAGCTCGGCAACGATCGTCAGCCGCCATACCCACGAACCGCGCCAGCGCTCCACACGCCACGCGAGCAGCGCGACGATCCCCGCCACGCCATTCGCGACGATCGCGACGTACCCGAACACGTTGTGGATGTCGAGCAGGGCCGCTTCGATCGCAGCCTCCTGAACGCCGTGGGGCGCGCCTCAGAGAGCGGAGTCGCCCTCGGAATCGGGTGAGAAGGAGGTCTCGTCGCCCCGCAGCACGTTCTTGAGGACCTTGCCGGCCGGGTTGCGCGGCAGCGGCTCGTCCCGCAGGTCGATGTACTCGGGCACCTTGAAGTTCGCGAGCTTCGCCGCACAGTGCGCCCGGAGATCGTCGACCGTGGCAGACGACGCCGGCTTGAGTTGGACGACCGCCTTGACCTCCTCGCCCAACACCTTGTGCGGGACGCCCACGACGGCGGCATCGACGACGTCCTGGTGCTCGAAGAGCACCTCCTCGACCTCGACGCAGTACACGTTCTCGCCGCCGCGGATGATCATGTCCTTCGCCCGGTCCACGAGGTAGAGAAAGCCGTCGTCGTCGAACCGGCCGATGTCGCCGCTCCGGAACCACCCGTCGGGTGTGATCGCGTCTGCGGTCGCGTCGGGTCGGTTCCAGTAGCCGCGCAGCATCATCGTCGGCCCGCGGAGCCAGATCTCGCCCGGCTCGCCGGTCGCCGCGGGCGCGCCCGCTTCGTCGACGATCTGGATCTCGACCGTCGGCGCGGGACGACCGACGGAGTCGGGATGCGTTCGGTAGTCGTCACCGGTGTTGGAGGTCGCGACGGACGCGCTCTCGGTCAGGCCGTACGCGGTGGCGAGCGTCTTGCGCACCTTGGGGAACCGCTCGTGGATCCGCTGCACGAGCTCGGGTGCGGCAGGCGCGCCGCCGTAGCTGACGCGCACGACCGTCGAGAGGTCGTAGTTCTCGAACGTCGGTGCCTCGACGATCCGCCACATGATCGTCGGCACGCCGCCGAAGCTTGTGATCTTCTCGCGCTCGATCGTCGCCATCGCGTCGTCGGGGTCGAAGCGGCCCGGCGGCATGAGCACGAGCTTGGCGCCAGACGCGTAGCAGAGCATCATCGTCGAGAGGCAGCCGGTCACATGGAAGAGCGGGACGACGAGCAAGGTCGCCGACTGCACGTCGCTCGACAGCTCGGGGGCGGCTTCGCCGCCGCGCGCCGCGTTGGCGATCCCGAGGCAGAAGATGTTCTGGAGATTCGCCAGCGCCTGCCGGTGCGTGAGCGTGGCGCCCTTGGGCCGGCCGGTCGTGCCCGACGTGTACATGATCGCGAGCAGATCGTCCTCGGCGACATCGACGTCCGGGAGCGCGCCGGGGTCCTCGCCGAGCAGCTCCGTGCCCGGCCGACCCGCGCCGACGGGATCCTCCAGATCCGCGGCGACGGCGGCTTCGCCGACCGTCGTCGCAGGAGCCGGAGCCTGCGACGGCGACCATGGGGTCCCGACGAACACGTGCTCGAGATCGGGCAGCGCGCCGACTCGGTCGCGGATCACCTGCCAGCGCTTGGCGTCGCAGAACAGCAGCTTGGTGCCGGAATCCCGCAGCCCGAACTCGAGCTCGTCGGTCTTCCACCACGCGTTCAAAGGGACGAGGACGGCGCCGATCGCGGCCGTGGCCCAGAACATCACGACCCATTCGACGTTGTTCGCCGACACGATCGCGACGCGGTCACTGCGGCCGACACCCAATTCGCGGAAGGAGGCGGCGACGCGGCGGACCAGGGTGTTGTGCTCGCCGTACGTGAGGCGTCGATCGCCTTGGACGAGGAAGTCGACGCCCGCGCGGGAATCGGACATGCCGATGATGTCCCGCAGTGAGCGCAGCCGGTTCTTGTACACCTGGAGCGGGACACCGAGCACGTCCTCGGTGGTGATCTCGAACGCGCCGTCGGGCCCGGTGAGCTCGGCGAGTGCCTGATCCTTCGGCGCGCGCGTGGCCTTGTCGACGGTCATGCGTCTTCGTGCTGGATCACGTCGAACGACCACAGCTCGCTGCCCGTGCCGGCCGGCCCGTCGCTGCTGTGGGCCTTGTGCCCGTGCTGGAACGCGGGGCTGTTCACCCAGGTCATGAAGTCGTCCTCCGACCGCCAGCTCGTGTACACGAGATAGACGTCGCGCCCGTCCGTCGGGCGCATGAGCTCGAAGGTCTCGAACCCGGGCGCCTTCGACACCTCGCCGGCGCGGGCGGCAAAGCGACGCTCGAACTCCTCGGCCCGCTCGGCGGGCACCGTGATGGCGTTGATGCGCACGACGCTCATAAGCCTCCCTTGGTCGCCTCTTTCTACCGTTTCCCGGACCCCCGCCTCCGCCGGAGGCGCGTCGGCCGGGAGCGCCGCCCGGGCAGAATCCCTGATGGCAGGGTCTGGTAGGACCGTCCCGTTCGTGGTTTACTCGACCTCACAGAGGGGAAACCTCCCGGCGCTCACCCCCTTCGGGGGATGCGCGAAGATCGCGGTGTTCTCGGGCAGCCTCCCGGTTCCCGAGCACCCAGTTTGGTGAGTCGGCGGGCCGTCCCTGCCCCGGTCCGTCGACTCGCCTCTTTTTTTTGCGCCGATCACCGGCGCGGGTGGCACCCGGGTCGCCTACCCCTGGTCGCGGAGGAACCGCTCGATCTCCGACGCGAGCTCCTCGCCGGTCGGAACGTCGCTCGTACCCTCGGCGGCCTCGATGTTGCGCACCATCTCGGCCACATCCGGGCGGTCCGACAGCCCTTCCTCGACGCGCTTCAGGTACTCGTCGGCCTGACCGTCGAGCGGCGCGAGGTCGATCTCGACACCGCCGATCTCACGAAGACGCGACAACAACGCACTGATCGCCGGCGGCGACGGAGTTGCGGCCACGTAGTGCGGCACCTGCGCCCACAAGCCGACGCCCGGGATCCCGGCCTGCCCCATTGCCACCTGCAGCGCGGTCTGCGCGCCGGTCGGGCCGGTGTAGTCGGCGCGCCACGCACCGACCTCCTGCGCGAGCGACCGGCTCGTCGCCGTCGCGAGCACCGACACCGGTCGACGGTGCGACACCATCGCCGGCATACCCCCGAGGCCGAACGTCATGCTCACACCGAGCCGCTGCGCCATCTCCACGACCTCGTCGGCGAACGCGCGCCAGCGCAGTGACGGCTCGGGGCCGCGGCAGAGGATGATGTCGCGCCCGGATCGCCCCGCGATCAGATCGATCGCAGGCCAGGAGATCTCACGCGTCGCCCCGTCGACCAGGTGCACGGTCGGCCGCGTCTGTTGCAGGTCGACGAGCTCGGTGAGGTCGACGCGACCGAAGGCTCCGGACGAGTCGAGCTGATCGGTCAGAACGGCGGCGGCGCCGGCCCCTGCGATCCCGGCGTCCACCCAGCCGGACAACGCCACGACCAGCACGGGATCGCGCAGCTCGGGCCACCGCTCGATGTCCAACATTTCTCTCCTGTCGCCGTCGCCGCGTCCACTGTATTTCCGTCTTCCCCGGGTCGCCGACGGCCGTGCCGGGGCCGAACCGATAGATTCCGCCGCGGCGACGACCGGAGGAGGGTGAATGCGCCTGCGCATTTTCACCGAACCGCAACAGGGCGCGACCTACGACGACCTGCTGGCCGTGGCCCGCACGGCGGAGGAGCTCGGCTTCGACGGGTTCTTCCGCTCCGACCACTACCTCCGCATGGGCGACGGGGACCCCGGCCCGGGACCGACCGACGCCTGGATCACCCTGGGCGGGCTCGCACGGGAGACGTCCCGGCTGCGTCTCGGGACGCTCGTGACCGCAAGCACATTCCGTCTCCCCGGGCCACTGGCGATTGCGGTCGCGCAGATCGACGCCATGAGCAACGGACGGATCGAGCTCGGGATCGGCGCCGGCTGGTTCGACGACGAGCACCGCGCGCATGGCGTCCCGTTCCCGCCCACACGGGAGCGGTTCGAGCGCCTCGAGGAGCAGCTCGCCATCATCACCGGGATGTGGACGACACCGGCCGGCGAGCGGTTTTCCTATTCCGGTAGCCACTACCAGCTCACGGACTCGCCGGCGTTGCCCAAGCCCGTGCAGCAGCCGCACCCGCCGATCATCATCGGCGGCTACGGCAGGAAGCGGACGCCTGCGCTCGCGGCGAAGTACGCGCAGGAGTTCAACCTGGCGTTCCCACCCCTCGGCGTGTACCGCAAGTACATCGAACGGGTGAAGCAGGCATGCACCGACGCCGGGCGCGACCCGGGCTCACTGCGCACGACCGTCGCGCTCGTCGTGTGTTGCGGCAGCGACGAAGCCGAGTTCCGCCGCCGCGCCGCGGCGATCGGCCGCCAGCCCGACGAGCTGCGCGAGAACGGCGCGGCGGGGCTCCCCCACGAGGTCGGCGAGAAGCTCCGCGCATTCGCGGAGGCGGGGGCCGAAACCGCCTACCTCCAGGTGCTCGACCTCTCGGACCTCGACCACCTGCGACTTGTCGCGGCCGAGGTCATGCCGAAGGTCACCGCCGCGTGAACGCGCCGCGATGAACTTCGGCGTCCACGCCGGGTTGCAGAACACGTCCACCGACGAATTACGTGCCCTGTGGCACAAGATCGAAGGTCACGGGTTCGACTGGATCTCGGTTTGGGACCACTTCTACGCCGCCGATGCCACCGGTGGGGCGGTCTGCCTCGAGGCCGTCGCCACGCACGCGGCTCTCGCGCTCGAGACGAGCCACGTGCGTTGCGGCAGCCTCGTGTACTCGGTCGGGTACCGGCACCCTGCTGTCCTCGCGAACGCGATGGCGACGCTCGACCACCTGGCGGGCGGCCGGATCGTGCTCGGTCTCGGCGGGGGCTGGCACCAGGGCGAGTACGCCGCCTACGGCATCCCGTTCCCGCCGGTCCCCGTCCGGCTCCGCATGCTCGACGAGGGGATCCAGTGCATCCGCGCGCTGCTCACGCAGGAGGTCACCGACTTCGACGGCGAGTTCTTCCAGCTGCGCGACGCGCGGTGCGAGCCCAAGCCGGTGCAGGAACGGCTGCCGCTGTGGGTCGGCGGCGCGGGCGAGAAGCTCACGCTGCGGACCGCCGCTCGTCACGCCGACGGGTGGAACGTGCCGTTCATCGCGCCCGACACGTACCGGCACAAGGTCGCGGTGCTCGACGGCCACTGCAAGGATGCCGGCCGCGACCCGCAAACGATCACGAAGTCCGTGAACCTCGGCCTGGCGTGGCGGCAGGGAGATCTCGAGGCGCAGTTCGGCAACATCGCCGAGTTCGTCAAGCCGGGCGTGCTCATGGGCAGCGTGCAGCAGGTCGTCGACCGGATCGGCGAGTACACCGACGCCGGCGCCGAGTGGGTGATCCTGGCCATGCGCGCGCCGTTCGACGTCGACGGGCTCGACCGGTTCGCGGCCGAGGTGCTGCCCGCGTTCCGCTGACGTGGACCCCCGGTGCACCGTCATCACGGAGGCGCTCGGCGCCGAGGGACTCCGCTGGTTCCGGGCACCCGGGCGCGTGAACCTGATCGGCGACCACACCGACTATCAGGACGGCTTCGTGCTCCCGCTCGCCGTCGA